>BNJU01001677.1_pt1 | contig 47287 bp, 75 predicted proteins | sample 8539281 | NCBI WGS metagenome assembly BNJU01 (sample SAMD00202456, study PRJDB9452) | human saliva metagenome | isolation source: human saliva | place: Japan
AATTTGGGTGAAACCATTGATGCTGCTAAACTCGTCATGGATAATCCTGAAGTTACAACCAAAGATTTGATGGAAGTTTTGCCTGGTCCAGACTTCCAACTGGTGCCCTAGTTATGGGTGAAATCAGGTATTCATAAGGCGTACTGAGGACTGGTAAGGATCTATTGTTCTTCGTTCTCGTACGGAAATTGAAGAAACTAAAACGGGTCGCGAACGTATCGTTGTTACTGAATTCTCATATATGGTCCAACAAAACCAAAAGTACATGAGCATATTGTGCGTCTGGTTCAGGAGAAACGTATTGAAGGAATTACAGCTGTTCGTGATGAATCTAACCGTGAAGGTGTTCAGCTGTTATTGAAGTTAGACGACGCATCAGCTAATGTTATTTTGAACAACTTATTCAAGATGACTCAGATGCAGACCAGCTTTGGTTTTAACATGCTTGCTATCCAAATGGTGTTCCAAAGATTTTTATCGCTTCGCCAAATCTTAGATGCATACATTGAGCACCAAAAAGAAGTTGTGACTCGTCGTACTCAATTTGATAAAGAAAAGCTGAGGCACGTGCACATATCTTGGAAGGTTTGCTGATTGCACTGGACCACATCGACGAGAGTTATTCGATCATCCGTGCCAGTGAGAACTGATGAAGAGGCTCAAGCGGAATTGATGAGCAAGTTCAAGCTTTCTGAACGTCAAAGTCAAGCAATTCTTGACATGCGTCTCCGTCGTTTGACAGGGTTTGGAACGTGATAAGATTCAGTCATGAGTATGACGACTTGATTGCTTTGATTGCTGATTTGACTGATATTCTTGCATAACCAGAACGCGTAGCTCAAATTATCAAAGAAGAGTTGGATGAAGTCAACGGAAGTTTGGGATAAACGTCGCACTGAGTTGATGGTGGAGGTCTTGACGCTCGAAGATGAAGACTTGATTGAAGAGTCTGATGTTCTTATCACTCTATCAAATAAAGGTTATATCAAACGTTTGGACCAAGATGAGTTCACTGCTCAAAAACGTGGTGGACGTGGCGTACAGGGAACTGGAGTTAAGGACGATGACTTTGTGCGTGAATTGGTTTCTACCAGCACCCATGATCACTTGCTCTTCTTTACCAACAAAGGTCGTGCCTATCGTTTGAAAGGTTATGAAATCCCTAGAATATGGTCGTACAGCTAAAGGGATTACCTGTAGTGAACCTCTTGAAACTGGATGAGGGAGAAAGTATCCAAACCATCATTAACGTCGAATCAGAACGAAGTGATGATGCATACATCTTCTTTACGACTCGAGCAGGTATTGTTAAGAGAACTAGCGTTAAAGAATTTGCCAACATTCGTCAAAATGGTCTAAAAGCCTTGAATTTGAAAGATGAGGACGAATTGATTAATGTTCTTCTGACTCAGAAGATACCGATATCATCATCGGTACTAAATTGGGATATGCAGTTTCGTTCTCAACCAGTCATCCGTTCGTAGCATGAGTCGTAGTGCTACAGGTGTTAAAGGGTAAATCTTCGTGAAGGAGATGCTGTAGTTGGAGCTAGAGTAATCACTGACCAAGATGAGGTTCTCATTATCACCGAAAAAGGGTACGGTAAGCGTACAGTTGCCACTGAGTATCCAACTAAAGGTCGTGCTGGTAAAGGTATGAAGACCGCTAATATTACTGAAAAGAATGGTCATCTTAGCAGGCCTTCTAACAGTAAAAGGTGATGAAGACTTTGATGGTTATCACAGATACAGGTGTCATGATTCGAACAAATGTTGCCAATATTTCTCAGACTGGACGTTCAACTATGGGAGTTAAGGTTATGCGTCTAGATGAAAATGCTAAAGATTGTAACCTTTACAACAGTTGCAGCAGCAGAGAAAGAAGAAGTTGGGGACAGAAACGAAACAGAAAGTGAAGAATAATGTCTCAAAAAGAATAAAAGAGTATAAACGTAAGAATCTGCTGATTAATATTTTTGCTGGCTTTCTAATCCTTTTTGTCTCTAGCTTTGATTTTTAATTCGAAGATACGTGATATTTTTTATGATTTTGAATACTAATAAAGTATCAAGTAAGCTCAGAACGAAAAGAGATATTGAGAAGAATCAAGAAACAGTAGGAAATTTTGACTTTTGACTCTGTAAAATCACTTTCTATCAGAGGCAGTTCTTTCAGCTCAATGGAATTCCCCAGCAACTCCCGGTTATTGATATTTCTATTCCAGAACTTGAAATGAATCTTCCAATATTTAGGGACTGGATAACGTCAACCTTTACGGTGCTGGTACAATGAAAGCTAATCAGGTTATGGGAAGGGAACTATTCTTTAGCTAGTCACCGTATATTTTACTGGTAATAATGCAGATCAAGAAAGTTATTTTCACCCTCTAGCTCGAGCTGACGAAAGGAATGTATTTATCTAACTGATAAAGAAAAAGTCTATACATATGAGATTGTATGAAGTTAAAATTGTGACTCCTGACCGGGTAGATGTAATAGAGGATCGAGAGGGATTGATGAGATCACTCTAGTGACCTGTGAAGATGCTAATGCTGACAGAACGGATTATTGTTAAAGGAAATTTGACTGAGACAAAATCTTATTTAGAAGCTTCCCCAGATATTTTGCAGTATTTAATAATACCATATAAACAATTTTATGAATAGTAGAAGAGTTGGGACAAAAGAGCCGACCTCATTTTTTAATGCAATCAAACTTTTGACGCGGTAGCTGATTGAACTTTTTGTTCGTCTTTTAGGCTCAAAAACTCCTAATCATCCTCACGCAGGGCTGGGACTACGAATCGAGGATTTTGTCTATCGATTTCTGTCCCATCACCTTTTTCTTGTCAATTTCAGAAAATAGATAAGGTAAAGACTTTTCAATTTTTCTAAAAAGTAGTATAATGTTTCTATTATAGAAATTTTTAGAAAATTCAAAAGAGGTTTGTTATGGGATATACAGTTGCTGTTGTCGATGCTACAGGTGCCGTTGGTGCTCAAATGATCAAAATGTTGGAAGAATCAACTCTTCCAATTGATAAGATTCGTTACCTTGCTTCTGCATCGTTCTGCAGGAAAGGTCTTGCAATTCAAGGGCCAAGATGTGACTATTGAAGAAAACAACAGAAGAAGCTTTTGAAGGGTTGATATTGCTCTCTCTCAGCTGGAGGTTCAACTTCTGCAAAATACGCACCTTATGCTGTTACAAAGCAGGGCAGTAGTAGATAACACTTCTCACTTTCCGTCAAAATCCTGATGTACCATTGGTAGTACCTGAGGTCAATGCCCATGCTCTTGATGCTCATAACGGGATCATCGTATGTCCTAATTGTTCAACTATTCAAATGATGGTTGCTCTAGAGCCGGTCCGTCAAAAATGGGCTTGGACCGTATCATCGTTTCAACTTATCAAGCGGTTTCAGGTGCTGGTATGGGAGCTATTCTTGAAACTCAACGTGAGCTTCGTGAAGTCTTAAATGACGGTGTGAATCACGTGATTTGCAGAGCGAAATCTTGCCATCAGGTGGAGACAAGAGAAACACTATCCAATTGCTTTTAATGCTCTTCCTCAAATCGACGTCTTCACTGATAATGACTACACTTACGAAGAAATGAAGATGACAAAACGAAACTAAGAAAATAATGGAAGACGATAGCATTGCCGTTTCAGCAACTTGCGTGCGTATTCCGGTCTTGTCAGCTCACTCTGAGTCTGTTTACATTGAAACAAAAGAAGTGGCTCTAATCGATGAAGTAAAGGCTGCGATTGCTGCCTTCCAGGTGCCAGTTCTTGAAAGACGATGTTGCTCATCAAATCTATCCTCAAGCTAGTCAATGCTGTTGTTCACGTGATACATTTGTCGTCGTATCCGTAAAGACTTGGATGCTGAAAAAGGGAATCCATAGTGGGTGGTTTCAGATAACCTTCTCAAGGGGCTGCTGAAACTCTGTACAGTGAAACCCTTCATGACGTGGCTGGTAGTCAACAGCCGAGTAAAATTTCATTGTAGGGAAAAACAGAAAATCAGTAACTCAGGTTTGATTAGTTTTCAACAGCTGAGTTGATTAAGTACGAATGTTTGCAAAACATGGAGTTCAATCAAACACTGCGATATATCAATGCAACTCGAAGAGTTTTGATTTTCCTCGCTATCTAGCGAATCTACTTATTTTACGAACAGAACAGGAGCAAAGGCAAGTATGCTCAGCCTCTTTCTTATATAGAGAAAGGTTTTTCTCATGTCTTATCAAGATTTAAAAGATTGTAAAAATTATCACTGCTTTTATTACTCCCTTTTCATGAAGATGGTTCAATAAATTTCGACGCTATTCCAAAAGCTGATTGAGCATTATTGCATACATACAGATGGAATTCTCTTAGCAGGTACGACTGCTGAGAGTCAACCCTAACCCACGATGAAGAGTTGCAGTTGTTTCGCATGCTGTACAAAAAGGTTGTTAACGGCCGTGTTCCTTGATTGCTGGTGTTGGTACAAATGACACAGTGACTCATCGAGTTCGTCTGAAAGTAGCTGAGTTTGGTGGTTTTGCCAGCTGGTCTTGCGATTGTTCCTTACTACAATAAACCATCCCAAGAAGGTATGTACCAACACTTTAAAGCTATGCCGATGCATCTGATTTACCCATTATTCTCTATAATATCCAGGGTCGTGTGGTGGTTGAAATTGACTCAGATACCATGCTTTCGTTTGGCTGAACATCCAAATATCATCGGTGTCAAAGAATGTACTAGTCTCTGCCAATATGGCCTATTTGATTGAGCACAAAGCCAGAAGAAGTTTTTGATCATACACTGGTGAAGATGGAGATGCTTTCCATGCTATGAATCTTGGTGCCGACGGTGTTATCTCTGTTGCTTCTCATACGAAATGGTGATGAAATGCATGAAATGTTCACTGCGATTGAAGAAAGTGATATGAAGAAGGCGGCAGCGATTCAACGTAAATTTATCTCTAAAGTCAATGCATCTCTTCTCTTGTCCAAGTCCTGCACCTGTCAAGGCAGTACTCAACTATATGGGATTTGCAGCTGGTCCGACTCGATCTGCCGTTGGTTCCTACGCCTGAAGAGGATGCAAAACGCATTATCAAGGTATGATTGATGGGGATTACGAAGCAACCAAGGCGACTGTCACTGGTGTTCCTCGCCCTGATTACTAAGATATAACAAATTGAAACTTCCTAAACAAGTCAAATTGTACTTTGAAGTTTTTCTTTTTCCTGAATAGTATATATAGAAATGAGAAAAAGGAGTCGATCATGAAAATTAAGATTGATAATTTTGAGATTTTATAAGTTAAAAGCAAGCAGGACTTTAAGTAATCAGCAGGTTCTGAAAAGTATCTTCAATATGGAGAAATCTATGATCAGGAATTGAGTTTAGAGACTATAGCAGAAGCCTCAGAGTGTCGAATCCAGTAGTTTTTTATGGAGCGGTATCATAAAGCTGACTTTTGAAAGCATGGAACGTTTAAAGAAAGATTTTGAAAAGTTCCCATCATTTTCGATTTGGATGATGTTTATCCCATTGCACTCAGTGAAATTTATGATGCACCTGTATTGCTTTTTATAAAGGAGATCTAAATCTCTTAAAATTACCAAAGATAGCAGTTGTGGTAGTCGTTCTTGTAGTCAAACCAGGAACTAAATCAGTCCGGAAAGATCATCGAAGAACTGGAGAATGAATTAGTTGTGGTGAGCGGACCTAGCGAGGGAATTGATACGGCAGCTCATATGTCAGTTCTTCAAACTGGGGGAAAACGATTGCAGTGATCGGGACTGGGCTTTAGATGTCTATTATCCCTCGGCTCCAATAAAAGCGCCTTCAAGAATATATATGGAGACAATCATTTGCTTCTAAGTGAGGTACGGTCCAGGGGAAGAACCCTTGAAATTTCACTTTCCTGCCAGAAATCGAATTATTGCAGAGGATTGTGTCGAGGAGTCATCGTTGCAGAAGCTAAAAATGAGATCTGGTAGCTTAACTCACTGTGAGCGTGCGATGGAGGAAGGTAGAGATGTCTTTGCGATTCCGGGTTCTATCTTAGATGGACGCTCAGACGGCTGTCATCATTTTGAGTCCAAGAAGGAGCAAAAACTGAGCAACATGTGGGCCAGGATATATCTAGCTGAGTTTGAGTTTTAATGAATAGAATCATTTCATTTATGCAAAACTTTTCTTCTATTATATGGGTGTTATGTCTTGACAGGTTTTTTAAAAATGGTTTTACACTTTATAAAGTTTATTACTTTGAGAAAGGTGTGATACTGTGCAACAGCAACAAAAAGAAAAATCAACAAGTAAAAAATCTTGTAATCGTGGGAGTCGCCTGCTAAAGGCAAAAACGATTGAGAAAATATCTAGGACGTAATTATAAGGTTTTAGCCAGTGTCGGACATATTCGTGATTTGAAAAATCCAGTATGTCAGTCTGACGTGGAAAATAATTACGAACCTCAATACATCAATATTCGTGGAAAGGTCCTCTGATCAATGACTTTGAAAAAGAAGCTCGAAAAAGCCGATAAAGTCTTTCTCGCAAGTGAGCCCGGACCGAAGGAGGCAAATGATTCATGGCATTTAGCGCATATTTCTCAATCTTGATGAAAATGATGCTAACCGTGTTGTTTTTCAACGAGATTACCAAGGATGCGGTAAAAATGCCTTTAAAGAACCTCGTAAAATCAATATGGATTTGGTCGATGCCCAACAAGCCCGTCGTGTTTTGGACCGTTTAGTGGGGTATTCAATTTCACCAATTCTTTGGAAAAAGGTTAAAAAAGGCTTATCAGCAGGTCGTGTTCAGTCTGTTGCTCTTAAGCTAATCATTGATCGTGAAAATGAAATCAATGCCTTCCAACCAGAAGAATATTGGACGATTGATGGTGTCTTTAGGTACCAAAGCAATTCAAGCTTCTTTTTATGGAATGAATGGCAAGAAGATGAAAGTTGACCACCAATGATGAAGTCAAAAAGTTTTATCTCATTATGCAGTAAAGACTTTACTGTTGATCAAGTAGATAAAAAGGAAAGAAAGCGCAATGCTCCTCTTCCATATACAACGTCTTCTATGCAGATGGATGCTGCTAACAAGATTAACTTCCGTACTCGAAAGACGATGATGGTTGCTCAGCAACTCTATGAAGGAATCAATATTGGTACAGGTGTCCAAGGTTTGATCACCTATATGCGTACGGATTCTACTCGTATCAGTCGAGTTGCTCAGAATGAAGCTGCTAGCTACATCAATGAACGTTTTGGTAGTAAGTATTCTAAACATGGTAGCAAGGTGAAAAATGCCTCTGGCGCTCAAGACGCCCACGAAGCTATTCGTCCTTCAAGTGTCTTTAATACACCTGAGAAAATTGCTAAGTATTTGGATAAAGACCAGCTAAAACTTTATACACTTATCTGGAACCGCTTTGTAGCGAGTCAAATGACTGGTGCACTTTTGATACCATGGTAGCTTAAACTTTTCGCAAAATGGTGTTCAATTTCGCGGCGAATGGTAGTCAGGTTAAGTTTGATGGTTATTTAGCCATTTACAACGATTCTGATAAAAATAAAATGCTGCCTGATATGGAAGTAGGAGATGTGGTCAAACAGGTTAATAGCAAACCTGAACAACATTTCACACAACCACCGGCACGATATTCAGAAGCAACACTGATTAAAAACCTTTGGAAGAAAAACGGAGTTGGACGTCCATCTACCTATGCTCCAACCATTGAAACAATCCAAAAAAACGTTACTATGTAAGACTATGCATCTAAACGCTTTGAACCAACTGATCTAGGTCAAGTCGTTAAACAAGCTGATTGTTGAATACTTCCCAGACATTGTTAAATGTGAAAGTTTACTCGCTGAAATGGAAGGTAAAGCTGGATGATGTCGAAGTCGGAAAAAGAAGAGTAGCAACGAGTCATTGATGAATTTTACAAACCATTCTCTAAAGAGGTTGCAAAAGCTGAAGAAGAGATGGAAAAATTCAAATCAGGATGAACCAGCTGGATTTTGACTGTGAAGTCTGTGGTAGTCCGATGGTGATTAAGATTGGACGCTTCGGTAAGTTTTACGCATGTAATTTCTCCAGATTGTCGACATACACAAGCCATTGATTTAAAGAAGTCGGTGTCACATGTCGATATGTCATCAAGGGCAAATCATCGAACGACAAAAACTAAACGTAATCGTATTTTTCTATGGATGCAATCGTTATCCAGAATGTGAGTTTTACTCTTAGGATAAACCTGTTGGACGTGATTGTCCTAAATGTGGTCACTTCCTCATGGAGATCCGTGGTGGTGGAAACAAATTGTATGTAGCAATGGTGACTGACGAAGAAAAAAGATTAAATAAAAATAATTAGAGGGCTGAAATGATAATTTCAGCTCTTTTTAATTTCAAACTTGACAGAGATTTTATCTTTTTATGCTTAAACTAGAGAAGATTATTCTTACTTAGGAGTAGATATACGCATTATTTATCTTAGCATTGGCTTTCATTTCATTAGCATTTGGCTATCGTTGGAGTTGCCTTGCCACTATTACAGACAACACCCTTTCTCTTGTTGTCAATAGCTTGTTTTCAAAAATCTTCTAAACGTTTTGAAGATTGGCTCTATCATCACAAGCTCTATCAAACCTATGTTGCGGACTTTGAAGAAACTAAGTCCATTGCTCGTGAACGGAAGAAGAAGATTATCGTATCGATTTATATTTTGATGAGAATCTCCATTTATTTTCGCTCCGCTCTTACCTGTAAAAAAATTGCTTTGGGCTGTTTAACAGATATTTATAACCTATTATCTCTTTAAGGTAATACCAGATAAAGAATAGCTAAAAAGTAATGATTTTCCTTGATAAAAAGTAGGGTTACTTAAAAACAATATGATATAATAATATCAAAGATCTCAAAGGAGTATCAAATGATTTACGAATTTTGTGCTGAAAATGTAGACCTTGCTTGAAAAGAGCTATGCAGGCTGGAGCTCGCCGTATTGAGCTCTGTGATAATTTATGCAGTTGGTGGAACGACACCAAGCTACGGAGTAACCAAGGCAGCTGTTGAACTTGCATCAAACTACGATACGACTATCATGACTATGATTCGTCCACGTAGTGGTGACTTTTGTTTACAATGACCTCGAGATTTCTATTATGCTAGAGGATATTCGTCTAACTGCTCAGACAGGTAGCCAAAGGGGTCGTCTTTGGTGCCTTAACAGCAGATAAGAAATTTGGATAAGGCCAACCTCGAAAAATTGATTGCTGCATCTAAGGTATGGGAATTGTCTTCCATATGGCTTTTGATGACTTTGAGTGACCAAGATCAACTAGAAGCTATTGATTGGCTCAGTCAAGCTGGAGTGACACGCATCCTGACTCGTGCTGGTGTATCTGGCGACTCGTTAGAGAAACGTTTTGCTCACTACCGCAGAATTTTAGAATACGCTGCAGGAAAAATTGAAATTTTACCTGGTGGGGATTGACATGGACAACCGTCAAACCTTTATCGATCAATTAGGTGTGACACAATTACATGGAACTAAAGGTTGTCTTTTAAAAAATAGAAAGGAACTGCTAGCTTATGGTAGCAGTTTTCGCTTATGTTTGAAATTTTTAAAGCCTATCAGTTTAATAGTAAAAAGGCTAAAGAGTATGGATTTGTAGAAAATCAAGGTGTATGGACCTATAGTTCGACTATCTTGCAAGGATGATTTTCTATGATACATGACTGTTGGATGGGAGACTTAAGTTTTCAAGTTTGTGACCAGGAAACTGGTGACATCTATCCTCAAGTTCATATGGAAAAGTATGAGAGGTACTTTTGTCGGAAGCGTTCGAGAGGCTTGTTTAGAAGTTCTTTATGGCATTCGAAAGGCTTGTTTTTGAGGTCAGGAATTTCTCTGTCCACAGACCAAGAGAATCATGACGCTTGTTCAAGAAAAAGTATGGCAATCAGCTGGAATATCTATGGGAGAAATCACCTGATACGGCTGGTTTTGCGCCATGAAGATAATCAGAAGTGGTATGCTATTTTTAATGAGAATTCCTTGGGATAGGCTAGATAAGGCGAGAGAAGGGCTAGTGGAAGCAGTCAACTCCTCAAACACGACCAAGTAGCTGACTTGCTTTCACAAATGGGAATTTATCCCAGCCTTTCATATGAATAAACGCTATTGGATTAGTCTTCCAGCTGATGACACTCTAACTGACGAAAAAGGTGCTTGAATTATTTTGAGAGAAGTTGGTTTTTGACTTCTAAGAAATAAATAAACATATTTGATTTTCAAATACTTTCAATTCTGCAAAAATATTCTTTTATTGAAGAAATTTTCCAGAAAATATTAGATTTTTCTTGACAAGTGATTTTTCCTATGCTAGAATACTAAACAAGACATCAAACAAAGGAGAAAAGCCAAACATGAAAACAGCTAAGTTTAATCAATTTGCTTTGTTGTTGAGGTACTCGGACTAGTGCAAAAGCATTAGTCCTGTTTGGCTTACCATGCAGAGTAAATCAACATCTCGCTTGGAACTCCGAGCGAGATGTTTTTCTATATCGAAAAATGTGAAGGAGAATTCTCATGCGTGTAGTTGAGTTTTTTAGATACCAGTCTCCGAGATGGTGAGCAGACACCAGGTGTCAATTTTTCAATAAAGGAAAAGGTTGCTATAGCAGAGACAACTGGAGAAAATGGAGAATTTCAGCAATCGAAGCTGGTTTTTCCAGCTAGCTGAGTCCAGATTCATTCACAGCTGTTCAAGAAATTGCCAAAGCCATGAAAACAACAGCAGTAACAGGGGCTTAGCTCGTTCTGTTAAATCTGACATTGATGCTTGTTATGAAGCTCTGAAGGAAGCAAAAGTATCCACAAATCCATGTCTTTTATCGCTACTAGTCCGATTCATCGTCAAGTATAAGCTCAATAAAAGCAAAGAGGAAATATTGGAAGCTATCAGTGAGCATGTTTCCTATGCACGTAGTAAAGTTTGAAGTAGTAGAATTCTCCTGAAGATGCGACTCAGAACTGAGCTGGACTTTCCTCTCACAAGTCGTTCAAACTGCGGTTGATGCAGGTGCGACTTATATCAATATTCCTAGATACGGTTGGTTTACCACTCCAGAGGAATATGGAAGTATCTTTAAATATCTGATTGACAATGTCAAACTGATCGTCAGATTATCTATTCACCCTCACTGTCATGATGACCTTGGATATGGCGGTAACAAATAGCCTCGCATGCTGTAAAGAATGGAGCAGGACGTGTCGAAGGAACCATTAACGGAATCGGAGAAAGAGCTGGGAATGCTGCTTATAGAAGAATAGCAGTAGCTCTCAATATTCGCTAAAGATTATTATCAAGCAGAGACAAGATTGTTCTAAACGAAACGATCAATACGTCCGAAATGGTCTCTCGCTTTCTCAGAATTCCAGTTCCAAAAAATAAGGCAGTTGTCGGTGGAAATGCCTTCTCACGAATCAGGTATTCACCAAGACGTGTTCTTACCCATCTTACCTGTAAATCATCACCCCAGAGTTGGTGGGTGTTAAAGTAATAGTCTTCCCGCTTGGAGAAATTATCTGGTCGCCATGCCTTTTGTAGAAAAACTGAGAGAACTGGCCTTAGACTTCACAGAAGAGGATATCAAAGCCACTCTTTGACAAATTCAAATCACTTGCAGATAAGAAACAAGAATCACAGACGCTGGATATTCGATGCTCTGGTAGCTGGAACTATGGTTGAAAATCCCAGAAGGTTTCCACTTTGATGATTCTACAACTTCAAACTCATGCGGAAAATGATATTGAAGCGACTGTCAGCTTGGCTAATTTTGGATCGGTGAGAAAGGTCGAATTTATGCAACTGGGACAAGAGTTCGGTTGAGGCTATCTTTAACGCTATCGACAAGTTCTTTAATCAATCTGTTCGCTTGGTATCCTACACCATTGATGCGGTAACGAGATGGATTGATGCTCAGGCGACGAGTCTTAGTTACTGTTGAAAATACAGAATACTGAAACAATCTTTAACGCAGCCGGACTTGATTTCGATGTGTGGAAGGCTTCGCTATTGCTTATATCAATGCCAATACCTTTTGTTCAAAAAGAGAATACTGGCGGAGATCGGTCCAAATGTTCTTACCGCGACATGCCTAGTCTTTAAAGGAGAATACTATGACAAAGAAAATTGTTGCCTAGCAGGGTGATGGGATTGGACCAGAAATCATGGAAGCTGGTTTAGAAGTTCTAGCATCGATAGCCAAAAACAGACTTTGACTTTGAGATAGATCAGACGACCGTTTGGAGGTGCAGGGTATTGATGCTACAGGACATCCCTTACCAGATGAAACACTCCAAGGCTATGTAGAGAAGCAGACGCTATTCTCCTAGCTGCTATCAGGTAGTCCCCAGTATGATAATGCCGCAGTTCGACCCTGAACAAGAGCTTGCTGGCTCTTCGTAAGGGAACTCAATCTCTATGCTCATATTCGTCCAGTTAAAATTTTGATGAGTCTCAAGCACTTTATCGCCTCTCAAACCTGAACGAATTGCTGGTGTTGACTTTTGTAGTGGTGCGTGAGTTGACAGGTGGGATTTGACTTTGGTGATCATATCCTTGAAGACGAAAAGCGTGATATCAACGACTATAGCTATGAGGAAGTAGAAGCGGATTATTCGTAAGGCTTTTGAAATCGCAAGAAGTCGAGATAAAAATCCTTACTCAGTATCGATAAGCAAAATGTGTTTGGCAACATCAAAACTTTGGCGAAGAGTGGCTGAAGAAGTCGCAAAAGATTTTCCAGATGTAACCTTGGAGCACCAGCTAGTCGACTCCAGCTGCCATGCTCATGATTACAAATCCAGCCAAGTTTGATGTTATCGTGACAGAGAATCTTTTTCTGGAGATATCCTCTCAGACGAATCAAGCGTTCTATCTGGTACACTTGGGAGTTATGCCATCGGCTAGTCACTCTGAGAAATGGACCGAGCCTCTGCGAACCCATTCATGGTTCGGCGCCTGATATAGCAGGTCTAGGAATCGCCAATCCGATTTCTATGATTTTATCAGTTGCTATGATGTTGCGAGATAGTTTTGGGACGATATGAGGATGCTGCAGCGTATCGAAGATGCTGTGAAGCAAACTTTAGCTGCTGGGAATTTTAACAGAGATATAGGAGGACAGGCTTTCGACCAAGGAAATGACAGAAGCCATCATTGAAAGACTATGAAGCTAAATCGAAGGAATTACTTTTGCTCTCTTTGATTTGGAATCTATTTGAGTATGTGATCTATGGTATTGATAAATCCAAAGCAAAAAGAGGTGCTTTAGCGCATCCTAAAATATTTATTATCATTTGCATTCTTGTGTGGTGGTTTTGGTGCTTGGTTGGCAGGTGTTACCTTTCACCACAAGACTAGAAAATGGTATTTTAAAAACAGTTTGGTTCCTAGGAATAGTGACTACACTAGTAACTTTGTATTTTGATATGGAGGTAATGAATGGCAGGAAAATCGATTTTTGATAAATTATGGGACCTCCATGTGATTACAGGAGAAGAAGGACAGCCCTGCAACTCATGTATGTGGATCAGCACTACATTCACGAGGTGACCAGTCCTCAAAGCTTTTCAAGGATTACGAGATGCAGGGACGTAGATTGAGACGACCAGATTTTAACATTTGGCACCTTTTGACCACAATGTCCCGACGGTCAATATATGATGATATTCGAGATGTAATCTCAAAGCACAGATTGATAAGTTAGCTGAAAATGTTGAGGATTTGGAATCTGAACATGCTGCTTACGGTTCAGAAAAAGCAAGGTATCGTTCATATGGTTGGTCCAGAAACAGGACGAACACAACCAGGAAAATTTCATCGTCTGTGATGATAGCCATACGGCGACCCATGGAGCCTTTGGAGCGATTGCCTTCGGATTGGGACCAGTGAGGTCGAGACATGTCTTTACTACTCAAACCATTTGCAGGTTAAACCCAAGAAAATGTTGGTGGAATTCTAGGAGTTCCTCAAGAAAGAGTTTATGCCAAAAGATTTCATTCTAGCCTTTGATTGCCAGTACGGTGTTGCCTGTGGTGTTGGCTACGTGGTGGAGTATCGAGGTCAGGCCATTGATGCACTATAGCATGGAAGAGCGAATGACTATCTGCAATATGTCCATTGAGTTTGGTTCCAAAGATAGGGAATTATGAATCCAGATCAGACCACTTCATGACTATTCAGGGTCGAGAGTGTGTCCCAAAGATTTTGACTGCAGCAGTTACTGATTGGAAAAAGACTGGTTAGTGATGACGATGCTGTTTATGACAAGGTTATTCGTTTGGATGTCTCAGAATTGGCCCCTATGGTGACTTGGGGTACTAATCCCGCCATGGGTGTTGACTTTTGATTCTGGTTTCCCAGAAATTACGGATATGAATGATGAACGAGGCCTATCATTACATGGAGTTGCAACCTGGTCAGAAAACCAGCAGATATCCAACTAGGCTACGTCTTTATTGGTTCTTGTACCAACGCTAGACTAAGTGATTTGCAACTGGCGGCTCGATTTGTAGAAGGAAGAAAGATTGCACCCTAACTTTGACAGCTATCGTGGTCACCGGGTTCTCGACCAGTCAAGCGAGCTGCTGAGAAGTTAGCTTGGACAAAGGTATTTCCTAGATGCCGGCTTTGAGTGGAGAGATCCAGGGATGCTCCATGTGCCTAGGGATGAATCCTGACAAGGTACCAGATGGTGTTCACTGTCTCGACCAGCAATCGTAACTTTGAAGATCGACAGGGATTTGGGCTAAGACTCATCTCTTGTAGTCCAGCCATGGCAGCTACGGCAGCAATCGCAGGACGTTTCGTAGATGTTCGGCAAATGCCAGAAGCTCAGTAAGGAGAGGATATGGAGAAAATTTTACAGTTTATACAGGAACGACCGTTCCTCTCATGAATGACAATATCGATACCGACCAAATTCTTCAAACAGTTTCTGAAGTTGATTGACAAGAAGGCTTTTGTAAATACCTCATGTATGCTTGGCGTTATCTGACGATAAGTACACTGAGGATCGAGACTTTTGTCTTTAACCGACCTGAATATCGTAAGCTACTATACTCATCACGGAGATAACTTTGGGCTGGTTCTTCGAGAGAGCACGCAGCTTGGGCGCTAGCAGACTATGGTTTTAAGGTCGTAATTGCAGGATCTTTTGGAGATATTCATTACAATAATGAGCTCAATAATGGCATGTTGCCAATTGTTCAACCAAGGGAAGTTAGAGAAAAGCTCGCCCAGCTCAACCAAGCGACCAGGTAACTGTGGACTTGGAACAACAAAAAATCATTTCACCAGTAGGGGAATTCACTTTCGAAATTGATATCGAATGGAAACACAAGCTCTTAAATGGTTTGGATGATATCGGTATTACTATGCAGTATGAAGACTTGATTGCTGCTTATGAAAAACAACGTCCAGCCTACTGGCAGGATTAGAATAAATATAGAAAAGGAAATAGAACTATGACAAAACACATTCAATGGGACGGAACACTTTCACAAGAAGGCTACGACATTTTAAAAGGTGAGGGCGGATGTATCGTTTGTCCTACTAAAGTCGGTTACATTATCATGACTAGTGATAAGGCAGGACTTGAGCGTAAGTTTGAAGCCAAAGAACGTAATCGTAACAAACCAGGTGTGGTTCTCTGTGGTAGCATGGACGAGCTTCGCGCTTTAGCACAGCTAAATCCTGAAATCGAAGCCTTCTATCAAAAACATTGGGACGAAGACATTCTCCTCGGTTGTATCCTTCCTGGAAACCAGAAGCCTTTTGAGAAAATTGAAAAGCATACGGTGATGGTCGTGAAGAACTCATGACAGACGTGTCGTGGTACTAAGCTGTTTTTGTCATCAAGTTTGGGAAAGCTGGTGAACAGTTGGCTGCTAAACTTTGGGAAGAAGGCAAGATGGTCTACGCTTCATCTAGCAAACCCATCTGGGAAAGGAAATCGTGGTAAGGTTGAAGGTATCGGTGCACGTATCTGAAGAATCAGTGGACCTTGTCATCGAAGCAGACGACTACGTTGCATCAATCAACCAGACAAAACAGTTGAAACCCGCTACGAGCAAGGTGTGATGGTGTCTATGGTCGATAAAAGGACGGCAAACTCATCCCAGAACAAGAGGAGACCGTTCAATCTCACCAGCTCCAGTTGTGATTCGTAAAGGACTTGACATTGATAAAATCATGATGCATCTGTCAGATACCTTTAACTCATGGGACTACCGTCAGGGTGAGTATTATTAAGATTGAAAAAGAAGTCTAGTGTTGAGAGGAATAAAGTCTCCTACACTAGGGCTTTTTCTTTAGAAATTCTTTTTCATTTTTATAGGATATGATATTCTATATATGAAATATATAGTTTTTATTCAAACATTGTTATAAAAGGAGTAAGATTGATGCTGAAGAAAGAAAAGTGAGTTTGGATGATTTTTCATGCTTGGTACCAAGAAAAATAAAATAAGATTAAGAGAAGATGCATTTAAATATAGTGTTCACAATGAACAATTGTGAAGAGTTTTCTAAAGAATGGCCACTTGATAGATTTCACTATGTCTATCGATGAATATGTCATTGGGAAAGGTGCTACAAAGTAATTCTTTTTGCTATGCTCTTGAGATAGGAAAAATACCAATCATTATTTATGGGAATTGGTGGGGAGGTTCTTCAAAATTTGGTATTTATTGGAATGAGAATACCAAAGAGCTATAAGAATCAAGCTAATAAAAAGTCATTCCAGCTTTCAGAGCTGGAAGACCGATTTACTAAATTAAAATCAGATTTGTAGAGATCATCAAAGCTGGTATGCATGTTTCGGATTAATAATACTATCTTTGACATGAAACAGTCAACAGAATGAATTTTATTAGGGTCGTTCTGCAGTGGTAACAAAACTACTTTGTATTTATTCTGAGAATCCTTCTTTTTTTAGGAGTAATATGAAATAGTCAAAATGAATTTTGGAACAGGTTGATTCCCTCAGAAAAACAATCAAGGAGGACCCTATCGCTCAGAATCATGAGAGATTTGTAAACTGTTTTCTAAAACATATCCTGAACTAGAATCTTCAATGTTGGGTAGTATCTTTATTTGAGTATTCAAAAGATTTTATGGACAGTGATAATAAAGCAAAGGAGAGAAAGAAATGTCTGAACAAAATAATATTCATCATCCCTTGAGTAATATCTTGTTACAATCCAAAAACCTCATTCTTCGTGGTGCACCTAGGTACAGGAAAAACTTATCTTGCTAAAGAAATTGCCAAAGAATTAACAGATGGCACGAAGAACAAATCGAGCTTTTGTGCAGTTTCACCCATCCTATGATTATACGGATTTTTGTGGAGGGTTTAAGACCAATATCAAATGGGGATGGAGCTATTGATTTTAGGCTACAGGATGGTATTTTTAAAGATTTTTGTCAGAAAGCAAAAGAAGCCCAATTGATTGGAGGACAAGATAATTTTGATGAGGCTTGGGATTCTTACTTAGAATATATAAATGTTGCTGAAGAAAAAGAATATATAACAAAACATCTTACTTATCTGTTAATAGTAGACAAAAATTTGTCAGTAAATTATGATAGTGGTGTTCCAGGATGGTCACTACCTCGCAAATATGTTTATGAGTTGTATAAAGATAAAAATTATAATAAAGCAAGAATACTACAAAAAGTGGTGGAAAAACTGTCCTAGAAAACATTGAGAAAAGAGATTTGGTTTGAAAGACTATGTTTCCCCAACAGAAATTGACACTGACAAGAAATTCGTCTTCATCATCGATGAGATCAATCAGTGGAGATATCTAAGATTTTTGGGGAACTCTTTTCTCTATCGACCCTGGTTATCGTGGTGAAAAGGGAAGTGTTTCTACTCAGTATGATAATTTACACGAAACTGATGACAAGTTTTATATCCCTGAGAAAATGTCATATCAGGAACCATGAATGATATTGACCGATCAGTGGATACCTTTTGATTTTTGCTATGCGTCGTCGTTTCCGTTTTGTTGAAGTTACTGCTGAAAGCCAACTAGGCATGCTAGATGATGCTCTTGGCGATAAAAGCTGAAGAAGCTGAAAGCGCGTCTAAGAAACTTGAATGCTGAAATTGAAAACGTTCAGGAATTAAACAGTCATTACCATATCGGATCAGTTGTTTCCTTAAACTGGAAGAAGTAGACTTTGACTATGAGTTACTCTGGTCTGATTATCTTAAACCACTTTTGGAAGATTACTTACGTGGTTCTTATGAAGAAGATACGATACTGAATACTTTTAGAAAAAGCGTATGATCTGACAATACCAAAGATCAGCAAGATATTGGTGATGACGATGCAGTTAACTGATAATCAACAGGGCTTAAACAAGAAGAGTTTATCACAGAATATCCCTAAAATTAGTCAAGTTCTTTTGGAGATAGAACTCTAGATAATCTTTCTCAAAGAATAGTATCTTTATATTTCAAACGACTCTGAAAAATTCTCCTGATTTGGACAAGGACCAAAAGATTTTTGGAAACAGTCAATCAGAAAATCAAGACAGGAAATGTGATTGGTTTTCTGGATGTGGTCAGGAGAGATTAACCATTTCTTCTCGTTTTCGAGCGAAAGTGATGACTATTTTTGCATTATCTGTTGCAGAAAGTTCTAAATATCAATCTCACTAGTTTGGATGTTGGTTTATCGCATGAGGAAAGACTCTATCAGCTTTTAATGTACCTCTTTCCAAAGTATTTGGAAGCTGCTATGCAAAAAGGGACTTTATAAGGAATACTAGAGGTTTTCTCATAATGATAGTCATGATCAGGAGTGATTGATGTGAGAAATCATCTCAAGAAAAATCTTCCTTTCACTGAGGTAATGTGCTATACTACCAGAGAATTTACTTCTGACAATCCTATGATGCAGCTGATTCGTCATACTATCGAGTACATTAAAAATCAAAAATCTCTAGGGAAGAGGCATCATTGATACTAATCGTGAAAAATATTACAGAAATAATTCGTGTAACACCTTCGTATAAAACAGCTGATCGTGCTAAGGTTATTCGGCGAAATCAAGATAAACCCCTTCGTCATGCCTACTTTCGAGAATACAGAAAGTTGCAAGAACTGTGTCTGATGATTAAACAGAAAAGAGCACGGTTTAGGATATCAAGAGCAAAAAAATTCATGGCATTCTCTTTTGATGTTGCTTGGCTTTTGGGAAGAATATGTTCATACCTTGTTGCCAAAAGATTTCATACATCCACGCAATAAAGAAAAGAAAGGTGGTATCTCTGTATTTTCTGGTGGAAACGAAAAGGTATTTCCAGATTTTTATCATAAAGAGTTAAAAATCATTTTAGATGCTAAATATAAAAACTGGAATTGACTGAAAAGGAATCAATCGTGATGATCTATTTCAATTGATTTCTTATGCTTATATCTTACAAGCAGAGAAAGCTGGCTTGATTTTCCTAACATAGATCAGACAGTAAGTAGTGAAATAGGAAAAGGTTGTAGGTTATGAGGTCTTGCTTAAAAAGTGGTCTATCCAAATTCCTCAGAAGGCGTCATCCTACAGCGAATTCTATGAAATGCTAGAGATGTCAGAAAAATATTTTTCAAAATAATATAAAAACAAAATTAGAGAGCTCATAAACTCTCTATGTGAAATCAACAGTAAAAATCCGAACATAATAATTTTTAATGTTTCAAAATGTTTTGACAAAAACTTTACCTTAGTTTATAATCTTTAAAAGGAAACGTCGGAAAAGACGTAGTGATGCGAAAGCATAGGTAGGTCATTATAAAAGAAACGAGACATCGAAATGTTGAAACGAATTTCCGATTTTTGACTATGAAGATATTCACTAATCCCTAACAAGTGTGTCTTCAAAGTCGAGCAGAAGCTGACACACAAGTGACACTAGGGAAGCACACCTTTAAATTACCAGTTGTTCCTTCTAATATGCAAACTATCTTGGATGAAGATGTTGCAGAACAACTTACAAAAGGTGGTTATTTCTATATCATGCATCGCTTTTGATGAAGCTGGGACGCATTCCTTTTGTGAAACGCATGCATGAAAAAGGTTGATTGCTTCTATCTCTGTTGGTGTTAAAGATTACGAATATGATTTTGTTAGTCAATTAAAGGAAGATGCTCCAGAGTATATCACTATTGATATCGCTCATGGACATGCCGACAGTGTGATTTCAATGATTCAGCACATTAAGAAAAAGAATTGCCAGATACCTTTTGTCATCGCTGGTAACGTTGGTACTCAGAAGCTGTTCGCGAACTTGAAAATGCTGGAGCAGACGCTACTAAGGTCGGAATCGGTCCAGGTAAAGTATGTATTACTAAGGTTAAAAACTGGTTTTGGTACGGGTGGTTGGCAGTTAGCAGCTCTTCGCTGGTGTGCTAAAAGCTGCGCGTAAACCGGTTATTGCCGATGGTGGTATCCGTACACACGGAGATATTGCTAAAAGTCAATCCGCTTTGGTGCAAAATATGGTTATGATTGGTTCTTTATTTTGCAGCCATATCGAAAGCCCTGGTAAAAACTGTCGAAGTCGATGGTAAACAATTTAAAGAATACTATGGTTCCGCTTCAGAATACCAAAAAGGTGCTATAAGAATGTCGAAGGTAGAAAATTCTTCTTCCTGCCAAAGGACATTTACAAGATACCCTAACTGAGATGGAACAAAGATTTTGCAAAGTTCAGATTTCTTATGCTGGAGGGTCGAAAGTAGCTGATCTTAGACATGTAGATTATGTGATTGTGAAGAACTCTATCTGGAATGGAGATGCTCACTAAAATATGATTACTTATTTATGTCACTGAATTGGCGTGGCGTTTCTACAAGGTACCGTAAATACCTAACAATGAGTAAGTCGAAGAGAGATAAAAGAAGCAGTACTATCTGTTTCTATGTTTCGAAGGGACTTACTTTGTGAGTCCCTTTTTATTTCGGAGGTTAATGTGAAATTACTAGAGGAACGTATTTTAAAAGATGGGAATATTCTGGGTGAGAATATTCTTAAGGTGGATTCATTCTTGACCTCACCATGTAGATTATTCCTTTGCTGCGTGAGATTGGTCGTACTTTTGCAGAGCATTTTAAAAATGCTGGCATTACCAAAGTCGTAACCATTGAAGCATCTGGAATTGCTCCAGCACTATATGTTGCAGAACAATTAGATGTACCTATGATTTTTGCTAAGAAGGCAAAAAATATCACTATGAATGAGGAATTTTAACTGCTGAGGTATTTTCTTTCACTAAACAAGTTACTAGTACTGTATCCATTGCAGGGAAGTTTTTATCTCCAGGAGATAAAGTATTAATTATTGATGATTTCTTGGCTAATGGTCAAGCAGCTAAAGGTTTGATTCAGATTATCGAACAAGCTGGTGCTACAGTCGAGGCCGTCGGGATTGTGATTGAAAAATCTTTCCAAGATGGTCGTCAACTATTAGAAAAATCAGGTCATCAGGTAGTATCACTTGCTCGTGTAGAGCGTTTTGAAAATGGAAGAGTTATCTTCAAGGAGGCAGACATCTAATGAATACAAACAGAAAAAATCACTCACAGCAGCCATGTGGGCTTTGCAACACTTACTTGCTATGTACTCAGGTTCAATCCTGGTACCAATCATGATTGCAGGGTGCTCTAGGTTACTCACCTCAACAGCTGACATACCTTATCTCTACAGATATCTTTAGTGTGGGTCGCAACTCTATTACAGTTACAATCAAATAAATATTTCGGTGTCGGTTTACCAGTTGTGCTGGTGTAGCATTCCAGTCTGTTGCTCCTCTTATCATGATTGGACAAAAGTCACTGGTAGTGGTGCTATGTTTGGTGCCTTGATTGCTTCTGGGTATTTATGTCGTTCTTGTAGCAGGCGTATTTTCTAAGATTGCTAATCTGTTTCCCTTCAATCGTAACTGGTTCTGTCATTACAACAATCGGATTGACCTTGATTCCAGTAGCTATCTGAGATATGGGAAATAACGTCGAAAAACCAACGGGACAAAAGTTTAGCGTAGCAACAATCACCATTCTTATCATTCTCTTTGAGTTAATATCTTTTACAAAAGGATTTATTAAGTCAATTTCTATTTTGATTGGTTTGATTGCAGGTACCATCATCGCTGCGACTATGAGCTTGGTTGATTTCTCTCCAGTAGCAAAGCTCCACTTGTTCATATCCCAACTCCATTCTACTTTGGTGCTCCACAATTTGAGATTTCTTCTATTGTCATGATGTGTATTATCGCTACTGTATCAATGGTAGAATCAACTGGGGTTTACCTTGCCCTTTCTGATATTACTAAAGATCCAATCGATAGCACTCGTCTCCGTAATGGTTATCGTGCTGAAGGTCTTGCTGTTTTACTTGGTGGACTTTTCAATACTTTCCCTTATACAGGGTTTTCACAAAACGTAGGTTTGGTTAAACTTTCAGGTATTCGTACACGTTTGCGATCTACTACGCTGGTGGTTTCCTCATCTTACTTGGTCTCTTGCCTAAGTTTGGTGCCTTAGCACAGATTATCCCTAGCCCTGTTCTAGGTGGAGCCATGCTTGTCATGTTCGGTTTTGTTTCTCTACAAGGGATGCAAATCTTGGCACGTGTTGATTTTGAGACACAATGAGCATAACTTCCTCATTGCAGCAGTTTCTATAGCTGCTGGGGTTGGATTAAACGGAAGCAACCTCTTCAATACTTTACCAACAGAATTACAAATGTTCTTCTCAAATGGTATCGTCATTGCAAGTACAGTGGCCATCATTTTGAACGCTATTTTGAATCGTAAAAAATAAAAATAAATGAGAAGTGATAGAAATATCCTTCTCATTTTCTTTTTTAGAACTTGAGTATTGTTTCTATAGTCCTTTTTATGGTAAAATGGTTTTATGAATGAAAGAATGAAAGAGCTCGTTGAGTTGCTCAATCGCTATGCGACAGAGTATTATACAAGTGATAACCCATCTGTATCTGATAGTGAGTATGATCGTCTCTATCGTGAACTGGTAGAGTTAGAAAAAGCTCACCCAGAGCAAGTCTTGCCAGATAGTCCAACCCACCGTGTTGGCGGTAAGATTCTAGATGGTTTTGAAAAATATAGTCATCAGTATCCTCTCTATAGTTTGCAGGATGCTTTTTCTCGTGAAGAGCTCGATGCCTTTGATGCGCGTGTTCGTAAAGAATTGGATGATGTTACTTATATCTGTGAGTTAAAAATTGATGGTTTATCGATTTCCTTGACTTATGAGCAAGGAATTTTTGTTGCTGGAGCAACTCGAGGTGATGGTTCAGTCGGTGAGAATATCACAGAAAATCTCAAACGTGTCAAGGACATTCCTTTATCCTTACCAGAGAAATTAGATATCACTGTTCGTGGTGAATGTTATATGCCAAGAGCTTCTTTCAATCAAGTCAATCTTGCTCGTCAAGAAAACGGTGAGCCGAGTTTGCTAATCCACGAAATGCTGCTGCAGGAACCCTTCGCCAGTTAGACACAGGAGTAGTAGTAAGCGTAATCTGCAACTTTCCTTTATCAAGAAGCAAGTCCTTCAACTAGAGACAGCCAAGAGAAGGTTTTAAATCATCTAGAACAGTTGGGCTTTGTTGTCAATCCAAGACGACTATTAGCGCACAGCATGGATGAGGTTTGGGACTTTATCCAAGAAGTAGGTCAAGAAAGAGACCAGTTGCCTTATGATATCGACGGTGTCGTGATTAAGGGTCAATGACCCTAGCTGGTCAAGAGCAACTTGGTTTTACAGTTAAAGCACCTAAGTGGGCAGTCGCTTATAAGTTCCCTGCAGAAGAAAAAGAAGCAAAAACTGCTTTCGTTGACTGGACAGTTGGTCGTACAGGAGTTGTAACTCCGACTGCTAATCTTACTCCGGTGCAATTGGCAGGTACAACAGTTAGTCGTGCAACCCTTCACAATGTAGACTATATCGCTGAAAAGGATATTCGCAAGGATGATACAGTCATTGTCTACAAGGCAGGGGATATTATTCCTGCTGTCTTACGAGTGGTTGAGTCTAAGCGAGTGTCTGAGGAGAAACTAGATATTCCCAACAAACTGTCCAAGTTGTGAGAGCAAACTGTTACACTTTGAAGATGAGGTGGCTCTTCGTTGTATAAACCCACGTTGTCCAGCTCAAATCAAGGAAGGTCTAATTCACTTCGCATCCCGTGACGCCATGAATATTTCTGGCCTTGGTCCATCAATCGTAGAAAAATTATTTGCCGTCAATTTAGTTAAAGATGTAGCAGATATATATCGTTTGACAGTTGAAGATTTTCTCTTGTTAGACGGCATCAAGGAAAAGTCAGCTCAAAAACTTTACCAAGCTATCCAGGCTTCTAAAGAAAAATTCGCTGAAAAACTTTTGTTTTGGTTTAGGGATTCGTCATGTTGGAAGCAAGGCAGTCAGTTACTCTTACAACATTTCCATTCAATCGAGTCACTTGCTCAAGCAAATCCTGAAGAAGTAGCAAGCATCGAAAGTCTCGGAAGTGTTATTGCTCAAAGTCTACAGACTTATTTTGCTACAGAAGGTTCTAAAATTCTTTTAAGAGAATTAAAAGAATCAGGTGTTAATTTAGACTATAAAGGACAGGTCGTTGCAGCAGATGCTGTCTTATCAGGTCTAACTGTCGTTTTGACAGGTAAAGCTGGAGCGTTTAAACCGCTCAGAAGCTAAAAAATAAACTAGAAAAGTCTCAGAGCCAAGGTTACTGGTAGTGTCTCGAAAAACAGACCTTGTTGTGCAGGAGTAGATGCAGGGCAACAAACTCCAAAAAGCACAAGAGTTGGGAATTGAGATTCGAGATGAAGCTTTGGCTTGAGAAGCTTATGAGGTATACACAGTTTAGAATAATCATCTATCATTTCTTGCTTCCTATTCGTATAAGTTAATCAAGAAATATTACTATATAAATTTAATAATTAGAAATTAGAAATTGAGAAACATGTACAACTATCCTGTACTTATTCATTATCATCGTAAGGATGAGAGCTTATAAAGATTGTAGTTTTAGTAAGAAGCCGCTCGATACAGTTGAATTAGTCAAAAAGAAGAAGAGTACTTTTGGAGAAAAATTTCTCTTCACTCAATCTAGTGAAAAAGCTATTGAAACAATGACTTTTGTGGTTACAAAAAGACGGAGTTTCAAAAGAGTATCCATCCGTTTCAACTATTATCCACTCTTGACAGAAGTTTGGATTTTAGATGGAATGATACGATCTACTACTCCGAGAATCCTGCTATTGCAAGCCCTCACTATAAGGATCAAAAATCCTTTTGCTTTTTGACAAGGCTATTAATAGTGCTAGTTTTGACCACCACTGGGGTTACCAAGGAGAGTTAGGGATGCCAGGGTTTCGAAGAAGAAACAAGCTTTTAAACTTTGGTCGCCAACAGCAACAACTGTACAAGTTATAGTCTATGAATCAGCAAGTAATGATGCTGCTATCCTAAAGACTTATGAAATGAAACGTGGAAACAGTTAGTCATATAGTCACAAGGATAATACAATTGGCGTTTGGAATTTAACAGTTCTAGAAAGTCTTGCTGGTCGTGCCTATCAATATCAGATTAATTTTTCCACATCATCAATCATTGACACGAGATCCATATACCATTGCGACAAGTCCAGATGGCAAACGTTCAGCAATTCTTTCAGAAAAGAACGTCAGGTTGAAGGTTTTGAAGTCAAAGCATGGTGAGGAAGCAACTGGCGTTTGACCTTGTCAAGCTGTAGCATATGAAATGCATATTCGTGATTTGACCCAGTCGGAAACCTCAGGTGTTGACCCAGAACTGAGAGGAACTTTTTGAGGGAGCTGCTCAAACGGGAACGGTCAATCAGTATGGTCAGTCTACAGCATTTGACTATATTAAAGAACTTGGTGTTAACTACGTCCAACTACAGCCGATTGCAGACAGACATAAAGAGTATGATGCAGATGGGAATGTCACCTACAACTGGGGTTATGATCCACAAAAACTATAATGCTCCAGAAACTAGTATGTCAACGAATCCCTAATGATCCAGGCCAGGTTATTCGTGATTGAAAAACAATGAGTTCAGCTTATCATGATGCTGGTATCGGTGTCATCATGGATGTTGTTTATAATCCACACTTTCTCAGTAGTCGATGCACCCATTTCAAACAACCGTACCAGACCATTAGTACTGAATGAATCGTGATGGAACCTATCAAAAATGGTACCGGTGTGGGCAATGAATCACTAGTGAACACGAAATGTTCCGTAAGTATATGATTGATTCGCTCCTTTATTGGGTCAAAGAATTTAATATTGATGGTTTCCGATTTGATTTGATGGGAATCCATGATGTTAAAACGATGCAGATGATCCGTTGGGCTATGGATGAAGTCGATCCTAAAAATTATCCTTTATGGAGAAGGATGGGATATGGAACTGGTCTCGCTCCTTATGAGTAAGGCTAAGAAAGACAATGCTTATCAGTTGCCTAATATTGGATTTTTCAATGATGATCAACGTAATGCGGTTAAGGGTGCTGAAGTTTATGGAGATATTAAATCAGGATTTGTAAGTGGAGCTGGTACTGAGCCAATCGTAGCTAAGTCAATTCTAGGAAGTCGAGAACTAGGATCATACTCTAGTCCCCTAACCAGAGTCTTGAACTATGTGGAAGCTCATGATAACTATAATTTACATGACTTGCTAGCAACTCTTCATCCAATGGAGAGTAAAGACCGAATCATGAAAAAAGTGGAAACTGCAACAGCTATGAACCTTCTCATGCAAGGAATGGCTTTCATGGAACTTGGACAGGAGTTTGGGCGTACCAAACTTGTAGCAACTGGTGAGAATGGTGAATTGACTCATGACGATCGTGAGAGAGGCTATGAATAGTTACAATGCTCGATAGTGTTAACCAAGTTAACTGGGACCTAATCAATGAACGTCAAGAAAGTATTGAGTTTATTCGTCAGATTATTAAACTTAAAACACAAACCAGTGCTTTTTCATATCCTACTTACGAGGAGGTTTATCGTCATGTATTTGTGCATACAGCTGTAGAAAATAGTGGCTGGATTGTTTACGAAATTCATGGTGGAAGAGAGCATCTCTTGGTTGTATTTAATGCCAAAGGTGCATCTTTCTATTATGAAAACGCAGGAAACCTTGAAATGCTTGTAAATCAATAGTCGTTCAAAACCAAGAAAAATGCTCTTTGATGATGTCAGTGTAGCTGTCATGAAAGTTTTATCATAAACATTAAACTCAAAGATTAATCTTTAGGTTTTGTAAAGATAAAATTTTCGGAAATATATCCTATATTTAAAATTGTGAAAACAATACTAAATTTTGTTGAAAAATTTCAGAAAAATTTGATAAAATATACTATAAAGGATATAAAATTAACGAAAATCATTAAATTTTTAAAAATGTTCAGATTTTTATCCTGAATAGTCTTGAATTCTTTCACTCAGTAATCAATAAATATAGAAATATCGATTTTTCTATATTTTTAAGAGAAGTTTTTCTTAGTGTTTTTGAAAATTTTTAGAAATAGTAAGATAATACTTTGAAGATTTTCAAAGAAATTTTTATAAAATTCGGAAATTGGCTTGAAAGTTATCTTTAAAGGTAGTATAATGAAATATAGAAAAACGCTTACAATATAAAGGGGATTTATGGATCATTAGAAGCTTTTAGAACTTTTTACAACAGGCGAAAAATTTCCATCTTCAACACTATTTGGGCGCACATCGTGAGGAGAAAGACGAGGGAATGGGTTACACATTTCGAGTTTGGGCTCCAAATGCGCAGGCTGTTCATCTAGTCGGTGATTTCACGAATTGGGTTGAAAATCAAACCCTATGGTTCGAAATGAATCTGGAGTTTGGGAAGTTTTTACAACTTTAGCCCAAGAAGGTCAGATTTATAAATATCATATCACTCGGGCTAACGGTCATCAGCTTATGAAGATTGATCCTTTAGCTGTTCGGTATGAAGCACGTCCAGGAACAGGGGCTGTTCTAACAGAAATTCCAGAAAAAGAAATGGAAGGATGGACTTTGGTTAGCTCACGCAGAAAGCGTTGGGAGATTCTTTGAAAGACCCGTCAATATCTATGAGGTGCATGCTGGTTCTTGGAAGAGAAATCTGATGGGACTCCCTTATAGTTTTGCTCAACTGAAAGATGAATTAATTCCATATCTAGTTGAGATGAACTCACACTCATATCGAGTTTATGCCATTGATGGCACATCCGCTTGGTTTGAGTTGGGGCTATCAACTGATGGGTTATTTTGGATTAGAGCATGCCTACGGACGACCAGAAGAATTCCAAGACTTTGTTGAAGAGTGTCACTTAAACAATATCAGGGTTATCGTGGACTGGTTCCAGGTCACTTTACAATCAATGATGACGCTTTAGCATACTATGACGGACACCGACTTTTTGAATACCAGGATCATAATAAGGCTAACAACTACGGGTTGGGGAGCACTCAACTTTGACCTTGGTAAAATGAAGTCCAATCTTTTCTTGATTTCAAGCATTAAATTCTGGATTGATTTTTATCATCTAGATGGTATCCGTGTAGATGCCGTAAGTAATATTCTCTATCTTGATTACGACAATGCTCCTTGGACCCCAAATAAAGACGGTGGCAATCTTAACTATGAAGGATATTATTTCCTTCAACGTTTGAACGATGTTATTAAGCTTAGCTCATCCGGATGTTATGATGATTGCAGAGGAGTCTCTTCAGGGTACCAAGATTACTGGCATGAAGGAAATGGGTGGGCTAGGATTTGATTACAAGTGGAACTATGGGCTGGATGAATGATATCCTACGTTTCTACGAAGAAGATCCAATTTACCGCAAGTATGATTTTAACCTTGTAACCTTCAGTTTTATGTATGTCTTCAAAGAAAATTACCTCTTGCCTTTCTCACATGATGAAGTAGTGCATGGTAAGAAGGGTATGATGCATAAGATGTGGGAGATCGCTACAATCAGTTTGCTGGTTTGAGAAACCTCTACACTTATCAAATTTGTCACCCTGGTAAGAAATTGCTCTTCATGGGTAGTGAGTTTGGGCAATTCTAGAATGGAAAATCTGAAGAGCAACTAGAGTGGTCTAACCTAGAAGATCGATGAATGCCAAGATGAAATACTTTTACATCACAGTTGAATCAGCTTTATAAAGACCACCGTTGTCTTTTGGGAAATTGATACGTATATGACTGGTATTGAAAATTATTGATGCGGATAACAGAGATCAGAGTGTTCTTTCCTTTATCCGAAAAGGCAAGAAAGGCGAGATGCTAGTCTGTGTCTTCAATATGGCACCGGTTGAACGTCCTGATTTCACAATTGGTCTTCCTGTTGCAGGTATTTATGAAGAAATTTGGAATACAGAGTTAGAACAATGGGTGGTGTGTGGAAAGAACATAACCAAACAGTTCAAACTCAAGAAGGATTGTGGAAGGATTATGAACAGACTTGACCTTTACTCTACCAGCAATGGGAGCAAGTATTTGAAAATCAAACGTCGTATAAAACCAACTAAAAAGTCACTAATAACACTCAAAAAGGAGTAGAAAATGAAGAATGAAATGCTAGCTTTAATCCTTGCCGGTGGGCAAGGAACTCGTCTCGGTAAACTCACTCAAAGTATTGCAAAACCTGCTGTGCAATTTGGTGGGCGCTATCGTATCATTGACTTTGCGCTTTCAAACTGTGCTAACTCTGGTATTCACAATGTGGGTGTGATTACACAATACCAACCATTAGCACTTAATAACCATATTGGAAATGGCTCTAGCTGGGGTCTAGATGGTATTGATTCAGGTGTTTCTATTCTTCAACCATACTCAGCAAGTGAAGGGAACCGTTGGTTCGAAGGGACAAGCCACGCTATTTACCAAAAATATTGACTACATCGATAGTGTCAATCCAGAATATGTATTAATCCTTTCAGGTGACCACATTTACAAAATGGACTATGATGACATGCTCCAGTCTCCACAAGGACAATAATGCTAGCTTGACAGTTGCTGTTTTGGAAGTACCTCTAAAAGAAGCTAGCCGTTTTGGTATCATGAACACAGATGCTAACAACCGTATTGTCGAATTCGAAGAAAAACCAGCTGTTCCAAAGTCTACAAAGGCTTGAATGGGATCTATATCTTTGACTGGAAACGTCTCCGCAATATGCTTGTTGCTGCTGAAAAGAGCAATGTTGACATGTCTGACTTTGGTAAAAATGTTATTCCTAACTACTTAGAATCTGGAGAAAGTGTTTATGCCTATGAGTTCAGTGGATACTGGAAAGACGTGAAACTGATCGAGTCTCTTTGGGAAGCAAACATGGATACATATCTCCAGAAAATGCTCTGGATAGCCGTAACCGTCAGTGGAAAATTTACTCACGCAACCTTATTTCACTCACCAAACTCTTTGGAGAGCATGCACATAGAAGACTCTCTGTAGTAGACAGCTGTTTCGTTAATGGAACTGTAGACATTCTATCCTTTCAACAGCTGCTCAGGTACGTGAGGGAGCAGAGGTTGTTGATTCAGTGATTATGAGTGGTGCTGTAGTCGGAAAAGGTGCTAAGATTACACGTGCCATCATTGGAGAAGGTGCTGTCATTGCGGATGGTGTTGAAATTGATGGAACTGAAGAAGTACAAGTAGTCGGATATAACGAAGTAGTGGGGTGGCAACAGATGAAGATTGATAAATATTCAGCGATTTTAGGAAACACAGTTGGTTTTCACGATATGTCAACCTTGACAAATAACCGTCCCGTGGCTGGTTTACCATTTGAGGAAATATCGTTTGATTGACTTCCCGCTCTCAAGTCTCGCTAATGCTGGTGTTCGTAGTATCTTTGGTATCTTCCAACAGGACAATATCAGTTCAGTATTTGACCACATCCGTTCTGGGCGTGAGTGGGGCTTGTCAACACTTCTTAGTCACTACTATCTAGGTATCTACAACACTCGTGTTGAAAGTAGCACGGTGAAAGAATACTACCAACAATTACTCACTTACTTAAAACGTTCGAGCTCCAACCAAACGAGTATCACTTAACTGTGATGTCTTGACTAATATTGATCTTAATCAGTATTCCATTTCACAACACTACAAAATCTCCGATTACAGTTGTTTATAAGAAACTTCCTCAAAAAGATATTTCTGATGTAAATGCGATTTTAGATATTGATGAGACTGACCACGTTCTATCTCATCAAAATTATTTGATAAAAATTCTAATCAAGACTTATGACAATATGTTCAAAGATATTTTTGTAAGTTGACACCCATGGTTAATTGAACGTCTTGAGGAAGAAGCTAAAAAGAAAAATCCTGAAAAATTACGTTATGTTCTCCGTGACTTTAGCAGCAGAAGCTGGTGCCTTTGCTTATGAATATACTGGTTACTTAGCAAATATTCACTCAGTAAATTCTTACTATGAAAATAACTAAAAGATATGTTAGATTTACATAAGTTCTATTCACTATTTACTCCGAATCAAAGATTTATACAAAAAGTTAAAAATGAAGAGCCAACTACTATGCATCAAGCTCTAAAGTAGCTAAGTCTCAGTTTGTTCTCTGGCTCTATTATCGAAGGTGAAGTAGTCAACTCTGTATTGTCTCGTAATGTCCGCGTACATGAAGAAAGCTCAGTGAAAGACAGTCTCCTATTTACCCGTGTTGTAGTTGGTAAGGGAGCGACAGTAGAATATGCTATCTTGGATAAGGTGTTGAAGTTGCTGAAGGTGTCGTTATTCGAGGAACAGCAGAACATCCAGTGGTTGTCTAAGAAGGGCGAAAAAGTAACAGAGGATATTCTTTCATGAAAATTTTATTTGTAGCAGCAGAGGGGCTCCTTTTTCCAAAACTGGTGGATTGGGAGACGTGATAGGAGCTCTTCCAAAATCATTAGTAAAAGCAGGTCATGAAGTTGCTGTTTTCCTGCCATACTATGATATGGTAGAAGCTAAGTTTGGTGATCAAATTGAAGATGTTCTTCAATTTGAGGTATATGTTGGTTGGCGTAGACAATTTTGTGGAATTAAGAAAACAGTTTTTAAATGGTGTTGCTTTTTCTACTTTATTGACAATCAGTATTACTTCTTCAGAGGTCATGTATACAGTGACTTTGATGATGGGGAACGCTTTGCTTTCTTCCAGCTTGCAACCCTTGAAGCGCTGGAGAGAGTTGGCTTTATTCCTGATGTTCTTCATGCGCATGATTATCATACAGCCATGATTCCTTTCTTGTTGAAAGAAAAATACAGATGGATTCAAGCCTACCAAGGGATTAAGACAGTTTTAACCATTCACAATCTAGAGTTTCAGGGATCAATTCTCAGAAGGGATGCTTTGGGACTTGTTCCGAGTAGGTTTTGAGCGTTATGCGGATGGAACTGTTCGTTGGAACGACTGTCTCAACTGGATGAAGGCAGGTATTCTTTATGCGGATCGTGTCTCGACAGTGTCACCAAGCTATGCTTATGAAATCATGACGACAGAGTTCGGTTGTGGTATTGACCAGATTCTCCGTATGGAATCAGGTAAGCTTTCAGGAATTGTAAACGGAATCGATACAGACCTCTACAATCCTGAAACAGATCCCTCTTGGATTATCATTTCTCTAAGTCTGATTTGACAGGTAAAGCTCAAAATAAGGCAAAATTACAGGAAAAAGTTGGTTTACCTGTAAGAAATGATGTACCTTTGATTGGTATCGTATCACGTTTGACTCGTCAAAAAGGTTTTGATTTAGTAGTGGAAAGCTTGCATCGTATGTTGCAAGAAGATATTCAAATCGTTCTTTTTAGGAACTGGTGATCCTGGTTTGAACAAGCCTTTCCTCTTGGTTTGATCAGGTCTTCCCAGACAAGCTCTCGGCCAACATCACTTTTTGACGTGAAACTAGCGCAAGAAATCTACGCTGCATGTGATTTGTTCTTGATGCCAAGTCGATTTGAACCATGTGGATTGTCACAGATGATGGCAATGCGTTATGGAACTCTTCCTTTGGTTCGCGAAGTTGGCGGACCTAGAGACACCGTTCGCTTTATAATCCAGTTGATGGAAGTGGTACAGGATTAGTTTTGATAACTTGACTCGCTACTGGCTGACTGGGCTCTTTCAAACTGCTGGACGTTTATCAAAAATCATCCTGCTGTTTGGAAGAAACTTCGAAGTCCAAGCTATGGAACGTGATTTCTCTTGGGATACGGCTTGTCAGTCATATTTGCAGTTGTATCAAAGTCTCATACCCATCTCATAAAATCGTATGAAATTTTTCATACGATTTTTGAGATTAAAAGATGTAAAGGATTATATGTCGAGAGTAAGAGGACTATGTGTATTAGACGTCGATGGTACTCTGATAGAAGAAGAAGTTATTGATTTGTTAGGTCGACAAGCAGCTTGTGAGCAGGAGGTAGCGAAGCTTACGATTCAAGCCATGCAAGGAAACTAGACTTGAATCAAGTTTGAGAAAACGTGTTTCACTGTTACAAGGATTATCTGTCCAGTATTAATCAGTATACCTCAGTTCTATTTAGTAAGAATGTCCAAGATTTTTATCAAAAATCCTGCAAGAACATGGGATTGTTTGTGGTCTAGTTTCAGGTGGCTTTACTCAAATCGTGGGGAAATTGAGCCATGAGCTAGGGATTAACTATTTTAGTAGCTAACCAGTTGGAGTCAAGGACGGAATCTTAACTGGAAATCTAGTTGGGGATGTCAACAGCTCAAGTAAAAGAGGAAACTCTGAAAAAGTTGGGGCTCTGTCAATTAGAGGTCCCACTGGACAAGACAATCGTTGTCGGAGATGGAGCAAATGATCTATACATGCTTAAAAGTTCTGATCGGGATAGCTTTTGTGCTAAGGATATTCTAAAGAAGAAATTCCTCTACAAATAGAGGAAAGAGATTTCCAAAAGTTTTGGAATTAATTGACTTCTTTTAACAAGAAAGAGGGAGAAACTAGAAAATCGTTATTGCACCGGATTCATTTAAAGAAAGTCAACTGCCTGACAAGCAGCAGAGGCTATTAGAGGTGGATTTCAAAGTGGCCTTACCTCATGCAGATTGTCTCCGTACTGCCGTTGGTGACGGAGGCATGGGTACGGTAGAAGCCATCAGCATCCTCAAGATATGCTAAAAAGACAGCTCTCTTTACATAGGTCCTTTTGAGATGAAGTAGAGATGCTCTATATCCAGAAAAAGACAGTCTAGTTTTGTTTGGAGGTCGCTGATTTGGTTGGCTTGCTAAAATTCCTCATGAAAAAGAACTCACTCAAAGATTCAAACTGGGTATCAGGGCAGCTAATCTAGATCTTGTGGAACAAGGTGTGAAAGATATCTATGTAGGAGTTGGTGGAACAGCAAGTAATGATGGAGGACTTGGAATTGCAATGGGGCTAGGTTATCAATTTTATGATACCAATGGTACTGAGCTTCTAGCCTGTGGCCAGTCCTTATTTGAGATTGCTAGTATGTCAAAAGATAAAGTGGTGCCCCTGCCTGCTAATCTTAAGATAAAAATCTTATCTGATGTCATAAATCCTTTGTGTGGCCTACAAGGTGCTACTTACATCTTTGGACAACAGAAAGGACTGCAACCAGACCAATTTCAAGAAGTTGATCAGGCAATAGAAACATTCTATGGTAAATATTCTCCTTGGATTTTAGAGTTAGACGGGGCTGGAGCAGGTGGAGGTACTGCTGCAGGTTTGTGTGCTTTTGTGGGTGCAGAAATCATTTCAGGAATCGAAACTTGTTTAGACTTGATTGGCTTTGATCAAGAAGTAGTTGATGCTGATCTAGTTATTGTAGGAGAAGGTCGACTTTGATAGGGCTAAAGTTTGGCAGGTAAAGCCCCAATCGGTGTAGCAAAAAGAACACCTTCAGGTGTTCCAGTTATTGCTATTTGTGGTAGTTTATCAGAAGATCTTCCTCAACTACCCTTTGGAAATATAGTTGCTGCATTTTCGATTTTAGAAAAAAGTGAGTCCTTGTCAGATAGCCTAAAAATGCTTCCCTTTATCTCGAGCATACAGCTGCTAATATCGGACAAATACTGGCCTTTCGTCAAACCATTATCCAAACCATCCAAAGTGAAGGTTTTTATGATTTTCCTTTACTTGCTATAAGTCAGAAAGGCCTTTAAGGTCTTTTTCCTTTCTGTCAACAGGAGCATCACTATGGATAACCATTCCAAATGGAGAGGAGTTGTGATCTTCTGAAACAATGATCGCTTGGCAATTGGCATCTTTGGCTTGTTTAAGATAGAAAAACTTGTTTATCGGAACTGAATCTGAGGTGAAATTTCTAAAAAGAGGTTCTGCTTCCTTCTTTTAAACTCTAAAATAGTTAGAATCCTTTTGGAATTTATCGTCGTTTGCTGTTTGCAAGGTCAGCATAACCGAGGACGCGTTCTTTGCAAAGGTATCGAGAAACCGTCTTTGTTCATCAGGATTTAATTTGCCCACCATGAGCTTTTTTCTAAGATTTGTTTTGATAGTTCTGTCATATAAATAGTATATCATAAAATAGAGTAAGAATGAAGAAAGGGAAAGCGATTACTTGAGAAAGTTAAGGAAAAATTGCACAAAGATAACGTTTTTCCTTGAAAAAGGAGTTTACTAAGGTATCATAGAGGTGTAAAACAAATAAAGCTCAAAGGAGAGTAAAAATGTCAATTATTACTGATGTTTACGCTCGCGAAGTCCTAGACTCACGCGGTAACCCAACACTTGAAAGTAGAAGTTTATACTGAATCAGGTGCTCGGACGTGGTATGGTTCCATCAGGAGCTTCTACTGGTGAACACGAAGCAGTTGAACTTTCGCGACGGTGACAAATCTCGATACCTTGGTCTTGGTACACAAAAAGCTGTTGACAATGTAAACAACACATCATTGCTGAAGCTATCATCGGCTACGATGTACGGATCAACAGCTATCGACCGTGCTATGATCGCACCTGACGGTACCCCTAACAAAAGGTAAATTGGGTGCGAACGCAATCCTGGTGTGTCTATCGCTGTAGCTCGTGCGCTGCTGACTACCTTTGAAATCCCACTTACAGCTACCTTGGTGGATTCAACACTAAAGTTCTTCCAACTCCAATGATGAACATCATCAACGGTGGTTCTCACTCTGACGCTCCAATCGCTTTCCAAGAATTCATGATTGTACCTGCTGGTGCACCAACATTCAAAGAAGCTCTTTCGTTGGGTGTGAAATCTTCCACGCTCTCAAGAAAATCCTTAAAGGTCGCGGACTTGAAAACAGCTGTAGTGATGAAGGTGGATGTTCTCGTTCTCGAAAGGAACTGAAGACGGAGTTGAAACTATCCTGTCTGCTATCGAAGCTGCTGGTTATGTTCCAGGTAAAGACGTATTCATCGGATTTGACTGTGCATCATCAGAATTCTACGATAAAGAACGTAAAGTTTACGACTACACTAAATTCGAAGGTGAAGGCGCTGCTGTACGTACTGCTGCAGAACAAATCGACTACCTTGAAGAATTGGTAAACAAATACCCAATCGTGACTATCGAAGATGGTATGGACGAAAACGACTCGGGATGGTTGGAAAGCTCTTTACTGAACGTCTTGGTGGTAAAGTTCACTGGTTGGTGACGACTTCTATCAAACACAGCTACTCTTGAAAGAGGTATCGCTGAAGGCGCTGCTAACTCAATCTTATCAAAGTTAACCAAATCGGTACTCTTACTGGGAAACATTCGATGCTATCGAAATGGCTAAAGAAGCTGGTTACACTGCCGTTGTATCACACCGTTCAGGTGAAACTGAAGATTCAACAATCGCTGACATCGCAGTTGCAACAAACGCAGGACAAATCAAGACTGGTTCACTTTCACGTACAGACCGTCATCATCAAATACAACCAATTGCTTCGTATCGAAGACCAACTTGGTGAAGTAGCTGAAGAACGTGGATTGAAATCATTCTACAACCTTAAGAAATAATCGTTGATTTAATCAACGTTTTAAGCCCCTCGGATTTTATCCGAAGAGCTTTTTCAGTTTCAGGGCAAAAATGAGCAAGCTTTATTTCATCTATCAAAAAGAATATTACTTTGGAATTCTCCAAGAAATATTACTAGTTTTGAAAAGTCAAAAAGAGAATTTTTAAAATTCTCTTTCTTGTAGATAGTGATATTTCCACTTAGAATAAAAATTGGATAAATTAAAATAATTTATTATTTTTCTTCTGTGCCAAAAATAAAGATAAATGTATTTCATTCTAACTCGTTATATCTGATAAGATAAAAATCTAAACGATAATCTCCAGATTGAACTAAAGAAAGTACAAAGTCAAAATTTATACTTGTTTTTCCATATCCATCGTTTGTTTCAATCAAAGTTGAATCCTCAATTGTGATTGTTGAAGATAAAAATTTTATCACTGTATTGATTTGGTCGAACCAGACAGTTCCAGGTGATACGGGTAGTTTTTTAACATTAAACAAATCAAGATTACAATGAGTGTAATCTTACCTGGAAATTTTGTAATGTAGTTTACAGTACCAATTTGTCTCCCATATAAAAGTGCTCAGTGATTGAATATTGATTTTTCTGAAAAATCAGCCTGTTTAAATGTCATAAATGCTCCCTTTCCTTTTTGGACACCTATGGTTTTTAAAGGTAAATCTTAATTTTAATATTATCGAAGATTAATAGTAATTGCAACAAAAACTTAATTATAAAGTGAAACAGCGATTAAATATTTCTACATCCAAAAATTTAATCCTTGTAAAGTTATTATCAGTATTTTCATAAAAAGTATAGTATGCAAAAACTTGTATTATTACGTCTAAAGTTAAATTCTTAGAATAGTTGAAATGAAAATTATATTTTCACCTAAAAACTGTTGAAAAAGGCAAATAAATACTGATGATATTGTAGTATTAAATTAATGAGTTGCAAACAAAAAGACTTTATATAATTCATTATAAGTGATATGATTTAAGATTTTTAAGCATATTTTTGGTATAATAATACCCAGGATAAGCAAGAAATAGAGTAGAAGGTAGAGATGGAAAAGTATTTATCGGTATCAACTTTGACCAAATATTTGAAAATGAAATTGATAAAGACCCCTTATCTGGAACGGGTCTATTTAACTGGTCAAGTTTCTAACTTCCGTAAGCGTCCAAGCCATCAATATTTCTCACTCAAAGATGACCGTTCAGTCATACAAGCAACTATTTGGTCAGGTATCTATCAACGTTTAGGGTTTTGATTTGGAAGAAGGTATGAAGATAAATGTTATTGGTCGTGTCCAAATCTATGAACCAAGTGGAAGCTATTCGATTATCATTGAAAAAGGCAGAACCAGATGGTGTCGGAGCTCTAGCTATAAAATTTGAACAGCTGAAGAAGAAACTAGCTGAGGAAGGTTTATTTCAAGACCGTTTCAAACAGTCCCTTCCCCAATTTGCTAAGCTGTATTGGTGTTGTGGACTAGTCCCTAGTGGCGCAGTTATTCAGGATATTATCACTACAGTAAGTAGACGTTTCCCTGGTGTAGAAATTGTTTTATACCCTACCATAGGTTCAGGAGAAGGTGCTGCAGAAGAAGTCGCTAAAAATATTGACGAGAGCCAATCAAAGAGATGACTTAGATGTGCTCATTATCGGCCGTGGTGGAGGCTCGATTGAAGATTTGTGGGCCTTTAACGAGGAGATAGTTGTTCGTGCTATTTTTGAATCCCGTTTACCAATCATTTCAAGTGTTGGTCACGAAACGGATGTCACCTTGGCAGACTTTGTCGCTGATAAAAGAGCAGCGACACCAACGGCAGCTGCAGAACTGGCTACACCGGTTACGAAATTGGATCTCTTGACCCACCTTCAAAAACCAAGAGAAAAAGAATGGTCACAGCTGTTCAGCATGTATTAAACAAGAAAAAAGAAGCCTTAAAAGTTTTCAGCCAATCTGTTATCTTTAGACAACCAGAACGACTCTATGATAGTTACTTGCAACGATTGGATCAACTTCAAGTTCGTCTCAAACAAGGATTGAAGTCTGAGATTGTTAGAAATTATCAAAATGTTCAAGGTCAGCGTCACCGTTTAGAACAGTTGTCGCCACTGGTTAAAGTATGGCGCTATATAGATCGACTAGAACAGTTACAAAAAGCTCTTACGCAGTCAAATGGCAGTGACCTGTGATGCAAAGGTAGCAGAAGCCAAACGGCTCTCAGAAGCCCTTGTGATGCTAGATACCAGTCGTATCGTAGCAAGAGGCTACGCTATTGTCAAAAAGAAGATAGGTAGTGGCTTCGATTAGTAAATTAAATTAAAGGACCATGTGGACGCTTGAGATGCGTGACGGACAAGTAGAATTAGAGGTTAAAGATGTCAAAACAAAAGAAATTTGAGGAAAATTTAGCAGAGCTTGAAACCATTGTCCAAAGTTTGGAAAATGGTGAAATTGCTTTAGAAGATGCTATTGCTGCCTTCCAAAAAAAGGCATGCTCCTTTCAAAGGAGTTACAAAGCAACTCTTGATAAGGCTGAGAAGACCTTGGTTAAAGTCATGCAAGAAGATGGAACAGAAAGTGAATTAGCATGAATAAGCAAGAAAAACTAGCTCTTGTCGAATCAGCATTAGAAGATTTCTACGGAGACCAACAGTTTGCTACTAGTTTAAGGGAATCTGTTCTTTACTCCATTCATGTTGGTGGTAAACGTATCCGTCCATTTCTCCTCTGTAGTTTTAGAGGCTTTGTGATTACTATTTGGTCCAGCTCATGCCCCAGGTTGCTGCAGCGCTTGAAATGATTCATACAGGAAGCTTGATACATGATGACCTTCCTGCTATGGATGATGATGACTTCCGTCGTGGACGTTTAACCAACCATAAAAAGTTTGGTGAAGCTTTAGCTATTTTAGCTGGCGATGCTCTCTTTTTAGATCCCTATGCCTTGATAGCTCATGCAGATGTTTACCAAGTCAGGTCAAGGTTGATTTGATTGCAATTTGTCGCTAGCTTCAGGTAGCTTGGGTCATGGTTGCAGGCCAGGTTTTGGACATGGAAGGTGAGCGCCAAGAGCTTTCTTTTGAAGAGTTACAGACCATTCATGCAAATAAAACAGGTAAACTTCTTGCCTTTCCTTTTCAAGCTGCAGCCATCCTTGCTAGTTTGGATGAAAAAATGCAACTGCAATTGAAAACCGTTGGAAGTTGATAGGACTTGCCTTTCAAGTGAGAGATGATGTATTGATGTGACAGCAAGTTTCGAAGAAATTGGTAAAAACTCCTCAAAAGGGATTTACAGGCCGAAAAAGTCAACCTATCCTGCTTTGTTAGGCTTGCCAAAGGCGATTGAATTTTGTAACCAGACCTGGACCAAGCCAATGAGAAACTAGAAGAGATTAGCCAACTAGTGGCTTTTTGATAAAGATCCAATTGTAAAAATAGTAGAAAGTTTGAGGATTAATGGCTAAGGAAAGAGTAGATGTACTTGCCTATAAACAAGGGTTATTTGAAACCAGAGAGCAAGCCAAACGCGAGGGTTATGGCAGGACTAGTTGTTGCTATCCTCAATGGAGAACGCTATGACAAGCCTGGAGAAATTCTCGATGATACTGAGTTAAAACTCATAAGGTGAAAAACTTAAGTACGTTAGTCGTGGTGGTTTGAAACTCGAGAAAGCACTAGAAATCTTTGGCTTTGTCAGTTGATGGCAAAACTACGATTGATATTGGAGCTTCACGGAGGCTTCTACAGATGTCATGTTGCAAAAATGGTGCTAAAGCTTGTTTTTCGCAGTTGATGTAAGTACCAACCAGCTAGCTTGGAAATTGCGCCAAGATGATCGTGTTGTTAGTATGGAGCAGTTTAATTTCCGTTATGCAGAAAAAGCTGATTTTGTAGAGGAGCCAAGTTTTTGCCAGTATTGATGTAAGCTTCATTTCCTTTAGGCTTAATTTTACCAGCTCTTCATAGCATTTTTAGCAAATCAAGGACAGGTTGTTGCTTTTAATTAAACCCCAGTTCGAAGCTGGACGTGAACAAATTGGTAAGAATGGTATCATTCGAGACGCTAAGGTTCACCAACATGTACTAGAAAACAGTGATCGATATGGCTGTCGAGAAGGGTTTTCGGTATTAGGATTAGATTTTTCTCCAATCCAAGGTGGTCATGGAAATATCGAATTTTAGCTTATTTACGTAAAGAAGAGGAGGCAACTAATCAAGTTCTTTCTCGAATAAATCAAGTAGTCGAAGAAGCACATAGAGAATTTAAAAATGAATATTAGACTTGAAAAATAAGAAAATTTGTGACCGATTACGAGATCGGAACTCAAGAAGAAAATCGTTGAACACTTAAAAAGAAGCAGGAATCTCTGCTACACAAGCAACTGTATCACGGGACATTAAAGAACTGGGGATTGTAAAAATTCCGTTGAAGAACAATACTTATATCTACGAACTACCCAAATCAGTAGTTAAAAGTTTACAATTAGCGGAAAACAACATTATCCATTCTGAACGCTTGGGTCAAATGATTAATCTTCAAATTATCCCAGGAAATACGCTTTTTGTTAAAAGTCAGTTGTTAGAAATGTATGCAGATAAGCTCTTTAGTTGCATCTCTGATGACAATTCTATTTTGATGGTTTTGAGAAGTGAAGAAGAAACCAAGGACGTTTTTGAACAAGTTAAAAATTGGTAGGTTTATATGTTACTGAAATTTCGATTAAAAATTTTGCCATTATTGAATCCATCTCTTTGAATTTTGAAAAAGGGATGACAGTTCTAACAGGTGAAACAGGGGCAGGAAAATCAATTATTATTGATGCCATGAATATGATGTTGGGAGCTAGAGCTACCACTGACGTCATTCGTCATGGAGCTCCAAAGGCAGAAATCGAAAGGACTTTTTCTTTTTGAGAATAGTCGAGCATTGACAGAAATTTTTTGCTGAACAAGGCTTAGAGCTTGGGGATGAGATCATCATTCGTCGTGAAATTTTACGAAATGGTCGTAGTATCAGCCGTGTTAATGGTCAACTAGTCAATCTTTTCAGTTTTAAAAGCTTATTGGACAGCACTTAGTAGATATTCATGGTCAGCATGACCAAGAAGAATTAATGCGTCCCCAACTTCATATCCAGATGTTGGATGAGTTTGGAGATGCTAATTTCTTAAGCATTAAAGAAGCTTTATCAGGATAGCTTTGACTACATATCGTCGTATGCGTAAGCAAGTCCTCGACCTTAAAAAGAATCAGCAGGAACATAAAAAGCTCGTATCGAGATGTTGGAATTTCAAATCGCTGAGATTGAATCGGTTAATCTAAAATCTGGTGAAGACATCAGTCTTAACCAAGAAAGGGACAAACTGCTTAATCATAAAAATATAGCTGACACTCTAACCAACGCCTATAGTATGCTTAGATAATGAAGAATTTTTCAAGTCTTGCAAATGTTAGATCAGCTATGAATGATATGGAAAGCATCGAGGAGTTTGACACGGACTATCGTAGATTTCTTCACTTTATCTGAAAGCTACTTCGCTTTTAGAAGATGTCACCAAACGATTAGAAAGTATTATTGATGACCTGGATTTTGATGGAAATCGTTTATTACAAATTGAAAGTCGTCTAGATTTGATTTACACAATCACACGTAAGTACGGTGGTAATGTAGATGATGTCTTACTTTATTTTTACAAAAATAATAGATGAATACAATCTTTAACAGGTAACAATTTATCTTCCGAAGATATGGAGATAGAGCTAAGAAACTTGAAAAACAACTTGTCGAATTAGCTAATGAAGTTGCTAAAGCTCGACATGAGATTGCAATTGGCCTAGAAGCAGAAATTAAGCGAGAGTTACAAGACCTTTATATGGAAAAGGCTCAGTTCCAAGTTCAGTTTTACAAAGGGAAAATTTAGCCGTGAAGGAAACGAATTGGTAGAATTTTTCATTTCAACCAACCCTGGAGAAGACTTTAAACCTCTAGTAAAAGTCGCCTCTGGTGGAGAATTATCCCGCTTGATGTTGGCTATTAAATCAGCCTTTTCACGTAAGGAAGGAAAGACGAGCATTGTCTTTGATGAGGTAGATACAGGAGTTTGAGGCCGTGTCGCTCAAGCTATCGCTCAGAAGATTCATAAGATTGGACAACATGGTCAGGTTTTAGCTATCTCTCACCTTCCTCAAGTGATCGCCATTGCAGACTACCAGTTCTTTATTGAAAAGATTAGTGATGAGCATACGACAGTTTTCACTGTCCGTCTCTTAACGAGGAAGAGCGTGTGCAAGAAGTTGCCAAAATGTTAGCAGGAGATGATGTTACAGAAGCAGCCTACCCAGGCAAGAGAATTGTTGAAAGCTAAGGAGAAATAGATGACAGACTATTATGTAATTGGAGATGTTCATGGAAAAGCAGGTATGCTGGAAGAACTTCTCAAAAACATGGGATGGTCACACCCAGTTGCTTTTTTTCTTGGAGACCTTATTGACCGAGGTGAAGATAGTCGCCGTGTTCTTAGAGATGGTCAAGGACCTGGTTGACAATCAGGGGCTGTCTGTATCTCTGGTAATCACGAGTATATGTTTTTGACTTGGTTGGATAATCCCCAGGAAAGTTATGACCATTATCGAAGAAAATGGTGGGGATACCACGATTAATTCTATCTTAGGACGTCCTTTGGATGCTCCGGTAGATCCGATAGAAGATGCTAAACGTGTAGAAACCGAAGCAGCAGACTTGGTAGTTTTTATACGACAAATGCCATTCGTGATTGAAACAGACCACTATATCTTTGTTCATGCGGGAATTGATTTAACCCTAGATGATTGGCACTGAGACTACAGACTATAAGAAAGTCTGGCTCAGAAAGCCGTTCCATGAAGCGGAAAATCATACTGGAAAAACAATTGTCTTTGGACATACTCCTGTTTACGGTTTGTTGGATCAGAAACCTGGTACATCTGAACTATGGATAACAGAGGATGGCAAAATCGGTATGGATGGAGGAGCTGTATACGGCGGTGTCCTTCATGGTATAGTCTTTACTGACCAAGCGAATGACCAACCGATATTTTATCGAAAACGACGGCTTTTATTGCGGAAGATTAATACTCCAAACAGGGTATGGTCTTGTCAAAAACATAAAAAAACAATTTATAATTAATAGATACCTGAAAGGAAGAGAATCTTGAACTTAGAAGAATTAAAAAAACGTCAAGAGAAGATCCGTAATCTCTCCATTACTGCCCATATTGACCATGGGAAATCAACTTTAGCAGACCGTATTTTGGAGGCGATCTGAGACGGTGTCAAGTCGTGAAATGCAGGCCCAGCTTCTAGATAGCATGGACTTAGAGCGAGAGCGTGGGATTACTATTAAACTGAATGCCATCGAGCTTTAGCTATACTGCTAAAGATGGAGAAACCTACATTTTCCACTTGATTGACACACCTGGACACGTAGACTTTACCTATGAAGTTTCGCGTTCACTTGCCGCCTGTGAAGGTGCTATTTTGGTGGTTGATGCTGCTCAAGGGATTGAAGCTCAAACACTTGCACAACGTATACCTTGCTTTGGATAATGATTTGGAAATCATGCCGGTCATTAACAAGATTGACCTTCCCTGCTGCGGATCCAGAGCGTGTCCGTAAGGAAATCGAAGATGTTATCGGTTTAGATGCTAGTGAAGCAGTATTAGCTTCTGCCAAGGCTGGTATCGGTATCGAGGAAATTCTCGAGCAAATCGTTGAAAAAGTTCCAGCACCAACTGGTGATGTGACTGCTCCTCTTAAAGCTTTGATTTTTGACTCAGTTTATGATTCTTATCGTGGTGTTATTCTGCAAGTCCGTGTCATGGATGGGGTAGTTAAACCAGGCGACAAGATTCAGCTTATGAGTAATGGCAAGACTTTGATGTGACAGAGGTAGTCTTTTACGCCAAAAGCTGTTGGACGTGATTTCCAGCAACAGGTGACGTTGGTTACATTGCAGCTTCTATTAAGACTGTTCAGGATACACGCGTTGGTGAGTACGGTAACTTTGGCAAACAATCCTGCTACTGAGCCACTTGATGGCTACAAGCAGATGAATCCAATGGTCTTTGCAGGCCTTTACCCAATCGAATCAAATAAATACAATGACTTACGTGAAGCTCTTGAAAACTACAACTCAATGATGCCAGTCTTTCAATTTGAACCAGAAACTTTGCAAGCACTTGGTTTTTGGTTTCGATGTGGTTTCTTGGATTGCTTCATATGGATGTTATCCAAGAACGTCTTGAACGCGAATTTAATATTGATCTAATTATGATTCGCCGTCTGTAATTTACAAATAGACTTAACAGATGGTGAATCAATTGATGTATCGAATCCTTCAGAGTTTCCAGACCCGACTAAGATTGCTTCTATTGAAGAACCTTATGTTAAAGCTCAAATCATGGTGCCACAAGAATTTGTCGGTGCCGTTATGGAGCTGCCCAACGTAAACGTGGTGATTTTGTAACCATGGACTACATTGATGAAAATCGTGTCAATGTCATTTATCAAATTCCTTTGGCTGAGATTGTTTTTTGATTTCTTTGATAAGCTCAAGTCATCAACTCGTGGTTATGCAAGTTTTTGATTATGAATTGTCTGAATACAGATCATCTAAGCTGGTTAAAATGGACATTCTCTTTGAATGGAGATAAGGTTGATGTCTCAGCTTTATTGTTCACAAGGAATTTGCTTTATGAACGTGGAAAACTGATTGTTGATAAACTCAAAATCATTCCTCGTCAACAGTTTGAGGTTCCAATTCAAGCAGCTATCGGACATAAAAATTGTGGCTCGTACAGATATCAAGGCTCTCGTAAAAATGTTTTGGCTAAGTGTTATGGTGGTGACGTTTCCTGTAAGCGCAAACTCCTTGAAAAACAAAAAGCTGGTAAGAAACGGATGAAGTCTATTGGTTGGCTGAAGTTCCACAGGAAGCCTTCTGTCTGTTCTTTCTGATGGATGAGGAGTAAACTCTCCCAAAGATTATCAATTATTAAAACGCTCTATTTAGGGGCGTTTTTACAACTTAAATAAGAAGAATGAGTAATAGTAGATTGAAACTTCTATTCGAAAAATACTCACATTTTACAGTTTATCTTTGACACTTTGATGTTCTTACTTTAGAATAGAAGTGAAAGGAGGATAACTATGAAAAAGTAATTACTAACTTCGATACTTTTATGCTCTATGTCTTGCTGCATGTAATACAACAAAAAATTCTGAGTGCGGAAAAACTGAAACTACTAGTGTTCAAGAAACAACAGTTGCAACAACCACAGCTCTGGATAAAAGACACGCAATGGATTGGATCGGATGATTATGGATACGTGAAAGTACCACAATCATGGATTCAATTTAAAGACGTTACGGTGGAGATGATATTCAATATTCTGACGGTACAGATATCAAATATCGTTACCTTCATACATTTAAAGCAGAGCAGTTTGGTATTTTCTGAAAGCGAACTTGAAAAGGTAGATTCTATTCAAATTTCAAATAGTATTTATCAATCTCAAAATCAGAAAGTCCTGATTTCTAAGGTTTGGGGGCTCTAAGTCAACAATCGAGGCTATGATGCTTATCGTTAACTGCATTGCCAAAACTGGCAAATATTTAGTTATTTGGATTTTCGTAAGTCGGATGATGGTAAGTTCAGATATGTCTCACTTGAAGGTGATTTAGATACTATCTAAAGAACTAGCACCGACTATCGAAGAAAGTTGGCACAAAACCATAAATATATAAGTAGGATTTAACTCCTGCTTTTTAATTTTTGCTATTCTAACTTTTAGGAATGAATACTAGATATTTGTTTAAAATCAGTAAATCTTAAAGATGTCAAAACAAAAAGATATTTTTCAAACAAAAATAAAACATCGCTAATTGACAACAGTTTCACATCCTGTTATACTTATATTAAAATAGTTGTTGAGATGGGAGAATCTTATGGGTTAGATCATTTCTTTGAAAAGGATTTTGTATTTTGTTCAGAATTGACAATCAAGAACAACTCTTTGAAGAGGTAGCAGCTATTCTGAGAAAAACGTAACGTTGTCACAGATACTTATCAATCGGCTCTGATTGAACG
>BNJU01001387.1_pt1 | contig 47283 bp, 86 predicted proteins | sample 8539281 | NCBI WGS metagenome assembly BNJU01 (sample SAMD00202456, study PRJDB9452) | human saliva metagenome | isolation source: human saliva | place: Japan
GTATGGCTCTCCGCCGCGCATCGCCTGCGCGTCGCCCCCGCAGGTGTTCAGCAGGCGTTCTTTGTCGCGCCGTCAAATGCGGTCGGAGAAGTTCAAACCATCGTACCTTGGCGGTTTCTTTCGTGAGATGCACAACATCCGCCTGGGATGTGCAGATTCTCAGTTAGACCTTGAAAGCGTAGGAAAGCAAATCCTCGCTTTTCTCTATGCGGCTAGATGTTTCGCAGATGACGATTGAGCAGGACTGAGCCAAACTCAAGACTTTTTGATGGCCGATTGATGCCTGTTATAGCAGACGATACATTCTCGATCGCCGTCTTGGAGCTCTCTCGTAACCATGGCGGTAGACGCGCTCATAGTAAATCTCTTGCGTTTAAGAGTCCGTGCGGTTTTCCATCGCCACTGGTTGTCCAGCATGTTCCCCTCGCGTGACATGCCTGAAAGAGTTTCCCTTCCTCCTTCAGCCGCTTTGCAGTACGACTTCACCCGACATGCTCACCCCTCGATCAGAGTGGCAGGTGCGCCGATAAGGACAATCAATCCGATGTCACATCGAATTGCTTCTGTTCAATGCGCTCTGAATCCCCGCGGCAGACGGTGTCTGTCCGATGTGAAAACTGGACAACCTCCGAATTGAAAGAGATCCATATACGGATCGAGACACAGCTATGCGGGCGACGGACTTCCATCCTCGCCCCTGCAGCCAGTTATTTGAACTCATCGCTAGTCTGTTGTGATCTTTCGCGCGGATAGAGGTTTTGAATCTGCGTGGCTCAGGAGATTAAGATACTGCAACCTGCCGACAGCTAGTAAGAGCGGCACTTGCGCGCGCTGCAGTAAGCAGTGAATGCACTTTGAAGTCTCAAGTTTCTGCACTAATCCGCTGCACCGGTTTTGCGATTGATCTGTGCCCAGATTTCGTGCAGCAGCCTATCACCCGGCGATAGCCATAATCTCTTTGTGTTCTTACGAATGGCAAGTGATAAGCTGTTCCCGCACATCCCGCACTTCTGCTGGGTCGGCAAAATTTTCTTTTGCCAGTAGCATATAGGTCGATTTGGAAGCCCTGTCAGATGGCAAGTGATGTCTTCAGCTGAAATTCTCCCTCGGAGGCCGTGGGACGATCCCCTGCCGTTTTTGCTCTGCAATCCTTTTCCTGCAGACGCAGCCTCCTGAGCTCCTGAAGATAGGCGGATCCCTGATGCGGCAGTCAGAGATTTCGTTCCGGCAGAGCCTCTGTAGCGCATGCGCAGTCTCCGTCTTGGTGATCCTTGCAGCCGCGCTGTTGTTTGCGGTGTGTGCTCTTCCGGCTTGCGGAGGGCACCACGCCGCCGCCGCGATATTCCTCTGTCCAGCGGACGAGCTAGAGTCGGATTGTTCAGACCAAGCGCGATGGCACATTCCGATAGGGATGCCTCTGTTGACAGATACATTCTCACCGCAGAACACTTAAATTCAAAAGTGCGTAGGTTTGCTGTGTGCGGGAGCGTCTCAGACCATCTTCCAAATGCTTGAGCATGTGCACCCAATGTCTGATCTGAGATTTCGTCATCCCGTGCCGTTTGGATAAGGCTCTGTATCCCTCCTGTCCCGGGTAAGGTATTCCTCACAATCTTTCAGTTTGTATTCTGTACTGTATTTGCCATTATCACACACAAAAAGTTAGTTTCATGTCTAACTTTTGGAGGTCAGCTCACTTGTTCTGTTCTGTTTTCCACCGCCAGTGCAATCTTTCCTCCCTCGGCGCATTATGCAGCGTCTGCGGAGAAGTTCACACCAGATGCAGCTCCGGCCCTGCATTCATCCAGTACTGCAATCGACAACGTTTTCGACGAACGTCTCGCTTCTCTTCACGGAAATCAGATGGCACGAATGCTTCTACCAGCATGTAAAGCACTCTCGTTGCTCCTCAAGATTCTCCCGTCGCCCGGTAGTCTCTGCAACGATGACTGGCTGTGGAATCTCTCGCCGTCCTCCTCCATCCCGTGCAAAGGTGAGGCAGCACTCGTGCCATACGGCGGCTATCGTCCTTGCCAAACGTAACAACAGCCGGCGGTCAGAATACAAACTATGAATCTCCGTCTTCTCATAGGTAAAATCGCTGCATAGCAGTGATAGTAATCACGGCATACGATCCCTCTCTTCATCGTCGGCCATCTATCTCGTATGGGCGGGGCTTAGAATTTAAGCCCCGACTGTGTTTCGATTACTTTAGGTCACGAACACCAAGGTCTTTGACCGGATGTCTGCAGTGACTCACCTTTCGTTTGTTGATGCTTGAACTGGTGATGATCTCCTACGCAGTTGATCTCTCTACCCATCCATCCTCCAAAAGGATTTTCTATCACATCCATATTGATTGAATAGCTTCTATTCATTGCTAAAATAAAATCGGATTAGCAGAAATGAACATACAGAATCGAAATTTGCAAAAGATCTCTACAAATCACCACCATGGAGGTTCTACATGTCCCAAAACACATTCTACCAAAACATCGTGACGTTCAAACATCTAAATAGAAGCCAGCACTGAAATGAAAAGTACACACCAGTGTCCCTAAGGCTGAATCGCCATAAGCCTCGGCAGACTGCACGCTCCACCTTGTTCACCGAGAGTGACAGGTGAAGTCCGTGTAACCGTCGTCAGATTTGCTGACTGCCAAGTGCGGTCTCAAAGAGTTCTGCGGTGGATTGATTATCCGCAGGAATTTGACGTGCAGTACGCTGACCGATGTGCAGATCGCCGCTGCGTCTCCGTCCCGATGTGAGTATTGCTTCATCTTGAGACGTCAGCGTAGAGATTGCGTAAACAGTATCAACATCTTTGCAAAGGACGAAGATATTCTGGCCGCGGATCCGACTGCGCAGGCTTACGCCAGCAGGCGCGCGAAAGCCCAGGTTTCGTACGCGTGCGGTCATCGCAAGAGGCGCGACCGTCCATGCTGACGGGCGTGCCGCCACCGGGAAGCTTCAACTAACGCGCCGTTGTCGCTGTCGATTATGGGCACAGTAGCCATCCACGCGCCTGTGCAAGCGAGTTCGCCTTGAGATCAGCCCCTGATGCGTACTGTTTAATCCGCGCTCGGTGGGCGTGACATGTCGCGCATCTACGGGCGTGTGAGCGAGGTTTCACTCCACGCGCGCCTCCCAAAGGCGCGACGGGGTGAGGATGAGGATAGGTGACTGGTGCCATCCAGGCATTTCGTGTGGGCAAAGACGATATTCCTTTCTTGGCGCGATTTTTGATATACGTTTCAATCACGCGCCCAGAAGTGAGGCATACGATACGCCTGTCACAGAGCAGAAAGATCCACGGCTGCCAAGGGCGCGACAGAGATAGGCAACGTTCGTTGATGAGCATTATAAACATCCACGCGCCCCGTGCGGGCGCGACCGCCGCTCATCCAATGGGCAGGATACAGCCGTTTCTCCAACTCATTTCGAACCGTGTGGGCGCACCCGACAAGCTTCATCCCAAAGAGACAACAGTTTTTATCCATCAGTGGTTTCGTGGGCGCGACCAGGCCAAACACCACCCGCCGCGTAAGAAGAAATTAATCCGTGGGCGCGATCTTCCACTTGCCACGCCTTTTCGCGTGTAGATTGCTTTTGATCCACGTACCGTGGGCGCGACTTTCGAGGAGATAGAGACATCGGCGATGCATCAATCCGCGCGCCTCGTGGGGCGCGACGATCTCGGCATAGCCTCCATATCGTGAAGCAGCTCATCCACGCACTTCGTGCGGGCGCGATGTACGATTCAAGCACCGAACTGCGTGCGAAAGCCTTTAATCCACGCCACCGCGTAAGGACCGCTGTGCGGTCATACGTCTTCTGTTCAATCAGCTTTATCCACGTATTGTGCGGGCGCGACCTTCTGACGGAATCCCGTACCGCTTGTAGTTTCGAGTTTCAACCACGCGTGCCGCAAGCACGCAACCGCCCCCATTCGCGCGAACTTCTCGATCGTTTAATCCACGCGCCTCGTGCAAGTGACCAAAAGAATCACGCCCTTTGCAGTGGCGAGAGGTTAATCCACGCGACACCGTGCAGGCGCGACTTGAGGCGCGTGATTGCATGCTGCAGGAGCATCCACGCCCCGTGCGGGGCGCGACTTGCGCGGAGCTGCAGGAGGCACACACGGATGCGTGAGCATCCACGCTAGCCCCGTGGGCGCGGGATGAGCCGCTGCATCACCTTATCGCAAGTGGAAAGACCCACGCGAGCCAGGCAAGCGCGACTACTCAAATTTGAGTAACAATCCTCTGTAGCATCCGCCCTGCGGGGCGCCAGACCACGGTGCCAAGCGGGCACGCGGGCGTGCAGCCATCCACGCACCGTGCGGGCGCGCGACGCAGGTGATAGGCGCTGATGTGAAAGCCGGTGCCATCCACGCGCGTTTCAGTGGGCGCGCGACACCGCCGCGATGCGACCGAGGCGGCAGCACATAGCCATCCACGCGCCCCGTGTGGGCGCGACCTGACGTGCCTTGAGCCTGATACAGGAGAGTTGATCCATGCGCCTGCGCGGGCGTTAGACCATCTTTGCCAGTCGATGACTTCCGTTGTTTTCAATCCACGACCCGTGCGGGCGCGACCGCCTTGCTGCACAGCCGACAGAGATTACCTCTGTTGTTTTCAATCCACGTGCCCCCTGCGGGCGCGACCGCGACGTGAGTGGAGGATCGCATCTGCAGCCATCCACAGCTCGTGGGCGCGACCTTGTTTCCGATGGCAACACCTATAACCTTAAAGCGTTATCCACGCGCCCGTGCGGGCGCGACCGGCACTTCTTTTTCCCGCAGCTTGTCAAAGTTTTCAATCGATGTATTCTGTGGGGCGCGACGATCCCAGTGCTGGACGCGCATCAGTGCGCGCAGAGTTATCCACGTAGCACGCGGTGCAGGCGCGACACATGATACACGAAATTATTATACGGATTCACGAAATGTTTAGCCACGCGCGCGCGTGTGGGGCGCGACGCTCTGCAGTGTCTCGATGTCGCCAGTAGTAGAGTTTAATCCACGGCGGCTCGTGCGGGGCGCGACGAGGTTTTGTGATGCGGCGACTTATCAGGCTGTTTCACGCGGCTGTGTGGGCGCGACTTCCGAATAGACGTACCAGAGCACATTCGAGCCTATCCACGCCGTGGGCGCGACCTTCCAAAATCGTAGTGCGTTCAAATTAGCCATCCACGCCTGCAGCAAGGCGACACCTGCGTCAGCCGTTTCATCCTCGGTGAAGATCCACGCGGTTTCGTGCGGGGCGCGACGTGGGGATGAGTCACGAACCATCGGCAGATCAAACATCCATGTAATGTGTGGCGCGACCATTCTCATACGATCTTCGCCATGCTTTGTTATCCACGGGTTTCGCGCGGGGCGACGACAGGGGATAATGGGCGGATTCATAGTGCGCGCCATCATGTTTCGTGCGGGCGCGCGACACTCTCAGAAAATCCTCTTACCACTAATACTGCAGCCATCGTTTCGTGCGGGGCGCGACGGTGATATCGCAACGTCCTCATTAACGAGACGTTTAATCCACGCGTCTCGTGCGGGCGCGGGACACGCTCAGGGCTTCAGCGCTATCATCTGTGAACATCCGTTTCGTGCGGGCGCGACCGAGTATTTTCACTTCGTGCCGTCTCATGTCCACGCGGCCGTGCGGGCGCGGGACTGCGTGCTGACTGATCACTGGTTCGGATGTATATATTAATCCACGGATACCGTGCGGGGCGCGCGACGAACGGGATTTCATATCTACATTGTTTTAATCGACGCGCCCTGTGCGGGCGCGACTTCATTTTATAAGTACGCCGCGAAATTTATAGAGGTTTAATCCAGTTTCTTCTCGTGCGCGACATACATGGTCCGCTTCTCCGTTGTCCTGCCGTTTCAACCACGGCACCGTGCGGGGCGCGACACCACTGGACGGTGCTTCTCACCCTCGCAGCATCCACGCCTGTGTAAGTACGGCAAAAGAAGTTGCGATTTCTTGCCGTTATATTTGCGGGTATTTCACGCCGTTTGATTTTCCGATAGTCTGAGCAGCACACGCCCCTATCGTGCGTTGCCAGGCACCTAGGGTGTTTTATACCGCCTGTTCACTCACCTCTGCACTCATGCAAAAAGTGCCCAGATGATGTACACACAGCTGCTTCCCAAATCGGTAGTCCTCTTTCACGCCAATACTGCGTCACTTTCGGACCTTTAAGTTCTTTACCATGTCGTAAAACCTGGTGCGCTGTCTTCCGCAGATCAACGATATCATGCTACGCCAGCTCCAGCTGCTTACACTGGGTCGGGTCAGACCTCACATTCGAAGACATGGAGTTCTCGCACACGCCGTCCATAGGTTCGCATTTGCGGGCGACCTGCCGCAGCCCTTCTACGCCCATCAGCATCTAACAGTACGAAATATCATAGGATTATGATGCGTGGTGCTGTAAGTCGCCATTTCTACAGGAAACGGCGAGGTTAGGCACCGCGGTCACCGGCGCAGGTGACGAGCAAAGCAGGGTTGCCCGCACATGAGGTGGCTGGGCTCATTTGATCCTGGAGAGGAGTGGTGATCATCCCTCTTGTGCGAATGCCATGTCGGTAATCTCGCCCATCATCGGTCAGATATATGAGCTCCCTTCTTCTAACCGGAAAGTCCTGCTGCTGACTTTTATTGTAATAACCATGGAAAATGCTGTGCGATCCGCTACATTGACGCAGAAGTTCCTCCCATGAGATCCAGAGCGAGTGATCGCTGGTCTGCCAGTGACGATCCGCGGTGGAGTGAAACCGACAGAGTCTCAATCCTACTTCGTCAAGCGCCCCAGCGCATGGTCATCACCGGAGCATGAGAAATGAGGAGACACGTGCTGCTGTTGTCGAGCGGTGCTGTGGTTACGCTCTGCGAAAAAGAAGTCCTCCTTCTGTTTGAGTAAACGGCATCACTCGAACGTTGGTGAGTAAACAGCTGACGCAGCTCTTCTCAATCCCGCGAAGTTCCTCGCGCCAGATGTACACTGCCTCATGGCGTAGACGTGAAGAAATCACCGACCGTCTGGAATTTCTCCGCATCACTCGCGATGGCGGTAGTCCCCGCGTGTTCGCCTCAACCATCCAACGTGCATTATAAACTCTGCACCGAGGAGGGCGCTCTCGCAAGGGCGAGGCTGGAAGATGCAGTATCATCTGCTCTCCGATACTGTTCCCTGCGGTGAAGCACGCGTTGCCAGTCTATTTTCGCCGATCACGCGAGCTCTCGAAACTCTCCCTCCGGCTCATAGCACGTCGCCGCAGCGCCACTATCCTCCGCACATTTCCGCACGCTGAGGGCAGGGTCGCGGTCTGAGCAGCTGCTGGCCAGATTCGTCAAAATGTACTAGTGGTGGATGGCGGGCCCGTTCACGATCATCACGCAAGACCATTCGACATTCCCGCCATCCAACGGCAAGATAGCGCTTCGACCGTTTGATTGACAAAAGCGTATTCAAAGAGGCTTTCATCCTTCTGCCAGCCTCCCTTTCAAGATACTCTGTCAGGATCCGAGACGATTCAGCTTTTGGCGGTACATTGCAGACATTGCTCAGAGAGCAGTTCGTGCCAGCCTTTTTCGCCTCTTTACGCGTGCGGGATGGCCGCTCCGAATATGTTGCCTCATTTCCTGCACCAGAATCGATTCTGAGCTTTAGCTCATCTGAAAATGTAACCTTAACCCGGTCGTCGAATCTCCCCATATATCACAAATATCCGGAAAGGAATGTTCAGTCATGAGTATATCTCAAGCACAGAGTGCCTGGTGTGTTTGGTTGGGAGCACATCCTCGTCCCTCCTTGGGCCTTCTCGCTTATACCGATTGGGACGATGCGATAACTACCCAGATATGAGGAATAGATACCCCGCGCGATCCGCGTGGAATTCGACAACATCGCAGGTCGCAGAAATTCCACGCAGAGATGCTGCACGCATTCCATCGCACGATAATTTTGAGTTTCTGCGTTTTTCCTCGATGTTCCCATCGTGTGCTCTCTCATGCGGGGCATCCTCGACAGTCGTGGAAAACTATTCTCCCTGCCAATGCTGCTCGAGATGAATCGTAGCGCATTGATGAGGGCGTGACAGATATGCTGAATCTCTGGAGCATGACGATTTCTTCCTCAGTATAACCCATATCAAATCGACCCCGCTCTCCCTGGCATAGATTTCTCGAATGCGAACGCTCACCGATTGCAGAGCGGCATCGTCACCACACAGTCATCCAATCCGCTTCGGCGTCATCCACGCCATCCTTTTCTGCGCCGACATCGGAGCGATGCACCAGCACTCTGCCGCTACCGCTCCCTATCTTTATTCGTCGGCATTGCTCGATCCCAGTAGAAGCGACTCACTCTCCATACTGCCCTCAGCGCGCGCGAGGCAGGTACCATTCTCAAAGATGGTGAGTGCTGCTGACCTTTAGTTGCATCCTCGTCACCGAATCCCGTCTTTTTCAGCGTTGAACATTGATGCTCCCCGAAATTTGTATACGCCGAGTCCGCTATACTTCATCCCATCGTCCGTCGAGCCTTCTCTTATCGCCTGGCTCATTGTTGACACTCTTCGTGATCTGAACGCCCGACAGTGGTGACAGGACTCGAGGCCGACGGCATCAAGTGCACCGTGAACGGGGCTGCGCACGCCGGACGGATGTTACGCGCACTGGGTGTCTGAAAACATCTGACTTTCTTCCTGCTTTTCTTTCCTGTCTGACGCAAAACCCGACCAAAAGCTCTCGAACATCTATCCACGCGCTGCATGCTTCTTCAAATTTCCAGCCGCATTTCTTTTGTTTTCCACACCTTGACCTTTTCCTCGTGTCCTTGTTCATCTGGTGCCAATACTCGATCCAACTTTGATGTTTTCTCACTGAGAATCGATTACTATCACAGCCATCGTCAGAGCGTTCATCTGCTCTGGGATCAGCACTCCTTTCTCCTGCATCCTGCAGGTTATCCTGTATTTTACGCTTAATGCATACATCGTCATTTCAGAGTCCATCGTAGTCTGGTACGAGGCCGATTCCCATTCAACGGATCTCCATTCGGATTCGCGTGATCCACAAACGATAAACCATTAAAATCAATTCTTTTTCCAAAAGCAGCCATCATTTATTCTCCTCTCTCATTGCGATCCTCTTCTCTCTCTCGTCGAACGCATGACGTCGCGAGTGGATAATCCCAAAAGGAACTCAACCTCTAACGGTGCATTTCGAGCAAAAGTCATCATCGCAAACATAAGAGACAATTTCGCATCGATAAGCCACTTTTCCCTCCTATACTTTTCCCTGTTTTCGCCCGATAAGGAGAGAGCTGTATGGAGCCCCATGTTCGAAAGTCGCCGCGAGGAAAAGATACTCATAATCACCGTATTGTTGGTGACATGAGTCCTTTTCCTCTGCAGTGATCAAGCCATCGCCCATCTGATCGGCAGCCGTTTCTTCTCAACAGCCTGCACAAACAGATACATGATCGGATTCGATCTTTCTCTCTCATTCAATGCCACAGTATATACTCCTCCTTATGATACGATCCGATTGCAGACACAGAGCAGCAGGTTCCCTGCAAAATCAGATGCATCAACGGATCGCTATATTGCCCTTCTTACCACTCGGCTGCATACGCCATTCGTCACCCATATCTGCAGGCAATGAACGCCTTGGCCACTAATAGAGAAGAATATTCTGTGAAGTTCTTATCTTCATCTGCTTACTGACCGACGTTATCACCACGATATGCATAGTCAGCGTGCTAGGAACCCCAGTGACAGGGTGGATACCAACCTGATTTTTCTTGTCCCGTTTGTATTCTGATTTCGCTGATACCGCTGACCAGCTGTATGCCATCGATTCGCGATAAAGTCCCTCGCCCGCCATCTCGCTGTGCTAGCAGATAGAAAGCCGCGTTCTGCGTCACCGCCGCGTCGAGGATCATGACATTAACCTGACCGTCTTTGCATCGCCGAAAACCGTGCCGATAGCCATCCAACGCTTTATGCAGAGCTTGGAGCCCACATATTTTCAGAGTCATCTGCCGCTGCCGCCCATAGGTCTGCGCTTTGTGTATCAATCCCTCCGGTATCATCAAAGACGGAAGGAATCGACACGGAGTTTTCACCGCTGCATGAAACACACGACCAACGTCCTTGATTCTCAACAAGCTTATCTCGCATGGGTTCATAGACTTTTTGAACGGTTTCTTCTCCACTGAAAGACATCCTTTCCTAAAAGCAAACCGTCCACTGAAAAGTAGTAAAAGCTGTCTATCAGTCATTGGAAGAAATAAGTCTTGTCCCACTCTCCATGCGTTCTGAATTCCCTCTGGTATCAGGCTTTCTAACAGTTACCATCTTCTTTCCTGATCCATAAACTAAAGAGAGATCTGGACGCATTCTCACAGAATAGCCTGCTGTAAACTATTTCTATGCGAAATCTTGTACCTCTTTTGTCACGCCAAGGAGCGGAATAGTGCCCTCATGGCGCTGAATCGAACAATGATGATAACTTTGATTTTTATCTCTGTCGCAATCTTCCTTTCCAATTAAGCCGCCGACCAAGCTTCCCGCTGACTGGATATATGCATAAACCGTGTCGTCATCAATCAATGGATAGAATCTTCTGCTGTCACCCACTTTTGCGGAGAAGCTCTGTATGCCCCATAAGACCCCTTATCTTTCACTTTGTGATGGATTTTCAATACCCTTTGGTAGTCTCTGGATCACATACGACAGAGTTATCAAACAACGGATGCGGCATTGGTCCTGATAGTTCTCTGGGTATGGCGTGCATGCGCACCGACGTTGCGCCGTCTTCTTTTGGAAGTTCAAATGTGCATGAATAAAGTCTCCGTTTTCTCCCGAATACTACTTGAGCCATGCATCATAAAGGAGCGTTATACCCTCATCGGAGATAGTGCCAACCTTTCGCGTTCACATCGTTGCGCCGTGCGCGCTCGTTCTCATCGTGTCTGCGCAGCTGTTCCATCCAGCTCACGTCTCTTCCACACTCTTCCATTCACTTCCCGCAGCAGTGCGCAGACGTTGTTCTTATCGAAGAGCTTGCGCTTCTTCACCTTGCGGATGTCGCGCCACAGACGCATTCTACGGCTGCGCGTGGAAACGAACGGCTACACCGTTCTTCTGCACACACAGCGCCAGAGGCGCAGCACCTGAGCATATTTGCCGCCCGGTTTCACCGGCACGTAGCTGAAATCCGTGGAACATCAGTGCCGAGCTGGCATCCTTCGCTGCTTTATCGTGGTATCCGACGCCCTCTCCGTAGCGTCACAGGCTCGACATAGCCCCTGACACTCGCGCGCGTGCTCGAGGAAGATGTCGCGCCGTCCGCCGCGCTCCACCATCCGCTCTTTTGCGATACTGTGATGCTTTATGCTCATCCCTGTCCGCCGCCGCTCCCTTTGCGGATTCGCAGATTGAACCGGAAATGCGCACGCACCTGATACAGCAGCTACATCGCTCGTAAGGACATAGTATCGATGCGACCACCGCTGCTATACTTTCATCGGCTTCACACCACGCCAGTGACATGTTGTGATCCGATTCGGCGACACGGCACCTCGTCGACCACCCAGTAGAGGCTGTGGGTCACTGTAGATACTTCGCAATCCCCTTCAGCGCCTGGATAGGTCGGCACAGCATTGTGCGAGGAGCGTTCACCACTGATCTGCAGTGATCGATCGGTAAAGAGCTGCCATCCTCCCATAGACCTTGAAACTCAATCGTATTTCATATGTTCACCTCCTTAAACTGGCAGGCAGTGTGGCGCCTCCGTCTGCCCACACCGAACGCCCTCATTGTGGCTATTCTCCTCCCGTGGCACATCACGCCCTGCTCTCCGTCCGCCAAACTGCACCCAAAGTCCCGCGAGTTCTTTTTATTTCATACGAAAGAGGCGTACTGTGCAGTATTGTTGCGTTGTCTTTCTCATCTGGTTTTCCGACTGATTTCTTTTGTCGGAAAATTACCGGATCAGCGCGGCAATCCATATCTTTCCTCCCGCATAGGGAAGCCGGGTACGGCTTCGGTATGTGAATCACGACGATAAAGGCGTCGCTGCATCCCGGAAATGCCCGCCTAAAATAAGAAGCGATCCTATCCCCGCGTCCCATTACTGAGCGCCTGCACGCCTGCGCTCTAGCGCGCTCATAAGTCACATAGGCTTTGAGTATTTAGAGGATATTAGCGTGCATTTCTCTCCCAGTACGCCCAGCATAAAACCCGCAGTGAGTACTCCTGGGCATGGTCTGAGACTGAAATTGCATTATGCTGCTCGATCATGAGCACAACGCGGGCAATATTTTTCCCGTGACGAATGTCTTCAAGCGATCAAGATTTTCATCGGCACAGTCAAAGACCCGAACCAGCCCCTTCTCCATTTCCCCGTGCCGATTACACCGCCCTGCAGCCTGCGCGATGGAGGAGAATCCTGCTAGAGCACGATAAAACCACGGAAAAAGACACATCAACCTCGCTCATCAGCTGTGACTGATGCAAAACAAGTCTTTCTCCCGAGATGATTTTACGCTCAGCAAGCGCCCCTCGAAGTTCTTTTTAGTGTTGCTTTTACGATGCTGAGACATCTTCATGCTAAGGTACAAATTTGTATCTCTTTATCTGAAAAGCTGTATCTTTTCCGAAACAGCCCGATAGATTTCCTTCGCTGCTTTTTTCGTGAGATTCATGAAATACAGAGTACATCCCCCGATTTCTTTTCACGCTTTTTGCAGATTTCTGAGGCAATCGCCTCCGCAGACCACCCGCCATCACATTAACAATTTTCTCAACATCACCCTTTCGAATCCTTCAAATGTTCTTTCAATATCCGAGGTCATGGCTGCGTTGTCACTGAGATTGATTGAAACATCTAGCTTCTCCAAAGGTGGCTGGTTGCCGCACACAGAACCGCTGTAATGGCAGAAATCTTTAAGAAAATTCATATGCATTGAAAAGAAAAAGTGACATCAGCAGGAAGAGTCTGTATCGTCACGATTGCTGTACTGTCCTGCAGAGAATTGCAGCCTACGAATGGAACTGCCCCGCCAGCAAAGAGCGTGTTGAGAAATTGCACTGTGTTGTAAAATATGATGGGATCATCCATCGTTCTGTCAGGATACGACGCCAGTCCGCTCTTCTGTGTCTTCCGTCCGCCCCGGTAACACATTGGAATGATGCTCCAGAATTGCTTCATCCACGCGGAAAATATCGCAACTTTCTTTTGACGTTCTGGTCGATGATCGAGGTGTAGGGCATGCCGACAATGATTCGTTTCTTTTGATATCTCTGTGCATGCTGTAGGCAAAACGCATGCTTGCCAGCGTTTTCCCTCCGCCCGGAACACAAAGCCTGAAAATTTCCGGTTCCTCCGTAGCTTTCAAACAATCATCGTTGATGCGCAACTGTGCAATCTTTCTTTGCTTTTGGGTTCTGGCAGAGAAAAACCCGCAAGTTTACACTCCAATTCTATCGAGAAATCCGCCCATATCTCAGCAGTTTCCCCATTTTATCTGTCAGTGGTCTATCCAGCTCAAATTCCGCGCTGTCCAAGCGATCTGCGTCAACCAGCATACTAAGCAGGAGTTTGTGTACCATGCCCCAGTAAAACAATATGCTTCATTCATCTCGTCATCCGGGCAATGTACGGCGCGCAATTTTCGCATCCAAATCGCAAACCTCTACAAATCGACTGTTCAATATTCCATTAAGTTCTTTCCCTCCGCAATCACTTCACTGAAAAATATTTGAGATCGACCTGAGAGTATATCCGCCTTTATCAGTTGCCTGTGAAGAAAACTGAAGATTCATCTTTCTTTCCATCTTGGTCCATAATAATTCAGTGAAGCTGTATGATGAAAAATCACGCGGTACGATTTCTGCAACAAACCCATAATCTGTATTCTTTTCTTCCATACTGTACCAACAGCAACCGTCCGCCCGCCGTCGAGTGATCCACATCACCCGCACGGCTGTAATTCCAGGATTCTTGCGGCACCAATCAAGATATTCCGCAAACTCCGCGGACAGCCTCTGCCGAGATCATGGCACGCCGATCAGATAAGCAAGCGACGAGAGTCCGATCCTCGCCGCATCTTCTTTCATCAAATTGCTCCATCGAAGATGAGCCCCCATCGGCTGTTCTTTCGAGCCATCGCGCCTAATATGCGCAAAAATACTGTTTCATCTTCATCTCACTCCCAGCATTATAATTCTTTTATTTTATCATTCCTTCAATTATATTATAATTAGAAAATTTAATGTCTAGTATGCAGCATCGACATCAAAAATCCCCTCATCCGGAAATCATCGGACGAGAGGATACTCGTTCATTTGGTGGCTACAGATTTGAACTCCGGACACTGCTGGGTATGAACCGCATGCTCTAGCCAGACTCCGAGCTGGTGCCGCTGATGATGGTGGGCAGGGATGGATTCGAACCATCGTAATCCGAAGATGACAGATTTTGCAGTCTGTTGCTTTAACCACTCGGCCACCCACCCAAAAACTCGTGTCAAGTATAGCCGATGAAGTGCTCCTTTGTCAAGGAGTTTTACCGCTATTCGGCAGCGGTTTTCATCGTCGGGGAAAGCAGCATCGCGGATGGACGGGCTGTCTGTCAGGAGCATGACGAGGCGGTCGATGCCGATGCCCAGTCCGCCCGTCGGCGGAAGTCCATACCAAGAGCCGTCACCGTAGTCACGATCCATAACATGTGCCCTCAGCATCCCCGCCTCACGCTGTGCGAGGCTGGATCTATGAAACGCTGCTCTGATCGATGGGGTCGTTCAGCTCGGTGAACCCATTGGCGAGCCTCACGTCCACAGACGAAGAACTCAAAACGATCCGTAATGCGCGGGTCGTCCGCATTCCGCTTGGCGAGCGGCGGATCTCCGTCGGATGTACCGTGATGAAGGTCGGCTGCATCAGAGACTCCTCGACCTTCTCCTCAAATGCCGCATTGAGAATTCCACCGATGCCATGACGCCCTCGAACGGGACGTGAATCTCGCGCGCCATGGCGCGTGCCTCTTCAACCGTATGGCAGGAGAGGAAGTCCTTCCTCGTCGCCTCACGAACGGCATCAGTTCGATGGCTGAGTATGCCCAAGGTCAATCTCGACCCCTGATACGTGATCTTCGTCGTCCCCAGCACATCCTCCGCTGCCTGACGGACAATGCCCTCCGTGATCGCCATGAGATCGCGATGGTCAGCAAGGCCTGATAGATCTCAATGGAGGTAAACTCAGGGTTAGCTGCCGTACGTCCATTCTCCCTCGTTGCGGAAGATGCGCTCCATCTGGTAGACGCGATCGAGTCCGCCGACGATCAGGCGCTTTAGACTGAGTCTCCGTCGCAATACGCAAATGAGGTCGATGTCGAGCGCGTTATGATGCGTGATAGCGGACGCGCTGCCCCGCCTGCGAGCGTGTGGAGAGCACGGGCGTCTCAACTCAAGGAAGTCACGCGCATCGAGATAGCGGCGAATCGACTGAAGGATTGCCGTGCGCTTGCGGAATGTCTCGCGCACCTCCGATTCACCATGAGATCAAAGATAGCGCTGACGATACGCGTATCACGTCCTTCAGTCCATGGAACTTCTAGGCAGAGGACGGTGCTTTTGGCGAGGAGGTCGAAAGTCCCGACACGCTCGGGCTCACCTCACCGCGCCGCGTCTTTAAAAAGACGACACCGCGAATGCCGATGATATCGCCAATGTCGAGACGCTTGAACTCTTCCTTGTACTTCTGTTCGCCGGAGCACGTCAGCTTTAAAGTACACCTGAATGTTCCCCGTGCGGTCATTCAGCGTGGAGAGGACGCTCTGCCTGTGCCCGCGAATCGCCATCAGGCGTCCGCGCATGCGGACTTCCTTCCCTGCTTCATCCTCGGCGAGATGATCGGCCTTGCAGATCCGCCGCATAGTCCGTGACCTCATAGCGATGTCCAAACGGGGCAATCCCATGGCGCGGAACGCGATCCATCTTTTCCCGACGGACGCGCATCATTTCATTCAGATCCTGTTCCTGCAAAGCAGATGCATGTCTTCAGCCATCAATGTTCCTTTTCACTTCTGGTATCGAGTAATCTTGTACTGGATGACACCTGCGGAGCATTCACATTGATGAGCGCCCGATTTTTCTGCTCCGAGGAGTGCCTCGCCGAGCGGGGACTCGTTCGAGATCTTCCCCATCAGGATCCGCCTCCGTCGAGCGCGACGATAAAGGAACGTCTCCTCCTCGTCAAACCTCAGATCCTTAACTGTCACACGGCTGCCCATCTGTCACAGTCTCTGCCGTCGCCCGCCTTGATGATGTCGGAGTTGCGAATCTTGTCTCCTCGAGCTCCTGAATCTCGCCCTCGAGAAATGCCTGCTCATTCTTTGCATCATCATATTCAGAGCTCCGGAGAGGTCACCGAGAGCAGATGGCGCCTTCAGGCGCTCTGCAAAATCTCGATGCGTCGAACGCTTTTGAGATGCTGAGTTTCTCAACGAGCTTGTTGTACCCATCGGTCAGCATGACCTTTTTCTCGCCATGAAATGATCTCTTCACTCTGTGTGTACTATTGATTTCATCCAGCCGTGCGGTGAGCTCCTCACCGCCTGGCAGGACTAATGCTTCTCTTTGTTTGCATGCCGGAGTTTTTGATCCGGCGATTTCCCTCCGCTGCGCCTCCTCCTTCGTCGCAAAAGACTCGACATAGGCGAGGAAAACGGGGCGGTCGCACGCGTCGCACTTTTGCCCGCTGCCGTCGTTATGCGCACGAAGACGTCGCTCAAGGTCGTTCGTCCAGCCTGCGTAAAGGCTCGTGTCCGCGCACCGCAGGAGGTAGGTGTAGTTCATTCTCGTCCGCAGACTTGATCGCTGATCTTCGATCACAACATCATGCACGGGTCGGTCTGCATAACCGGTCTGTGTGTGTCCAACGTCACGTACGACATCCATCCCCTCGATCACCTTTCCGAAAACGGCATGATGATCGTCCAGCCACGGCGTCGCAGCGAGCGTGATGAAGAACTGACTTCCGCCCGTATTGCCCCGCATTTGCCAGTGAGAGGATACCCTCATCATCGTGACGGAGTGACGGTCAAACTCATCGGGAATGGTGCTAGCGGACCACCCTGTGCCATTCCGCTGGATCTCCCCCTGAATCATGAACTCCGTCACGACGACGATGGAAAAATCAGCCCGTCATAGAACCCTTCTCCGCGAGATCGATGAAAATTCTTCGTCGTGATCGGTGCCTTGTCCTCAAATAAGCTCGACTCAAATGTCTCCCTTATTCGTTGTAAAAACTGCGATGCGATTTGCCACGGTGTGTTGTTCTTTTGATTCTCTGTAACAGCATGTTGAGTGACATCCCTGCATTTCCCGTTGTGCGATGCAAGCACTGCAGTCACGAACGAGCAACAACGAGCGCAGGGTGACAGAAATTTCTTTCCCATTCTACGAATGCCCTCCTATATTTCAACCAAAATTGGAAAATTGTATGCCGCTCCCCGCCGTGCAGAGAGCGACCACAGAATTTCTCGCCCCTTGGCAAAAGAAATCTGCGGAGGGCTGCCATGCGGGATATCCAACGATGCATCGCAACGTGCGCAGTGGATCTGTCTCGGCGCAGAGCACCTTCGCACCGCGTTCCATGGATGGCCCTGAGACGCCCGTCAACAGGGAAAAAGGCGACGCTCACACGCGAAAAGCCCTGCCAACCGTTTCATCTGTTGTCGAAAGCCGTTCTCGGCAAACTTTCACAGTTCACCCTCGGCGTCCCCTGTCGCAATCCCACCAGTTGAAATCGCCGGCATGGAAGATACGCTTTCGTCCGCCTCGACGAGGAACGATGTCCCTCATCCGTGAGAGGAGAACGATGTCGCGGATATGCACTCATCCTGCCACGCATCGCAACAGCCGATCCACGTGGTCTTATCCTGCGGAATCCGTGCTGCTCCTGCATTCTCACGAATGTCCTCACCGAGGATATAGCGTGTGGTGTGTGCCGAAAAATCGGCAATCATCGGATTAAAGTGGTCCAAAATGTGCATGACGCGAAAAATACAGGTGCATCCCCATGCTGCCCCAATCTCCTTGGGCAGTACGCCGGCAGGATCATCAAACGCATCGATACACGGCGAAATCTCTCACACGGACTGAAAGCCGCTGTTCAGCAATAGAGTCCTCCATGAGCACTCATCTCCTTTCATTTTCATCTTTCCGCATTTTTCATCGATGCAGCGGCATCGTTTGATTGATCTCGTCGAAATCGCGCCCCATAACCCTTCATTTGCCGACATAATGATGACGAAGGCGTGATGGATCGACATTATGGACGATGAATTTTCAGTTTTTCCGACCTGCGTTGTCCCAACGCAAACGAAAGCAACGTTGCGTCTCACGGCGCGTATATGCTCCCCTGTCCATGCAGGAATGTGACACCGCGGTGCATGTTGTCGATGACGCTCCGCGATTTCCCGATGGCGATCGGAGACAATCAGCACGGCCTATGCGCTGATTGAAGCCGGCGACGATCTTATCCACCATCGTCGCATTTCGATGAACATATAGATCAGCGCAAAACATCGCCGGTGCCATGCCGAAGAGGAATGCGAGCAGTCAGCACGATGAGACAGTTGAGCGGAAAAGCACGCCGCCCATGTGCAGATCATGGTACTTTCGCATCGATCGCTGCGAGGATGTCGAATCCGCCCGTACTGCCGTTCGTATGCGGAACACTGAAAAGCCGTAGCCGGAGCTCCTGCGAATACACTGCCGTACACTGTTGTCAGCATCATATCGTTCACTGGGTGCATAGGCGTGGAGTGGACGTGTGAGATCGAGCAGAAAGGAAAAATCGCTGTACCGATGATAATATCGACCGTATAGCGCACGTCCCATCAGCTTCCACGCCATAAAGACAGCGATGTATAGACGAACGTCTGCAAACCGATCGGCAGTCCGAACAGATAGATAGACAATCATCGCAACTTTCGGTTGCACCGCCCGTGAGCAAATGTGCCGGAACGAGAATAGATTGATCGCGCTGCTCGCGATGAGACATCCAGCGTGATACCGGCATAACGCGCTGACGCGATGCCCCAGCATACGCATGTGCAGATGATGCGTCATCGTTCCGTATCCTCCCAGACGAACAGGGCGAGGCAGACGGCAGCGCAGTCACGTCAATCTCCTCTGTTCGATGAAATCACGCGCAAGATCCTGCACACGCAAACGGACTGTACTGGAGAACGTGAGAGTTCCTCTGTCTCTCCTCGGTCAGCGGCATGGTCATCCGCGTGGAAAAGCAGTGCCCGTGCTCGGCATCCAGATTCAACACGAGGATGGCGGTGCACATTCATCGGATCGTCATAAACATGCGCAGGTATGATCATCCATGAACTGCCGCTGTGCTTTTCCAAACACCCGAAAGATATGGCTGCTCGTCGCCATACGCGTACATCTTGCGCAGACGGTACGCTTCTCCCATGAGGCTGATGTCCACCACCTTCTTTCCCTGCGACAGTGGTCGAGACAACAATATCCCCGTATGTGAACGTGCGCAGATGAATCCCACGAGACTATCTGCGTCCCTCTGTCATCCTCCCTCGCCCCACGCCTGTCTGAGTGACTGCTCTGTATCCCCGAGGGAAATGCCGCGATAGGGAAAAGTCCGTGTCCTGTATCTGCCCCTGCCGCTTCTCCTCTTGCAAAAGAGAACACAGAATGCCAGCATACAGGAAAGAAAAAAAGAGGGACACACTGCATATCGTTTCCGCATATTCTTCACCTCAACCATCAGAGCTAATCAGATATGGGCGTTCTCAAAAGCGAAAAGCTGCCGTGCTCCATGATCGTGATCTCCTCTCCCGCGCGCGTCCTGCCGACGACGGACAGATCTGCCGTTCCGATCGCAAAGTCCTCGTGAACAAGGGGAATGATTGACTCCATGACGGAAAGCTCCTCCTCCGTCATGCCATCTCACCCTGATGCAGTCGGATACGCCCTTCCAGGCCAAATGACGGACGCATTCTCATCAAAGGTGTATTGTAGAACGGGATACCGCTCGCAGAGATGGGCGACGCGTGCGGCACGAGAGCCACCTCGCCAGGAAGGATGCCCCTCATCCGTCTGCAGAGCTCGCGCAGATGCTCCTCCCCGCTCTCCGCGTGGTAGTCCGTCACCTTCCCGCACGGGAATGTCAGCGAAAAAGCCAGCGATCAGATTTCCGTTATAGTGCAGGTTTTCGACGCGACAACAAACACCCATTCACACCGTCTCGCTTCGGCAGGGTATGGACTTCCTCCGTGGGAATATTCGCGACGAACATCGTCCCCGATGCCGCCCGTTCCGCACCGCCCATCCAGATATGCCCCTTGGGCAGTTCCACATGGAGATCCGTGCCAAGACCGTTCCGATAGTGAAGTTCCAAAAATCATGTTCATTCAGAAAATCTGCCGTCTTCTGCAGAGCGGATACGTGCTCGCTTCCATGCCACAACGGGATCAGACTCCTCCGACACGCGCACGGCACGCAGAATCTCCGTCCAGAGGCGCGCTACCGCCGTCTCTTCTGTCTCGTGAGGAAACGCTTGCACGCCCACGCAGGCGTAGGGACAGAGACAACGCACCACGTATTCTGATTGCTCATCAGCCGCGCACGATGAGCCCTGCAGACGCTTTTCCTGCTGTCTGCCGGCCTCCGTCAGACGCTTCGGATCGACATCGGAGAAGAGATCCGGATTTTCCGCTGCGATGGAGATAAACGCCGCTCCCTGCGCCGCACTTTCATCGTAGAATGTCTTTCGCCACGCAGGAACTCACGGAATCGTGCCGCAGGCAGCCTGAGCGAAAAGCGGATGTGTGAGAACTCCTCATCACTCCAGTTCACGCAACATCATGCGCCTGCAGTGGCACAGCCTCCGCCGCGAGCGCATGGACACAAAATCTGCACAGGTGATCGGTCGCATGAATAACGAGCGGTTGGTCTTCCTGAAGATTCACACCGACACGTACCACAAAGAGCGGCATATTTACGAAGCAAATTCGTATTCATTCTATACCTCATCCGTATCAAAGAGGTGTCACGGGACCGTCGTTGACCGACGCCACCTGCATATCCGCACCGAATTCTCCAGTGCAGACAGAAACGCCGTGTTCCCTTAGATGCGTCATAAACGCGCTCATCACGCATAGAATTGCCCACATCCGGCACGCTGCCCGAAAACCCCGGACGTCGTTTTTTGAGATCCGCAAGAGGCGTAAACTGCGAGATCACCAATACCGCACCGTTCACCTCAGAGAGCGCACGGTTCATCTTTCCCGCATCATCGGAGAACACGCGCAGATGAATGATCTTTTCTGCCAGATGCGCTGCATCGGCGTCCGTATCCTCCGGCGCAATACCGAGCAAAATAGATAGCCCGTTCCGATCTGGCCATGCAGCATCCCATCAATATGGACGGATGCCTCTCTTAACACGCGTGACTACTGCTCGCAACACATCACCTCGTTTTATCAGGATTCGCTTTACATAATGTGCTCTATTATAACACGCCTTGCGGATGTCTTTCCTATGCGGAGAAAAAGCCGAAAGAAGCCGCGTAAGTGCCGTCTGATCCTCTCATGGTCTCGCGTGCAGAGTGCATCCCAGAACAGGGACGCCGATATCCACCGTCCGCATGAGCAGCTGTGCCGGAAAGTCGAGCCAAGTGTCGCCCCTGCCCGGCGCATCCGAATGATTCGTAAAACACCTGATAGGGGATCTCCTCGTCCTCGCTACAGTGTCCTTATGACAGCACGCCCGTAGGCATCCCCTGCATAGGATTGATTCGCCGCCACTTTCGGGACGACGCCATCCATTCAGCACGGGCTGATTCGTCGGATCTGCCTTCTCCCGGTACGATTGGGATGGGTGCAGAGCAACATCCACCGAGACAGAATCAGCCAGAATCGTCTCAGAGATACTCCTCGCTGCGAGCATCCGGTGCCGATGAGACCTGCTCAAGATCATCTCAACACAGCCGAGCCTGCGCCCTGCTTCGTACGGCTGCCGACCTCCTCATTGTCAAAGAGCGCTGCGACACGGATGCCCCTCTGTGCCATCAGTCATTCACGAGCATCAAGACATGCCTTGACCGAGGACAAATTATCGAGGCGCGGCGCCGACGAAAACGCATTGTCCGCCCCCAGCAGGCAGCCGCACTCACAGGATAGGCATTCAGATCATAGGACAGGATCTCCTCCGGGGGAGCATTCAGCTCCGCGGCGAGAAGTGCAGTCGAGTCTATCCTCGTCAGCGCCTTCTTCGCGACCGTCGAGGAAGAGCAGCGGCAGGAGATCCTTCTGCGGCTTCAGCTCCATCCCTCATTCACTTTACGGTTCATGTGTATCGCGAGATTCGGAACGATCATCGGCGGGCGGCGAAAAATCGACACGGTGCATCTGCGGAACAAGAGGATCATGCGCGCAGCCACAGCCCCTGCGAGGAAAGGGACGATCCATCCACGTACTGCGGATCATCCCGCCGTATACCTCCACATTGAGCTTGCCATAGCCGTGCTCATGCATCACCGCATGCGGCTTGACGCGCAGACATGGAAAAATCCGTCTGGGCACAGACAATGCGCAGCGGTCCGTGCACATTCTCGCCAATCGAAACGACAACGCCGCCCCGTATCAAACGAGAAAATAATAACTGTGCTTGCAGAAATTCCTTCCTCAGGAGACAGATACGCCCCGAGCTAGTGCGTTGCATCGTCCTGCCTGCCACATGATATGGCGAAGTCGCCGTATCAATAAAGATCAATCAATTCCTCGGACATTTCGTCTCTTCGTAGGTCAGCGAAAGCCCTCCGCCCCATAAACAGAAAAAGGCCGCCCACCGGCTGGTCTTCACTAAACAAAAATGGGTCGGGATGACAGGGTTCGAACCTGCGGCTCTCATCGTCCCGAGACGATGCGCGCTACCAAACTGCGCCACATCCCGACAACGATATGTATTCTAGCAAGTTTCATCGGAAAATGCAAGCATTATTTTTTCAGCTTATCTGCAAAACACGCAATCAAAACCTTTTTCGCCGCTCTCGAAAGAAGTTCTTGAGCAGAGCGGCACACTCCTAGCCAATACCCCGGCACACATCCGGCTGATGGTTTCAGTCCCGGACAACCTGTGATATTGAACAGGGATTCACCCCTGCTTTGCTGTCTGTACTCCCGTAGACGACACGGCTGATGCGGCTCATCACGATTGCACCGGCACACATGGGACACGGCTCAATGGTGACATAGAGCGTCAGCCCCGTCAGTCGCCAACGCCCCAGTGCCTTACAGGCACGGCGGATCGCGATCAACTCTGCATGTGCTGTAGCATCGTGCTCCGTCTCACGGAGATTGTATCCGCTCGAGATGACACTACCTGCATCATCGAGGATGACTGCACCGATAGGAACCTCTCCGCACATTGATAGGCACGCCTCGCCTCTTCTAAGGCGAGGCGCATGCCATGAAGATCATCCGGCATGAGCAGTTTTTCTCTTTGCATCGAAGTCATGCCTTTCCCTGATAAAACAGGGACTGCGTTGCACGCCCGATCTCCAGATGATATGCCGTCTCGGAATCCTCTGCTTCATCTGTCTCTTTTCTTCTTTTCTACCTCATCTTCAAAGATAGAGGAAAAAGGATTCATCCTTCTCTCGCTCCTCAAACCCTTTTCTGCGCTCAAAAGAGCTCATCGTTATTGAAGCGGACGCTAATGCGCATGCACGTTCAACTCGTTCTGCCATTGCTGACACCTCCTTACATTCCAGAATGGATGTTGTTACGATCTCACCTTTAATATCGACATTTCGATGTAAACCTTAAACAGAAAAGGCATTATGGTTCATCAATTTGTGAGACTATAATGCCTGCTGATGGTAAAATACATACTCTTCTCAGCCGGGCGGCCATGCAAATGCACGTCCACCGAGAAGGTGAAAGTGCAGATGCCCGACGGTCTGTCCCCCGTCTTTCTCGGTATTGGTGACGAGACGGAATCCGTCACCATCGACGCCAAGAGCTGCGGGCAAGCTGCGGAACAACCTCTGTAAGAATATGTGCCGCGAGCTCCATCTTCCGTGCCAAAGTCCAGAACGCCGGATATGCTTCTTCGGTATGATGAGTACATGCTCCGGTGCCTGCGGGTCTAGGTCGCGAAATGCAAGCACGGTATCATCTTCATAGACTTTGTTCGACGGGATCTCTCCCTGTGCAATCTTGCAAAAAATACAATCTTCCATGTGATTCACTTCCTTTCAAGGAATCGCTGATATAAACAGGATTCGACGCAAAGAAGAATTCTCCTCCTACGCACTGGCTGCCTGACGCTCCATGCGTACTTCTCGACCTGATCCAGCAAAAACAGGTAGCATTCTTTCAGCCGGCCGAGGATCGTCTCTACGGCATCACAGTATGAGATCCATCTGGAAGCTGATAGCGTGTGCGTGCATCCTTCGGAGAAATATGACGATCCGTCTTATAGTCGGCAGAATATAATCGCCATTTTTCTTCCTCAAAGGGGACGTCGATGATGCCCCTGCGGAAAATGCGATCCGCCTCGTCCTGCCTCGCTATAGTATTTCTTCGCCGGCGAGGGCGGACGAACATGCTACGTCTCGCGCTTCGCCGCGCGCAGGCAGCGCATCCGAGTGCCGAAACGAACCGCCACATTGCCGGACATCGAGACTCTGATATGCTTCTCGGTCAGGATTCCTGATCGAAAAGGACCGTGCCTGACGCTCAATGGCCGCAATGTCAGGGTCCTCCGCAAAATCAAGATGCTGCACGGTGCATGCATGGCCGTGCGCGTTCCATCGGACTCAGGCAGCGCGCTTTTGCCGTGCGCAGAAAACGCAGCACTTCCATTCTGCCCTGCCCCGCTCCAACAGCAGGCGCAAAGGACGTCAGAACCTCCTCATCAGGGAAGTTCTCACGCTTGGTTCCGTTACGCTGGTCTTTGCGTGGATCTGTTCTGTTCCCCTGCTGTCATCCCGTCCAACTGAGAACAGCGATCGACATACGATGCATCTCGTCCCGGAGGAAGCGGCCTCCACTGCGAATGAGCAGAAAGTTCGGCATCTGCCGCCTCCTCCCTCACTGCGTGACGTGCGTACATCTACTTTCTCCAATCCGCACGGCAAAGTCGCGCTTTTCATCGCTCCATTCCACTGCAGCTCGATGCCCTCGACTCCCTCATCAATGCCTGTCCATCAGGATGCCGCATTGGTGCCAGAGCAATCCGGTCAGATAGCAGGATGCCGAGGATGGCGGCATCCGGGAACGTCTCTCCTCCTCCTTCGCATGTTTCCGGCAGAAATCAGCGGCTGCGCCAAGCGGCTCAAGCCGCTCGAGAGGTGCGCAGTGTCGTCGGATAGTTTTCCTGCGCGTGTCATCGCAACGCTAGGATACGCATCTCCTCCGCGATCGTCTCGCGGCGGATCACCTCTTTGACGCTTCGCCGACCCAGCGTATCCTTTCTGCCGCCCGATTTCCTGTGTTCTCATACTGCGCGCACGCCGATTCCCGCATGTGCATGATGAGCACGTCTCCTGATATATCCTGCGTATTAAACGCACCGGCTATATTCGCGAGAAAAACGACGGAAACTCGGTCCCTTTACTGCGATGAATGGTCATGATCCGCACGACATTTTCGCTCTGCTCAATGTCCGCGCGGCAGAGAGATCGGTCTGCGCGCTGCAGGCATCCATATAGCGCAGAAAACGAAATAGGCCCTCGTTCATTCATCGCGCTCAAAATCGCCCGCACGATCGATGAGCATGCGCAAATTGGCTCTGCCGCAGGATGCCGTCCGGAAGTGCGCCGACACAGTGTCATAGTACCCCTGATGTACGGTATGAGATGCCAGAGCAGCTCAGGGACGCACTGTGCACGGTAAAGTCCTCACGCCGCCAACTGCTATCGTCTGCGAGTGCACTCCTTTGCCTTATTTTCGTACAGCAGGCGGAACCTCCTCTGCATGCTGCTCCCTTTAGAGCATCGTAGATCGAGCCGACAGGTGTTTGAATGCTGCACGGGCAGGTTCCTCCATCGACATGCCGATCATTGGCGATGTGAGGACAGCCGTCAGCAGTGTATCCTGCCGTGCATTGTCCGGGACAGCGAGAAGGAAAGCATCATGCGTATTTCGCTTGCTCAAAATACCCTGCCGTATCATCACGCCATGGATGGAATGCCGCTTCTCTGCAGGGCATCCATCAGGATGACGTCTCCGTTCCTTTGCACCGCGCAGCAGGACGACAATATCGGCTCCAACGCAGAGACTTTTCGCTCTGGACGGTATATCCCGCATCGACCAGCGCTTTGATGCGACGTGCGATAGCGTGGCGTCACCACCGCAAAGGCAGCCAGCTCTTCGCCCTCATCATCCGCCCTCCTCTGCGGAGTAATCTGCATCAGGAGATCGATCTCATGGCGATGCCAGAATTTTCCCCCGCAGGATCGTCGTCAAGGTGCGTCCAGATTCAGGCGTGCACTCTGATCGTAGGCGATCTCGACCGCCGACTCTGTCGCGATCTGCGAGAATATCTCATTGATGGGCTGCAGTGCCTCAATGCGCGGCTGCGGGAGTTCTCTGACATGGTGATCAGTTCACCGGCAGAGCTGCCCTGACGATGGGCACGATAGGTATGTTGGAAAAGACTCGGATCCGCCAGCCGGCGATAGATACTCTGCTTCACATCGCCGACAATAAAGCGGTTGTCATCGCGCGCGATCTGCCGCGGGATGCCCTCTTGAATCCCATTCGTATCCTGATGTTCATACCATGATCGCTGTATGGTATGCGAGCTCTCTGCAATATCCGTCGGATCAAGCGGCATTAAGATCATCCTGCGGCTGCTCTGGATGTCGACACGGGAGTGCCAGCGCGCGTGCCAGATCACTGAAGTCAAAAGAACGATCAATTTTTCCTTTTGAAAGGCAGCGGTAATCAATGCCAGACGAGCATATTGACGAATAGCGGTATTCGCCATATTTTCTGCGGCGACCAAACTCCTCTGCATGGCGGGCAGCGTGATCTGACAGCGTCCCATACTATAAATATTCATCATCTCTTTCGCGCACCGCCAAGCTCCGGATCATAGTTCTCGATGGACTTGTGCGGGATGCTTTTCCCTGTTTTCTTTGCAGCGACCGCATCCATCCAACGTTCCCATGCCTGATCTTCTGGTGGGTTTGAGGGCGCAACCCGCCCTGCAATTCCTCGTCAGATCCAGATTATGATGGATGACTGCTAGGTATTTCTCAGCTGCCGTGCTGCAGTTCCGCATCCCCTGCGCAGAGCGTCCATTGTGCTGTGGTATCCGGCACATGATCGGACGGTTCTCATGCAGCTCGCAGCACACTCAAAACCCGCCGCTTCCAGTACAGCGATCATCACTATTCCTGTCTCCTGCCGGCTGAGCCATGCCGCAGGGCGAGGCTGACTGAGCGCGAAGTCATAGAGTGCAGTGTACCTCTTCCTTGAGTTTCTCATCGTCTCCGCCAGCAACCTCCGCAGGCATCGGCAAGGCAAGAGTCATCGCTCCCCTGTGCTCTGTACTCCTCGTATTTTTCGCTCAGGAGTTCATCATGACATCGCGTTTGAGCAGACTGTATTTCCTGCTCACTGGCCAGACGAAATGTCGGAGGAATGTCGGTCGCGTCGATAGCTGCAGAAGTCGCTGGCAGATAGATGAAAATGTGGAAATGTCTGCGCCTGTCAGTAGAATGCGCTGACGCTCAGGTCAGATCTTTCCTTGCTGATGCCAACATCCCCGGCAATGGCATCGATCTCCGCATGATGTCTGCCCTCGATACGCTCGCGCATTTTCAAAGCGGCCTTCGTAAAGGTAAGAACAGAATCGATCGGACACTCCTCATTTCCGCACCTGCGAAATAATACGTCCACCAGTACGCGCGTCTTTCCCGGAACCTGCCGCTGCTGCGACGAGAATGTGTATCCTCCTCGCATCAATCGCGCGCTGTTGGTCTGCGTGAATGTCAGCCGATCCGCCATCGCGATCCACCTCCTCTACGATCCGTGAATTTCTTCCATCTTCTCCTGCGCATTATCCGGCGATATCGTGGTATACGTCCCCCTGCCTGAGCGCAGGATCGAACGTGCAAAGTCCGTATGATAGTCGCAATGCGTACACGCATTCCGATCCGAAAGCGATAAAGGATAGCGCGGATATCTCCGTGCGAGATGTCCTCCCGCCGTCGCGCGGATCAGCGCTGCGGCAAAAAGGCAAGCAGCTGAAATTCCTCGACGCAGTAGCCTGAAATTTTGCCGAGGATTTGGAGAAGACTGTTGTCTTTGTTGAACCGAGATGCAGATATGATCCGCCGCCTGATCGAGCTGCTTCATGATATCGCATCGATCGAGCAGCATCCCGTAGTTTTCATTCCCTCCATTTGCCTTGCGCCGCGCGTTGCTTCATCAGAGCGCACATCACAGGGAACAACAGTTTTCACGCGGAACGCAGAAACGTCCCTGCGAGAAACCCTCCTCCGTATCCAGGATGGGCGCACGACGAAGAGATACGGAGAAAGCTGCATCTTCAGGCCGTGCGAATCTCGGGCAGGAGAGGGACGTTGCCCCGTTTTATAGTCGAGAACCAGATGGTGAGCGCGATGATCCATCACGTCCAGACGGTCGATCTGCCCGCGCGAAGGCGTCATGCCGTCCGCGAGCGGAAAATCCGCCAGGCGGACGCCGTCATTCCTGCGCCCGAAGCGATCTCGACCTGGGGATGAAAAGAAGATGCCGCCGCCCATGACGTAAGATGCTGTATGGTCTGTTGTGCTGTGCGGCGGATCCGCTCGATACGGTGCCGATAGCTGGCACGGCTCATCAACACGGTACTGTGCACCTGCGGGATCAGTTCCTGCGCAGTTCCTCGATCTTCTCCGGAGCTTCTGTCAGTGCCGCGACCAATCGTTGCCGTAGCACTGCGCACCCACTCACCGTAGCCGCGCAGGATGCCGTGCAGTGTCGAAAATCATTGCTCTGAAATTCAGCGATCCCGCTGCTGCAGCCGGCCCGTACATAGCAAAGTGGCGGAACGGGCGCTGGCGAAAAGTGTCTCCAGCCGTGTGGGTACTCCCGCTGAGCCGACGGTCCGGCGTAAAAGGCCGTGCTGCCGCAGGGAGCGAGGAATGGACCGTTCGCGCGGCGGGAGAAAAAGTCCATGGAGCGTCCGCCGCGGAGCGGCTGCATCGCAACGTCCTGCGAGCATCCAGTTGTAGAACATCCCCACGCGGCGTTTCCCGCGCTCTTTCTTTTCACGCAGCGCAGCGAGTCGGGATGCGAGTGCAGGATACGGTGCAGAGAGCACGCGGATCATCCCGCCTAACTAAGGCAAGCGGGATGGAGAAAAAGAACTGCTAATTCGGCGCAGCCGTGCGATCAGCGGCGACGAGACGAAGTGTCGAACCATCCACCGAAGAAAGCGCATACGACACGCAGGGATAGTCGCGTGCCTCCGTAAACCCGCGGTAGAAGCTGATACCGTTCAAAAAGCTCTGCTGTACGCAAAGATGGTATGCCCAGAATCCGCTCCCGTCGTCTGAAGAGACTCACCGATGAAGAAGTTCCCGTATCGGAAAATACGCCGCTCGTCGTGCCGCGACGCGGCAGTGCCGACATTCGCTCAATGACAAAAACAGCACGCGCTCCCGCGATGCTGTTCCTGATCAAAAGGAGGCAACGAGTGACGCAGTCAGCCTGGCGGAATCAGGGCAGTGGACATCGGCGTCAAGTCCATCGCTCAAGAGCTCCTCATAGTCGCGGCTCGATAGCGGGTCGTCTCACGCCTCGACTAGCTGATCAAAAAGCGCCATACGAGGAACTCCAGATCTGGCGATGGGCAGTGCGCATCCGCCAATCGACCTTCCGCGATCTGCCGTTTCGCTCCACAGGCGGAGTGTCTGCGGACACGCAGCTGCATCGAGAAAAGTCGTGAAGTGCCTTCGTGCGCGCACGCGCCGTGCTCTCATGTCGTCGCGGGTGCCCGGTCAGGAGGAAAGCGGTTCTGCAATCCGACGGCGAAGCTGATCAGCCACTGCTCTTCCCTGAGGGCGTCTCTGCGTCCTCGATCACGTGCGGCTCATGTTCTGCGACCGCCGCTGGACAAGTCCCGCTCTGTCGCCGTCCACTGGCGACTCGCTCGAGTCCCGTAGGCAAGGCGAGTGAGTTTTCAGACGATCGACGGTCTCTGCCAATCCGCACAGAGTGGAGAGCATCTTCGTCCTCCTCCGTTTCGAGCAGGGAAAGAAAGCCCGTGCGAGCGCACGAGACGGTCTCATCACGCCCACCACGCCACGTCATCGAGCAACCGCGCGCAGGAGCTCGGCGAGGCGGATGATGCGCACTCGGGCGTTTGATATCCAGATGAAGAATGACGCAATCCGCAAAGCGAGTGAGAGAAGATCGCCGTGAGATCGACGTCACGCTCTAGTGCGGCGATCTCGCGGTAGCGACAGCCCACCGTCGCGTGCGAGGCGGAGATATCTGCCGCCATGCCGTCTCCACCTCAAGACGCGGATTGGCTGCCTCGACGATCCGTATGGAATCATCCTTCGCGGGGTGATATGTCCGTGGTCGAACGGCTGCGCTTCAGCAGACGAAGCCCCTCCGTCCGCGCCCGATGCTGCACTGGCATCAGGCGAATCCCAATCTGTGCCGATGGCTTGCTCCTCCGTAAGATCTGCTGCGGAGGGTGCATCGTCTGTAACTACGCGCAAATGACGCGTATCATAGATATTTTCCGGCAAATTGGTAACATACGCCGTCCCATCGCTCGGCCGTCCATCGTCAGGCTGACGTCGAACGGCATCAACAACGCCGAAACAGCGCGCGAGACGCCGCGAGTTCCTGCGGATTGAAGAAAAATCGAGATCCGTCCACCACGGTTCGGCGCACGCAGAAATGGTGCATCAATGAGCTGCGCGCGAGCCGCTCCATCCGATCGGTGTGATCGGTCAGTCGTCCCCTCCATGCGGCGACGAGCTCATCCGCATGATCGTGGCGAGTTCTGTCAGCTTCGCTGACGGTCGTGCATGCTTTCCTGTGCTGGCATCTGCCCGCACTGACGCAGATGATCGAACTTCAGGCCGATCACGCTTCGAGTTCTGCGATCGTGTGCCGAGCACCTCCGTAAACCCACGCTTGTGCACGGGCGCTGAAAGACGGTGAGTTCCCTGCTGTGCTGCAGCAGAATATCGCTGAGCAGGATACGCCTGCCGATATCGCTCGATGCGCGGCAGATGTTCCCTCACCGGTCTCCAAAGCAACGCACCTGCCGGGCAAGCCGACGAAGACCCAAACGACATACACTTGAAGGTCCGCCCCCATGCGTCGAAGCCTCGGCCAATGCCCGCTCCGCTGCATAGGTCATGTGCTCCGGGAACGAGAAGGATGCGCTGTGGCCCTGAGCGGCTCACTCACCAGCACATCCCTCTCGCCGTGGAGACAGTCATGTGTTTTGCCCGTACCCGATCCGCCCGATGATAAACTCCAGTCGTGCCGTCATATGTGCCAATCCCCCGTTTTTGCGTAAAGGATGCATAGCTGCCGTTCTGCCCGCGGCACACTTCCAGATGGACGAGAATCCGTGCGCGGTTCCTCGATGAAATGATGCCAACCAGCCGACCGCCCTCACGCTGCACATCAGAAGGCGCGCGAGTAGCAGCGTCAAGCGTCTCACTGTCCAGCGATCGACGCCGTCGATGAAAATCATATCGAGATACATGCCGCCCGCATATGCTGCGGCATCCGACGGTCAGTGCCAGTGACAGAGCGGGAAGGTCTCTCCGCCGGAGAGAGTGCGTGCAAGGCGCAGGTGCCCGTATACTCATCAAAGACATCGATCTCAAGCCCCACACTTCTGTCCGCCCTCTCCCGTGGATGGAGCGGTAACGTCCCCGGCTCATCGTATCAGCAGCTCGTTCGCGGCATCGATGACATCGGACGAGATCGAGCGCAGGACATCGGGTACTGAAGTGGATCTGGTAGGGCGGTTTTGCCGCAGCGACATTCGCGAGCTTTCCCGATCACACGGTAGCGCTTGCTCGCGGGCTACTCCCGCCCGTTCCGGCATCCATTTCCTTAATCATGCGCGTGTGAAGGCCCTGCGCTCCGTGCGGACGCCCCTGTGCTCGCGCGCTGTCCTGTACGCGCTGATCGGCGATGCGCTCCGCTTCGGTCAGCAGCCTCCATATCTGGCGGACAAAAGCCCTCTGCTGCTGCGCTGGCCCGCCTTCACCACTCCTCTGCCGCCTGAAACGCCGTAGCATCATGCGGCGATACGTTCACATGCTTTTCGAGATGAGTCGCTCTTTGCCCATTCTCCTGGCACGCGCGATGGTATTCTTCCTCGGTCGAAAATCCGCTGCACGATATGCGGCCGTATATACTTCCTGCGCCGCTTAGCCGCTTCTTCTGCTTCCTTCAGAACGCGCTGCGCCGTCGCCTGGCACTCTCCGTGCGGGCACGTACCGCCTGCGTCGCCGCCTTCTCCCGCTTCTCTGCTTCGCATGGCTATTTCGCTGTACTTCCCGTTCCAGACGTGCCGCCGCTTTCCGCACCGCTTCGCATCACGATGCTCCTCAGGCGGCTGACGTTCCAATGTATTCCGCTCCCCTCATGAAGCCCATGAGATCACGATTCTTTTCGAGCAGGGCTTCCTGCTCTTTCTGCTGCTCCTTCCGCGAAGAAGCTGTTGCTAGCTCTTCGGCATACGTTCTCTCAAGGCTTTTGCACATCCTGTGCAGCGGGCTGGTTTTCCCGTTCTGCAGCATTTCAGAACATATCCTGTCTCATCCGCGAAGCTCTTTTATGCGTTTTTGCTCATGGAAAGCTCCTGCTCAAGCCGAAGGCATCTGCTTCTGCTGCTCCGCCTGAGCGGTACATTTTCTCAGCTCCTTTCTCTGCCGTTTCCGACGCTGCGTTCGCCATCCATCTCGTGTGCCGGACGGGATCTCCTCCACGCATGAACAGCGGGACTTGGATGTGCGAGATCACCAGACCGGACAGGGTATCCGCCTGCGAGTGTCTGCGCCAGAGCGATGCGGCATGCCCATGATCGTAAAGTGCTGCAAACGGCGCTGTCGTCCGTGCAGTCGGATAATCTCACGCTCTGCGCCTGCGGTTTCTGCCTGTGATTTTGTAGGCGTGTGCGTGCTGATGTCGATGTCGTCTTCTAGTTCATGTATGTTGTCTGACGTCTTTTGGCGGTGTCGCAAGCTGTTTCTTCTCCTGCTGAACGACCTCTCCCACGTCAGAATCTGATGCAGTCTTGCGCGCTCTTCTTCGTGCTTCTTCGCTGCCTCGGTGAGACGTTCAATCTCCGCTGCGCGCTTTTACTATTTTTCTTCTCCTCTGCGGCACGGATGCGAAAGATCGCGCAAGGCGAAGTACATTCTTGGTAAGCGGCTCGCCAGCGGTTCGTAATCCCTCATGCGATGCGGCTGCTCACACATTTTTCGTATGCTCATCTGCATGGGATTCTGCCTGCTGGGCATGCTACCGGATGCATCATGTTTCCTTCTTCGCGGCGGCGCAGTCCCTTTTTCTGCGGATGCGTGCTCTCTGCAGGTGCGTTCCGTGTTCAACGCTTCGATGTGCTGCGCTCGCCCTTGTAGAGCACCGGCTGTGCACGCTGTGCGCTGGCGACGACGCACGCGAAAGTCGCGGACAGACTCTGCCTGTTCGCGCTTTTCTCCAAATCTCTGTGCCGCACTCGTGCACGAGTTTCTGCTGTGCAGCAGCCCCTCTTCTTGCGCCCGCTACTGAGTCTTCTGCGCCTTTTTCGAGCTCCAGCAATATTTCGTCCTGACGGCGTACTCCTCGAAAGCGCAGAAAAGACGCGTCGCGGAGTTCGTCCAGTGACGCCATTCCTCGCGCAGAATGCCTTCCGCGCGCTCACGCTCCTCCTGTCCCATTCGCTCAAGCTGCTGTGCCTCTTTTGTCAGTGCCTCTTCAGATGCGCTGATGTCGCTCCGTACGGAAAATACGCTCGCATAATGGCACTGCGATCCTTGACTTCTGCCAATAAAAACCGCTGAAACTGTCGCATGCGGGAGGAGACACGACCTGACAAAAACTGGTCGGCATCAGAAAGCCCAGATCAGCTGACTGATGTGTTCGAGACATCCGTGATGTTCGCGGCAAGCAGTCCTCGCCATCTCGCCAACATCGGGCAGACGAAATATGTCCGTCGCTGCCCGCCGCGTCATCTTACCGCGTGATATGCGAGAATAGGCAGGAGAACGCGGCACACAGTAGCAGCGGCGCCCGAGCGCGAAATACATACTCACCTCCGTCGTCCGATCCGGCGGTGCTGTGGAAGAACGCAGCATTGCTCCCTCGCGTATATCACGCTGGACTCTCCGTAGAGGCGAATACGATCGCGTCCAAAATAGTGGTCTTTTCCGGGCCCGTCGCTCATGGATCAAAAGAATGGGGCATCGGCAAGACTGTCTCAGTCCAACACCTGCTCGTCCAGCAAGGCGGAATGCTTGGATGGGAGTTTCAGCGGTCTCATTGCATTCTCTCCTCCGTTCCAACGCATCGATGACATGCGTGAGGTTCCTCGATGTCCTCCTCACGTCATTTCCTCCGTGGTCATCCTCCGCATAGAAAATCCGCAAAAGAGATGGAATCTGACTTGCCGCGCTCATAGTTTCGCACTTCGTTGGAGGAATGTCCCACATGAATGTTTGGGCGCGTGATGAGAAAAATTTGGATAGACGCGACGCAGCTTTTCATGGGCGGCGATACAGCATCTGTGTCCTTCAGCTCCACAGATATAGTCCTCGTGAGAAAGGATCGAATCCATCGGACATGATCTCAGCCATTTTCCTCTTGATCGCACATCATGCGTGGGGTCAGCGGATAGAATGTGTGGAGACAGCCTCTGCGTCGATATCAACTAACGTGACGCCCTCTGATGTGACTCATCAAAGGATACTTGAGCGAGATCCGGCGTAGCGAATCTGCTCCGCCCCCGCGCTGCGGGCACATGCAGGTGTCGAGGCCGTGTGGTTGTATGGTCTAAATTTTGTCCGCGTGCACCTGATCACTGCCGCCTACGGAGAGGGTATGCTCGGATTCGGAGGTATGACCGCCGATCACCGAAACGCAGGCGACGGCAGCACCGCGTGCGCCCTGCGGTATCATCGCCCGCGTGTGCGTGATCTGCATCAATGCCGTATCGAAAGACGGCGTTTCATCCAGCAAAAAGCCTGACGGACATGCGGCGGATCCCATAGGGAGCAGCGGAAGTACGTCCGAACGCATCCGAGCTGGGACGGGAGGTGCCGCTCCGCGTCAAAGTCCTACAATATACACACCGGAGGATTGCAGCAGCTGTGCGCGAATGCCAGACAACAGCACTGTATGATTGCCTGCAATACAGAGAACCGATGCCCCTGCTCTGCCAGTCGTGTCAGCACTTGTTGAAACAACGCTACGGCTTCGGGCGGCACTGCGATCTGGAACATCACCGCGATAACGATTGCATCCGGTCGGACGTCGCTTGGCAATCACTCAAAAGTTCTTCCTGCACAGGCCTGATCTTCCGTCATGTGCCGCTGTCAAAGTTTTGCCCAGATGCTGATCTGCTGTATGGATAAATCGCTGATAGTCCTCATACTCATGACGATTCATACGCAGTCGTCCGGAAGCTTTTCTCGCCCTTTACACGCCGTCCTTTTCTTCCGAAATCGCTGGCGTGAAGGTGCCTCGTCAAGACAGGAATACCGAGGTCCTCCGCCTTTTCAGCTTGCTTCCTGCCCTTCTCCGCGACAAGATAATCGGTCTTCTTTGAAACAGAACCCCTTCACCAATCCTCCATGCGCCGTGATAGAGGCTGCATTCCTCACGGAGAGAGTCAGCAGTGTCCCAGTGATGACAAAACTCTTTCCGGCAGGTACGCACACGCTCCGTTCGTGTTCCCCGCAAAGTTTACCCCAGCTGCACGCAGGCGATCCAGCAGGGCACAGGCGGATGCAGAGAAGAGCTCCGTCAGCTTCTGTACCGTAATCTCACCATATCCGGGACGCGAAGTGCGTTCCGGGGACTCACGCCTGCCTCTGCAGGGCATCAATGGATGACTCTTGCATCAGCGCGGCGGCTGCCGCACGTCCGATGCAGCAATTCCCAGCCCGTCAACAGACGCTCGGGAGGGTTTGCTTACTCGCTTCGATTGCCGCCAGACGCTGATCGACACTCTTTGCGCGCCGATCGGTCCAGGGCAACGAAGCTCCTCTCGATGCTCATGAGAGAAAAAGTATCTGCAATATCCTGGATATATCCTGCGTGGACAAGGGCAACTGGCAGCTGCTCTGGTCCTTGATGTCCATTCGCACTGCGGCTGACGAAGTTCAGGGAGATGGTTCTCGATCTGCTGCCGGACGCCACAGGATTTTGGCAGCGCATATCCGCCGTATCTGCTTCTCGTACAGCATGTGCGCCACTGACGGGACAGACATCCGGTATCACATAGGGCGGCTGTTCTGTAGCCGTTTGTCCTTCAAGCACAGCCTTGACGCGGGATGAATTTCCCGACTTATAGACGAGAATAGTATCACCGATACGGATGTCGAGACTGTCAATATAGTCCTGATTGTGCGGGTCGCCCGCTCGACACGCGTTCCACGCAAAGCCCCACGGGATCGAACAGCCGTCGGCGTGATGCGCCCGTCCGTCCGACGAAAACGTCAATATCGCGAAGTCCGTCTCCTTCGCTGCCGGCGGATGCCTGCAGGCAATCGCCCAACGCGGTGCTTTGCCGTCACGCCAAGTTCCTCACGCATGGCGAGAGGGTTCACCTGTGACTACGGCTCCATCGATGTCATGGGCAGGCTGCCGCGCCGCACCGATCTCCTCGATAGCAGCCAGACCTCCTCCGCCGTACGGCTTAAACGCGGTAATTCACATCGTCTTGATCCTGAGCCTGCATGAAGGCATACGCTCGGTATGAGAGGAAAATACGCTGGCCGTCACTGCGCTGCGGATTGAATACGAACATAGACAGCCTGCGCTCCTTCGTGATGCGCCGATCCAGCTGCCACAGAGTTCCTGCGGCACGGTTGCGCAGATTGGCAAAGAGGGCTTCAGCCGAGTTCCTGCCGCTCGGTGGCCTCGGCAAATGCAGCGCGCTCCATAGACCTCGCCGCGCACCTCAAAATATGGCAGTGCATCATGCAGCTTCTGTGCAACATCGTCGATCACTGCGTGCATTTTGCTGTCACGTCTTCTCCTGCACAATGCCGTCACCTCGTGTGATCGCACGTGCAAAGCACCGTTCTCGTAGCGAAGTGCCGAGACAATCCGTCGATCTTTTTCCTCGACGACAAATTCCGCCGCAGGGAAAATGCGCAAGAACGTATCGACAAACGCATGAATCTCTTCCTCAGAGATACATCCTGCGGGGAGCATCGGAACATCGCGAGGAACGAGTACGCCGACTTCGCGCTGTGCGCGAGCGCTCCACGGTGCGCGTCAGCGAGTTCTTCGTAATGAGCTCCGGATACGCTGTCTTCTCAAGATCAGGCGCATCATCAGCATATCAAGTCATCAATCCGAAATCTCAAGATTCATTATCGTCATAATACTGCTTGGAATACTTCCGTATTTTACGACGCAGCTCTGACAGCTCTGTCTTTACCTCATCAATCTGCTCATGATCTCCTCACAGCTTCAAAATCGGTGCATGCTTTTGCACGAACTTTCTTGATTCCTTCCCCCGGAAATACAATGGACAGCTCGGCATCCTCCACCTGATCCACTGATGGCGACGATGCGCCCGTCCCCCACTTGCTGTGCGTACGGCATCCCCGCCTGAAGGCTCGCCGACGCATCGAGGGCGGATCACTGCAAATCCCGCCGCCGTATGCTGCGGCGGCGGCACTCGCGTTTTTCGCTCCGTGCGGGTACTGCGCTCACTCCATATATTGGACGGTGCACGCAGATCAGCGCCGAAAAAGTCCCGCCTCCTTATGCTCGACCAGCTCCTCCGGAATCTCTGCTGCAGAAGCGCGAAGGACGCGACATCTCCGTACGCCGTAGATCGTCCGCTGCCTTGCTGGGTGAGGTGAGCCGACGCTCGGCGCGCGTGATGCCGACATAGCACGTGCGCCGTTCCTCCTCGATCTCCGTATCATCAGGCGGCGTGCGGGAATGCGGAAAGAGCCCTTCTCCATCCCGCCATAAAGACGGCGGGAAACTCCAGTCCCCTTCGCCGCGTGAAACGTCATGGCAGCGTCACTGTCCCGTCCGACTGCTCCGTCACAGTCGACATCGAAATCAGCAGCAATCTGTGCGAGAAATCCGCAAGTCCGTTCTCCCCTCCGCTGCACCATCATCGAAAGTTCTTCGCCACACTGTATGAACCACGCAGGTTTCAGGACGGTCACGATTGTCTTCCTTCTCCCTCCTCAAAGCGCAGCAGCATAGCGGACGTCTCAATCACATCCTCGACAATCTCATGGATGGGACGCGTTCCGAGCTGCTCCCATAAAGGTAAAGACCATCATGACGAACTCCTCCAGCGCCAGCTTTACCTGCGCGGAGAGTTTTGGAATCGTGGAAGCGGCTGAGCATCCGTAATCACCTCAAAGAGAGATGCAGTACTCCTCCATAGATCTCCATCATACGGGCGATGGACGTAGGGCCAAGACCACGGCGCGGAACTGATGATGATGCGCAGAAGACTCAGTGTGTCACGGTTGTAGATCACGCAGATAGGCGATGATGTCTTTTAATCTCCGCCGATCGCAAAACGCACCGAGACCAACCATTGCATGGGACACCTGTCGCGTAGCCTCCTCAATATTACGTGACTGCGCATTGGTGCGGTAGAGCACAGCAATATCGCCATGCCCGACATGGAGACATCGTGCAGACGCTCCACCTCCGCACGATATGGGAGGCCTCATTCTTTTCCGTTGCTCCCTCATAGATCGTAATGCGGTCGCCGGTCGGATATCGTCCAGAGCTCCTTCTTCTTGCGCGTCAGAGTTGTTCTCGATCACGGCATTCGCTGCCGCAGAATATTCTTCGTCGAGCGGTAGTTCTGCTCAAGCAGGATAACCGTCGCCTCGGGTAGTCCTTCTCAAAGTTCATGATGTTCCGCATATCTGCGCCGCGCCAGCCGTAGATTGACTGGTCTGCATCGCCAGACGACGCAGAATATTCCGGTGCTCTGCGGCAAGCAGCTGGTGATCATACTGTGCGCCGTTCGTATCCTGATGCTCATCCACAGAATGTACTGGAACTGCTTTTGGTACTTCGTCCGCAATTCCTCATTCTTCGTAAGGGGTTCCACCGTCAGCATCAGCCAGATCATCAAAATCGAGTGCATTGTTCTCCTGCAGCGGACTGGTAGAGTACGCATGAATCTTGGCGACCTGTTCGGCAAAGAAATCCGTTGCCTGCGCCGTAAATGCCGCGACATCGAGCAGACGGTTCTTCGCATCGGAAATATGCGCCTGCACCGCGCCGGGGCAGTATGCTTCTCGTCGATATTGAGCTCTTTCCAGGCACTCACGGATCAGCCCTTGCTATCCGCAGCATCGTAGATGACGAAGTTCTTCGCGTAGCGCCCATGAGTGCTCGAGCTCCATGCGCGAAATCGGGCACAGAACGAGATGGAATAGTAGTCAGCCAAAACGTCCTGCGCCGCATCTCCGATCGAGTGCATCCACGCGTTCGCGCATCTCGCGAGCAACCTTATTGGTAAATGTAATGGCAAGGATGCGGTAGGCGGAACACCATGTTCCAACAAATTGGCGATGCGAAATGTCGCTTTCGGTCTTTCCGGACCCCGCGCCGGCAACGATGAGGAGAGGCCCCTGCGAGTGCACGCGACAGCGCTGCTGCTGTGGCTCGTTCAGCCCTGCATCAAATCCATAGAATCGTCCCTTTCCTCCAAATAAGACAGGCGGGGCCGCCGCCACATCTCCGCTCGTATACAGTATCCCTTATGTCTTAATTCGCTTGACCGCTTCCGGAGCGGCGGAATGATCTGCTTCTTGCGCGACATGACGCCCGGCAGATAGAGATGTGTTCCGCTCGTATCGCTTGCGGAACGCCTCTCCGATCAGCGTGCGCGGCGAGCCGTAAAAGAGCAGATAGGTTGCCTCCTCGAGAATATCCGTAATCATCAGCGAGACTGAGTCAGAGCCCTCCGTGTCGCAGATGGACTTCATCGCTGCGAGGCTCATCCCTCCTTTGCCGCCATGATTTCCTTCGTGTCCATCACCGGTCTGACTGGCGACCACGATAGGCACCGATGGTGAACTCCTTGAGGTCGTTGCGGCCTAATCTCCCTCGGCGTCATATTGCGACACTGGGCCCGCCTTCAGCATCTCGGGCCGTACGCGTTCATATCCACGTCTGCGATCTCAGCGAGACGCTCCGCCGCCTGTTTATCCTTTTGGCGTGCGGGTCGGAACTGAACGGCACCGTATCAGAGATGATGGCGGAGAACAAAGAGACCCTGCAATCGACGGAGAATGTCGATGTCGTTCTGCCAGTGCATAATGAGACAATCGTTGCCGTGCAGCCCGACTGGCTCGGCGTGAGTGTGGAGTGGTTCGCTCGTACTGATCCACCGAAGCGATGATGATCGATGATCTCGATGATCTCGCTTCTCGATAGCCCCTCGACCGCCTGGTTGCGCTCGTTGTGATCGACAAGAATCACCTGTGCCGGATCGGAGACCCCGAGTCGGTCACGGCTCACGAGACCGACGATGCGCCCGTTCTCCAATACGGGATAATTACGGTGATTTGGTCTCCTCGCAGTTCCCTTGATATCGAGACAGGAGATCGAGCGGCGAAGCAGACGGGATTATCGTGCATGATGCGCCGAATAGGCTACACTGGTTGATGAGACGCGCTACGGTATGGGTATCATACGGCGTCGAGAGGACGAAAGATACCACGCGTCTCTGCTTCCTCCAGCGCCTCTGCCGGAACGCGGCCGTCCCCGGTCACGACAAGACAGGAAATCCCTGGTTAATGCGGGTCAGAATCGTCTCGAGGCTTTCGGTCGCCTACGAGCACGATGTCGTTCCTCTGATGATCTTCTTAATCGTTGCGATACTTCCGGCAGCGATGCGGATCTATCCCTTGATTGTCTCCGACTCATCACCGGAGACAAGCACCTGACTGTCGGTGGCATGAATGATGTCGCGATAGCGTACGCGCATATCCGCGAGATTCGTCATGCCGAGCTCCTGAAAATACCGCTTCGCAGATCACTGACCGAGACGATGCCGACGAGAGTCCTGGCTGTCCGTCACGGGAATCGACCGCAGATCATTCTCGTGCAGAACCTCCCCAGATTTCGCAGGGGTATCGTGCTGACGCACAACGATCTTGCAGTCCATCGCAATATCCTTGACACGCGGATGAGATCGGGGATCAGAGCGGCTTTTTCGACATGGAAGTACTCAGTGCAAACCGCGTTTCCTTATTCACTTTGCCGGCGCGTGCGGCAATGGCGATGACGCCCATGGCCTGTTTCAGATGGGCATAGCCGATCGCGGGCAGATCGAATCCGTGTCCGGATTACGATGCCCAATGACATAAATTGGCTTCGCAACGTTCAAAATAGTACCTCCTATTACGGTTCTGTCCACCGCATACATCGTTGTTGTACTAGCATATTCACTGATTCGATTCCATAAGCAAAAGAGATTCGATAAGCAAAGAAAAGATGCAGGGACATGAACCGCACCCGCATCGCTTGTATCAGCCTCCACCTCAAAAGCACCCGCTGGGTGATGAATCCCCACTCGTTTCCCGCGGCATGAGACCTCAACGATGTCAAAACAGCAGGTGTTTGATCCATCCGTTTTTCGCGCAGATACCACATCGCCGTCTGTATAATCTTGCGCTGCTTTCGGTGGTTTACCGTCTGCAGGGAAGTCCGCAGCGAACGCTTCGTCGTGTCTTTACCTCGACAAAGACCAGGTATCACGATCCTTTGCGATCAGATCGATCTCCCCTATCTTTGTGCGATACTTCTGTGCCAGAATTCGATATCCCTGCGCACCGAGATAGCGAGCACTAGGACTCCCGCGATCTCCCAGCACCTTATTGCTCATGGCGATTTCCTGCTCCCCATGTGACGGTCAATCCGATGGGACATGGGCGAGCACTTCAGCGATCGTGCGATAGAGCTCGGGAGGAATCTCGCGGTCAATCTCAAGCGCCATCAACATATTGACGAGCGATTTATTCTGATAGACTGGTATGCCCGTTTTTGCGTGCCTCCGCCAAAATGCGGTCAGCAACGAGGAACGGCCTTTTTGCCGTCACGCGCGGCGCACGATCCGACTTTGCATCATATTTGATGGCAACAGCACGCAGTTCTTCTTCGCGCTGCTCCTCTTCCCTGTCCGCGTGATCCGGCATATCTCACCATCCTTGCCTTTTCATCTCAATCCACCAGAATATTATATGAAGCGATCTCGTTATCGTCAATAGGCTATACCATGACTGTCATCATCAGTTGGTGAAGAAACGGCGCTCGCCTATCGCGCCGATCTGTATGCCCTCGATCACCAAAGAGGTTCCGTCAGCGGACTCACGTATACTGTCGAGTTCGTTACGGAACTCCCATCGCAACATCTGCATCAGAAAAATAGAGACGCATATCGACGATGTTCTCTTCGTAGATGCGATTGATGAGTTCGACAGTGCCGATGTGATCCGTGAGACACAGATTCTGAGCCACGTCTCTTTCTTGACCTGATCCGTCGCCTCGTCCTTGTGCGGACTCATCGCAGAACATGAATATGGGCGGGATACTCGGTCTCTCCATGAAGGCGGCATCCACATAGCTCATGGGCGCTGTCCCGGCTGCGGTGCCGCATTCTCCCCTCAGTGGTGAGCATGGTCAGAGCCAATGCCGCGACATCCCGCCCGCACGTCTGTATTGCTCCGCCGTCATCTTGCGCGCCTTGACTGAGATCGGCCATCTGCATAAAAAGCCCATAGGCGCGGAAGATCCGGCATCTGCTGTTCAAACGCCGCTTGGCAGACGGTTCCGGAATGTTCTGCTGTGTCAGCTGGATGAGTTGCTGGGCTGCTTCGCATCACCTTCACTCAGGGTCTGCGTGCGTCCGCTGACAAGTTCTGGAGCAAGTGTCTCGCGCTGGCTGAGATTTTCATTTTGCAGGAGCACGCGTGCTGGGTCATGAAGCGTGCTCATCATCTGCGGTACATTCTCCATGGGGCGTGTGATGAACTTCGGAATGAGCGTCGGCGTCTCGGCCGTCTTTGCAGCATCTGGGCCTGCATCGTGGAAGCTGGCGGCTGTGTCGCCGCTGTCTCCGCCGTCCGCCTGTGAACGGGCGACCTGCTCCGTGCTCTGAGGCGTTTGCTTTGCGGCTTCTGCGGTTCCTGTCGCGCCTCTTCGCCAACGGGCTGACGAGCAGGATTCAGTGTCCCGCCCGTGCCTTCCTGACGCGCAGGGGCACTGCCCTGCAGGGAGAGTCTCCTGCTGCACGGTAGTCTTCCCCTGCTGCGCAGCGTTTTCCTGCACCATCTCCGTGCCCTGCCCGCGCTGTGCCTCTGCCGCAGATAGAGAGGGCGCGGCATTGCCTTTCGTGCCGATACCGACTGCGGCAGTATCCACCTGACGAAGTGCAGGGGGCTTCCGTTCCCTTTGCCGATGGTGCGGAGGCCTCCCCTGTTTTGCCCCTGTGCAGCGTTGTCGGCGGGAAGTTCCTCTGTGGCAGCCGCAGTATCCGATGCAGCTGTGGCGGCAGGCGCAGGATTTTGCATAGCTCCCGCTGCGGGCGCCGCCATGCGTACGTTCTGTCCACTCGCCGGCATCTGCGCCGTGCCCTCTTCTGCGGAGAGTACGGCGCTTCCCTGCTGCGGTGTTGCCTGTGCCTCTCCTGTCTGCACCGGTGACTGCGTCCCTCCCGGCTGCAGCATTGTCTGCTGCGTCGCCGCTTCCGCGTCACGCGGCATCAGCAACTGAACCAGCTGATTTAGAAACGTCATGGAGGATTACCGCCGCCGCTTGCCGCGGTGGGTGCAGCACCTGCACTCGCATTCAGCTGAGAGAGGACGGTCTGCAAATCCTTCGGGAGGAGTTCGGCATTTCCTGTATCAATCAGCTGAAACGCGGCTTTCGTCAGCATGATCGGCTCAAATGTTCCGCCCGCATCGCCCTAGCGATGGCACTTTTCAACGCCGCAAGCAGGGGTCGCCACGTCGTCGCTGACACGGGGAACTTCGTTCGTCTCCGCCATCGTTCCCATCTGATTCAACATCCGCGCCAGCGTCGTCAGCTGATCCGTCGAAAAGCGCTGACTTGCCGCCGTACTGCCAAGCCCCTGTGCAAGTGTGGACTCAATCGAAAAAAAGACTGCCGAATGATATTCCGTATGACCTCTTTGAGCTCCTGCAGAATCTGCTCAACATTCGTCTGCTGACGTCCGCTGATTTTGGACAGAACATCCGCCATACGGTCAATCGCGGTCTCAATGGACACGTTGGTACGCTGACTGAATGCCGCTGAGGGCATTCTCTGATCGCCGCGGCCTTGTACTCCTTCGGTCGGGCGTTCCGATGAAATCCGCTGCGGTGCGGAGACGGCAGCCGCTGCTGCAGTGCATTGCTTCAATCGGCACAGTATTCACAGCCTTTTCTGTTAGTTATCATCGAGCGAATGGGCTCGAACGTTTTTACGATGCAGTGGACGAGATCCCATAGTTGCGGATCGCGTCGATATGTTCCTGTGTTCCATAGCCCTTATGCTTAGCAAAAGCCGTACACCGGATACGCCTCGTCATGCGTCAGCATCAGGCGATCTCGCGTCACTTTTGCCAGAGATCGACGCCGCCGCGATTGATGCGGTTGGCATCGCTGACAATCGACTGTGATGCCATTCTCCAGATGCGGAGCGCCACAGCGTCAATCAGGACCTCCTGCGGTGTCGGCAGAAGCGCGGCGACAGCATCGCCATCCCTTTACGTGTCGCCTCCAAGATGTTCATTCGGTCAATCGTCTCGCGTCAATGAGGCTCGACATGATGGAAACAGCATCCGAAACGATTCTTTCGTAAAAGCTCTTCCCGCACTTTTTCAGACAGCTTCTTTGAGTCGTTCAGGCAGGGGAAGCAGGTACTCCTGCGGCAGAATCACCGCCGCTGCTGCGACGGGACCCGCCAGAGGGACCACGCCCAGCCTCATCCACACCGGCGACGATGCAGTGCCCGCGCTCAGCGGCACAGCGCTCATACGCATACATTGCATGAGAGACGCACGCTCCTGCTGTGCACGTTCATAACGGCGAAGAATCAGCTTGGACGGTTTTTCGCGCGTCACATTTGCAGGTATTGAGAAAATCCTCCGTCACATCTCCGCGACGAAAAACGTCTTCTATCTCTTTTATCGTCATTTTCTCTGATTCCTTCACCGCACTGCTTATGCAGATGGGATGCACGGCACTGCATCTAGAAAATCCGCCCTAGTCTGCCACTCGAAAAATCCGTCAAAAATTACCTGCTCCGCCTTTTTCGTAATCAATTTTGCCGCCAGCGCGGGGCATCCGCGCTTTTCGTCCAATGGCATCAAAGCAGCTCAACCCCCTCAGGCGAGGGTTCATCAGCCGATAACGCGTACACAGCGACTGCGGAGTGTCCTCTCTCAAACGATTCAGGGAGAAGCAGCACCACTTCCTACATCGTAAACATTGTCATTGATTGCCCCTGTAAATGCAGATGAAGCGCCGCCTGCTGATCCTCAAATTTCGGCCAGAGGATGCCGGGCATATCCAGCAGCTCGAGCTGTGCACCAAAGGCGAATCCACTGCTTTGCGCGGGTCACACCGGGACGGTTCTCTACCTTTGTCTTCGTGCCGCCCGACAGCCGATTGATCAGTGACGACTTGCCGACATTTGGAATGCCGAGAATCATACAGCGTGCGGCACGTGGTTTCGCCCCATGCTGCACCAATTTATCCGTTTTCGGCTTTGCGCAGCGTGCAATCGCCTGTACGAGTTCCCTTCGTTCCTTCCCCTTCACGGCATCCACGGGAACCGCGAAAGCCCTTCTGCGGCATAATACTGACCCACGCACGTGTCACATATTCATCCGCAAGATCCGCCTTGTTCAGCACGATGAGGCGCGGCTTCCCGCCCACAATCTCTCGCAGAACAGGATTTGCAGAACTCATCGGGATGCGCGCATCGAGAGCTCTACCACCACATCCACCGACTTTAGATTCTCCTGAACCAGACGCTCCGCCTTCCGCATGTGCCCCGGGTACCACTGGAGACTTGGAATGTCGATTACGTTGTCGTTTTGCATCATATTTTTCATCCTGTCCGCTTTGAAATATGCCACGCGAAGATACATGCACAAAAAACGGATTTATTCCTCTCTACTCCAATTCTTCTGCCTTCGCACGGATGGCATAAAACTCCTGAAACACTGCTGGTTCTTCTGTGATGGATTCTTTCATCGCAAGCAGCCTCCTTTTCCCAACACGCCGATCCAATACGGCGAATATGCGTACGAGCAAGTTTTCGCTCTTGAGGCTCGCTTCGATACATTGCTGCTCAAATTCCGTAAAGGCGCGATAGAATGATCGTTGATCGAAACACGCCCAACCGTAAGGCAGTGTCATCCATGAACGCAAATTCTTTTTTCATGCGTTTTTCGTAAGTCTCATCTTGTGGAAAACGAGCTGCTTTCAGCCAATTATTGTAGTAACAGCCCTTGATGATTTCTTTTCCATTGTATCGTATAGCGGCACGTCCCTCGTGATCCGGGCTCCTGCTATACGATGTCGCATAGTACTGAATATGCCCTCTGAGGCTCAGCGCCAGATAGTCCTTTTTCGAGTTTCTTTCGGATTCCGCTCCAGCTGCCATGTTTTTCTTCTCCCAAAAAGCAGACACATCCATCCCGCTCATTTGGCTGGCAGGATGCCCCTGTGACAGTGCGGATATTGTCTCTACGTGAATTCTGTCCTCAACTATAGTTTATTCTATCAGCCATTCTGTAGAATGCGTCAAGTCTCACTCGGATGTCCTGCGAAGTACGTTTCCAGTGCTGTGGTAATCCAAAGCAAAAATCCCATGAGTGGGAGACAAAAGGAAACCATAGGATGCTACTTTTTCGTTCATTTCACGTATCAGTCGCCCCTCGGCAAAGGTTTCCACCGAGATGATGCCCGTCGGT
>BNJU01004532.1_pt1 | contig 47273 bp, 60 predicted proteins | sample 8539281 | NCBI WGS metagenome assembly BNJU01 (sample SAMD00202456, study PRJDB9452) | human saliva metagenome | isolation source: human saliva | place: Japan
TTCACTTGGTTTTATGAGAGCAATATTCATGTAATTCCTTAACCTTCGAGTTTTAAGAATATTAGTCTAGTTGATATTCAATCCAGCCTTTATTGCAATGATTTGAGTATTTTGTAACAATCACACCTTGTTTACCTGCAGTTTTATGTATTTATGCTGGTAGATTGCTTGTTTTAATCAAAAAGGGGAGTAGTAAGTTAAAAATGAATGAGATGGACTAGTTACGAGAAATGATAATTAGATTCAACCTTCTGAGAAAGTCAAAATCAAGCCATTTAGGTATCTAGGTTGAAAAATAAATCTTGATGGTTAAATGGACGTACAGAGTTTTCTAATTCAAGCTGATTTCATTGGAGAAATAAAAAACTAAATATTCGAATTACTCCGTATAAAGAGGTTGTAGAGTGTGTCGAATGTCTGGCATTGATGACTTGTCTGTAAGTAGTTAGCACAGAAATCCGAACAAAATAGCTCTGTAATCTAGACACCTTTGTAAGACCCAAATTACTAGAGGTGTAATTACTCATGACAAAGTAAGAACGTGGCTTAAAACGGCTCTCAGAGGCTCAAATTTTGAAGTAATGAGACGTAGGATATGAAAAGCCGATGCAAGATAAAGTACTCTAGATATATAGACGTATAAGACCTCTAAATTCTGTTCTCATATATAAAAGTCTGATAATCGATATTATGTAAACTAATGAGTTGAAGGAAAAAGGAGAAGGATTTTGAGCCCCTCTCCTTTACGGTAACGTGTGCGACAGCGATAAGCGCTATACCGATGAGTCAGTCATGACATTCAATTTAATCATGACATCGCTTTCATACATCTCATCATAAAATAACAAGAATCTTGTCGAGAGCCATCAATTCAGTTTGGCCGGTTGGAATAATCTCCAAGCCCGCGCGATCAATAGTTACAACCCTCACTTTGTCAGGGCCATGGGATATCTTGGAGCAATTTGCCCTCAACGGGACTTCCCTTGACCAATGGTGAACTCATGAAGGATTTTTCTCGCCAGAATCAAGTGTTGGTTTAGACTCCCCTTGCTGAGAAGCCAAGAATTCTGCAAGTAAGTGCTCGTAGAATGGGTCAACACGCAGGATATTTGCGGTTACGTAGGACACAATTGCAACTGCTGACATGGCCATAAGAGCCTCAAGAGAGCCTGTGAGCTCAAATATGAGCACTACTCCGGTGACGGGCGCTCTAACTGCTCCGGCAAAAATGCCTGCAACACCCATGGCAATAAAGTTTGGTGCATATGCCATAGGTATGCCAAAAACATGGGTTGCTACCAGGGCAAACAGTGTTCCAACAAGTGTTCCCATAACAACCATTGGAAAGAGAGTTCCGCCAGGCGTTCCAGCAGCAAAACATGTTGTGGTAAAGAAGTATTTGCCCAGTAAAAGCGCTATAACCATGAGTTCAGTAAGCGTTGCTGGCTCTTTGATTTTCTCGATAATGGCGTCGCCACCACAAAGAAGATCTGGCCAGATAAAAGCCATAATTCCAGCTAGCATGAATGGAATAATGAGCCTTGAGAAAGGCGCAAACTTAGTTATCTTTTTGTAGAGTCCCTGGGCAAAGAACATTCCTTTATTGTGGAGCGCTCCTAATAAACCACAGATAAAACCGACGATAAGAACAAATGCAAAGTCGACATGAGGTAATGGTGCTACGTAAGGAAGCTGAAGGACAGGCTTCATACCAAGGACGTTAGAAACCAGGAAGTCAGCGCCTACTGATGCGGTCATTGCCGAGATAATCAGTGGAGCATGAAACTCCTTCTGGATCTCTTCGATAGCAAAAAGTGTGCCGGTGAGAGGGGCATGAAAAGCGGCTGACATACCCGCAGCAGCGCCACAGGTTACCAGAAGACGTTCTTCTCCCCTTTTGCGCTTGAGGAACTTTGAGACCGCTTTACCAGAAACAGCGCCTAACTGGACTGCTGGGCCTTCTCGACCCATAGAAAAGGCCACCAAAAGGCAACTAGAACGCCCTGGATAAACTTAACAGGAAGAACTCGATACCAAGGCATATCGGCAGATCCCATGACCTCAGCATTGGTCTGAGGGATTCCAGAGCCAGCGGTGTAGGGGTTCAAACTTCATAAGCAGGCAAACAGCCACCATAAGAATGAGCAGAACACCAAACCAGAGAGCCATGTAAGGCCAATTACCTGCGATTGATTGAGTAATGGAGCGCATTTGAGCTTCTGCAAAAGAAAGACAAAGGCGATACAGCGTGACTACGCCGCCACCCAGAAGGCCAACAAGCAGGCCTTCTCCAATAAGAGCTACCTGAAATCTACGAGAAAAGTGACGCTCAATAATGTTTGTCTTATGTTTGAGATGAAACGCCACAATCTCCCCTAGCAGTCTATGGTTAATAAAAAAGCACGTAAAGCGTACTTGGATATTGTACGACTTTACGTGCGTGAGTTAAAACTTTGTACAGAAATTGTACGTTAGCCGGAGAATGGTCCTCCACCATAGCAAGCATAAACAGGACCCTCGATAACACCGACGGACTCGTTAGCTGCGTGAATCATGCGGCCACCGCCGATGTAGATTCCAACGTGCTCATAGCCTGCACGGGTAAAGACAATATCGCCATAGTTGAGCTCGTCTAGGGAATCATGCCAGTTACCAGCAGCGCGAATAGCACGGCCAATGGTTCCTGCGGTACCTGCACGGTAGCCGAGGAAGCAGTAGTAAATCAGGCCGCCACAGTCAAAGCCTGTAGCAGGGGAAGCTCCGCCCCAAACGTATGGATAGCCAATGCAAGCATAAGCTGTAGCAACGCCGCCGCCTGCAGCTGGGTAGCCACCGCCACCGCCGGAGTATGATGACCCACCACCAGAATTAGAACTGCTGCTGGAGCTGCTGGAGCTAGAAGAGCTAGAAGAGCTGAGGAGCTGGAACTTGAAGAGCTGGAGCTGGAATCGTTAGAGGAGCTATCGTTAGACTCTGAGCTGTTAGAAGGAGTCTCACGAGTAACAGTCTCAATTGCATAAGCAACGTTGTTGTTAGCTGATGCAGCCTCCTGAGCAGCAAGCTGAGCTTTTACCTCAGCATCAAGGGAGTCATAGTAAGCCTTAGCCTCTGCAACCTGGCTCTGAAGACCATCTGCGGTGGTCTTCATCTCAGCGACCTGAGCCTGAAGGTTCTCCTGCTCAGCCTGAAGCTCAAGCTGCTGAGCCTGAAGCTGGTCACCAAGAGCCTTGACGGTATTGATGGAGTCAGCCTCCTGCTTGCTGGTGCGGTCCATATAGTAGACGCGGCTGACAAAGTCCTCTGGGCTAGATGCTCCAAGGAGGAAGTCCAAAGTCTCCTGTGGGCCTGCCTTATAAGCACTCTTCATTGCTGCAGAAAGGACAAGACGCTGCTTATTGAGCTGGTCTGTAGTCTCTGCAATCTGCTCCTGAACCTCACCAATCTTGTTATTGGTAGCGTCAAGTGCATAGGTTTTCTCGTTAAGGTTATCCATGGCCTCTGCAAGAGCTGCACCAAGAGAGTCTAGCTGGGCAGATGCGGCCTCAAGATCGCTTTGTGGGTCTGCGAATAGCTTGGCTGGGGTAAGCAGCGTAGCAGCTACACCAAGACCTGCAAATAAGAGAGCGTCTCGTCTTGTGAAAGATCGGCGCTGTGACATATAAGCTCCTTCCGCAAAGCACGAAATCAATTGGGCAACGTGTTGCTTTGCTTTGCCATCTAGGATAGCTCATTTGATAAAAAATCAAAGTCAACTCGCCGATTTCTTAGCGAGAAACCCGTGTAAACAGGAAGCTACCCTATCGAGTATTTGAATAGTTTACCCCGAAAATGACATTTAATACAAATTCAAAAGACTATTTGTGCAGTTATATAGAATGGAGCGGGCAAATATCATTGCATAAATTTATCTTTGACCTGCAATTATGGAGAAATTCTATGTATTGCAAACAAGTTTACTGTGATTAACAAAATGCTTATGTAAATAAGACAAATGGCCGACAAGCACGTAGTCTTGCCAGCCAAAATTGTCAGGTTAGAGTAAGTCTGATGTAAGTGATTTAGCTTATTGAACCTTAATAAGGGTGTAGACCTCTTGGTCAAAGCACTTGCCAATAATCTCCCTTGGGTGCAGATAGCAAAGCTCAAGCGCAAATGCAAAGCCAGCTACTTTTGCACCGGCCTTCTCGGCAAGTTGCGCACAAGCAACGCAGGTGCCACCAGTAGCAACTAGGTCATCAGCAATAAGAACAACGTCATCTGGGGTAAGAGCATCGGTGTGAATCTGAAGCTCGCTAGTACCGTACTCCAGGTCATAAGCCTGTGCGTAGACCTCACGAGGCAGCTTGCCTGGCTTACGAGCAGGAACAAAGCCTGCGCCCAGTTTGTAGGCTACAGGGGTTCCAACAAGAAAACCACGAGCCTCAGCACCAATAACCTTGGTGATTCCTGCATCAGCAAAGTGCTCTGCAATGTCATCAACAACTGCGTGGAAGCACTCAGGATCTTTAAAAAGTGGAGTTACATCTTTAAAGATAACGCCTGGCTCTGGATAATCAGGAATGCTAATGATATGACTCTCATAATCATACGTAGACACAATGTCCTCACATTCAAAATCAAAATCAATGAATAGTTATATATACCTAGATTACTCGTCTAGATGCATATCCTTAAAAGATTCACGAACTAATTTAGTGATAAGTTCATTTCTAACCGCATTGGTAAGGCCTAACATGCGGGTCAGAGCAGCCATAAACTTCTGACGAGTCTCGTCAGTATGGTCAACTTCAACTCCCCCGCCTTTTTTAGCGTATACGACAAGCGACTTGGCAAACATACTAGATTCTCGGTTTGCAGCCATAACGTATTGACGCAGGTTCTTGGGCTCAAAACCAAAGTGACGAAGCTCGCTACAAAGGCGAATCAGCGTTAAGGTCCTTGCCATCTACAAGGTCTCTACCATGTGGAGAGCGCTTTAAAGTAATGACGCCTGCTTCGGAAAGCTGACGAACAAAGCCTACAGAGCATCCCACAATTTCTGGGATGCGATCAATAGCGTGATATTTCTGAACAACCTCAGGGTCATCTACAGGTACAACAATGGCATCGGCATGCGTTGCACCAAGAATTGCCTGAGATACTTGCTTTCCATCAAGCTGAGGTTGAGCCTGGCGAGAAGAACTTTGAGCTTCAGGTGCAGCCTGAGCCTCAGCTCCAGTTGCCTCGTCAGTCTGAGCTTTGACCTGTTGTTCAGCTTCAGGGTTTTTATCTTGCCTATCAAGCTCTTCTCTAATAACTGAGAGTGGCATAAAACGGCTTTTTCTGCAGATACAGAATAGTCTCAAGTCGCTTAACGTCTTTTTGGGAATACAGACGATAGCCACCAGCAGTTCTGGTAGGAGTAAGCAAACCCTCATCCTGCAGATATCTGACTTTAGAAACACTCAAGTCAGGATAGAGAGTCTGTAATTTCTTGACTACTTTACCAATGGTAAGAAAGCCTGAATCAGCCATAAAGCTATCCTTTAACCTTAAGCTGAAACTCTGCTGGTATGGAAGACCATGCGGAAGGTACCAATCTGAATGGTTGAGCCATCGCGCAAGGTAGCCTTGTTAATAATGGCACCATCGACCCAGGTACCATTGAGAGAATCAAGGTCTTCAATAGTTGCATAACCAAGGGCAAGATTAGAGAGATCAATGGTGGCATGATTTCTGGAAACTGTCATGTCGTTCAAGAAAACACTGCTCTTTGGGTCTCTACCAAGAGAAATCTGAGGTAAATTGAGCTCAAAAGTCTGACCAGTCTGTGGTCCCTTGACAATAGTAAGGACAGGGTGAGCTGGCTTTTGTTGAGCCATAAGGTCTGGAACCGTAGCGTCAGCTGATGGCATGCGGAAAATCTCTGTTGAGTCTGGTGACTGCTGTTTGATGTCGTCAGTTGACATGGTTTCTCCTTAATTTGGTTACAAGATAATAATAACGCTTAACGACAAGCAATGCAGTCCATTTCGATGAGCGCACCAAGAGGCAACGCAGAAACCTCAACAACTGCCCTGCCAGGTGCAGGAAGAACAAAGTACTGCCTATAAATTTCGTTTACCTTAGGCAAATCATTGATATCAGCAAGGTAGATAGTTGTCTGAGCAACATCAGAAAGGGTGCATCCTGCCTCTGCAAGGATTGACTGAGCAAGATGTATGACACGAGTAGCCTGCTCTTCAATTCCTCCGTCTATTAGCTTCTTTGGGTCTTCTGCAGAAACCGCAATTTGACCTGTGACAAATACCAATCTACCTGCAGTAGTACCCTGAGAGTATGGTCCCATAGGAGCAGGAACACCTACTGCATTAATTGCATATTTCATAGAAGATCACCCCTTGCGCCAATGAAATCATCAGAGGCTCTGAGTAAACCCCAACCCTCAAGTTTATCTTTAGCTACTACTACTTTAGTGTTACTTGCAAGTTCTGAAAACCATGGAAGATATGTTTTAAGACCCTTTCAATGAGCTGCTTATGTCCAAGAGGATGAACTGTCTCAAAAGAAAGCAAGCTCCTAAAAAGAATTACCGTATGTACTGGTGGAACCATAACCAGATATGCAGGGTACTTTCTTGGTTGAAACATTGGCTACAAGAGCTGGGATTGTTTGGTCAAGCATAAGATTGCAAAGCTTTGAGTCTTCTGGAAGCTTCTGTTCTCCCAGGTAGTCCATAAGGACCTTCTTGGCCTTTTTACCAGCAAGAAGAAGCGGAGTGAGCAGCGGGTTGCATCTTCAAAGACACTTCTGCATAAGGAGCTACACCGTTTTGCTCGACTGACGCAATGATAGAAAGCCACTCGTCTAGAACAAGAGAGCGCTCAGATGCATCAAGTACCACGTACTCGTTTTGACCAGATCGCGCGAGAAGACCGATGGAAGACAGAGATCCGTCTCCCGTAAGTGCACACTCAAATGAAGTCTCTCCTACCTCAAGCTGTTTACCTGCAAAGACAGCTTCCACAAAATTTTGAGCTGATGTACCACTCACCAGCGTGTAGCCGATACCACTCAGGTCAATAAGAGCGCAATCTTTCAGAGCTTCCTCAAGGGGTTTCTCGCCATAGAAAGATTGGGCTAAGTTGAAAAGCCTTCAGTTGAGGTTGAGAATTGTGCGCCAAGATACTCAAGCTCGGTATGAAGGATAGAGCGTTTCTGCTCAGACATTAGTTTCTCCCAAAGAGATACGGAGCAACCGAATACAGGTCAAAGAGGTTGTAGGCCGGAATAGTCCACAGCGTAAGATGTGCCTGGGTAATGGTGGTGCCTACCTGCGCGGAATCTTGGGACCAGTCAGTTGAAGAAATCAGCTGGTTGTTAGCTACTGGATAGTTGGGAGAAAGCATGGACGTCTGGTAGGTGAAGTCTTTAGAGCCAGGCCAAGCCATATACGTGGTAGAAGTTGATGGTTTAACCACTGCAGAGAGCAAGAAGTTGTCCTCACTCGTACGAATCTGCACAATCTGGTCAGAACGCTGAATGCTTACGCGATTGTAATTGCGATAAGCCCAGTTCATCAGAATGGCGGTATCGTCAAAACGACCTTGCGTAGTCTCGCAACCAAGCACGCAGGTGTAGAGCGTAATGTTTCCGCGCTTTGAAGCGCCCAAGAAAGCAGTACCAGAGTCTTCAGCACCTGTTTTAATGCCGAGAAGACCTCGGTAGGTGTCCATAAGATCATCGGTTGAGTGGAACGTGCGCTGCTCCCCTCCTACCGTTGTAGTGTATGACCTGGTATGCACAGCGCTTGCGATAAGTGGATAGTGCTCGCGTGCATAACGACCCATCAGAGCAAGATCGCGCGCGGTTGAATAGTGACCATCAGCATCGAGGCCGTGAGGATTTCTGGAACTGCGTGTGAGTCATGCCAATCTCAGCAGCCTTCTTGTTCATTTGATCAACAAAGGCCTGCTGAGAGCCAGATACGTTGATGGCAATGTTATAAGCCGCATCGTTTGCCGAATACACCAGCATCATCATAATGAGCTGTCTGAGTGTTGGCGTATCGTCCGAGGTCAAGCCCGCTACTTGCGATCCCTTCTTCAAGATCTGGAACGGAGATCTTGCAGGGCTCATCAAGATTAACGCCCGAATCAAGCGCAACAATTGCGGTCATAACCTTGGTAATGGATGCCATAGGAAGCTCTTGATCTGGATTTTTGCTCCAGAGAACGTTTCCTTGAGCGTCAGTAACAATGGCGGTAGTTGCCTCAGTAAGTTTTGGCTCATCCGTTACGGAAGACTTGTTAGAAGAGGTATTTTCTGCCAAAACCGTAGTTGCGGGAGCAAAAGGAGCAGCTAAAACAAAAACAAGCAGCAAGCTAACAAGAAAAGCCAGCGTCTTATCAGAGAGCTGGCGCAAAGAAACATGGTTGTGCTGAAGGAAAGTCATAAACAACCTAACTTATGCTTGAGTGTTTTTACTATCTTTAACTATTTTAGCCGCTTCACCAGTATAAACAATTGCAGTAATTGCCGAGAAAACAATTCCTATATACACAAAGAAGATACCTAGTGCGCTGCTCTCAGAGTTAAGACCTGGAAGCCAACTGACGTTTACCAGACCAAGACCGGATACAACTGGAATGCCCAGAAGAAGCAGACTAAAACCAGTCATCAAAAAGGCAGTTGCAGTTTTACCTACAAAGACAACATCAATAGGACGCCTGCGGAATTTGCGAACAGCAAGAGCGCCAAGAGTAAGGTAAACATCTCGTCCAATAACAAACAGTGGAATCCAGAGAGGAAGCTCACCAATAATCAAGAGACCAAGAACGCCTGTGATAAGAAGGACTCGGTCCATGATAGGATCCATGATTTTTCCCAGCCAGCTTACGGTTTGCGTTCTACGAGCAATCTGGCCGTCAAGGAAGTCAGTAACAGCTGCAGTTACATAACAGCCAAGTGCTACCCAACGATTTCCACCTGTTGAGAAAGAGCACAAGAAAGACAATCGTAAGAATCAATCTGCAAAAAGTAATGACGTTTGCAACAGTAAAAATAGCGTTGGAAGGGTTGTTAGAACTACCTACTGGATCAGTAATAGTTCCCTCTGCCTGCGCCTTTGCTGCATCGGCGTCTGCTGCTTCTTTAATTTGGGATGCTACTTGATTAGCTAGCTGCTGCCTAGTTTGCAACGTTTCACTCCCCTTTTTGTAGAACATAACATGCGTCTATTTTAACGTAAGTTGCGCGATAGCAAATTATTCGCACATTTGTTTAACAAAGGACACAAGAACGCGGACACCCTGAGCATACACGCGTTTCTCGATACGCTCATCAATGCCATGAACGCCGTTTGCCTCATCTTCTGGCGTTGGCCTAAAACGGACAAATGCGCAGAATAGAATCGCAAATTCCCTCGTAGCGGACAGAATCAGTGCCACCACACACAAAGGACGGAACAAAGGTAACGCCTGGATGGTAGTGCTCCATAATGGCTTTGAGCTCTTGATAGCCAGCACCAGCTGGAGAATCAATTCTTCCCGCGGGAGTGGAATGCAAAGCCTCAACCTCAATGGAAGGGTCAACCTGAGCTACCACCTGTTTTATGTGTTCAACGGTTTTTTCAACGCTCACACCAGGGAAGCAGCCTTATGTTGATAGTTGCGCTGACATTACCAGGCATAACGTTAGCCGCACTACTTGAACCCTCAAGCATGTTGAAAAGCGTACGTGGTGGTTACAAACGGATAAAGCTCTTTGATTTGAGCTGCGGCAAGAGCAATCTTATCTGCATTGGTATCTACGTCATGTACCAGCGAAGCAAAAGGTTCCTCGGTGATTTCTGGCGCAAGAACCTTGAAGGTTTCTTTAACAATGTCATTAAGCTCAGGTTGAGGTTTAGCCTTAGAAAGAGCAGCAAGTGCGCAGCTCAAATGCTCAAGTGAAGTTCCACCAAACGGATTAGAGGAATGTCCGCCGTGACCAGGCGCAGTAAGCTTAACGTTCAAGAAGCCCTTTTGCGAGATGCAGATGTCGGCCACGGTAGCCTCGGGCGCACCGTAAGCGCTGCCATCAAAAAACGTAGTGGTGCCCTCGTCCAAGAGGCAAGCTGCACGCATTTCTCGCGAGGCCATGACCTCTGCAAGCCTAGTGGCGCCGTGGCTCAAGACCTCCTCGTCCTCGCCAAATGCCAGGTAGATAGAGCGCCTTGGCGAGAAACCCTGTGAAAGCAGATACTCAAGTGCCTCAAGCTCGCCCATGAGCATGTCTTTGATATCAAGCGCACCACGTCCCCAAATGTAGGTGTCGTCGACGTCTCCACCAAAGGGATCGTGCGTCCATGCGTCTTCTGTACCAGGAACAACAGGAACGACATCCTGGTGAGCAATAAGCATCAATGCAGGGAGCTCTTGATTGGATCCTGGAATCTCAATGAGGAGCGAGTGGCCAACCACTTCAACGTTAGAGGCTGCGGTCATAACATACGGGAAGCTATCAACAATGTGCTGTTGAAGAGCATCAAACTGAGACCAATCGGTTGTCTCCGCGTCGGTATACACCGTCTTAAACGACAGCGCCTTTGCAAGTCTTTCAGACATTGCCTCTATGTTGAGCTCTGGATATTCATCCTCGTGAGCAAAGTGGTCGTAAATATTCATGGACCTCTACTAATCTCGTAGTTTTAAGTTAATAACGTAATAATAACGGCAATTTTTACGCGTTTCTCTACTCTTGCTGGTAGAATTAACAAAACACTCACTTAGCACACGTATCTTGGGAGCCCTGATGATTAAGCTTGTTCTTTCCGATATGGACCAAACGTTAAAACCCGCTGACACTCCGGCTATTTCAGAAAGAACTCATCAGGCAATTAATAATCTTAAAGCCGCAGGTATTGCGTTTGGACTTTCTACCGGAAGGCCAGTTTATGATGCACTTTCTTATCTAAAGTCTGACGTTTCCCTGACAGACACTGGCGTGTTTTCTAGTGGAAAGATTCTCTACTTTAATGGCAAGCTCATTTTCACCAAACAATTTACCTACGAGATGATGGAGAAGATCTACGAGGTTATTTCTCCAATGGATGATTGTTTGCTTACGTATTATCAAGAAGGTCCGCTTGAGCAGCCTTTAGATACGTCATTTACCTCTTGTTGGAAAATAGTTGATACCACTCAAGAGGTAGTAGATCATCTTGCAGCCTCGTTTAACACTTTTGTGCCAGGGCTTGGTCCGCAGTCCGTTCCAAAAGATATCCCTATGTATGCGGGAGGTCTTCTCTTACCCCAAGATGAAAAGCGCGCGCAAGAAATCTATGAGGCTGTTACCAGTGCAGTTCCAGAGGTTGAGTTGGTTTCTCCCTATATTGGTTGGTTTGACATCAATTATCGTGGTTGGAATAAGGCACAGGGATTCGAGAAGCTCATTGAGACTATAGGTCTTAAGCCAGAAGAAGTTATTGTGTGCGGCGATTCCGAAAACGATCTGGATCTTCTTAAGATTGCTCATCACTCATGCTGCATGGAAAACGGAACTGACGAGGCTAAGGCTGTCTCGAAGTATCTGTTGCCTAGCGTGTATGAGGAAGGCGTAGCTCAGCTCTTAGAGGCGCTTACAGAGGCTCAGGGAGACTTTGATTCTGAGGTTGTCCAGGCTGTCTTGAAGCATGCTGTATAGGATTAGAGCTTGATGCAGAGCGTGGCAATATAGTCATTCCCATACTGTGATAATCGATTCCTTTTATCACATGACTCATAAAAATCAATCATAGCAAGGCCATTTTTAAGTTGTCCTCTAATCTGAGCTTCTAAGGTATGGCTAAATTCATATCCATATGCTGGATCTATGGTTATTTTGCCTTGCTCTTCAAGCTTTCTTGAATTAAAAGGAATCGAAAACTTTAAAAGTAATTCCTCATCGGGGTGGTCCCATACAACGTCAGCATCATACATGTACGTCCAAGGATTCATGAAGCCGACCATTAACAGCCCACCCTTTTTCAATACGCGAGCTGCTTCTTTATACATGTTTTCTAAGTCTTCAATGTATACATTCGAAACTGGATTAAAAATAATATCGAAAGTTTCATCTTCAAATGGAAAAGGTTTTGTCATATCAGCTTGAACGGTATTGATTTTTAAGCCTTCTCTTTTAGCAACCATCTCATCTTTTTGTAATTGTGATGTAGAAAAATCCATTATGGTTACGTCATAGCCTTTAGCAGCAAAAACGGGACCCTGTTGTCCACCACCACAAGCCAAGCCTAATATCTTTTTTCCGCTGGTCTTTTCAAACCATTCTGTTGGAACTTTTTTGCCAACCGTTAATGCAACAGAAATTGGACTGTTTCTAGCTTCTTCTAATTCTTCATGCGTTAGTGGTTCGGTATAGTCATTTCTTACCTTATTCCATCTATCTTGATTTAATTTAAGTAGTCATTCATCTTATAATCTCCTCAAAATAGTGTCGTATTTTGATTTAAGTCGCATGTAGAACCATTACATTTTTCTTGTCGCTACAAATTATAATTTGTTTTCTTGCTGTTCGTACCACATGCATTTTTAACTAATTGATACAGGTCTACAGAGCATGCAACCTAGTACAGATTGTCTTATCTCTAAATGTAAAACGATTGACTACACGCGATTAAACACTTGCAAGTAACACAAAAAGTGGCTGCAGATGACACGTCAAATGCAGCCACTTTTTACGATTCAGATTTTGACTCTGCGGTTTTCTCCGCACTTCTACTTGATCAGACCGCTGTTCCTTAGCAGCAGCTCAATATCAGTGCCCTTGACAGCCTTGAGAGCTACCTTTAAGAGCATCTTCTCCTTGAACGAGAGTGGCGCCTTATCAAGCGTTTTCTTGTCCAGAGCATAGTAGGTTGCCCTTAGAAGCTCTCTGATGTCGTACTGAGAACCCCAAACCTCTGGTACGCCTCTATCAACATCCATCAACGTGTAGACAGACTCCATACCAGTGCGGATTGAGTACTCCGTAGTAAAGATGGTGTCACGAGGAGTCTCGGCAAACTGTCCAATAAAGGCAAAGTTAACGGAACCCTCAGGGACAACCAGAGGCCTGTCCTCAGCCTTTCTTGGCTGGAAGAATGCGTTGATGTAAGGCATGAAGCACGTAGTTGTGTTGCAGCGGTTCTTTGGCCCAGTCCTCAATCTTCTTGGTTGGAACACCAATGTGATAGAGCCACTCCTGGCACACTTCCTCACCGGTGCAGTTACGCATAGCCTTCTTTACAAAGTTACCAGGCTTGTTGGTGCTCAGTGCATAGACCCAGATAAGTACAGTGTCCTTGTCCTGTGCTCTGAACTGTGGCTGACGGTTGATGGTCCACGAGAGGTACCAGTTATCGGTACTATCCTTGACGGTTACAATACCGCCGGTTGTGACCTTACCTTCTCTTGGATCTCTCTTGCAGACGCCAATAATCTTCTTGATAATCTCTTCGTCTTTTGTCTGGATAGTGGCGCTCATCCAGTTGGTTGCCTCAAAGTCACTGCAGAAATTATCGGGATTGCCGTACTCACCATGCTTGGCCTGAGCGGCAATGTTCTTCCACAGATCCCAGGACTCCCCTACGCCATTTCTAACGTTGCTGATGTCAGGAGCAGTATTTCTGATCACCATAGCAAGAGGTATCGGTGCAGCAGCCATTGGTGATAAAGACCAAATCGTCTTCAGTTAGATCAATGGTTTGCTGTGAGCCGTTCTTCTCGTAAACAATCTGAGTGGCTACCTTTTTACCATTGGTGTCGTTGATGATGACGTTCTTGACGTCCATACCGTAGTCAACGCTTACGCCGTGATTCTCAAGATACCTAACCAGTGGCAAAATCATGCTCTCATACTGGTTGTACTTGGTAAAACGCAGCGCAGTAAAGTCAGGCAGACCGTCAATATGGTGACAGAATCTGCAAAGATAGCGCTTCATCTCAAGAGCAGAGGACCATCTTTGGAACGCAAACATGGTCTGCCAATAAAGCCAGAAGTTAGTGTTCCAGAAAGAATCAGGAAGTACGTCGCTAATCTTCTTGCCCTCAAGGTCCTTCTCGGGAGTCATAAACAGCTTGGCAAGTGCAAGTGAAGACTCTTTATCAAGCTTGAACTTCTTGTCTGTGTGAGCGTCCTTACCGCACTTCTCGGAAGCCCTGCAGAGCGAGTAGTTTGGATCGTGTTTGTTGAGCCAATAGTACTCATCAAGTACCGAGACGCCAGGTGTTTCAATGGATGGAACGTCTCTAAACATATCCCACATGCACTCAAAGTGGTTGTCCATCTCGCGGCCACCACGCATATAGAAACCCTTGCTTACATCTTTGCGGCCATCGCAGCTTCCGCCCGCAAGCTCAAGCTTCTCGAGCAGGTGAATTCTTGTACCCTTTACCTGGCCATCGCGGACAAGATAAAACGCAGCAGCTAGACCTGCAAGTCCTGTTCCAATGATATAGGCTGATTTTTTGTCGGCATCTTTGGGCTTTTCTGGCTTAGCGAACGATTCATACGTTCCAGCAGAGTAATACATAACTTCCTCCTTAGTATTCCGCATCAATTACCTGCGGAAATTAGTAAGTCGCCCTTACCTTGCGTCCACTATAAACTTATAAACTGCTAAAGAAAATGCACAAAAAGAACGATTGGACATATAGGTTATTTTTTGTCGCAATCTACCTGCTAAATTGTTTCAAAAATAGCAATTAATTTGGCTTTTTTCGCAGGTAATGATGTGCTTAACTTGTATCAGTTAGATAAAGCTAACTTTATTCTTTCATAGTATGAAGGGGGTCTTAGTATGGAAGCTGGTCACGAGTTTTTACTCCGTATGGGCAAGACAAGACTGCGCCCCGGAGGTATTGAGGCAACCAATTGGCTGCTTAATTCCGTAGAGATTACGCCAGAAACTCAGATTCTTGAGGTCGCTTGCAATATTGGAACCACTACGGTTGAGCTGGTAAAACGTTTCCACTGCCATGTAACCGCAATTGACCTTAATGCAGATGTGCTCCCTAAAACAAAAGAAAATATCGCGAGAAACAATATCGAGGAGTACGTAACGGTGGAACAAGGAGACGCTACAAACCTCTCCTACCCCTGATAACAGCTTTGATGTTGTTATCAACGAAGCAATGCTCACTATGCTCTCTGACCAGCAGAAAGCGTCTGCGGTAAAGAGTACGCACGCGTACTCAAGCCAGGTGGCGTGCTGCTTACCCATGACGTTCTTCTGCTCAAAGAAGACGATGAGCTGGTCCACGAGCTCTCAAGAACCATCAACGTCAACGTAAAGCCTCTAACCCTTGCAGGTTGGAAGAACCTCTTTGAGTCAGCAGGTTTCTGCCCAGAAACTAAAAACGGCAAGATGACGCTTATGAATCCAGCGGGACTTATTGCGGACGAAGGCGCTGACGGCGCTCTGAGGGTTATTAGAAACGGTCTTAAGCCAGAAAATACCAAGATGTTCACCAGCATGTTTACGTTCTTCAACGATTACGCTGACGACCTCAACTACATTGCCGTAGTGAGCAGAAAGCCAAGATAGCCATCGTTTCAAATAAACGTCGTTCCAAGCAAGGCATCGTTTCAAGATAGGGCAGCACGGTCGACTCAAAACAGACATCAATCGAGCTAGACTCGGGCTCGATAGCAAAGAAGGAAGCTGGCACCTCCACCAGCTTCCTTCTCTTTTGCGTGTTATGTGTCGGAGCTTATTTGGCCTTTGCGCAGGCAGCCATAGCAACAGAGCCAATGTAGTTGACTGGGTTGGTGAAGTTTGGCTGGAACAGAAGGTCAACAGCTGCAAGGTTGTCGATGGTCATACCAGCAGCAATAGCAACGGAAACAACGTTTGCTGCCTGAGCAACATCGTCATGTGTCGAGAAGAACTGTGCACCCTTGATAAGGCGAGTCTCTGGATCCCAGACCAGCGTTGCGGTAACTGGCTCGGTGGTCAGCATGAACTCAGGACGGTAGTTCTCGGTGATGGAGACGGAATCGTACTCGTAGCCACGAACCTTGCCGCCCTCAACGGTGAGGCCTGCTGCAGCCATGGAGTAGTTGTAGAGCTGAACTGCGCTGGAAGCCTGAGTACCTGCATAAGCAGCAGTTGGCTCAAGCATGTTAGGACCAACGTGCAGTCCCTGGCGTACAGCGTTTGTTGCCAGAGGAATGTAGTCCTCTTTGCCAGTGACGTTGAAGATAATGGAAGCGGAGTCGCCAGCTGCAAAAGACGCCAGGCTCGCTGGTGCGCATGTACTCATCAACCTTGATAGCGCCGTTAGGAAGCATATCAAGCTGACCGTCAAAGAGGTCAGTACGAGGCAGGAAGCCAATGCCCAGAATTGCGTAATCTGCAGTGTAGGAGCCCTTATCGGTAACAACGGTGACGGAATCGCCATTGTCCTCAAAGCTCATGACCTTCTCGCCAAGTGCAAGCGTGACGCCGTGCTCTTTGTAAGCAGCCTCAACCTGATCGGTGATTGCCTTATCAAAGTTCTTTGCAAGAACGCGAGGAAGCATGTCGATGAGTGTGACGTCCTTCTGACGCTCGGAGAGCTGCTCTGCAAGCTCGGCACCAATGTAGCCAGCGCCGATGACAATAGCGGACTTGGAAGTTGCCATGGTGTCGTGAATGCGGCGTCCGTCAGCCCAGTTCTTGCACTGAAGAACGCGAGGTCCGTCAATACCAGGCAGTGGAGGAACAATTGGCTTTGAGCCAGTGGTAACTACGAGGTAGTCAAAGTCATCCTCAAAAGTCTCGCCAGTCTTGAGGTCCTCCCATGCAACGTGCTTGGTCTTAACGTCTGCAGAAGTGACGTTGGTGGTCATGTGAACGTGAGCGCCAGCCTCTGCAAGGGCTTCTGGAGAGCTGTAGAACATCTTGTTAGGATCGCTTACGTGGTCACCTACCCAAAGAGCAATGCCGCAAGACAGGAAGGAAACCGTGTCATTGCGCTCAAAGACGTGGACCTCCCAATCTGGGTGTGCACTCAGGATTGAAGAAGTGGCAAAAACGCCTGCGTGGGTACAACCGATAACTGCAACTTTAGCCATAGAAACCCCTCTGTTAAATGCTACTAATGACTAACATTAATTGTTACTTTGACAGTGGCATTATGCCACATTCTGTTATCGAGAAGAGCGTCATTCTTGAACGTTCTTTAATAAATCGAATATTTGGAGTTCGTGAAGCAATTTGTTTGTAGATCTTTACACAGTGGCGAGAAAAACTTAGTGTTTGTACAGGTCGATTATGAGGAGACTGGGATGTTTGATCAGATCATTACAGAATGCACGATCTTTAATCCAACTCTTGAAAGAGCATTTAAAGTTGCTCCAAAAGAATTTGTCCCCGCGTATCAGTGGTTTATCGATCATGAAAATAGTGAGATTGATAAACTCCCCATCGTCTAGAAAAAAAGGATTTACTGTTGGTGGAATTCTATTTCTAGGGATTCCGGAATCTATAGTCCGTCTAAAAGCAAAGTTTCTTATGGATTAAAGCAGTACGCGCTCTCAGTTCATACTTCAAATGGTAATGGTCTGTATGAAGATGGAGAGCCAATTTTCTGTCCTGATGGCACCTGGTTAATTGATTACAGCGAGCATATTAAAAACTCAAGGAAATCAAATACAGTCAACAATGTATAACGTACTTTTTAATGAATTGCCTGAACGATGGTCTTCCCCATTGGTTTATTTATTAAGAATAAAAATAAGAAATACAAGGTGATGGGATTAGCATTTGTAGAGCGTTATAACAGTACAACCAAAATGTTTACCCTGCATGGACCAGTTAATCCCAAAACGGTCAATGATTCATCCTTTATTTCTGCTGGTTTTGATGAACTTAAACCAGAAATTCAAAAACCAACTTGATCAGATAGATGACACTGATGAGCGAATTAAAGAATTGAGGGAGTCAGTACGTAGACAAGGTCAGACTCAGTTTAGAAATGACTTGTTAAAAGCTTATGCAAGTAGATGTGCTATCTCTGGAAACGATGTCCCTCAGGTTTTGCAAGCTGCTCATATTGGTCAATATCGTGGACCTAAAACGCAAATAGTTACCAATGGAATTCTTCTAAGGTCTGATTTGCATCTTCTTTTTGACGCGCATTTACTATCAGTTGAGCCTGATAGTAAGCGTATTAGATTATCCAAGTTGCTTGATAAAACTGAATATTTTGATTTCAATAAAAAGCAGCTACATATGCCCGTTTATCTTGAAGCTTATCCAAATGAAAAGCAGCTAGAAAGGCATTTTGATCAATTTATGGCTGAAACAGAAATTTTAATATAAGGCTTAATTACATGATTTCTAGTTCAACCCATGAGCAAAATTCGTGGGCAAAGTATTGGTCTGACTTTAACAGATCAATGTGAGCCATTAAATCTTGTAATGAGGGATCAAATTCATAGTCATTTACATTTAAAAAAGAGTATATTGCGACTGCCGCTAATAATTCATTTTGATTTTTTAGTGGCCTTAAATTGACGATATAAAAAGCATAAGCAAAAAGCATTCCAGCTAATAGTAGGGACATTCAATTTCAGTTAAAGGGACCCAATTGTAGTGATTACAGATCTGAGCAAAACACTCAGTCATTGTTTTATCAATTTGTATTTTAGGGTCAATTAATTCAGCAAGATTCTTCAAGTCATTAACTGTTAGTCTTCTCATATTTTTCCTTCCGTAATGAAATGAAGAATACCGATCTATCTTTGAGTTATTTTGACGACCTGACTAGATCCACAGAATTCACGATCAAAAAAACGCCTCCCAGCACAGAGCTAGGAGGCGTTTTAAGGAAAGGACTAGAGGGGTTTCTCGCCAATTAGGCAAGCATCTGAGCAAGATCCTCGGAAGCATCGCCGATTGGGCCAATACCGTAGTTCTCAACAAGGATGTTAAGGACGTTAGGGCTGACAAATGCAGGAAGGGTTGGTCCAAGCTTGATGTTCTTGATGCCAAGGTGCAGCAGGGTCAGAAGGACGCATACTGCCTTCTGCTCGTACCAAGACAGGACAAAGCTCAGTGGCAGGTCGTTAACGCCGCAGTCGAATGCATTTGCAAGAGCAGTTGCAATCTGAACAGCGCCGTAAGCGTCGTTGCACTGACCAACGTCAAGAATACGAGGGATGCCGCCAATGGTGCCCAGGTCAAGGTCGTTGAAGCGGAACTTGCCGCAAGCAACGGTGAGGACAACAGAGTCTGCAGGAGTCTGCTCAACAAACTCGGTGTAGTAGTTACGACCAGGACGAGCGCCGTCGCAGCCGCCAACAACAAAGAAGTGCTTGATAGCGCCCTGCTTAACAGCGTCGATGATCTTATCGGCAATGCCAAGAACGGCACCGTGGCTAAAGCCGGTGGTTACCTTGTGGCCACCGTTGATACCGGTGAGCTCCTGAGCCTCAGCGTATCCGCCAAGCTCCTGAGCCTGCTTGATAACAGCGCTGAAGTCCTTCTTGCCGTAGCGTCCTCGTCAATGTGGACGAGCTCTGGGAAGGCAACAAGCTCAGTGGTGTAGACGCGGTCCTTATAGCTAGGACGAGGTGGCATGAGGCAGTTAGTGGTGAAGACAACAGGAGCTGGAATGTCCTTGAACTCCTTCTGCTGGTTCTGCCATGCGGTACCAAAGTTGCCCTTGAGCTGTGGATACTTCTTGAGCTCTGGATAACCGTGAGCTGGGAGCATCTCGCCGTGAGTGTAAACGTTAACGCCAGTGCCCTCGGTCTGCTCAAGGATCATCTTGAGGTCAAGAAGGTCGTGGCCGGAAACAACAATGAAGGGACCAGGCTCAATAGTCAGAGGAACCTCAGTTGGAACTGGGGTACCATAAGCGCCGGTATTTGCGCTGTCGAGAAGAGCCATGCACTTGAGGTTGACCTCGCCTACCTCAAGGGTAAGAGGCAGCAAAACGTCAACGGAGGACTCGGTAGCAAGAGCAGCAAGTGCCTTTACAAAGAAAGCGTCGACTGCGTCGTCGGTCTTGCCAAGAACGCGAGCGTGATAAGCATAAGCAGCCATACCACGAATACCAAAGAGAATGAGAGACTTGAGAGACCTAATGTCCTCGTTGTCGGACCAAACGCCGCCAAGAGGAAGATCCTCAACAGGCTCTACGCCAGCCTCTGCAGCTAGACGGTTCTTCTCGTCACGAACCTGAGCCGTAATTGCGTCAACAGCGCCCTTGTCAAAGTTAACGTTGGTGATGCAGGTGAACAGGCCGTCAACAATCAGCTGGTCAGCGCGGTTAGAACGCTTGCCTGCTGCAAGCTCGGTGCGAGAAAGACCAACCAGAGCGCCGGTGAGCTCGTCCTGAGCAAACGCAACGTCAAAAGGCTTGCCGCAAACGCCAGCAGCTCCGGTACATGCAGTACAAGCAGCAGTCTGCTCGCACTGGAAACAGAACATCTTGTTATCCACTATTTTTCCTCTCCATAAAACCATATAGCGAGAAGAGATTTGCTCTTCTAGGTTTCATGATTACAGGAATGTGGAATAAGGTATGTTGTAATTACAACAAAACGATTCTTGTAGAGAAATTTTTGGAGAGTATATGAACGTACAAGACATCAAGCCCTCATTTTTGCTTAACACAATTGTGTTTAAAGGAGTAAAACCAGAGCTACTAGAGGCTCTTTTAAAGCATTTACGTGCTGTTGTTCGCACCTATGAGCCTGGAGAGATCATTCTGTGCGCTGGCGACAGGGCGCATCAATTTGGCATTGTTATCTCTGGCGCTATCCACGTTGAGGGATCAGACGCACAGGGCAATATTTCTGTTATGGGAGCCTTCCATACGGGAGAGACGTTTGGAGAGGCGTATGCGGCCCTTGGAAACGTGCCGCTTTTGACCTCGGTTGTTGCAACGGAAAAGTCTGAGATTTTGCTGCTGGACGTGAGGCAGATCACTACCAGAACGTGTGATATCTGCGGTGGTGTGGACATTGTCACCAGAAACCTTATGGCTTCTATCGCCAGAAAGAACATCATGCTGAGCCGTCGTATTCAAGATGCCGCTCCAAAAAGTATTCGTGGCAAACTGATGGCGTACTTGAATACACGCTCTCAAGCAGCAGGTTCTGAGGAGTTTGATATCCCCTACAACCGACAGCAGCTTGCGGATTATCTTGGTGTAGATAGAAGTGCTCTAAGCGCGGTAATATCTTCTTTAAGTAAAGAAGGTGTTTTTGAAGTAAAGCGAAGTCACTTTAAACTTTTATAACAACAATTCAGCCTAAGGAGGCTTTTATGGCAGAGATTTATCTAGCAGGTGGATGCTTTCTGGGGACTTGAAGAGTACTTCTCCAGAATTAATGGCGTCACTGCAACTACCGTTGGCTATGCAAACGGAAAGACCTTGGACACCAACTATCAGGAAGTCAAAGCTACAGATCATGCAGAAACAGTGCACGTTACGTACGATGAGACCGTTGTAAGTCTCTATGACATTTTGCGTTACTACTTTAGGGTTATCGATCCCCTCTCAGTCAATAAGCAAGGCAACGATGTTGGTAGGCAGTATCGTACCGGCATCTATTACACAAACGACGCTGACCTAGCTGTCATTGACCGTATTATGGCTGAGCAGGAGTCTCTCTTTGGTCAGAAAAGCTTGCCGTAGAGGTTGAGCCACTAGATAACTACGTACTTGCTGAAGAATATCATCAGGACTACCTGAAGAAGAACCCAGGTGGTTATTGCCACATCAATGTTGATGATGCATATAAGCCGCTTGCGTAAGCCGCTTAGCTTACGTTAAGAGGCGCCGTTGATGGATGGGATTTCAAAAAAACTATGTACTTGGAAACTATGTTCTATAGGTACATATCCGAAAAACATAACGGATTACATCAATAAGGGTGAATGTGAAGATTTTTATTAATTAAAAAGCAGCATCATTGGCATCAAAGCAACCCTCGGAAGGGTGCCTATCGCTTTAAGGCCCAGCCTGGTTTATATAATTCTTATATATGTGTCAATAATTCCGATGCGGGTGCTACATTTCCCTGCTGGATCGATAGGAAGGATGATTCAGTTCGGGTTTCCTATACTTATGTATTTCATCCTAGCCCCGGTACTGGCAGCAATGAGCATCAGACAAGAAGACTTATCAAGGAGGAACCTTCCTGCCTTGATTGTAGCTGGCGTGATGCTGTTTTTATGTATTCCAATCAGCCGATTAGCGTACTTCTCCTTTTGGGAGAACCAGTATTTCACTTTTTGGGCCATTTTTGTAACTGTAGTTCCTTTTGTTGTGACTGTTGTGGCGACCTTAATAAAGATTATTAATAAAGATTAAAGTCGCCACAACAAAGGTGCAGTAGTTAGCGGCTAAAGATGAAGCTAGCTAGCGCTTTGCAGCAGGCGGTTATCACGTCTGAATCCGGAGCTTAAATAAAAAATGAGATGAACCCAAATGGCGCTCGCACTAAGCGAGCGCCATTTGGGAAAGCAATGTTTGTTACAACAAAGCTAATAAGCAGTACAGTTCAAACTACTTTTTGACCTCGTAGTGGCTCTTTACGGTAAACGTAATAACGTAGGTCTTACGATACGACTCTGGTGCAGAGGTGAGAATTGCGCAGTCAGTCAGGTTGTAGTTGGATGGATGTGCAAGAGCCTGGTCAACAGTGTTGCCAATCTCTTCTGCAGACTCAAGTACTTGAGCCCTCTGAGCCGCATCGATAGTTGCTTTTCTCATCAAATCAAACTGGTCTGCTGTACCCTCAATGCGAATAATGATTGGCCAGAGGCTGTCTTTATCAACCTGCGTAGTAATTTGCAAATCTGGATACAGGCTGTTATCAAAGCTGAATCCATCAGGAATATGATAGGTGCCATAGCCGGTTGCGTTGGAATTGTTTGATGAAGAGCTAGAGGAGCTGGAAGAATCCTCTTTTTTTCTCGTCTTTCTTCTCTTCTTTTTTTGTTCTGACGTGGTGGATTGTGTCTGATCTTGTTTGTTTTTCTGTTTGTGAGCAGCCAGACAAAAATGCCCACACTCAAGGCTGACGTTACCAGTAGTACAAAAATTGCAGTAAAGAACTTGCTCATCCTAGAGCTACGCTTCATTTGACCTCCATTAAACGGAACGTGCCAACTACCAGGAACTCACTGCGATTGTACCCAGCAAACAGCGCTTCTTAGCTGGGAGAACATTTCACAAGATAAAATAATGTTTCATCTTTTTATGCTTCCCAGAGGAAGTGCCTCATATCTACTTTACCGTTTTCTAGAAATTGCACACCTTCTGCCTCAAGAAGCTCTCTCTGTGCATCTGGTCCACCAAAAAGGCAAAGCCTGGGAGCTAGTCGAGCCGTCTTTAAAAAAACTACCCTGTGGCAAGGTACACCGCCCGCAACACCAGGGGCTCTGGTGCATAGCAAATCCTACATAGCGAGCCTTTCTTGGCTCCCCTATCATTCGAGCTATCTGCCCATACGTACTGACTCTGCCCTCGGGAATCTGCTTGACCACTGAAAATGCACGCTGAAAGAAGTTATCCATATCTAGCCCACTCTATCTTCACGGTTACCGGGAATTGCTTGCTCATTTTATGTTGGAATGCTATCGTATCAAAAGCAAACGGGTGGTGGCGCAGCTTGGTAGCGCACTTGACTGGGGGTCAAGGGGTCGCTGGTTCAAATCCAGTCCACCCGACCAGAATTTCTCGCCAGGAGTATTCCTGGCTTTTTTATTACCTAAACACCGCGAGAAACCCTATGCACAAGCAGCAAAATCAAGCTGCAAAACAAAGCGGCCGGCTACTGTAAACAGACGACCGCGTATCTAGCGTGTGAAACTTCCTAGGCGTTAGTGCCCTCAAATTGGCTCTCGTACAGCTTGGCGTAGAAACCGCCTTTGGCCAAGAGCTCATCGTGAGTGCCTCGCTCAAGAATTGAGCCATCCTTGAGGACAAGAATACAATCCGCTCCTTGGATGGTTGAGAGCCTGTGAGCAACAACCAGTGAAGTTCTGCCCTTCATGATGGTATCAAACGCCTTCTGTACCAGCTGTTCTGTACGCGTATCAATACTTGAGGTTGCCTCATCCAGAAGCAGAATAGGTGGATTAGCAAGCATAACACGAGCAATGCAGAGCAGCTGTTGCTGACCCTGAGATAAAGATCCGCCAGACTCTCCCACCATGGTGTCGTAACCCTGAGAAAGCTGCTGGATAAACTCGTGAGCCTGAGCCTTTTGAGCTGCAGCAATAATCTCTTCATCCGTGGCGTCTGGCTTTGCATAGCGGATGTTTCTCTTTGATGGTTCCCTTAAAGAGCCACGTATCCTGCAACACCATGCCAAACTGCTCTCTCAGTGATGCACGGGTGAGCTTTTGCGTGTTATGACCGTCTACATAAATTGCGCCAGAATCAATGCTATAGAATCTGAGTAGTAGGTTAATAAAGGGTGGTCTTACCGCAGCCAGTTGGGCCCAACAAGAGCAATCTTCTGGCCAGGCTCTGCCCTTGAATGAGATGTGGCTGAGCAGCGGATGCTTTGGGATCGTAGGAGAACGCCACGTCATCAAACTCAATGGAGCCCTGTGGGTTCTGGATGACTTCAGCGTCTACTGGATCGAGGCTTGATTTCTTTTGCGTCGAGAAGATCAAACACACGGCGAGCGCTTGCGTAGGCGGTCTGAACCTGCGTAACAACTGCAGAAATAGCGTTAAAAGGCTTCATGTACTGGTTAGCGTACGAGAGGAAGCTCTGCACCTGACCAATGGTGAGCAGAGAAGGAACGCCCGTCAGAAACGCAAATGCAGCCAAGTCCAGCTACCAGTGCGTAAATGAAGTTGTTTACCAGACGCGTGGAAGGGGTTGGAAAGCGATGATGCAAACTGTGCGCTCTCCTACTACACGGAGTTTCTCGTTAATGAGCTTCAAACTGCTCAATAATGGCATCCTTATGGGCAAAAAGCAGTAATAAGCTCCTGGTTAGAGACCATCTCTTCTGCGTATCCGCCTAGCTGAGCCCTGGTAGCCCTGCTGCTTGCTAAAAGACGAGCTTGCGTACTTGGTAATGACGGAAGCCACAACAATAGAGAGCGGCGTAGCTAGAGCAACTACAAGGCCCATAGGAATCGACATATAGAACATAAAGCACAAGGTTCCAATAATGGTTACCACGCCCGTGAGGAACTGCGTGAGGCCCTGCTGAAGGCCATCACCAAGCTGATCCACATCGTAACAACCCTAGACAGCAAGTCTCCCTGAGAATGCGTATCAATGTATGAGAGTGGTAAGTTTGCAACCTTGGCGTGAGATGCGTCTCTGAGGTCACGCGTAACCAGGTAGGTTAGCTTATTGGTAGACCAAGAAGCTAGCCACTGCGTAGCACTTGCAAGCAAAACTACCAGTGAGAGCTGAGCGAGCGTAGGCAAAAGTGCTGCCTCGGCGCCCTGGACCAGCCTGATGAGCTGGTCGATGGCACTACCCACAATGATGGGTACCCAGAGCTGCAGAATAACGGTTGAAATAGATGACACAGACGCCAGAACCAAAAAACCTCTGTGAGGAGAAATCCATGCAGCAAGTCGGCGTGTGACTTCTGCAGCGGACATGGAGATAGCGTCAGCGGAGCCGCCTTTGCCGTGCTCAGGAGCGCTGGATGCAATAGCGGAGGTGCTTCCGCCAGAATACATATCGGCCATTACTCCACCTCCTCAGGACGAAGCTGTGAGAGACAAATCTCTTTATAGAGCGGACACGTGGCGAGAAGTTCTTTGTGCGTCCCTAGTCCCACTTGTTTGCCATGGTCAAGAACAAGGATCTTGTCTGCCTGCATAACTGCAGCTACACGCTGCGAAATAATGATGCTTGTAGTTGTTGCGCTGAGCTTGCGAAGGGCTGTGCGGAGGTGTGCATCCGTAGCAAAATCAAGAGCGGAAGCAGCGTCGTCTAAGATGACAATGCGCGGGCTTCCTACCAGAGCACGAGCAATGGTCAAGCGCTGGCGCTGACCACCCGAGAGAAGTTCTTGCCGCCACGCTCAACAATGCTGTCAAGCTGATCGGGTTTCTCGCGCACAAAGTCTGCTGCTTGAGCAACCTCAAGAGCTGCCCAAAGCTCCTCATCAGAGGCGTTTGGATTCTTCCAGCAGAGATTGGAGCGAATGGTGCCGCTGACCAGTGAGGTGTGCTGTGGAACAAAGCCAATAAGGGAACGCAGCTGCTCAAACGTATAGGTTTTGACGTCGTGACCAAAGACGCTTACTGAGCCCGTTTCCGTGTCAAAAAGACGCGGGATGAGGGCAGCAAAACTGGACTTACCAGAACCCGTACCACCGATGATACCCAGCGTCTGGCCAGCCTGCAGCGTAAGATTGATACTAGAAAGAGCAGGTTCTCCCCCACCACCGTAGACAAGTGAGGCGTCTTTGAATGCTACAGCGGTACCAGTAAAGTCGGACTCTGTGAGGTTGATTTGCCTGTTTCCCTCATCGGTGAGCGTCCGCTTAATGTTCAGAACTTCCATCACGCGTGCAGCAGACGCAGTTCCGCGTGTAATGATAATAACCAGGTTAGCAACGTAACCAATAGCTAAAAGCGCACTGGTCATATAGCTGACAAGTGCCACCACGGTTCCTTGCGATAGCGTACCCGCGGTAATCTGAGGAGCCGCAAGCCAAAGTGTTACGGCAATTCCTAGGTACATAACAAGGAAGGTTGCTGGGTTCAGTAGAGCCGAATAATTTGCAGCATCAGTTGCTGTTTCTGTCTGAGCAAGAACTGCCTCGGAGAATTGTTCCTTCTCTTCTGACTCATGCCTAAAAGCCCTAATAACACGAATACCAGAAAGCATTTGTCGCATATATAAAGAAATGGTATCAAGGCGCTTCTGCAGCTCAGTAAAGAGTGCGGTAGATTTACGTGCAACAAAAAAGAAAATAGCGGCTACTAGCACGGTTGCCAGTAAAAAGACCATACCAAGCTGCGCATCAAGCATAAGAGTGGCAATAATAGATCCGGCCGCCAAAATTGGCCATCTAACCAGCTGGCGAATGCCCAGTGCAACGGTTACTTGAACTTGATTGACATCGTTGATAAGACGGGTTACCAGCGTGTCTGTTCCCAGTGCAGAAATATCGGCACTCGAGAGCTCTTGAATCTTCTTAAACAGCTCATTGCGCAGGTCAGTTCCCGTGCGCTGAGAAACAAGAGAAGCAATTTTCTGACAGACCAGCGTAAAACTAAAGCCCACAACCGCAATTACTACTAGCAAAATACCGTAGCGAATAATGTCATACATGTTTGCGCCGTGAATTCCCAGGTCAATCATACGCGCAATAATCAGCGGTGTGAGAAGATCCCCGATGACCTCAACACCCTTACAAAGCACGGCAACAAAACTCTTGCGACCATACTTTGGCCATACAAATCTAGAGAGCAACTCTCCCATTTACGCTTCACCAAGTTTCTCTGCAAGCGTTAACCACTCGTCTTCTAGCTCCATCAGCGCAGCCTCTGCGTCATCAAGCTGCTGTTGCAGCTCCATCAAACGCTGGGCGTCGGTAGCATCAGCGGAGCTCATCTGCTCCCTAATCTGCTCAGGCAGCTCCTGAGCCTTGCCCATACGCCTCTCAATCGAGTCAAAGCGCTTCTTAAGCTCGCGGCGCTCAGCGTTACTCAGCACCGCACCCTCCTGGCGAGAAGATCCGTCTACCTGCGGCTCGTTAGTATCTGAGCTGCCGCGAGTACCCGACAACTCCCCTGCTTTTCTCGCCGTTTGCTTTGCTGCATCAACAAGCTTGAGGTACTCGTCAACGCCGCCAGGAACGTGGCGAATGTGGCCGTCTATGAGGGCATATTGGTCGTCAGTTACGCGCTCAATCAAGAAGCGATCGTGGCTGACCACCAGAAGCGTTCCAGGCCATGAGTCCAGAAGGTCTTCCAGGACAGCTAGCATATCCGTATCCAGGTCATTGCCTGGCTCGTCCAGCACCAGTACATTTGGCTCTTCCAGAAGAACGCACAGAAGTGCTAGACGCCTACGCTGTCCTCCGGAGAGGTCTTGCAAGCGGTTGGTAAACTCTCGACGATCAAAGCCCAAGCTTTCAAGCAGCTGCGTAGGGCTCTGCATCTTGCCGTTTACCAGGTAACTTGTCTTGTACTGGCCAAGCAGTTCCAGGACAGTCCACGTCTCTTTTGTAGTAAAGGTGTCAATCTGCTGAGAAAGCCAGCCAAATTTGACGGACTTACCTACCTTCACGAGACCAGACGTTGGCTGTAGTTGCTGTGTCATCAACTCAAGAAGCGTGGACTTACCAGCGCCATTCTCGCCCAAAATGCCATAGCGATCACCTGGGCCAATAAGCCACTCAACATGCTTGATGACGTCTACCTGCGCATTTTGATCTACGTCCGTTGTCTGTGCGGCATTCTTGTAAGCAAACGAGACGTCATGCATCTCAATAACCTGCTTACCCAACCTAGAAACTGCCATGCGTTTGAGCTCAAGCGTGTTTCTGAGTGGAGGGTCTTCGGCCAGAAGTTCCATAGCGGCATCAATTCTGAACTTAGGCTTTGACGTGCGTGCCTTTGCACCATGAGCAAGCCAGTTAAGCTCTTTTCTAAGCGTATTCTGACGGCGCTCTTCCATCACCGCTGCCTGTCTATCACGCTCAACTCGAGCTTGAATGTAGGCAGAATAGCCGCCGTCAAATGGGTCAATAACGCCATCGTGGACTTCCCACATGTGGTCGCAGACTTCATCCAAAAACCAACGGTCGTGTGTGACCAGAATGAGAGCGCCACTTTCCCTCTGACCAGCGGTTTTTAAGGTGATTTGCAAGCCACTGAATGGCGTGAAGATCAAGGTGGTTGGTTGGCTCGTCAATAAGCATTAAAGTCCCAGGTGCCCACAAGCAGTCGAGCCAAATCGCAGCGTCTACGCTGACCTCCGGAAAGCTCTCCTACCAGACCATTCCAGTCCAGAGTCTCCAATGAGCTCATCAATAATCTTGCGGATACGAGCGTCAGATGCCCACTCGTACTCTGGCGTGTCTCCCACAACAGCACTGCAAACCGTCTGCGTATCAGAAAGTGAATCACTTTGGCCCATATAGCCTACTTGGATGCCACTTCTCCAAATTACGTTACCAGAATCGGGCTCAATTCTTTTGGCGATAAGATCTAAGAGGGTTGATTTTCCATCGCCGTTTTTGCCCACAACACCAATACGGTCACCCTCATTAACGCCAATAGTCTGGTTGGTAAGAACCTTCTTACCAGGCCATTCCATAGAAATTTGTTCGCAACCTACCAGAATTCCCACTAGTTATCACCTAAAAAAGAACGAAGTAACGCAATTTCTTCTCCCCAACCAGAAAGCTCAGAATGAGGAGTCTCCAAAATCATAGGAAGCGTGTTGACGCGTGGATTAGTCACCACAGCGCGGAACGTCTCTAAGCCAATAAAGCCTTTGCCAATCTGCTCATGTCTATCTTTATGAGCTCCCAAGAGGATTCTTTGAGTCATTAAGGTGCAAGGCTTTGAGCTTTTCTAAACCAACTATCTGGTCAAATGTATCTAGAACCTCATCAAGATTTTCTACAATCTCATAACCACCATCATGAACATGACAGGTATCAAGGCACACGCCCATAAGCTCAGGGTGGTTTACCTTATCTAAAATCGCGGCAATCTCTTCAAAAGTTTTACCAACTTCTGTACCCTTACCTGCCATCGTTTCAAGAAGAACCGTAGTGTGTTGGCCTTCAAAAAGACAGTCATTAAGCGCTTCTGAGATTTGCTCAATTGCCACGTCAGAGCCTTGACCCACATGGCTACCGGGATGAAAGTTGTAATAATTACCAGGCAGATACTCCATACGCTCAAGATCTTCTGTGAGTGCTCTACGAGCAAAATCCCTGGTCTCCTCTTTAGCTGAGCACAGGTTCATAGTGTAAGGAGCATGAGCAACCAGAGGCCCAAAGTGATGAGCCTCAAGAAGCTCCCTAAGCCTTGCAACATCAGCCTCATCTAGAGCCTTAGCGTTGCCACCACGAGGATTTCTAGTAAAGAAAGCAAAGGTAGTTGCACCAATAGAAAGAGCATCCTTACCCATTGCCTCCCAGCCCTTACTTGCCGAGAGATGGCATCCAATAAAAAGATCTTCTGGTTGCACGCTATGCACACTCCTCAAGCATTTTGACCACACGGTCCAAAAGCTCTGAAGCTACGTCAGCAAGTGGCAAAGTCTCAAGCTGCTCTACACCTTGAGGAGTTACAAAAGCCACACGGTCTGTATCTGAACCAAAGGTTGAATCTGGTCTAGAAACATCATTTGCCACAATCATGGAGCAACCTTTACGCTCAAGTTTAGCCTGAGCATGCTCCAAGACGTTATTTGTCTCTGCTGCAAAACCTACTACAACCTGGTCTTTCTTCGTCTTAGACAGGCTGGCGAGAATATCGGTGGTTTCTTTAAGGTCAATAGACTCAAGATGCTCTAATGATTTCTTGAGCTTATGATCTGCTGGATGAGCTGGGGTGTAGTCGGCAACAGCTGCCGTCAAAATAGCAGCATCAACGCTGTCAAAGACGTCTACGCATGCCTTATACATATCTTCAGCAGATACTACTCTTTGAATAGTGACACCTTGAGGAGCCTCCAAGTGCGTGGGACCAGAGATAAGCGTGACGTCTGCTCCACGACTAGCAGCAACTTTAGCTACGGTATAGCCAAGTTTTCCTGTTGAACAGTTGGCAATAAAGCGAACTGGATCGATCTTCTCGTGCGTTGGTCCTGCGGTAATAAGAAGCTTTTTACCTGCAAGATCTTGCTTGGATGGCGCCGCGTCATTGCCAGAAAGAACCTTCAGTGCAGCGTCTACAATCTGCTGTACTGGAGCAAGCTTTCCGTCTCCGGTATAGCCGCAGGCAAGACGACCTGAATCAGGCATAACCATCTGGATGCCGCACTGACGCAGCAATGCCACGTTTGCCTGAGTGGCTGGATTTTCCCACATATGCGTATTCATGGCAGGGAGCCACAAGAACTGGCGTGTGAGCTGCTAGAAGCGTTGCGCTTGCGGCGTCATCAGCTATCCCATGAGCCATCTTTGCCATGATATTGGCGGTAGCTGGTACAACTACCATGCAATCTGCCCAGTCAGCAAGGTCAACGTGAGCAACAGGAGTCTCGGCATTGTTGTAGAGCGACTGCACTACCTCATGATGCGTTAATGCTTCAAAGGTAGTCTTTCCTACAAACTGAGCTGCATCTTCTGTCATAACAACACGAACGTCGCAGTCAGCTTTCTGAAGGCCTCTGAGTACTTCGCAGGCTTTATATGCAGCAATTCCTCCGCACACCACAAGGCATACAGAGGACTGAGCGGTTTTATCCAACATAGCGATAAATTCCTTTATTCTTCAAACGCTGTAGATGTAATAAGCATCCTGTGACAATAAGGGCACTCAGCAATCTCGGAGCTATGCTGAAGATCGTGGAATGAACTTGGTTGCAGCTTAACACGACAAACACTTGGAACATTTCCTACAAGGTGCTCAACTGCCAGGCCCTTAAAACGTTTACGTGCAGCTTCATAGCGCTCAAGCGTGTCAGAAGAAATCTGAGCTGCAAGCTCTTCTCGAGATTTAGAGAGCTCAACAATCTCTGCGCGAAGAGCCGCAGAATCAATCTCAAGGGACTGAGAAAGGCTCTCGCGCTCTTTCATAAGCTTTACCTGCAAGTCTTGAGCTGTCTGATAAGCCTTCTTGCACTTCTCAAGCTCTTCTGTTTTTGCTGCAAGTTTAAAATCGCACTTCTCGATATTCTTTGCCAAAGAAGAAAGCTGCTGGTCAAAAGTCTCTAAGAGCGCGATGATTGGTAGCAGTTTCTACAGCAGCAGAAACCTCATCTGTTTTAAGGACATAATGGGCGCGCTGCTCATTGAGGTCAGAAATATCAATTTCTACGTCTTTTTTAACGCCAAGTACCTGCTTAAGCTGAGAAGCAATCTTTTTCTCTGCAAGTTGGGCGTTTTTAATTTTTTGAACCTGGGGCATTGAGGCCAAGTTGGATGCGAGTTTTAGCAGCTGCAAATCAATATCCTGGAGCTGCATCAGATTAACAGACTCACTCATAGGGCCTCCTCATATACGGTTACTCATCTAGTCTACCGTAAATAAGGACGTATCAGACGCAGAACATAACTAATGTAGAGATTAGTATGTGAAAAATTTATCCAACAATCTGCAGCAAGGTTGCACAAAAGGCATCAAGGTCTGCTTCAGAAACGCGCTCGTCAAAGGTAATGCGTAAGCTTCCCAGAGCCTCGTTTCTAGAGATGCCCATAGCCGAGAGAACATGACTTGCGTCAAGAGAGCCTGAAGAGCACGCAGAGCCAGCTGAGACTTCATAGCCTGCCTGGTCAAGCTTTAGGATAAGCGTCTCGGAATCCATTGAGGGAACCATAATGCTTACCGTACCAGGCATGTGATCTTTGCCCGCATAAGCCTCTGTAGTTGGCTTAATTTTGGGAGAAGCACAAAGAGTCTCGTACACCTTATTAGCGCGCGCAGAAACGCTCTCTTGCGTTTGAGTAAGGTTATCCTGACACCACTGGCAGCTGCGGCAAACGCAACTGCACTACGAACGTCCTGCGTTCCATGACGCCTGCCAGACTCTTGTCCCCCGCCGTAACTTTGCGCCTTAAACGGAACCTTGGAGCGCATAAGCACGGCAGCAATACCTAGAGGTCCACCAATTTTATGAGCAGCAACAGTCAGAGCATCTACGTCTGCTACCTCAAGAGGAATACGACCAAACGCCTGAACGGCGTCAGTGTGGAAAAGCGCTCCCACCTTATGAGCAGCGTGTGCAAGGTCTACAACTGGCTGAATAACGCCCGTCTCATTGTTGGCATACATAACAGAAACAAGAGCTACCGACTGGTCCAAAAGACCCTCAAGTGTAGAAGCCTCAATCTTTCCCTGACGGTTAGGCTGAGCAATTCTAACCTCAAAGCCCTTCTCGCGAAGAACAGGCGCAAGATCCAAAACAGAATCATGTTCAATTGCCGAGAAAACCACCGTGTTGCGCTTGTGATCCTTGTTACGAATACCTTCTGCCATACCAAGAACTGAGAGGTTATTGCCCTCGGTACCGCCGGAGCAAAAGACCACGTCAGGAGCTCTAAATTTGCCGCCTACCGAACGCGCAATAACACCACGAGCACCATCAAGCTCTCGCGCTGCTTGACGACCAAGCGAGTGCAAAGAGTTTGGGTTCACCCCTGCAATGGGTGAAGCTTCATAGGTTTTTTCGGCATCAAGCACCTCTTGGCGCATTGGTGCTGAAGCTGCATAGTCTAGGTAAACGTAATCCATAACGTGTTTTCTGCTAGTTCAATCTTGGTAGTTTATATGCAAATAATGCTTGAGAGTGCAGCCTAGCCCTGAATGGTAAGAGCGGACTCGCCAGCAGCGCGGATTGCCTGGATAGTTGCACCACGGTCTTCCTGGCCAAATACAGCGCTGCCTGCAACAAGCATGTCTGCACCGGCGGCTACAACATCAGCTGCGTTAGCTGCACTGATACCACCATCAACCTCAATCAGAGGGTTAACGTTGTGCTGCGGCAGAGCTCTTTAAGAGCTTTGAGCTTCTCAATTGAGTGAGGAATAAATTTCTGACCACCAAAGCCAGGGTTAACCGTCATGATAAGCACCAGATCAAGGTCTTCGATAAGATCCTCAAGAACGCTTACAGGAGTACCAGGGCAAAGCGAAATGCCAGCTTTAGCACCGGAATCCTTGATAAGGTGAACAAGGCGATGAGCATGGACCTCGGCCTCGTAGTGGAAGGTGACAACGTCAGCACCACGGTCTAGGAACAGAGGTGCAATCTCAGCTGGATTAGTAACCATCAGATGGACATCAATAGGCAGCTCAGAAGACTTTTTGCAGTACGAGAAAATATCTGGGCCAAATGAGATATTTGGAACAAAGTGACCATCCATCACGTCGTAATGGATGTAGTCAGCGTTTGCAATTGAATCAAGCTCGCTCTTAAGCTTGGAGAAATCTGCAGATAGAACAGATGGTGCTACCAGGACGTTATTCATCAAACTCTCCTATCGAGTCATTCCATAAAATTCTTCATTGGGAAGGCGGTTTGTAAGGCGAGAGAAGTAATTTCTTCTGGCGTAGCGCCTTCGTAAAGTACAGCGTGAACAGCTGAAGTGATAGGCATCTCAACGCTCATCTGCTGACCAAGCTCATAAAGGCCAATAACAGCCTGAGCACCCTCAACAACCATGCCGGTTTCTTCCTGGTATGACTGAAGCGTCTTGCCCTTAACCAGGGCTTCTCCAAAGGTTCTATTTCTAGAATGCTCGGAGGTGCAGGTAGCCACCAAGTCACCCATTCCTGCAAGACCCATGCAGGTGAGTGGGTCTCCGCCAATAGCACATACTACGCGGCCAAGCTCTGCCAAGCCGCGTGTCATAAGCGCAGCAAGGGCGTTATCGCCATTACCCAAACCAACAGCAATACCGCAGGCAATAGCTACGACGTTTTTAGCGGCAGCACACGCCTCAACACCGCGTACATCAGAGCTAATGTAGGTTCTGAAGTACGGACGAGAAAGCAGTGCCTGGAAGCGCTTGGCAACCTCGGCGTCTTCAGACGCAACAACTGCTGCAGAGATTCCCTGCTTAATAACCTCTTCTGCATGGTTTGGACCAGAAAGCACGGCAATTCTGGCAGGATTTCCTAGCTCGTCAGCAGCAACCTCATGCATAAGCTTGTGAGAACCAGCCTCCATACCCTTGGAGAGAATCAAGACATCAACTTCAGGGTCAAGATATGGCGCACAAGCAGCGCAAACAGAGCGAAGAAACGCAGAAGGAGCAGCCATAACAACAGCATCTACACCGGTGAGAGCCTCAGCTTCACTAGTGGTAGACACAATATTGTGTGGCAGCTCGGAATCAGAAAGATGTCTGCAGTTGACGTGCTCTTTATTGATAGATTCGGTGACATCAGCCTCTCTAGACCAGATGATTACCTCGTCAGATGTTGAAGCAAGTAGTGTTGAAAGTGCGGTACCCCACGATCCCGAACCAATAACAGCAACTTTTTCATGATTAGTTATCCTTTTTCTTATCGCCGAAAGAGAATTTAGACTCACTACCAGCATTAAGACGATTGATATTCTCGCGATGTGCCCAAATAACTGCCGCTGCTACAACAAATACAGGAATGGTTGCCACGGGATCCATACCAAATAGCAGGCAGAATAGTGGAATGGCAACAGCTGCGCCAATGGAGCCAAGCGATACGTACTTAGTTGGTACGGCAAGCGTAATAAACACCGCAAGAGCTACAAGAGCAGCAAGTGGATTTACTGCAAGGCCACCGCCAAATCCAACAGCTATTCCCTTACCGCCATGGAAATGAAGCCAAGGCGAGAAAATATGACCAAGAACGCAGCAGGCATACACAAAAGAAATGATGAGCTCAGCCTCTGCGTGATCATTTCCCGAGACCAGAGGAGTAAATCCCTGGGCTCCCAAGAACCAACGAACCAGCATGACGCTGACAATGCCCTTACCTGCATCGCAGAGAAGCGTAAGAACACCTGCAGCTTTACCTGCGTTTCGAGCAACATTGGTGGTGCCAATGTTTCCTGATCCAAGTTTGCGAATATCTTCATGAGCCATAACGCTTGCAATAATCAGGCCAAATGGAATGCCACCAAGACCAAATGCAATTAGACCAAAAATCAGAGCAACAACAATTCCAGGCATTAGTTAGACTCAACCTTCTTACGGAACTTCAATCGAATAGGTGTGCCAACCAGAGAGAACTTCTCGCGAAGTCTGTTCTCAATAAAGCGCTCGTAGTTGTCATCAACAAGGTCTGGAGCGTTGCACCAGAACGAGATAACAGGAGGCTTAGAGCCCGTCTGAGTAGCGTACTGAATCTTAAGGCGACGGCCTCGGTCAGAAACCGTGTGTCCGCCTTCTCTAATCTGGGCGAGAAGCTCGTTGAGCTCGGAAGTCTTAAGCTGAAGAGCACGGGATTCTGCAGCCGAAAGAGCAGCGGCAAGTACCTTATCAATAGCGCGGCCAGTAAGTGCAGAAACGTTGATGGAAGCAATCCAAGGTGCAAAGGCCAGGCGCTTTGCTACAGAGACTGCTACCTCATCGCGCTTTGCTTCAGAGTCAATAAGGTCCCACTTGTTCAGCAGGAGCACCAGCGCGCATCCACGCTCTACTGCCATGTTTGCAAGTTTCTGGTCCTGCTCGGTGACGCCAATGGAAGCGTCTACTACAAGGAGACAGACATCTGCGCGATCCATTGCCTGCAGGCCTCTGACCAGACTGTAGTACTCAACATCTTCATGTACCTGGCTCTTTTTGCGAATACCGGCGGTATCAACAAGACGAATGGGAGTTCCCTTCCATTCAATCATGGTGTCAATAGCGTCACGCGTAGTACCAGCAACATCAGAAACAATAGAGCGTTTCTTGTTAGCCAGGCGGTTTGCCAGCGAAGATTTGCCTACATTAGGTCGGCCGATGATGGCAAGGTTAAGAATGCCGTCATCCTCTGGCTCTTCATCAGCCTCAGGGAAAGCATTGACAATGTCGTCCAGCAAATCACCAGTACCGTGACCATGTGAAGCAGACAGAGGTAGAGGCTCGCCGCAACCAAGTGCGTAGAAGTCCCATAGACCATCCTGCTCTGTTGCAGGGTTATCTTTCTTGTTGACAACCAAGAACACGGGCTTGTCGCTCTTACGGACAATGCGCGCAACCTCTTCGTCTTCATCGGTAACGCCGGTAGAGCCGTCTACCACAAAGACAATAACGTCTGCCTCTTCACACGCAAGAAGCGCCTGCTCACGAATGTGTGGAGCAAAGCGATCCTGCGATTTAATTGACTCAATTCCGCCGGTGTCAATGAGCTTAAACTCACGACCATTCCAGTCAGCGTCGTGATACGAACGGTCTCGGGTTACTCCCCTAGACTCGTGTACGATTGCATCGCGTTTCTCGGCAATTCTATTTACCAGCGTGGACTTGCCAACATTTGGGCGTCCAACAATAGCAACAATGGGCTTAGCCATGTCTCACCTTTCATTCAGTTGGTTTAATAATACCAGCAATACGTGGCTAATCCCACTCTTTGAGCGCTTTAATACATGACTCAGCAATGTTTGTGGGACCTGGAATTGACATGATGACTTTGGCGCCGCGAGCCTCTAGCTGCGCAGTTAAATCTGCCAGTGACATGCCGTCAAGCGTTACTTTATCAAAGTTAAACATAACCTCAGGGAGCACTACCAGAACATCTGTAAGGTCTTCAGGTAACTGGGCGAGAAGATCAACGGCGCAGATAAGTCCTGTGACATTAACGTCTCCACCAAAGAAATCGTTGCGCACGGCAAAAGTAGAAACGTTGTCATCAGCCGACCAGTCATCACAGAAGGTCTGGATGGTTTGCTGAGCAGCTTCACCTACAATCAGCAAAATCTTGCGAGAACGAGCAGAAAGATAGGTGTCTGCTTCATCTAGAGCGGTACGCATAGTGCTACAGACCTCTTCAGCCTCATCCAGGAAGCTTCTGAGCATACCAATGCCATCGTAGAACTGCGGATAGCCGTCGTAGGTATACGCAGGTGGAATAGGTAGCTGTGCGTCTACGTAGAACTCGTCAGAGAGCTGGAAGCGCGTAATGCCCAAAGAGGCACGTGCACGCTCCTGGTAGGGCTCAACAATTTTGACAACAGAGCGGGACAGCTCCACGTCATCAGAATACGAATGCGTAAAGCGTTTGGAGTCTTTGGTATAGCCAAGCGGAACAATGGCCAAAGAGGTAATCTGCTGGTGAGCCTCTACCCAATCAAGCGTTTTATCAAGCTCTTCACCGTCATTGATGTTAGGGCACAAAACAATCTGGCCGTGGATCTCAATACCTGCGTCCATGAGTTTCTCAAGTACTTCAATACCCCTGGCTGCGCGAGCACCAATAAGATTCCGACGAACGTCAGGTGAGATTGCATGCAGCGAGACGTTCATAGGCTCAAGCTTGTGAGAGATAATGCGCTCAACATCCTCGTCAGTAAGGTTAGTGAGCGTAACAAAATTGCCCTGCAAGAAGCTCAGGCGATAATCATCATCTCTGATTGAAAGAGAAGGGCGCATGTCTTCTGGCAGCATAGCCATAAAGCAGAACTGGCACGCGTTTACGCAGGTCTTGATGCCGTCAAAAAGTACGTCAACAAAGTCAACGCCCCAGTCTTCTCCGGATTCACGCTCAAGTACGCACTCGTAGAGCTCATCATCGCCGGGAATAGAAACTTCAAGTTCACAGAGGGAGCCGTCGGCCTCCCAGCGCCAATCAATCAGATCTTTTGGCACTACGCCATTGACCTTCTCGATAATCATGCCTGGCTCAAGGCCAGCCTTCCACGCGGGACTACCCTCTTCAACGGACTCAATAAGTGCACCAAGTCCACCAGATTTTGTATTTCCGTAGTCTGCGCGCTGCTCCATATTAAGCGCCTACGATTTTCTCAATAGCTGATTTAACTGCGTTGATATGAGCCTCCGGCGTAGAAGCGCCGGCGGTAATACCAATATGCTCTGCTCCCTCAAACCAAGAAGCTTGCAGCTCATCAGCACCTTCAATGTGATAGGTTGCGGGGCAATAGAGCTTTGAAATCTCTGCCAAGCGAGTGGTATTTGCAGAGATCCTGCCACCAATGATAATCATGACATCAGACTCTTTTGCAAGCCTCATGCACGAGTCCTGATGGCCTGCAGTAGCCTCGCAGATGGTATTCATGACGCGAAGCTCGTCAACAAGCGGAAGTACCGCGTTAACTACTTCAGAGAGCTTAGCAGCGCTCATGGTGGTCTGTACCACTAGACCAACCTTCTTTGCAGCTCTCATGGCGTCCGCCTGAGCGGCAACTTCTTCCACGGTGTCAATAGCCAAAGAACCTGGTACATGAGCCAGCGTTGCTTCTACCTCAGGATGTCCGGACTCTCCCACCACGTACACGGCATAGCCCTGCTTGGCGAGAAGTTCTGCAGCTCCGTGAGCTTTCTTTACAAACGGACAGGTTGCGTCAAGTACGTCAACACAGCCGTCCTTGGCAATCTGCTCCTCTTGAGGAGTTACACCATGTGTGCGCAACAATAGCGCACTTCCTGCGGCTTCAGAAGCGGAATCAACTACCTCTACGCCCTGGTCTTTAAGGGACGTGACAACGCGAGGGTTATGAATAAGCGGACCAAGCGTGCGCACCGGCGCATGAGCATCTTTGACGGCCTGCTGGACCATCTGAAGAGCTCTTTCTACACCGTAACAAGCGCCTGCTTCATCGGCAATTTTGATAGTAGGCACGAACTAATTCCTTCCGGGATGCTCTTTGAGCATTGCATCTCTTAGTTCGTATACCCTCTCCATGGCTATTTCTTCCATCTCTTTTGCCTGATCTTTACGCTTCGTAGAAGTCAGATCACTAAAAGAAACCTTCTGACCAGCGCGAAGATACACCTTTACAGAGCTTAACCAGAGGAGAACCTTTTTTCTTAATATCAAGCGCACCAATAATAGCTAGTGGCTGAACATCTACCTTGGCAAGCTGTGCGATAAGCGCAAAACCGCCGTGGGTTTCTCCACGTTCAGTATTGCTTCTGACTCTGGTACCCTCAGGATAAATGAGAAGCATTTCTCCTCTAGAAAGAGCCGTGGTTGCGCGACGAATTGCCTTCATATCGGCAGTTCCGCGATTTACTGGGATACCGCCCAGTCTAGAAAGCGCCCACTGAAGCGGTTTGAATTTGTTGAACTCACTCTTGTAGATGGTTCTCACGGGGATACCGTGAACAAGGAGGTGAACAACAGTAACAATGGGGTCCAAAAACGTTGGATGGTTCATGATAAGAACGCGAGGGGTCTTATCGCCAACAAAGAGCTGGTCATTGTCCCAGCGCCATCTAAACCAAAGTTTGGTTACAAGTCCAAGCACACTGACTGCCAGCCATTTAAAGAACTTGGCTGGAGCTGGAAAATCAGCAAGCGCGGTATCGTAATAATCGTCAAATGAGTTTCCGCCAAAAGGACGCAAACGCTTAGATGCCGCTGCTATAGAAGACTTTTTCTCGGAGCGTTTAGGCTCTTCCGTGTGAGACTTCCCGTCATCAGAAGAGCTGCTCTCTGATCCATTTCCCTGGTGAGAAGCCCTGTGGTTGCGAACATCTCTTTTGCCGAGTCCAGGATGCAGGGCAATAATAGCTGCAATAACCTCTTCAACAGAAAGCGCAGAAGAGTCAATGTGGTGGGCGTCTTCTGCAGCACGAAGTGGTGCTGCCTTACGCTCAGAATCAGCCTTATCGCGAGCCTTGATGTCTTCGAGGATTTTCTCTTCACTCTTGACGTCTACCTGGGCATCGTTTCCGGTAGCTGCATCTCCACCCTGGCGCTGAACAGCGCGGCGGTGAGCACGAGCAGCAGGGTCTGCGGTCAAGAAAACCTTTACATCAGCCTCGGGGAATACCACGGTGCCAATGTCACGACCTTCCGCGACTACATCGCCATTCTCGCCAGCACGACGCTGAAGCGTGACCATAGCCTCACGGACCTCAGGGATGGCTGCAACAGCACTAACGTTTCTGTCTACCTCGGGAGTACGAATCTCTGTTGTAACGTTTGAGCCGTTTGCGTAGACGGTCTGGCCGTTTGCGGAGTTACCAAACGAGATACTGATGCTGCGTGCAACCTGAATGATTTCTCGGTATCAGTCATATCGATGCCCTGACGCAGGCATTCTACGGTTACGGAGCGATACATTGCGCCCGTATCAAGAAAAATCAAATCCAGGCGATCAGAAAGGGCGCGAGCTACCGTAGACTTTCCGGAGCCTGCTGGGCCGTCAATAGCAACAATCATTACTTATCCCCCTTGGTGACACCCCAAATGTCACGAAAATCGTAAAAACTTGGCTCAGTGGAACGACGAATAACCTCTTCTGGATCAAGGTTAAATCCACCAAGCTTGAAATCAGAACTGCCTGTACTAGTAAAGAAGATTGAAGAGACATTTGCAAGATGTACATTCCAGCTAGAACTGCCTGGGATGCCAAAAATCTCTGCCATCATAGAGCGCAAATAGCCGCCGTGAGAAATACAAACAGTGCGTCCAGAAAGACTGGAAAGCTCGTTAAGAATGTTGCGACACCTGCTTCTTACCTGCTCATATGACTCAGCTTCTGGGGCAGGTATGGAATGGCCGTTTTCATCTGAAGCCCAGGGAAACGTGAGACCGTAGGGCTTTAAAATCTCTTCTGCATCAGCAAAACGCTTGCTCTCCAAAATGCCAAAATCCATCTCTGCAAGGTCATCTTTTACCTCACAAGGAATACCAAGCTCGGTGGCGGCCATCTGGGCCATGTCTTTGCAGCGAGATAAAGGAGAGGTCCAAATTCTATCTGGATGAAATGCAATAAGTGCACGGACAGCGTGATCTCGCTGTTCAACGCCATGCTCGGTAAGCTCAACGTCTCTTCTGCCGCTAAAAAAGCGCTGCGTATTAGCCACGCTTTCTGGATGGCGCATAAACAAAATGCGATGAGCCTGAGCTGGAACTTCAAATGGCTGCATTATGTCTCCTCTCTGGGCGTGTTTGAGCTGTTTGACGTGCACTTAGTAATTGTGCGACTAATAATTATTTGCTGGCATGTAAAGGCATGATGGGAGAAGCACCAGGCTCTCTACCAATAGTTCGGTCCAGAGCGGCAACTTCCTCTTCTGTAAGAAGTCTCCACTCGCCTTCTTTAACGCCTGTAAGGTGGAGCGGCCCAAACGTGTCTCTGTGGAGTGCAAGAACCCTGTGGTGAATGGCCAGAAGCATCTTCTTAACCTGATGCTTTCTGCCCTCTCTAATAGTGACGCTCACCAGGGCGTTTGACTCTCCTCCACCAGTTTTTCCTAAACCTTGTGGGGCGAGAAGGGCCTTCATCTTGGCGTTGTCAGAGATAATCTCTACCTCTGCTGGAGCCGCAGGTCCATCTTCAAGTTCAATACCCTCACGCAGACGATCTAGCTGCTCTTCTGTAGGCGTTCCTACTACATGGGCAACATAGTGCTTCCATACATGCTTTGAAGGATGCAGGAGCTCTTGTGCCATCTGACCATCGGTGGTAAAGAACAGAAGGCCTGTGGTATCCATATCAAGTCGTCCAACAGGAAAAAGACCGGGGTATGTGTCAGTTGGAACCATGTCCACAATGGTTGGTCTACCCTGAGGGTCTTTCATGGTAGTCAGGTACCCTGCAGGTTTATTGAGCATCAAGTAGACGGGTTTCTCGGCAATTGAGCAGACAACACCGTCAACCGCAACAACATCTACCAGAGGATCAACCTTGCTGCCAAGCTCAGAGACTACCTGGCCGTTTACCGTGACGCGGCCAGAGGTCATCAGGCGCTCAGAGCCACGGCGACTAGCCACTCCTGCGCGCGCCAAAAAGCGCTGCAGGCGCATGGGAACAATACGTTCTTCTGCCACGGCTTATGCATCCTCTTGCGTATCGTAGCTGTCTCCCAAAAGGGAGCGTTCATCGTCAATGTCTTCTGCGGCTTCTTCAAGCGTTGAAGTGAAGCTTCTGCCAGAGAGTCTCTCGCGAATAAACTGCTTGGACTCCTCATCAGGGGCAAAATCTTCCAGTGGCGGCAACTCTCGCAAAGACTTGAGGCCAAAGCGCTCTAAGAAAAGGGCTGTTGTGCCATAGAGAATGGCTTGTCCCCTGTCTGCCTCTTTGCCTACTTCACGCACAAGGTTTTTCTCGCGAAGTGAAGAGATAACACCATCAGAGTTAACACCACGAATAGCACGGACGCCTTCACGAGTAACGGGCTGGTGATAAGCAATAACCGCCAGCGTCTCAAGCGCTGCCTGAGAAAGGCGACGCGTATCCCAGGAGAGTACAAAATCGCTAACCAGCTGATGGTGAGCTGGGTGCGTAAAGAGACGCCAACCGCCGGCTACCTCCCTGAGCTGAAAACCCCTGTTGCAGCGCGTATACTCCTCTGCAAGCTCTTTGAGCGCTTGGGCAACCTCGGCAGGAGCTGCATTGGTGACCTTGGAAAAATCGGTCGTAGTGATTGCATCTGTTGCAACTAAAAGCAGCGATTCAAGAGCGCCTTTAAGCGACTCGGAATCTAAATAGGTAAGCTCTTCTGCCATAAGTTATTCCGCCTCTTCCTGTACTTCATCGGGCGTATGAGTGAGCGATAAGAGCGTCTGCTGGACGTCTTGGAGCGCATTTTGAGACAAGTTAAATCCTTCAAGGTCTGGCTCATCACCAGATAGTTCTTCTAGTTCCAAAAGAACCGACTCATCAAGCTGGTATGAATCAGCGCCTTCTATGTGCTCAATCTCAATCTCGCCAAAGATAACATCCTGCTGAACACGAACAAGACCGCGCTTAAAGAGCTCAAGTACTGCCAAAAAGTTTGCAACCACAATCTCTGGCGTATCTTGACCGTCTAAGAGCTCAGAGAACGTCACTTTGCCCTTAGAGCGCGTCAGTCGGTCCACAGAAGCTACCGTCAGAGCTACTGGGAGCCTTTTTGGCGCCACATGTTCTGCTTCAAGCAAGAATGTCTCACGTTTTGAGTCAATGTCCGCACAGATGACAGCAAGGCTTCTGAGGGTAATGCCTTCTAGATAGTCTGGCATGAGGTTCAAGAAATCAGGATCTGGACCCACTGAGCGTGGGAACATGTACGACTCTGCCTCCATGCGGCTACCCAGCGCAGCACCTGCATTTCTGAACTGCTTATAGGCGATAAGGCGAGCAATAAGAACTTCTCGCGCCTCGTCAGGAGAAAGCCCGTCAAGCTCGTCATCATACTCATCTTCATCGTATGAGCTTTTGAGCGAAACATCTTGAGGCACCAAGGCATGAGCCTTCATGTCCAAAAGCGTTGACGCAACAAGGACAAAGTCACTGGCAACATCTAGGTCAAGCTCTTCCATGGCGTCAACTTCTGCCAGGTACTGATCAGCAACCTCAGAGATAGAAATGGATCCAATGGCTACCTTTTGCCTACTTACTAGCTGAAGCAGCAGATCAAATGGACCCGAATATGTTGCAGTGTTTACTTTGTACGACATTAGATGATTCTCGCAAGCAGACTCAAAATGACGTTAGAAATACCCCCGATAATGGACGAGAAAAAGCCAGGCACAAAGAACATAAGTCCCACCACGGCAATCATGCAATAGGGCTCGATGGCATAGAACTTTTGACGGTTTTTCTCGCCAAGAAAATAGAGTAGCAGCTTAGATCCGTCCAAAGGCGGAATAGGCAGCATGTTAAAGACTGCCAGGCTTACGTTAATCTGAATGTAGAAGATTACCAGCGAAGAAACGTAGTACATTACCAGAGGATTTAGTGCTGTACCAAATGCAACAGCTAGCGCGTTGAGCAAACGCAACAACAGTGCGCCGAGAAATGCCTGCAAGATGTTAGATGCTGGACCCGCAAGCGCCACCAGAATCTCGTCACGACGACGATCTTTGAGGTAGTTGGGGTTATAGGGAACGGGCTTTGCGTAACCAAAGCTAGGACCACCCATCAATACCAACATAAACGGCAAAAGAACCGTACCGAACAAGTCAATGTGTGCCAGTGGATTGAGCGTCAAACGGCCAGACATTTTAGCGGTAGGATCTCCGCACTTGTATGCCACAAAGCCATGCGCAACCTCGTGAACTACAATGGCAAAGATTACCAGTGCAAATTCAGCGAGCGTTGTCAAAAGCGATGGAACTGATGTTAAAGCAGTTGGCACAACAATCCTTATCTCAACATCTGCAGAGGTTCTACAGACAGACACGTACAGACGTAAGCCTCAAGTACAAGGCGTTGGATACAAAACAGTAAGCACAAGACATTTGATACAAAACAATTTTACCCAAGATTGGCAAAACTACCTACTCATCAATGTCTGCTTCCATTTTTCTGAAAGCTCCAACCATTCAGCCTCAAGCGCAGGAATCTTCTTAGAAAGTGCCTGGTATTCAGCCATACACTCATCAAACTTTTGAGGATCGTTATAGAGCGCCTCGTCGGCCATAAGCGTCATGAGCTCATCGTAGCGTTTGTGCGCAGGGGTCAGCGCTGCCTCAACCTCGTCCAAGCGCTTCTTAGTCTCCCTCAGCGCACGACTTCTACGATTGCGTTCCTCTGCCTCAGCTCTCCTCTGCTCCTTAGTCTTCACATTGCGAGAAGATCCTGCAGCTTGACCTGCCTCTGGGCCAGCGCTCTTAACCGCTCTTGCACCCGATGTTCCATATGAGGACACCGTCTTGCTCGACGTCTCTCCCTGAGCTGCTGCTTGAAGCTCAGCAAGTTTAAAGAGGGAAGTAATCGTAGTCACCGTCATAGACGGTAACCTTGTGGTCGCGAACATCCACAACCTTGTTAGCTACAGCTCTGACCAGGTGCTCATCGTGACTGATTAAGATGATGGTTCCTGGGAAGTCAACAAGTGCCTTCTCTAGAACGTCAACAGAGTCAATGTCCAGGTGGTTAGTTGGCTCGTCTAGAAGCAACAGTGGATCTGGAGAAACCAGCATCTTAGCAAGTGCCAGACGAGCGCGCTCGCCACCAGAGAGCACATTTACGCGTTTCTCAACGTCATCGCCATGGAAAAGGAAGGCTCCAAGCAATCTACGTTCTTCAGAAGTAGTCCAGCCAGCAGCAACGGTATCAAGCTCTGCAAGTACCGTATTTGCAGGGTTCAACTCTTCAAGCTGATGCTGTGCATAGTAAGCTTCAGTGACGTTTTGACCCAGGCTAATCTGTCCCGCATCTGGCTTAAGCTTACCAGCAATAAGCTTCATAAGAGTGGATTTACCAGCGCCGTTAGGGCCAACAAGCGCAACGTGATCTCCGCGATACAGCTTAAGGTCAACGTTATCGTAGACAAAGTTATCCTCGTAAGATTTGGCCACACCCTCAAGAGAGATGACGGTATCTCCGGTACGAGGAGGTTCTGGGAACCTAAAATGCATGTGATGAGATTGCTCTGGAAGAACTACCAGTTCTTCACGGATCTTCTCGACCTTTGCTACGCGCTCTTGAACCTGCTTAGCCTTGGTGGGCTTATACCTAAACCGCTCAATGAAGGTCTCCATGTGAGCAATGTCGCGCTCTTGAGCTGCGCGTTTAGCGCGGAGCTGCTCAAGATTTTCTTCTCGCTGATGCAGATAGCCTGAATAATTGCCGGTATACGTGACTAGCATGCGATTCTCAAGTGCCGCAACATGCGTCACGCAGGCATCCATAAATGAACGGTCGTGGCTTACCAGCAAAACCGTTCCATCATATGACGATAAGAACCTCTCAAGCCACTGAACAGATTCCAAGTCCAGGTGGTTGGTAGGCTCGTCCAAGAGGAGAACGTCAGGACGACGCAGAAGCAACTTTGACAAAGAAATACGCATCTGCCAGCCGCCCGAGAACTCTTTAGCAGGTTTATCAAAATCTTCTACCGGGAAGCCAAGACCTGCAAGAATCTGACGCGCTCTGCTTTCAAGTTCATAGCCACCAAGGCGCTCAAAGCGCTCCATGGCATGAGCATATTCTTCCAGGTATTTGTTAAGTTTTGCGCCCTCGCGAGTTTCAGCAATCTTGAGTGAAAGGTCATTTACCTTTCTCTCCCACTGTTTAATCTCATGGGCAGACTCAATGACTTCATTAAGAGCAGTTCTATCTCCCATGAGCTCTGTTTCTTGCTCAAGATATCCCAGGGTAGCATCTTTTGCAAAGGTAATAGTTCCTTCATCGGCAGACTCCAGGCCCATGATGATCTTTAGAAGCGTAGTCTTACCAGCACCATTAGGACCAACTAAAGCCCAACGCTCTCCCGCATTGAGCTGAAGTGTTGCATTTGAATAAAGAACTCTGCCGCCAAATGACTTTGAAATCTTATCCGCAAGAGCAATCAAGTGAACTCCTCATACTTATCTGAACTGGATAAGTATAAGTCATTCACTTGATTTACGTGGTGAATTATGTAAATGAAGCTAGGCTTGTGAAGATTTATTGACGCTTCTTATGAAGGAAGAGAGCACCGCCAGCAACAATAATAGTTGCACCAGCAACGCCAATAATCAAAGGAAGAGTAAGCGCATTATCACCGGTATTTGGAAGAGCGGACTTCTTAACCTTCTTAGCCTTTGGAGCCTCTGGTTGAGGTTGTGGCTGAGGCTCTGGTGCTGG
>BNJU01005208.1_pt1 | contig 47264 bp, 54 predicted proteins | sample 8539281 | NCBI WGS metagenome assembly BNJU01 (sample SAMD00202456, study PRJDB9452) | human saliva metagenome | isolation source: human saliva | place: Japan
AAACCATATATATATATATATATATATATAGGTGTGGTACAAGCGACAATTAGTCTGTTCAGCTGGCATGGCGCTCAAGTAATTTGGTCAAGAAGGTAAACAGCACTAGTCTGCTCTGAACTCGCGAAGTCTGCATGATCTCTGACTTGCCGCGCTACAGCTGGCAGTTGGTAACGAACAACCGAATTAATTAACTCGAGAAGCAGGACGTTCTGTTGGAAACGTAAACGCTTCCAACAGTTCGTGGTTCCGTAATGAACTCCTAACGATCACCCATACGGTGGTGGTGAAGGTCGCGCTCCTACCGGACGTCCAACACGAACGGCTGGGGTAAATACTTGGATACAAAATCAGCAAGAAAGCCTGTTCTAATGTTTATTGTTCGTGGTCAAAAAAGCACCACAACTAGATAACTGATTCTATTAAATTTGGAAGGAGGATTTTGGGGCCGGTCGTAGTTTGAAAAAAAGGACCTCTGTCGATGAACATTTGATGAAAAGGTTGAAGCTGCTCACAGAAGCGACAAAAAAGCTGGATTAAACTTGGCTGTTGTGTTCAACACCTCTCAAACTTGGTTGGACAAACACCGTTGTATATGAATGCAGCAGAAAACAATCTCAGTTCTATATTCGCAGATATGGGGATATAAATTAGGACCGGCACCTACAAGAACATACCGTGGTCACGTGAATGACGATAAGAAATTCAAACGCAAATAATGAGGGAGGAACGGAAATGTCAGAACAAATCATATCACAAGCAGCGGCAAAACAGTTCGTATTGCACCAAAGCCTGCCTTGTCATCCACTAGAGGTAAAAATCGGTGACGCACTCTGTCCTGAAATTACACCACGTTCTGCATCACCAATCGTAGTAAGTTTAATGGTCTGGGGTAATTGCTAACGCTGAACATAATTTCGACTTTAGATGTTGAAAATTTATATGGGCGAAGTTTACGGAACGAAGACCAACAATGAAACGCTTCCGTCCACGTGCCAAAGGTTTACCACAACCTTAAAACGCACAAGCCACATCATCAGTAGTGGCATCAGAGAGTTACGGAGGATAATCAGTGGGTCGTAACCATCCATTAGGATCGCGGCCGGAATCATCCGTGACTGGGATTCAAATGGTACGCAGAAAAAGATTTCGCAGAATTTTGCATGAAGATTTAAAATCCGTGATTATATCCGTAAACAATTAAACGAAGCCAGCGTTTCAACCATTGGTGCTGAACGTGCTACATCAAAGCAGCGCCTAACCACAGCTAAAACCAGGCATGGTGAATTGTAAAGGTGGATTCAGTTAGATAAATTACGTACAACTTAAACAAACTAACAGGTAAACGAGTCTACCGCATTGTTGAAATCAAAAACCTGATTTAGATTAAATCAGTTGGTTGAAGGAATCGCTTGCGACTTAGAACGTCGTCGCCTGTCGCACAAAACAAGCAACTAACGTACAATGCGCGCTGGTGCCAGCGAATCAAAACTATGGTTTCAGGTCGTTTAAACGGTGCTGATATCGCCTGTTCTGAAAGTCATTCAGAAGGAACTGTCCCATTGCACATTGATGCGCGGGGATTGACACGCATGGAAGAAGCCAGATACAGACAGAAAACCAGGTGTTAAACCTGACTTACTCGTGATGAAGACACACGACAAGAAAACAAAACCTGAGAAAGGAGGAACAACATGTTATACCAAAACGTAAAACCGTCGTGAGTTCCGTGGAAAAATGCGGAAGCCAAAGGTGGTAAAGAAGTAGTATCCGGCACATACGCCTATAAGCAACAGAATCACCGATTACAAACCGTCAAATCGAAGCAGCACGGTCGCTATGGACACGTTGCGCATGAAACGTGGTGGGAAAAAGTATGATCAAAAATTCTCACAACCGGCACACAGCCAGTTTACCGGGTTCGTATGGACCGGCAAAGGGGCACCCGCTGGGTAGTACCAGTTAAACGCGGTAAAGTGACGTTCAAACCGCTGGCGTATCAGAAGCAGCACGCTAAGCTTTACGTTTGCACTACAAAATTGCCAGTTAAAACAAACTTGTGAAACGCGAAGAAAATGGTAGAACCAGTCACGTTAGTCGAACGGCAGAACTAGCGGTTATCCACTGCTGAACTTGTTGAAAAAGAAAATGAATTAAAACAAGAACTATTCAACTTACACCAACTGCTACTGGGCACTAGGTACAGCACGCATCTGCAAGCATGAACAACCAGTACCAAGACTGCATTGCGCCGAAGAATTGCAAAAATAATCACCGCAAAGGAGGCAATGAACATGATCAGAACGTAACCAACGCGGCATTGGTTGACGCGCACTTGATGATGGATAAAACGTTAGTAGTTGCAACGAAACTTGGCAAAACGTCACCAACTTACGCAACGTGTTAAATATACGAAAAAATTTGTATTTTGGTGATGAAATAACCCAGCAAAAAAAGTTGGGGAGCTTGATTTGCGCCAGATTATGGAACTCGTCCATTGTCAAAAACAAAACGTTTCGGCTTAGTTGAAATTGTTGAAGAAGCAGTAATTTATTTAATTTCAATTGTATACATTTGAAAGGAGGAACCACAGTGATTCAAACAGAACTGACTAAAGTGGCTGACAACCCAGGCGCTCGTGGAAGTTAATAATTAGGAGTTCTAGGGTGATCCGGCCGCAAAACAGCTAATATCGTGACGTAACTTGCATCCGTTAAAACAAGCACACCAGGTGGAGCGTTAAAAGGATGAAGTTGAAGCCGTAATCGTTCGTACCTAACCAGGTGCACGTCAAAGATTTGTTCATACATTGAAGCCTGACGAAACGCGTGTAATCATTCGTGATGATAAGAGCCCTCGTAACACGTATCTTGACCAGTTGCACGGAATTACGTGATAACAACTACATGAAGATCGTTTCATTAGCTCCAGAAGTATTATAATTCTACCAAAATCGAAGGAGGAAAAATATACGCACGTTAAAACTGGTGATATCGTGCTAATCTGTGTAAAGACAAAGCAAAAGAAGGAAAATCTTAAAAGTTTTCCTCAAGAAAGACCGTGTAACGTTAGTTGTGCACATTGTTAAGAAACATCAAAAACCATCTCATGAACCAAACAGGGGAATCGTTGAAGTGAAGCTCCTAACTATGTTTCCAAATGTAATGTTCGTAGACTCAACTACAGGTAAAGCAACCTGTACAGGCTTTAGCAGAAAATGTGAAAAGGTACGTACCCCAAGGTCGGAATAGCATAATTCAGTAATTTGAGGAAGGAGGACCATCCTGCATGAATCGCTTTAAATGCAAAATACAAAACGAAGTAGTACCATTAATTGGAAAAATTTAACTACAAATCAGCGGCGGAAGTACCTAAAGTAGAAAAATCGTTATTAATATGGGTACAGTGATGCAAATATCCAACGCTGTCCTAGAAAAAGCAGCGAAGAGTTAACATTAACTGGTCAAAAAACCAGCTGGCAATAACCGCGAAGAACCAACGCTGGTTTCGTTTACGGAAGGTGGCGCTAACCGGAACGTTAATTTATGTGGTGAACGTATGACTTCTAGACAGCAGTAAATAGCTCTATTACCTCGTACGTGACTTCCGTGGATTTCTAAAAATCTTTTGATGGACGCGGTAACTACACATTAGGGTGTTAAAGAACAATTAATCTTCCCAGAAATTGACTACGATCGCGTAGACAGTTCGTAGGCGATATTGTTATCGTAAGGCCAGCCAATACACAGGAATGAAGAAGCAAAAGAATTATTAACGAATTTGGAATGCCCAAAAATAAAATTGAAACCTACAGGAGGCGAGAATGAAGCAAAATCAACGATCTAAAAGAACAAACGTCCAAAAATATCTAACCAAGAATATACTCGTTAGGAACGTTGTGGTCGACTACATTCAGTGTCATCGTCAACCAAACTTGCAGTATTTGTTTACGTGAGCTTGCCTATAAAGGCAAATCCCAGGAAATGAAGAGCAGTTGGCAATCATTACTACTGATAAAGGAGGTACTCATCTAATCGTCAGTGACAGATCCAATCGCGGATTTCTGAACCGTATTGCGTAACGCGAACATGGTTCGTCACGAATCACCAGAAGTTCCAGCCATCAAACATGAAAGCTGCGGCTGCAACATCTTAAAAGCTGAGTTGATTTCATCAGCATTTCAGTTGGAAGAAGATGGAAACAAGCGCACTCATGAAAGTGTTCTGAAATATGGTGGCATAACGAACGTGTAATCGTCATGCTTGAAAACGTATTTCAAACCTGGTTTACGTGTCGGCGCGCAGTCAGGTGAAGTTCCTAAAGTGCCATTAAAATGGTTTAGAATTGCAATTGTGCTGTGTCACATCTGTATGCGTGTTATCAGCAGACAGCAAGCAAGAGCTAAAAACGTAGGTGTGAGAAGTTCTGCGTGCACGTTTTGCACCCAGTGTACAGGGAGTGCAGCCAAGTGAGCTCGGATCGAATAAACCAGCTCGTTATTCCTGCAGGAGGCAGCAGACTTGAAAGGACAACATAGTTAGTGCTAGGTGTAAAGTCCCGAAAGGTGAATTAACTTATACATCCAACCAAAAACATTTCTTTAGAACAACGCGAAGGTGAAGTAGCATTCACTCGTCCAGATGATTCAAAGAGAAACAAAACAATCCACGGAACAACTCGCGCAGTATTCAATAACATGGTAGTTGGAGTTACTGACGGATTCCAAAAGAATTGGAATTAATCGGGGTTGTATCGTGCCAATTGCAAGGTAAAAACTGTATTAAATGTTGATATTCTCATCCAGTGGAGTTCACTCAGAAGAAGGTATCGAAAATCGAAGTTCCTTCAAATACAAAAGTAATCAGCTAAAAGGTTATGACAAAACAAAAAGTTAGGAGTAGCTGCTAACATTCGTGGTGCACGTCCTCAGAACCTTATAAAGGTAAAGTGAATTCCGTTACGTTGATGAATTTGTAGTGTAGGGTAAGGTAAAACAGGTGAAATAATGTAGTGATTATTTACCTTTTGCTGCGCTTGATGCAGCATGATTAAACTAATAGAGGTGAAAATTGTGATTACAAAACCAGACATATAGCGCTCAAACTCGTCACGCACGTGTTCGTCGCAAAAATTTCGCACTGCTGAGTGCCCACGCTTGAACGTTTTCGTTCTAATAGCCATCTACGCTCAATTAGTGATGACGTAGCGGTGTGACGCCAGCAAGCTGCCCCTACTTTAGATACTCAATGGGAAAACGGAACGAAAAACTGAGGAAGCTTCGCTGTAGGTAAATTAATTGCAGAACGCGGACCTGAAAAAAGACAGAAAGTAGTCTGACCGTGGTGGATACTTTTATACCATGGACGTGTAAAACAGCTGGAAGCAGCAGTAAAATGGACTAGTATTCTAGGAAAGGAGGATCCACAATTCATGGTTAATGTTGATGCAAGAAACTTAGAATTAGAAGATCGCGTTGTCGATTAACCGCGTTACAAACAAAGTTTGCAAAAGGTGGACGTCGTTTACGTTTTGCTGCTTTTAGTAGTTGTCGGTGACCATAATGATCGTTGGTTCGGTACTGGTAAAGCCTCCGCAGCTACCAGTAGCTATTCGTGCTTAGCTAAGATGCTAGAAAAACCTTATTGAAGTTCCAACTGATGGTTTCCTACACCCTCACGAAGTTATCGGTCGTTTCTGCGGTGGTAACGTATTGTTAAAACACAGCCCATGCCGGTTCAGGAATTGCTGCAGGTGGACCAGTTCGTGCTGTTGTTGAACTAGCAGGGCATGACGTAACTCAAAATCTTTCGGAGTTTCTAACACACCAGTTAACATGGTTCGTGCCACTAAATCGAAGGGATCAAAACAATTAAAACGTGTTGAAGATGTTGCCTTTTACGTGGCAAATCAGTTGAAGAACTTTTAGGATAAGGAGGACATTATAATGGCGGGAATTAAAGATTACTTTAAAGAAAACAGCTTTGATTTGGACGTCCTCAAAACCAAATCGATGACTTGTAAAAGCATTGGTTTAACAAAAATATGTCTTTCAACAGTTGTTAAAACCAGCTAACGTGTAAAATTAAAGGTAGTTAACACAGTTTTCATATTTAGTGGATGTTGAGGAAGTTCTAATTTAAAACTTATAAAAGAGGAGTGCCTAGAACATGAAACTTCATGAATTACAACCAGCTGAAGGTTCTCGTAAAGAATGTAACCGTGTTGGTAGAGGTCAAGGGTTCAGAAATGGTAAAACTGCTGGACGCGAGCCAAAAGGTCAAAAAGCCTCGTTCAGGCGGTGTGCGATTAGATTTGAAGGTGACAAACCCATTATTCCGTCGTATTCAAAACGTGGCTCCAAAAATATTAATCATAGAATATGCAGCAGTATCTGAAAACATTAAATCGTTTTGAAGATGGTCGGCGAAGTACTGCGGCTGCGTACTAGTTGAGGCAGACGTTAAAACGAAAAAGACTGTATCAAAAGGTTAGCTAATGGTAAACTTGAACGTAAAGTTAACTGTAAAAGCAACAAATTTCGTAAGCAGCAAAAAGAAGCTACTAGGCTGCAGTGATGGAACTGTAGAGGTGATCTAATGTTCACTTACTAAAAATGCTGTTCAAATGAAGAAATTAGAAATCGTCTACTATCTACTGATGATTCTAATTATCTTCGTATTGGATCGCTAAGCAACGGTTCCTGGTGTAAATGCTGGAGCAATCAAACACGTAAACTACAGGAATCTTCCGGGTTGTTAAATACATTTAGCGGTGGTGCATTATCAAATTTCTATTATTCTCAATGGGTGTTTCCTATATATCTTTCGATTGCTGTTCAATTGTTACAATGGATCTCTTACCGACATTCGTTGAATGGTGGTCTAAACAGGGAGGTTGGTCGACGTAAATTAAATACAACAGATATTTAATAATTGTTATTGATTTTTTCCGCTTATCGAATTTCACTTTCGGATTTAATGTTTGGTCAAATTATGCGCAATTAATAATCCAGGGATTAAAACATTTTTAATGATTGCGCTTGTGTTAATAGCTGGTTCAATGTTCACTTACATGGTTAGGGGAATGATAACCGCTAAGGGGATTGAAAAATAGGTTTCTGTTCTAATCTTCGCAGGTATCGCGAGAATGCCGCATGATATTTATGAATTTCTGTAAAAACAAATCAAGGTCGTGCAGATACTGAATTATATCGTGCAATAGGATTCACGGCTGCATTGATTGTAGCGATTGTGACACAGTGTTAGTAGTTTTATATTGAACAAGCACAACGTCGCTTACCAATTTCCTACTCAAAACGTGCAACAGGATCCAAGTGAAACATCTTGTTACCATTAAAAATCGTCTCTGAGGGTAATTCCTGTTATCTTTACTAGTTCATTCATGACATTACCATCGACGACTTTTAAGTCTTTATGCTAAGGATCATAGTGGTCTGGCTGGTACTAAATTGCAACTAACATTTTTGATTTTACTAAGCCTGCTGGTGCAACATTATACACAGTGTTAATTCAGTTGATGAGACTTCTATGCTTTTCGTTCAGGTGAACCCTGAGAAAGTAGCAGAAAATCCTTACAAAATCTGGGTGGTTACATCCTAAGTGTTCGTCCAGTAAAGATACTGAATCATTTGTTTTCAAGTACATTACTACGATTGAGTACAGAGGCGCTCTTTATCAGGAGGTATCAACTCTCCTATGGTGGCTGCATTGTGGAACTTACCAAGAGGATTGATGCTAGTGGTCAAACTTAATCGTTGTCGGGGTTGCTTTTAGAAACGACCGACAAATTGAAGGTCGTGCGATTAAACGTAAAAGTATAAAAGGATTTATTGAGGGTCACAGATTAATTGACAAGACTACGGTAATGGTTTTGTCAGTTCCCAGTTATGATTCTAGGAGGCAACTATGAACATTATTTTTAATGGGCCGCTGGTGCAGGTAAAGGCACTAAGCGATGTTTACTGCATACGGAATCCGCATATTTCAACAGGAGATATGTTCGTGTTGCTATGCAACAACAACTGAATTTAGGTCTGAAGCTAAATCATTTATGGATAAAGAACTAGTACTGATGATAACAATGTGCATTGTAAGGAACGTTTACAACAAGCCGATACAGAAAAAGGATTCTTGTTGGACGGCTCGCGCACTACAGCCTAAGCTGTGGAAGCATCTAGACAACTCATGGAAATCGCCTCAATTGATGCAGTGATTAATACTGAAGTGAACTTAGAGATCTTAATGCAACGTCTATGGGAAGAATTATCGGCGAACCGTGGATCAACACCTACAAAACAAATAACCTCCTAAAGCAGAAGGTACATGTGATCGTTGTGGTCTCTCAGTGATTTTCTATCAACGGAAGACGATAAACTTGAAACAGTGGAAAAATCGAATTCAAATTAACATTGAACAATCAAAACCAATCTTAAACTACTATAATGCAAAAAGGCTTATTACGTAATGTTGATGGAGAAAGCGGCATTGACAATCTCTTCAAAACAATTCAATTGTGGGCGAACCTCCGCTAGGAACTGCCTGTTATCTTGCATTTATGGTAGCTGAAAATGGTATACTTAGAAAGTCAGATAACGGTAGAAGTCCGTCAAATAATCGGTAAAAACTTTTTACAAGCAAGGAGGATGAGACATGGCAAAGGAAGACGTAGTGAAATTGAAGGTATTGTTACGAAAACATTACTGAATCGCGAGTTCAAGGTCGAACTGAAAACGGTCATGCGAGGTTTTTAGCGCATGTATCTGGAAAACTCGGATGCACTACATTAAAATTTTTACCAGGCGATACAGTTACGGTTGAATTATCACCGTATGACGTAACGCGTGGAAGAATCACGTATCGCTTTAAAATAATGGACCCGTTAATGAAATAGAGGAGGAACTTTAAATGAAAGTTAGAGCACTCAGTAAAACCAATTTGCGAAAAATGTAAAGTTATTAGAATCGCAATGGTAGAGCTATGATTTGTCAAAATCCCAAACATAAACAACGCTCAGGATAATATATAAGGAGGTACTCATTAGTATGGCTCGTATTGCAGGTGTGGATATTCCGTGAAAAACGTGTTGTTATTTCTTAACCATATTTACGGTATCGGTGTTACTACTTCAAAACAAATTTTAGCTGTCTAATGTTAATGAAGATACTCGTGTTCGCGATTTAACGAATGATGAGTTAGACCGTATCCGTGCTGAAGTGATAAACTAAAAATTGAAGGTGACTAGCATGTCGAAGTGAACTTGAACATCAAACGTTTGATGGAAATCGGTTCATACCGTGGAGTTCGCCATCGTCGTGGTTTTACCAGTTCGTGGACAAAATACAAAAATAATGCTCGTACTCTGTAAAGGCCCAGCTAGGAGGCTATTGCAGGTAAGAAAAATAATTTGAGAAGAAGGAGGTTAATTCTTCGCGGCAAAGAAAGTTGTACGCAAACGCTGCGTGAAAAAGAATATTGAATCTGGTGCAGGTCACATCCGTTCAACATTTACATAATACAAATTGTTATGATTACAGACGTTCGCTGGTAATGCTGTTTCATGGTCTTCTGCAGGTGCTTTAGGATTTAAAGGTTCGTAAAAATCAACACCATTTGCTGCTCAAATGGCTGCTGAATCTGCTGCAAAAGGTCTCAATGGAGCACGGAATGAAAACGTAGAAGTCTGTTAAAGGTCCTGGTTCAGGTCGTGAAGCTGCTATTCGTTCATTACAAGCTACAGGTCGAAGTGACAGCACTCGTGACGTAACACCATCCCTCATAATGGATATCAGTCTCCAAAAACGCCGCTCGTGTGTAATGGATTGCGCTGTTGAATTTGTCGGACAACCGCACATTGAACGAACGTCTGAAAAGGGGTAAACATGATCGAAATTGAAAACCAAAAATTGAGATCGATTGAAGTCAGCGAAGATGCAAAATTTGTAAATTCGTTGTTGAGCCACTCTGAACGCGGTCTGGTACTACCTTGGGGAATCCATTACGCCGAATCTTGTTGTCGTCACCCCTGGTACTGCAGTAACAGATATCCAAATGGATGGCGTTTTTGCATGAATTTTCAGACAATAGATGGCGTAGTTGAAGATGTAGCTGCAATCATTTTAAATATTATTGCGCTTAAAATCTTTCAGTAAGATGAAAATAAAGCATTAGAAATTGATGTTAAAGCGACCAGCAGTTGTAACTGCAGGCGATATCAAACATCGATAGCGACATTCAAGTTCTAAACCCTGATTTATACATTTGTACAGTAGCAGAAGGTCATCATTTCCACGTTCGTGTGAATGCCAAAAATGGTCGTGGCATGTTCGCTCTGAATACAATAAACTGAAAAATATGCCAATTGGTGTTATTCCACTGATTCTATTTATACTCCTGATCAGTAAAGTGAACTACCATAGAGAGAACACTGTATTGGTCAAAAATGTTTCAGTGACAAACTAACTCTTGATGACGGACAGATGGTCTCTATCGCACCTCAAGATGCTATTAGTTTAGCAGCATCGTATTTTAACAGAGCACTTGAATATTTTTGTTAACTAACAATGAAGCACTTTCCTATGGAAAATCATGGTCGAAAAAGAAGAAACTCAAAAAGAACGTCTCTTGAAATGACTATTGAAGAATTAGATTTATCAGTTCTGTTCTTATAACTGCTTGAAAATGTGCTGGAATTAATACAGTACATGAATTAACAAGCAAATCAGAAGCTGAAATGATCAAAGTTCGTAACTTAGGTCGTAAATCTCTGAAGAAGTAAAAACAAAACTAATCGATTTAAATTTAGACTTACGTCGTGAAGACTAATAGAAACTCTAAGAAGGAGGAATATTATAAAATGGCTTATCGTAAATTAGGACGTACAAGTTCACAATGTAAAGCGTTACTACGTGACTTTGACAACAGACTTTAATTATTAACGAACGTATCGTTACTACTGAAGCTCGTAGCAAAGAAAATTCGTTCTACTGTAGAAAAATGATTACTTTAGGTAAACGTGGTGACTTACATGCTCGTCGTCACAGCTGCATTTGTTCGTAATGAAGTTGCAGATGTTCGTGAAGAAGACGAAAAATCGTTGTTGAAACAGCGTTGCAAAAATTATTTAATGATTTAGCTCTCGTTACAACGAACGTCAAGGTGGATACACTCGTATTCTAAAACAGAACTCGTCGTGTGATGCTGCACCAATGGTTATCATTGAATTAGTTTAATATAACATTCAATCGAACACTTTTCGATGGTTGAAAGAGCGTCATGATGGTACATCAATCATCTTGCTTTTTGTAAGATGGAAAGTCTGGGGCTACTGAATGGTAGCCTTTATTCTTTCCTTTGATTATTTAGTCTAGCTCGTTGCCTTCCCGTCATTCATCTGGCGGGGAAGCACTTCATCGTAATAAAGTGTGTTTTTATTTTATACATATATATCATACATAGAAATAAGGAAAGGGTGTCGTTATTGGATCAGACTATTATTGAGTTAGAAAAATATTCATTATCGTTATCATGAAGACGATGCCAGAGAAGCCCTTGCAGGAGTTTTCCCTAGGAAATTCGACGAGGTGAATGGTTAGCAATTATTGGTCATAATGGATCAGGGAAATCTACTTTGGCCAAAGTTATGAATGGTTTGATTGAAGCAAATACAGGATCTGTTGTTGTAAATGGGAAAGACGTTAACTGAAGAGACCGTATTGATGCAAGAAGAACAGTTGGAATGGTCTTCCAAAATCCTGATAATCAATTTGTGGGGACTACTGTGGAAGATGATATTGCTTTTTGGGTTGAAAATATTGGACTTCCTCGAGAAGAAATGCTCGAACGTGTAACCAAAGTTCTTGATATGGTGAAAATGTCGAATTTCGGACGAAAGAACCAGCTCGCTTATCAGGTGGGCAAAACAAAGAGTAGCCATTGCGGAGTAACGGCATTAGAACCTGAGGTAATTATTTTGGATGAAGCAACATCGATGTTGATCCAAGTGACGCTTTTTGAAGTGATTTCGACGATTCAAAAAGCTTCACAAAGAAAAGAAGATTACCGTTATTTCTATTACGCATGATTTGGATGAAGCGGCTCAAGCAGACAGAGTTGTTTTTGATGGAGCAAGGTCAAATCCAACAAATTGGGACTCCAAAGGAAATTTTTAAATTAGGATCCAAACTAGTTGAAAAAGGATTAGATGTTCCCTTTTGCTGAGAAACTGATAGAAGCTTTCGTGAAAGAGGAATAAATGTCCCTGAGGAGTATTTTGATGAGGAAGGATTGGTGGAGTGGTTATGGACATCCGTTTTTAACGAAGTAAATTTCGCATACCAAGCAAACACTCCCCTTTGAAACACGAGCATTATATGACGTGAATTTTGCAATTCCTTCTGGAAAATATACTGCAATTATCGGTCATACTGGTTCAGGAAAGTCAACTATTCTTCAACATTTGAATGCTTTATTAAAACCTACTACAGGAACAGTTGCCTTTAGGGGAACGTATAGTGGATGCTCAAACGAGTAATAAAGATTTAAAACCCTACGAAAAAAGGTAGGAATTGTATTCAATTCTCCTGAAGCACAACTTTTGAAGAAACCGTTCAGAAAGATATTGCATTTGGTCAAAGAATTTTTGGAGTGAGGGAGGAAGAGGTAATCAAATTGCCAAAGACACACTGAAAAATTGTGGACTTCCTGAAGATGTCTTGCAAAAGTCACCGTTTGATTTATCTGGAGGGACAAATGCGCCGTGTTGCTATTGCGTGGGAGTATTAGCGATGCAGCCTGAGGATGTTAGTACTAGATGAACCAACTGCGGACTAGATCCCAAAGGTCGTAAAGAAATGATGGAGATGTTTTTCCTCTTACAAAAAGAGCAAGGGATTACCATCGTTCTTGTAACACATCAAATGAATGATGTCAGTGACTATGCGGATTACGTGATTGTTTGTAAAAGGGACGGTTGTAAAAAACAGGTACGCCTGAAGAAGTAGTTCTCGGATGCACATTGGCTACAAGAAAAACAATTAGGCCTTCCTTCGACCATTCAATTTGTGGAGAAACTGAAGGTAGTTTTACAACCGAAGAACGCCCAATGACATTAGATCAATTAGCGGATTTACTGGTTTTCACATTCTAGTTTTAGAGGTGAAGCAGGTGCTCGATAAATTGATATTAGGACGCTATTTACAAGGGGACTCATGGATTCATAAACTTGATCCAAGAACGAAATTAATTGGAACGTTTGCGTTGTATTAGTTATCTTCTTGGCCAATAACTGGCTAACATATGGCTTGTTAATTGTCTATACACTTATTGCGTTAGCTCTTATCGAAAGATTCCGCTAGGATTCTTCTGGAAAGGGATTAAAACCATTAATTTGGGTGATTCTATTCACAGTAGCACTTCAAATTCTATTCATAGTGGAGTGAAGTCTACTTTAAATGGGGATTCATCCAAGTGACTTCCGAGGGATTATTAACGCGGTATTCATTTTTTACGCTTGTATTAATTATCTCATTCTCAACGCTCTAACGCTAACAACTGCACCCTTTGCAGTTAACAGATGCGATTGAAGCAGTAATGAAACTCTCTCTGTTGTGAAATGTACATGAGGTTGCGTTACGCTATCGATTGCGCTTCGTTTCGTTCCAACCTCAATGGATGAAGCACAAAAATTATGAACGCGCAACGAGCTCGTGGGGTTGATTTTGGAGAAGAAATCTTTGAACAAATGAAGGCGATTATTCCAATCTTATTCAGCTTTTTGTGAGCTCATTGAATCGTGCAGAAGACTTGGCTACAGCCATGAAGCACGTGGATACCAGGGAGGAGACGGACGGTAGAGTACTGTGTCTGAACTATGATATGCGTGACGCAATTGCGGGATTATCCTAGTGGTTGTAACAATTTATTATTTGTATTTAAAAGTATAAAAAGGTAAGGAGCTTGACTTGTCAAGCTCTTTTTGAAAGAAGGAAAAAGGATGCAGCGATATAAAGCTCATTATTCAATATGATGGAACGCCCTATGTTGATTTCAAGTGCAAAGAGAATGGAAATAGTATTCGGCTGAACTGAATAAGGCCCTGAAGAAGATGACGAAGGGACAATATATTCCGGTTAGTGGATCTGGACGAACAGACTCTGGTGTGCATGCCAACGGTCAAGTAGTTCATATCGATTACCCAAAACGAATAGAGGCAAACGCACTTGTTCGTGCGATGAATCAGTTTATTACCAACTTCAATCCGGATTGTTTCTGCAGAAGCGGTGTCTGAAGACTTTCACGCGCGCTATAGTGTGATCGGGAAACGATATATTTATAAAGTAACGACTGCACAGGTACAGAGTCCGTTTCTTCGTCAGTATGAGCTGCATCACCCATTCAAAAACTGGATGTAGACCGCATCAACAAGGCTTTTGAAGTAGTGATTGGAGAACATGATTTTACAAGTTTTTGTTCGACGAAAAGCGATAAGGAATCTAAAGTTCGGGTTGTGACTAAAGCAGAAGTGAAGAGAGACGGTGATGAATTAATTTTTCACTTTTTGAGGGAAAAGGTTTCCTACAATATGGTTCGCATTTTAGTTGGAACGGCGCTCAAATTGGAGATGGTTTATGAGAAGTCGAAGAGATGAAACAGATTTTAGAAGCCATGGACCGAAATGCAGCAGGTCCAACGGCACCTGCACATGGATTATGCTTAGATGAAGTGTTTTTATAAGAATTTCAGCTAGAAAATATGATAGGATGAAGATAGTTATTTTAAAAAGGAGTGTCAATATGGTATTGAAAAGATTTTGATGTAAATTTACAAAAATATGCAAAAATTATTAGTGTCTACAGGGATTAACGTTCAACCAGGACACTACTGTAGTAATTTATGCAGAAGTGAACAAGCACCTTTTGCACGTTTGTTAGTTAAAAGAAGCTTATCACACGGAGCAAGCGAGTAATCGTATCACTGGAGCTGACGATGTAAATCGAACCGTGACCGCTTATTATATGCTGCGGAAGATCGTATTACGACTGTTCCAGAATATAAAAGTACAGAAATGAACTATTTATTAGATCAGAAAGCAAGTCGTTTAAGCATTGTTCTCTCAGAGATCCCAGATGCATTCAAATGGAGGTAGATACAAGTCGTCTTGCAAAAATCAACGAAAGCATCAAAGTGTTGCTTTAAAACCAATACGTGTTGCAGGTCAATCAAATACAAATGAGCTGGACAGTAGCAGCTGCAGCTGGTAAAGCATGGGCTGAAAAAGTATTCCTAATGCAACATCGACAGAAGAAGCAGTAGATTTATTATGGAATCAAATCTTTACAAACTTGTCGAGTATATGCTGATGATCCAGTAGCAGCATGGAAAGAACATGAAGAAAAATTAGACAAAAAGCAGCTGTTTTAAATAAAGAACAATTCGTGAAATTACACTACACTGCACCAGGGACAGACTTAACTCTAGGAATGCCTAAAAACCATGTTTGGAAAGCGCTGGAAGCATCAATGCTCAAGGAGAACACTTCATCGCAAACATGCCAACAGAAGAAGTCTTCTCAGCTCCAGATTTCTGCGTAGCTGACGGATATGTATCAAGCACAAAACCATTAAGCTACAACGGTAACATTATCGAAGGCATCAAAGTGACTTTTCAAAGACGGATCAAATCACAGAAGTATCTGCTGAAAAAGGCGACCAAGTAATGAAAGACTTAGTATTCGAAAACAATGGTGCTCGTGGATTAGGTGAAGTAGCACTAGTAAGCGACCCATCACCAATCTCACAATCAGGCATTACATTCTTCAATACATTATTTGATGAAAAATGCATCAAACCACTTAGCAATTGGTTCAGCATATGCTACAAGCGTTAAAAGGTGGAAAAACTTCGAAACTGAAGAAGAATTAAGAGAAGCTGGATTAAACCGTTCGGATGTACACGTGGACTTCATGATCGGTGGACCAGAAATGAACTTGACGGTATTCGTGAAGACGGTACTGTTGTTCCAATCTTCCGCAACGGAGACTGGGCAATTTAGTAAAAATATGAATTAAACTCAACATAAAAGGACATCAAGTTTAGGAGTTCTCTAAGCTTGATGTCTCTTTTTAGTAAGAAGACTATAGAAAAATCTTATAGAGGTATAAAAACTCAATTGGTAAAAATCACAAACCATTGTACAATTAATAGAGATAAAAAGCTTACAAATCTCGCAATAATTCTATTAATTCAATTGTATTTTACGAATAAGTTTGTTTTTGAAGATAAGCCACTCAATAGGGAAGAAACTCTTCTTATCGTCTAGAGGAATCCAAGTAAGAGAAGCATCAGAATAAAATTCCTTATATCTCATGAGCCGCATAATGCATATGGAATTAAAGGTTGCTAAACTAGCTAGTAAAACCTCCCAATTATCATCTGTATAAAACAATATGAGGCTCAAATCCAAAGTCTCTAGAACGAGTATAAGTAGTTTTTCCTAACATAAAGTTTCTTGATAAAGTACTGAAAACGTTCCTTTTTGAGATGTTCAAAGGTGAGTGAGGAGGCCTGTTCAAACGGATGTCCCTTTCGGAACGACGACACTAGCATGGTATCCCAAAAACTCTTTTTGAAAAAGGCTCAAGGTAAATATCGGTTTCAATCTTTTGAAACGAAAGACACCGAGATCAATTTCGCCATTGATGAGAGCTGTTTGTAGTTCTCTAGATCCCTCCTGAATCATGGTTAAATGAACAGTTGGGTGGGACATCATAAATCTTGAGAATACTGGCATTAGTTTAATGGCAAAAAGAGTAGGGAGACCGATTCGAATCGTTTCTTTTGCGGGCGATTTAGCTTTTGAATTTTTTGAACAGTTTCTTCTAACTGTAAAATAATTTTTTTCGCATCTTCGTATAGGAGTTGGCCAGCATCCGTTAAACAGATTCCCGTTTGTTTGCTGAATAAAAAGTGGAGTATGCAATTCAGATTCTAATTTTTAATGGTTTTGGGAAAAGGGTAGGTTGTGTGATGAATAAACTGCGTGCAGCTGAGGAATATCCCCATGGTCAACAATACTTACAAAGTATTGTAGGTGTTTAATATCCATTTGAATGTCTCCTCGTCATTTAGTGAAATCTACACATTATTTTTATCAAAGAAAAATGAGAAGCAATGTCTATTTTAAATTAAGGAGGAATAAGTATGAAAATAACAATAGCTGGTGCTGGAGCGATGGGAAGTCGTTTTGGATTGATGTTGCATAACGCAGGGCACGAAGTAGTACTAGTAGATGGTTGGAAAGATCATGTAGAAGCCATTCAAAAAGAGGATTAAAAGCAAACTTCAATGGTGAGAGAAGTCGATTGTCAAATTACCAGCGCTACTTCAAAGTGAAGTAACAGAGTCCGCTACAAGTGATTTGATAATTCTATTTACAAAGGCGATGCAATTAGAAAAAATGCTCAATGATTTGAAACCTGTTATTCATGAGAAGACTAAAGTACTATGCTTACTAAACGGTATTGGTCACGAAGAAGTCATTGAAACAGTTTGTTCCTAAAGAAAATATCTTTATAGGAAATACTATGTGGACTGCAGGAATGGAAGGTCCAGGACGAGTGAAACTATTTGGTAGTGGAACAGTTGCGTTGAAAGAACTTAGTGGATACTGACGATGCAAAAAAAGAAGCGCTAGAGATTGTCGAGGTATTGAACAGCGCAGGTTTAAATGCTAATTATTCAGAGAATATCCCTATATGCCATCTACAAGAAGGCTTGCAGTCAATGGTAACAATGAATGGCTTAGTACAATATTATTAAAGTAATATGTATGAGTTTGGATCTACCACAGATGCTCATATGATTGTTGAAAATATAGTGAAAGAATTTGCAGAAGTGCAAAAATTTGAAAAATGTCGAAATAAATGTTTCCAGAAATTGTTGAATATATCGAAAGTAATTGTTATAATTGTAAGACAATTGGACTTCACTATCCATCTATGTATCAAGACTTGAATAAAAATAATCGTTTAACGGAGATTGATTATATTAATGGTGCAGTTGTTCGTAAAGGTGAAAAATATGAATACCAACACCGTATTGTGCTTTTCTAACTGCTTTGGTTCATTGTAAAGAACAAATTTTAGGAGCAAAATAGCTCAAGAAAGAGGGAAATTATGGAAAGCTCAGGCTCAAACAAAATGACTGGAAAAAGTCTTTTGATCAATAAAAATCTTATCAGGAACAGCACTAGGGGTTATTGTTGGTCTAATTCCAAACGCTGTTTTATCTGCAATCTTAAAAATATTTTTAGTCAATATCCAATTGCTGTAACAATTACACAAATTGCAGTAATTTTCCAATTAGCAACGCCCTTATCATTGGTGGATTAATCGCATTTACAATTTGGATTTCAAACCAATGGAAATGATGGTAACAGCGGGTGCCTGCTTTGTAGCAAGTGGGGTTGTGACTTACAATGCTGAACTGAAAGCTTATGTAGGTGCGGGAACTGGTGACCTAATTAACACAATGGTGACCGCAGCGATTGCAGTTGGTATGTTGATGCTCATTAAAGATAAATTTGGGTCAACAGCAGTGGTTGCAATGCCAATCGTCGTTAGGTTGGATCTGCGTTTATCGGATTATTACTCTTACCATACGTTAAAATGATTACTGCAGCGATTGGTCAAGTCATCAACGAGTTCACAACATTACAACCAATTTTGATGTCTATCTTAATCTGCTGCTCATTTGCATTTTTAATCATCTCACCAATCTCTACAGTAGCGATTGGTTTAGCGATTCAGTTAAACGGTGTGTCTGCCGGGGCTGCTGTAATGGGGGTTGCCGCAACTGCTGTAGCATTAGTAGTTCATTCATGGAAAGTGAATAAACCAGGGGTAACATTAGCAATTGCTTTAGGAGCAATGAAATTAATGATGCCAAACTTATTCAAATATCCAGTCATCTTTGATTCCATGTTTATCGACAGCGATTCTTTCAGCGATTCCTGTGGCGCTCTTCTCCAGTCAGTGGTACGCCACAATCTGCTGGGTTCGGTCTCGTAGGGTTTAGATAGGGACCATTAGCTTCTATTGATGCAGGATTGAATGTTGGATTAGCTGCTATCGTTGGTTAGTTGTTCCAATTGCTGCTGCGATTGCAAGCAAGCTTGTTTTTGAAAAAGTATTAAAACTATACGATTCTTCAGTAGTCTTCAAATTCCAAGACTAATCAACAGAATTCCTATCGGCTCCTTCATGTAATTGCATGGAGGAGTTTATTTTTATTTTCCAAGGAAGATGGTACAATAAACCTAATAGAAGGGAGTGGTTGCATGAGAATTCAGCAACTCATTTATTTTTGATTGCTGAAAAAGGTTCGATGAATGAGGCGGCCAAAGAGTTATACGTCAGCCAACCAAGTTTGTCGAGGCCATTCGTGAACTTGAAATCGAGATGGATATTACGCTTTTTCAACGTGGAAATACGGGAATTACTTTGACGGCAGAAGGACGAGAATTTCTAGTATATGCTCGTCAAGTCCTCGATCAAGTGAATTTGATGGAAGAAAAATACAAAAGACAAACCAAACGGAAACGAACATTCTCAGTATCCGCTCAGCACTATGCCTTTGTGGTCCATGCCTTTGTAGATTTTTATTCAAAAAGAAGCGGAGACGAATATCAATTCACGCTTCGAGAAACAGAAACACAAAACATTTTAGAAGACTTAACGAATTACAAGAGTGAGATTGGTGTCTTGTATTTGAATGATTTCAACCGGAAAAGTCATGGAAAAACTATTCAAAGAAAAGGACTTAGTTTTTACTCCACTGTTAAGGCCCAACCGCACGTGCTTCTGCAAGTACGCAAAAATCCACTTGCCGAAAAAGAGAGCATTACTCTAGAAGAATTAGAAGACTATCCTTATTTATCCTATGAACAGGGAGAAGAAAACTCATTTCTACTTCTCAGAGGAAATTCTCAGCACGATGGAGCATAAGAAGAGCATTAAGGCAGTGACAGTGCGACCATCTTTTCAACTTAATGGTCGGATTAAATGGATACACGATTAGTTCAGGGATTATTGTAGTGTTAAACGATGATAAGATTGTTGCGGTGCCACTGGACGCAGAAGATACAATGGAACTAGGAATCTTACAACACGATCAACGAAAATTATCCAAGGAAGCAGAGCGACTTTCATATGCTAAAAACACATATTCAGGAATACGGCTTCGAAGTTCAAAATCTTGATTTTTAATTCACAAAGAGGTTGAACTATTCGGAAAATCAGTGATAATAAAAGAAGTACAGAATTACTCAGTAGAAGGAGACAGATGCAAATGAGTTGGAAAGCAACAAAACTATGGGAATCTTTTGAAGCACTAGAAGATAGGATGCAATACTACAATCCAATGGATGACACGCAAAAGAGGAAGCTTCTATACACCATTAGAGTTTGGTACTGCGGAATGCGTGGAATTGTTGGACCCGGGATTAATCGCATGAACACTTACTGTGCGCCAGTGCGTACTGAAGGATTATCAGCTTAATTGAGAGTTACGGGAAGAAGCAAAAAGACGTGGGGTAGCGTGCCTACGATTCACGTCATTTTTCACCAGAATTTGCAATGGAATCTGCGTACTTTAGCAACTCGTCGGATTGCTTCGTAGTGTGTTTGAAAAGCTTACGTCCAACACCAGAATTATCATTTGCAGTACGTCACTTGCATACATTTGCTGGAATTATGATTACAGCTAGTCATAACCCAGCCGCTTACAACGGATATAAAGTATGCGACGGTGAAGACGGCGGTCAAATGCCACCAAAGATGCGGATGCATTAACGCTTACGTTCGTCAAGTAGCAAATCCGCTTGAACTGAAAAGTGCTAGAATGATGATGCGTTGGAAGCAACAGGTTTAGTAACAATTATCGGAAAAGATGTCGATGATGCGTGCTTAAAAGAAATCAAAACGAGTACTGTAAATCCAAAACTTCTTAGCGATGTGGAAGGATTATCAGTCGTTTATACACCATTACATGGTACTGGTTTTAATGCTTGTTGAAAAAGCATTAGAACAAGCAACTACCAGCGATTGCACGTTGTTGAAGAACAAGCACTGCCAGATGGAGATTTTCAACAGTTAAATCTCCAAACCCTGAAGAAGGTGCATTTGAATATGCGGTAGAATTAGGAGTTGGCGCTGATGTATTATTAACGACTGACCCAGATGCGGACCGTATGGGGGCTGCCGTACGCTTACCAGACGGAAGCTACCAAGTGATTACCGAAACCAAATCGCTGCGATTTTAGTGGATTACGTACTCTATGCGCACCAACAAGCAGGAACACTTCCTAGCAATGCGCTTGTCGTGAAAATCAATTGTAAAGTAGTGAACTTCCATCAGCAGTAGCTAAGAGTTAGCGCTGAAATGATGAATGTATTAACAGATTCAAATTTATCGCAGAACAAATCCAACCGACGAAGAAACGGAGACCATACGTCTCATACTCGGTTTCGAAGAAAGTTACGGATATCTCGTGAAATCATTTGTCCGTGATAAAGATGCGGTTCAAGCAGTGTTATTACTAACAGAAGTAGCTGCACGCTTCAAGAACGAAGGCAAAACTTTATATGATGGTCTTCAAGCATTATATGCAAAACATGGTTACTTCTTAGAAAAGACGATTTCTGAAACAGTAGCTGGTTTAGAAGGTCCACAAAAGATTAAAGCTTTTATTAGATGGCTTACGTTCTTCCAGTTCCGACAAGTTTCGGAGGATTGAAAGTAGCATTAGCTCAAGACTTCATGCAGTGAATGAGCAAAAAGATGCAGATGGGGTCGTTTCTGAAATTGGACTTCCAACCTCTAACGTATTGAAATACATCTTGGAAGACGGATCATGGATTGCGGTTCGCCCAAGTGGTACCGAACCAAAAATTAAGTTCTATATCGGAGCGAAAGCAGATAGTGAAGAAGCTGCAAAAGAAAAAGTAGCAGCCTTACAAGCCAGACTTTAGAAAAATTACAATAATGAAAGTCGTTGAGCACTCTTACATTTGTGAGGGTGCTTTTACCTCTTATAGAAAAGAAAGTTTTGAGAATCAAAGGGAGTATGCTATAATGGAATTCATATAAGTAAGCTTTTCAAAAGATTGCTATTTTAAAAGTATTAAGGAGAACTCAATGAAAAAGATTTTTACAAATTATTTCTAGTAGGGCACGTTATTCTGTTCATTCGTCATTGCAGGGTGCTCTGCTACCCAGCCACTTCAAGTGAAACAACACAAACAGAAGATACGGTTTATCATAAAAATGATATTACTGGACCATCGGCTTCTTTGATTAGGATGCTAAATGCCTCCATTAACGAATTATGAGCAAACGTATGTAGAATCATAATAGTAAAACTGTAAAATGCCTTTATCTCGAGGTAAAGCAGCTGAAGAGCTTGCAGAGAAGAAAAAGAGCATTACAGATAGTAAAGTACAAGAAGCATTAAAATGAGTGGACGCTGTCTTTGTGAATCAAGAAAATTTTGATGTGCTTTTTACATGCGACAACTACCTCTAATCAAGAAGAATTTTTGATAAACTATGGAACGGGTATATGGTGAAGATGTTAACTGAGTTGGAGACCAACCTTCTCTAATCGATGCAGAAATAGAGTTTCAAGGGTTACCTATCCTATTAAAGTTTATGGACCCATGTATTAAGTAAATACAAACTCATTAGGGAAAGCAGGAGCTTTATACACTGGAAGATTACAAAGTCGATGGGATACCGTGTATTTGAAATTCCAAGCTCCAAAAAGTAGATCTTTATCAATATGAGGTACAAGCAAGTTATCAAAGAGACAATCCAGCTTTCTTTGAAGGGTTGATTCAGGAATTCAAAGGTAGGGCAATCTGACTTTTCTAAAAGCCCTCTTGCTTAAGTTGATTTATCGATTAGCAGCCCTAGATTTAAATCGAATTTGGGGTGAATTTAGAAGGCATGGATTATCTTCCAAGAAATACGCACTCATTTAGCAATTAAAGTGACGATAGGAGAAAGCAACGATTGATGATGCAAACTTAGTAAAATCTTCTTCGAAAATTGACTTGAAAACAGCTAACGAAGCCAATAAAGGAAAATTCGAATAAAGCTAACTATAGTAAGACCGGTATTACCCAAGTGAGTAAGTACAGTTGTTGCTCAGCCTAAACTCCTTAAAATCAATGGTGTTCAGTCGGATTTACATGGTATAATGAAGTCAAAAGCATACCAAGAACAAGTGTTATCACAAAGAAACTAAGGGAGAATTGAAAATGACAAAAATTTATTGAATCACCAGCGGTAAAAAATTATGTGAATTGACAAAAGAATCGTACTTACGTTGCTGGGACGAGCGCAATGGCGGTAATATTCGTACGCCTCAAAGCTAGCGAAGTAGAAGCGTATGAAGATGTGAAAAGAAGTCAAACGTGTCCTCGATTTAGGATTCGACGCTTCCACACTTACGCGGCTGCATTACTAGTAACAGGGACAGCCGTTACTTCAGAAATGTCACCAATCAACCAGCTTCTGATTTAGGCTTGGTTCGTATTTCAGAAGACGGACATAAAAGCAGAATTGCAGTGGGGATTCGAGGATGGCGGAAAACCAACCTCAGAATTCGTGAGCCACTTAATGAGCCACATCGAACGACTCAAAGTAAATCCAAATCATAAAGAGTTTTCCATTGCCACCCAACAAACTTAATCGCATTAAGCTTCACACAACCATTAGACGAACGTCATTTATCAAGGCTGCTTTGGAAAAATGCAAGCTGAATCCATCGTTGTCTTCCCAGAGGAATCGGCGTGATTCCTTATATGACACCAGGAACAAACGCGATTGGGAAGCAACAGCTGCGAAAAATGGCAGAGTTTAGAGCGTGATGGCCACATCATGGATTATTTGCGGCAGGTGATACACTAGATGAAACATATGGTTTAATTGAAGTCATCGAAAAAGCAGCGATGATTTACTCTCAAGTCGGTGCTAAAGGTGGAAAAATCTTACAAGAAATTACAGATGCGCAATTACAAGAAATTGCGGAATACTCCATATGACTCCGCACTGAAGGATTCTTAGACCTATAAAGATAAATAGAGCAAAAAGCAAGTCTCAACGAGGACTTGCTTTTCTTCAAGTCTCCATCCATGTACAATTGTCCAGAACTGTTGTAAAATAAAGAGGTAACTACAATAGGGTATTGACAGATGAGCTCAATTTGCTAAGGATGATAGCTTAACGCTACATACAGACCTATACCAAATTAATGATGAAAACGTATTGGGAAACAGGCGTTTCTGAGAAAAAGCGATTTTCGAAGCATATTTCAAGAAAGTTACCATTTGAAAATGGATATACGATTTTCGCTGGACTAGAAACGCATTGTCCACTTTATTGAACAATTACGTTTTTCAAAAACAGACACTGACTATTTACGTGGACTTGGACGATTATCCAGAAAGAAATTCTAGCATACTTAGAAAATTTCGAATTCAAAGGAAGTATCCGTTCTGCAGTAGAAGGGGAACTCGTATCGAACGAACCTCTTGTGCAAGCTGAAGGAACACTTGCGGAATGCCAATTAATTGAAACAGCCTTATTAAATATCGTCAACTTCCAAACTCTTATCATAACAAAAAGCGAGCCGTGTGCGTATGGTTTCTGGAAATGATCCAGTGTGAATTCGGTACTCGTCAGTGCTCAAGAATTAGATGCAGCGATTTGGGGAACGCGCAGCATAAGCATCAGTGGATGTGATGTGACAAAGTAATGTTCGTGCCGGCAAGATGTTTGGCATTCCAGTATCTGGGACACATGCCCACTCATTAGTACAAGCGTACCGTGATGACTACGAAGCGTTCAAAGCGTAGTGCGAGAGTCACCGTGACTGCGTATTCTCAGTAGATACGCATGATATCTTGAAATCTGGTGTATCCAATGCCATCCGTGTAGCCAAAGAATTCGCTGACAAGATTAATTTCTTAGGCGTTCGTATCGACAGTGGGGACATGGCGTATATGTGAAGAAGAAAGTTCGTCAACAATTAGACGAAGCTGATTTACAAAAAGCGAAAATTTACGCGTCCAGTGACCTTGATGACAATCCTTAACTTGAAGATGCAGGCGCTAAAATCGACGTTTGGGGAATCGACTCGTTTAATTACGGCGTAGAGGACCAACCAGCGCTTTGGCAGTGTACAAGCCGGTAAGTATCGACGACGAAACGGCGTAATGGTGGGATACAATGAAGATTTCTGAATAATGCTGAAAAGTATCGACACCTGGTAAGAGAGTATGGCGTATTACACGTAATTCAGATGGCAAGTTCGAAGGACTATCTCGCATTGTGGGATGAACGTCAGATCAATTAGACGAACTCTTTATGTTCCATCCAGTCTACACTATATCAACAAAACAGTGACTGGACTTCACAGCGCGTCCAATTTTACAAACTGATTTTCGAAAACTGGAAAAACGCGTGTATGAATTACCAACACTTCAAGAAATTAAAGCGTATAAAAACGAGCAACTGAAGCGCTATGGGATGAATACAAACGTATCTTGGAACCCAGAACAATATCCAGTTGACCTCTCAAAAGACATACGACCAAAAATTGCAAGTATTGCGAAAATCAGAGAAGAAGTCGTCTTAAATCAGAACAGTTACCAAAGAAAACGCAAAGTAAGGGGAACGTTAGGAGACCATTACAGCAAAAATTATCAAAACGCTCGAGGTGAAAAACCAACGATTAGTCCTAAGAAGAAACTCAAAACCGTCGATTTTCGTTGCAGGTATTCTGTACAGCAACCCATTCTTGAATGGTATGTCTCTGAATTAGCGACAGATTCAACGCTCACTGGGAAAACTCTGCACAAATGGCAATTGATGAATTAAACGAAGAACAAGACCAAAAATGTATCGTTTCTATGCTGCGTCTTCTATGGCGTGCAAGCAGATGAACAAGATGCCATGGATGCATTGATTTTATGAAGGCAACGGACGTACTTGCGAACGTGAAGGATGCGTAGATGGACTGAGACGCAGTATTGAAGAACTTGAATGGAAATTTCAGACTTCAATAAAGGAAATATTAGAGGCGTGAACGCATGGTCGCTCAATATGCGATTGCAGGCAAAACAGGCTGTGCCGTAATCGGAACGGACCATGCGGCTGAATCGGTGACCGGTCTTTCTATACGAAATTTGGAGATGGGGCTGCAGATATCACTCCATTATGGCGTCTCAATAAGCGTCAAGGCCGTGCGATGTTACAAGTGCTAGGTGCTCCAGAGCATCTATGAGAAGTCCCAAACGCAGACCTGAAGAAGATCGCGCATCGCTTCCAGACGAAGTAGCGCTTTGGGGTTACTTACGAAGATTGATGATTATCTGGTAGGAAAAGCGATCAACGAAAAGGCAGTGGAGACGATTGAAAACTGGTACAAAAAGACAGAACATAAACGTCACTTACCCATTACAACTACGATGATTTTTGGAAATATAGATGAATGAAGTCTGCAACTGATGTTCAGTTGGTGTGTTTTTAATATCAGGAGAAAATTATTGACTTTATGTTCAAAAGGGAGTGCTATGTTAGATATGAAAAGATGTCGGTTTTAAAAGATTTGAGTCTCATTGAGGTGCTCTATATGGATATAGGATTACCAGTGGTTCTTGGAGGAGTGATATTAGTGAATCTTTATCTCATGCTTGTTACTGGGTCATTCGATTAGCGGTCGTCATGAGCTTGAGAGAGGGAACCGCTTATGGATGTGCCTAGTGAGGAGAGGAAACTCTCCTCTTTGTTATAGTTAAGAGGAATTTCTATGGCGTAAGATAGGGAAGATTTATACAACTAAAGAATTTAGCTATTTAAAAGACCTTTTGAATTTTTGTTAGAAGTAGATGAGCAGTTGTTCATGCTTTTTAGACCCTTTTATGAAAGGGAATACAGGAGGTGACTTATTTATGGAAGTTATTGTTGTAAAAACTCAAGAAGAGGGCGCAAAAAGCAGCTTTTGAGGGTGTTTAAACGTCACACAGCAAGGAGCGCAAGTATTTGGGTTGCAATGGATCAAGTCCAGTGAGTTATGAATTACTAAGAAATAGTGATTTAGATTTTCAGATCGCATCTCGGTAAATTTAGATGAATATGTGGGATTAGCGCCAACGGATGAACAGTAGCTATCATTATTTCATGAAAGAGCAATTATTCAACGCAAAACCATTCAAACATAGCTGCTTACCAGATGGATTAACTAAAGATGTCGATGCTGAAGTGGAACGTTATGAACGCATCTTCAAGAAAATCCAGTGGACTTACAATTGTTGGGAATTGGAAGTAACGCACATATTAGATTCAATGAGCCAGGTACGCCATCTCACTCAACGTACGCACAAAGTTCATTTAACAGAGTCATCGATTGAAGCCAATAAACGTTTCTTCGAAAAAGAGAGGATGTTCCACGCTATGCCCTATTCAATGGGATTACAATCGATTATGGATGCTAAAAGATTGTTTTAATTGCGTTTGGTCAAGTAAGATCTCATGCGATTAAAGGCTTAGTAGAAGGCCCAATTACAGAAGAGGTTCCAGCAAGTATCTTACAAAAACATCCAAAAAGTGACTGTGATTTGTGATGAAGCAGCTGCAGCATTATTAACAAAATAAAGAGTTTGAAAGGGCGTCTTCCGGACAACGGAAGAGCGTTTTTGTGCCTTTAAAAAGACTGATTGGAGGATGAACAGAGTGATTTAAGGCTCGTTTTCAAAATTTTTCTGAAAATATTTTGGTAAAACCCCAAAAACACTTGACGAAATTATTTTTAGGGTAACCTAATAAATGTAGAATCTACATAAATTGAGAGGATGAATTCATTGATTACGATTAAAAATGTTGGGGTATCGTATGCTGATGCAACCACATGTGTTAAAAGATTGTAATGCAACCATTGAAGGACCCACTATTACCGGATTATCGGGCCCAAATGGCAGGTAAATCAACATTATTAAAAAGCAATATAGGACTGATTCAATCATCAGGAGAAATTCTGATTGATGGAGAACCCACAAAAAAGAGTATTACAAAAATCGCCTATGTCGAACAAAAGAGTCAGATTGACTTTTACATTTTCCAATCACTATTCGTGAGTGTGTTGTTTTAGGAAGAACTGTTAAAAGAAACCATTGCAACGATTGACGAAAGAAGATTGGGAAAAGGTCGATGCAGCCATTGAAGAAGTGGGATTAATCGATTTAGCATCTCGCCAAATCGGGCTCTTTTCTGGTGAGTCAATTCCAACGTGTATTATTAGTCACGTTGTATGGTTCAAGAAGCAATATATTTTCCTTGATGAGACCATTTGTAGGGATTGATATGCTTAGTGAGAAAGTCATTATGACGATTATCCCGTAAATGGAAAGAGGAAGGAAGACTATTTTTAATGGTCAAACCATGACTTATCGAAGGTGAAAAAGAATACTTTGACCAGGTGATTCTTGTCAAACACGCGATTGTAGCCTCTGGGAAAACAGAAGACGTATTCATTAAGAAATACTTAGATGATGTATACGGCGGTAGTGTGTATATTCCACAAGGGGCTGAGCATGCATAATTTCTTTGAAGGATTAATGAATTCCATTTCCTGCAAAAATGCGTTTGTTTCAGCAGTCGTGATTGGTGCGGTTGCCGGAATTTTAGGATGCTTCCATCATTCTAAGAGGAATGTCTTTAATGGGGACGCTATCTCTCACGCGGTATTACCGGGTGTAGCGTTGTCACATATTTTAGGCATTAACTTCTTTATCGGAGCCCCTCGTGTTCAGGTTATTAGCATCATTCCTAATTTAGCTTCAGAATCAAAAATAGTACTATCAAAGGCGATACCGCTATTGGGATTACTTTTAGTCTCGTTTTTAGCGTTGGGAGTTATTTTTGATTGGTGGCGAAGAGTTCAACAGACTCTATTCCATATTTTATTCGGGAATATTTTTAGCCGTACAAGATATTGATTTACTCATTACATTGGTGGTGAGCGTGATTGTAGTCGTCGTTATTTTAGCGTATTTTTAAAGAATTACAAGTAACGAGTTTTGATCCAGTTTTCGCTCAATCTACAGGGATGAACGTCAGTTTTATTGCATTACTTATTGACGTCTCTATTAGCACCAGTATCCATTACGGCAATGCAAAGTGGACAGTCACGATTGTAGCACTACTAATTACCCCCTGCAGCAACAGCGTATTTATATTCAAATCGTCTAAAAATAATGCTGATTTTAGCCGCGATATTTGGCTCATTATCATCCACATTAGGATTGTTTATTGGATATACGTTAACATCGCTATTGGGTCAACCATCGTATTAACAGCAGCAGCACTTTTTGTCGTAAGCTGACTATTTCACCAAAACAAAGAGAAAGAAGGAAAACTCATGAATAGTATAAAGAAACTTTTAGTAGCTACTCGTTGTCTTAGGATTGCAGGATGCGCTACTGGTAAAAGAGAATAGTTCTCAAAACGACATCTGCAACGGCAGAAAACATACAAGTAAAGTGACAACAAACTCTATTATTTATGATATGACAAAAATATCGCTGGAGATTTAGTGGATTTACATAGCATCGTTCCAGTAGGGCAAGACCCTACTAACGAGTATGAACCATTACCAGAAGATGTTCAAAAGGTTCAAAAGCAGACTTGATTTTCTATAATGGAATTAACTTAGAAAATGCTGAAGATGCATGGCTTGACAAAAATGGCTAAAAATGCAAAAGTTGCAGATGAAAGACTATTTTGCAGTGAGTGATGGTGTTGATGTAATTTATCTTGAAGGGGAAATGAAAGGAAGAAGACCCCCATGCATGGTTAAATATCGAAATGGTGTGATTTATGCTAAAAACATTGCAAAACACGAATTAATTGCAAAAGATCCAAAGAACAAAGAAACATATGAAAAGAATTTAGCAGCTTATGTTGCAAAAGCCAGAAGGTCAGATAAAGATGCTAAAACAACGTATCGCAAAAATTCCTGAAGAAAAACGTTTAATCGTAACAAGTGAAGGCTGCTTCAAGCACTTCTAAAGCTATGATATTAAATCAGCGTATATCTGGGAAATCAACACAGAAGAAGAAGGAACTCCAGAACAAATCGCAAACTTAGTACGTCAATTACGCAGTCAAAAAGTTCCATCATTATTCGTAGAAAGTCAGGTGGATGACTGTCCAATGAAGACTGTTTCTCAAGAAACTGGTCTCACCACCTTCAACAATCTTCACTGACTCTATTGCAGAAGCAGGAAAAAGATGGAGACAGCTACTACAGCATGATGAAATGGAACCCAGATAAAATTATCGAAGGTTTAAGCAAATAATCAAGAAGAGCTTTTAGATTTCTATTCGATTCGTTGATAGAATCTAAAGGTTCTATTTTGGGAAATCAGATAAAAATTCAAAACAAAGAATGACGAGGTGAAGAAGATGAACAACTTTTAAGAGTACTGTTTATAATAATAGGTGGCGATGGAGGCGCGATGATTTATCAAATTTTCTTTTTCCAGAGGTGATGGGAGCTCATTCGGGATACGGAGTTGCAGTTGGTTACAACGAGAAATCGATTTTGGAATCTAAGGTCTGATGATTTTAGTACGTTAATGTTAAGTATGATTGGTTTTATTTAAGAGTCGTTTTAGGAGCATTAATAGTCGGCGGATTAGGGATTGGTACGATCATCTTCTGCTTATTTAGAGGAGCTACCTTTGTCAATCTCGTTGGAGCAATTGAAAACTATGCTGTCATTGGTTAGTGATTGGTGGAAATTGCAAGAAAAGGCTCGAGTAGACCTTTTTCTATTCTATAATAATCACAAGGAAGTATTGACTTTTAAAGAAAACAGGTTAGAAAGAATATCACTGATGAAAAACTATATTAGAGAGGAGATGAATGATCTCAGCATTAATCGTCAGAAAATACATTATTTATACATAGTAACGATAAGCTGCTTTAGTTTAGCGCTATTAAGTAGGGGAGGTAGGATTTTATGTTGAACTAAGATTTTATTATAGCTTGTCGATGGTGGCCTTTTGATTGAGTGCTGTAGTTGCATTTTAGGTACCAAGATATGGAGATGTTTGGCAAGAGGGAATTCAACTGTTGTTTTTGGAATTGACTGGTGCTGCGTGACATTGATAGGCTTATTGAATGTGAACAGCAAGCATCTCTATTCACAATTGTTGTCGCTTCTTTAGTGCTTCTAGTGGTTTTCATCAAATGAATGCTAGTCATATTATGATGGCGGATCGCTATCGAGCATTCAGGGTTCAGTTTTCTGGAAAGAAAGTTTTGTTTGGATTTCGCGTCTCAGTATTGATGATGATGGCTTGAGTTTGATTCAATCAGTTTGCTTAATTTATTTCTTAGTCCATCGTTTTTCGGCTACCAAAAATCAAATGATCCATTGATATAGAATCGTCGTTGGAGAAGTAGATTCCGTATACAAGCGGAAAAATAGTTTAAATTTTTGATTGGATTTTATTCAATTTTTATCTTACATTTTAGCTTAGGAAAAGAACTATTGAACCAGTGATACACAAGCGAGTTTAGATACCTGAGCTCTAAAGCTTAGAGGCTTGTTTATGCGGAAAAGACTTGATAACAGAATTAATAAACCAAAGTAATATAATCAAAAGAATTATCATGTATTGAATGTATTGTTTGACATAGCATAGAGGTATGGGAAAGGATTCTATCAGAGTTGAATTTTTCAGGAAAACAGAAAATTAAAAGTCTGCAATGCTTGCACGATAGATGCTACAAATGTAAAAGCCCGCAAAATTACAGATTTAAGAAAAAGGAGACAGAATTATCATGAAAAACAACCTTTATTGGACTTTTGATGATGTTTTTATTTGTGGTAGCTGGATGTGCTACGAACAACTCAAACACTCAAACACTCAAAACCAAACAAGGAAAATTAAAAATTTGACAAACATTTTATCCAATCTATGACTTTACAAAAATATTGTTGGAGATGAAGCAGACGTATCTCTCGTGATTGGGGCAGAGAGCCCATGATTACGAGCCTTCCGCAAAAGAAATCGAGAAATGAGTGAAGCGGATGCGCTTGTTTATGACAGTGAATATATGGAGACTTGGATTCCAACCGTATTGAAGACACTCTCTGATAGTAAAGTAAAACCAATTAGTGCAACAAAAGATATGGTATTACTACCAGGTGGCGAGGAAGAAGAACATGATCATTCAGAAGAAGGCCATAGTCATGAATACGATCCTCATGTGGTTGTCTCCAGAGCGTGCGATTAAAATGGTTCAAACCATTACGAAACAATTAGTCGAAGCTTTTCAGATCAAAGAAGTATTTGAGAAGAATGCCAATGCATATATTGAAAAATTAACCGCACTGCATAATGACTACACAAATGCATTTAAAGATGCGAAACAAAAGAATTTTGTGACACAACATGCGCGTTCCGTTATTTAGCATTAGATTACAATCTAAAACCAAGTCGGAATTACAGGAATTTCACCTGGAGGCAGAACCAAGTGCTTCACGTCTTGCAGAATTAACAAAATATGTAAAAGAAAATGACATTAAAGTGATTTACTTCGAAGAGAATGCTTCTGAAAAAATTGCGAAAACATTAGCCGATGAAACTGGAGTAGAGCTTAGTGGTCTTAAAATCCAATTGAGTCTCTTACGAAAGAGCAAATGGATAAAGGGGAAGACTATATTTCAGTAATGCGCGAAAATCTTGCAGCGTTGAAGAAAAACAACAGATCAACCGGGAAAAGACATTCAACCTGAAAAAACAACAGATAACAAGACAGTTCATAATGGATACTTTGAAGATAGTGCCGTGAAAGATCGTACTTTATCGGATTATGCAGGCGAATGGCAATCGGTATATCCTTATTTAGTCGATGGGACTTTAGATCAAGTCTTTGATTATAAAGCAAAATTGAAAAAGACAATGACGAAAGAGGAATTCAAAGACTACTATACTAAGGGATATAAATCAGATATCACGAATATCAATATTACTGATAAAACAATGGAATTCAAAAAGAAGACGGAACAACGGTGAAAGCCGAATATAAATATGTTGGCTATAAGATTCTTACTTATAAAAAGAAATCGTGGTGTTCGTTACTTTATTTGAAGCAGTAACACCAGCTGAAGGCGCACCAAAATATGTTCAGTTTAGTGATCATAACATCGCTCCAGTAAAAGCAGAACACTCTACTATCTTCATGGGAAATGAAAAAGCCAAGAAAAACTACTGAAGAAATGGATAACTGGCCAACATACTACCCAACAAAACTAAGCGGATTAGAAATCGCACAAGAAATGCTTGCGCATTAAAATCAGGATACGAAGAAAAGCGTTCAGAAACGAATCACTGGAGACAAACAACGCAAAGGACTCGGAACGAGTCGTGCGGATGTTTGTCGAAGTGGAGGTCGTTTCTGCTTTTCTGAGTTCAACTACAAAAAGGATGCGAGCAATCGCGTTTAGAAATGGAACGTTGGAAAATTCTTCACAGTGCGAAGAATTTGAAATTGAAAGAAGGAACGTGAAACGTTCTGCGGATGTTTCGGGAAACGCACGCCATTTCTGTGAAGTCGAGTTCAACTTCACAGGATATGAGTCTTCGAGTTCAGAAACTCAATAAACCACTGCGAATAGATGCAGATACAAAAACAGGGTTCGATATCGAATCTTGTTTTTGTTTACTCAAAATTAACTTATGTTAATTTTGATTTTTAAACGAAACAAAATTATCATAAAAGATAATTATCATATATGATACTCGGCATTTTTCACGAGAAAAACAATGCACGAAAACCGCACTATGATGCTAAAAATGGGCCTCAAAAAGTCTGATTTTTGGAGTTTGTTTGGTTGACTATTACCAAACTTAATGTATAATACTTTTGTGTTAGTAAACAATTAGTTTAAAAGGAGAAGCAATGAAATCGGACATCAACTGCGTGCTCTTATGAATCTAAAAAGGGATTAACGCAAGAAGAGTTAGCGGAGAGAACAGATTTGTCAAAGGATACATTTCGTAACTAGAAAATGATTTGAGCTCGCCATCCATGGATACATTCTTCGATATTTTAGAAGTATTAGGATGTCCTGCTGCAGACTTTTTGATGAAGGTCCTGAAGAAGTTTCTCACGATTTACCGTGAGGAAGATATGACGATGATGGAAGATGCTAAACACCATACAACGGTGACCTGGCTCAACCCAGATTCGAATGAGCATGAGATGGAACCCGTGATTCTGGAGTTTCAAGTTGGGGAGCATATAAAAACATTCCAACCGTCACTGTCAGAAACATTTGGGTATGTACTTGAAGGTTCTGTTCAAGTCAAAGTCGGAAAAACAAGTCGAAATAGTCTCTAAGGAGAATCGTTTCTATTGAGGCAAAAGCCAAACATCAAATTAGTAATGCCGGTAAAACGACTTCTAAAGTGTTAGTCGTGGCAACAGATCTCTATTTATAATAAAGAAAGTTAGAGAGTAGCAATGTCAAACAACACCATTATCTCTATTTGAGAATGTGAACAAATTTTTATGAGGATACTCATGTATTAAAAATATTAATTTCGAAATCGAAAAAGGAAAAATTCTATACATTACTAGGACCTTCAGGATGCGGGGAAAACAACAATTTTGCGTATTATTGCTGGATTTACAGATGTATCAAACGGAAAAGTGACTTTAAACGGGGAAGACGTTACAAAACTCAGCTGAACAAACGTAAAAGTAAATACAGTCTTCCAAGACTACGCATTATTCTCACATATGAACGTATTCGAAAACATCGCGTTCGGCTTTACGCTAAAGAAAACCCTGAAACATCATTAAAGAAAAAGTAGCAGATGCTTTACAAATGGTGCAATTATCAGATATGAAAACCGTGAAATCTCACAAATGTCTGGTGGACAGCAACAACGTAGCCATCGCCCGTGCGCTTGTCACATGAACCAGAAGTACTACTACCGATGAGCCATTATCAGCGTTAGACTTAAACTTCGTACAGACATGCAATATGAACTTCGTGAATTGCAACAACGTTCAGGCATCACATTTATCTTCGTAACGCATGACCAAGAAGAAGCGTTAGCGATGAGTGACGAAATCTTCGTTATGAGTAAAGGGGAAGCCATTCTAATCAGGAACACCAGTGAGATATTTACGATGAGCCAATCAACCGCTTCCGTTGCGGACTTCATCGGTGAAAGTACACGTGGATGGGGTCATGAAGGAAGATCTACCTTTGTAGAATCTCGTTGGAAAAGAATTCGAGGTGCCGATGCCGGAATGCGTCCGAACGAAAAAGTTGAAATCGTGATTCGCCCAGAAGATTTGAGCGTTAACGACGATTGGAAAAAGGAAAAATTAACCGTTGAAGTAGATACCAGTTATTCCGTGGGTTCACTACGAAATCATCTGCAGACGAAAATGGCAATGAATGGATGATTCACCCACTGTAAAAGGTAGCGTAGGACTGCGTGGGCTTATACTTTGGAACCACAGGATATCCACGTAATGCGTTTTGGAGAAAGTGAAGAGACTTCGACGCTCGTCTAGAAAGCTACGAAGACGAGGTAGAAGAAAATGACTAAACAATCTCGCTTTCTATTTTCCATTCCATACTTTATTTGGTTGTTATTATTCAGTAATGACCGCTTGGAATGATTTTTATAAATCATTCTTCGACATCAATGGACAAGCAACTGTTGGAAATTATACAAACTCATTTTGCGTCAGGGAACTACTTTAGAAATGACGTTCAATTTGTTTGGTATGCATTTCAGTCACCTAGTAACATTGCTAATTAGTTATCCAACAGCTCTATTCCTTAGTCGTACAAAACATAAACAATTATGGCTCTTATTAATTATTTTGCTCACATGGGTTAACCTCTTATTAAAAGCCTATGCATTTATTGGAATCTTTTTAGTCAAACAGGAACAGTTAACCAATTCCTTTCCTTATTTGGAATTGCACCACAAGAGTTCTTTTGTTTACAGACTTCAGTTTCTAACGGTAGCAGCGTATATCGAGTTACTATTTATGATTTTGCCAATCTTCAACTCCATTGAAGAATTACCAGGTTTCTCTGATTGCGGCGCCGACTTAGGAGCGACGAAATGGGATACCTTTAGACGTGTTATCTCCCATTAACAATGAATGGGGTTCTAGGGGCGAGTCAAGCGGTATTTATTCCATCGCTCACTCTTCATGTTGACTCGTTTAATTGGAGGAAACCGCGCCATTACACTGGGTACAGCCGTTGAGCAACACTTCCTTGTAACGCAAAACTGGGGAATGGGTTCAACCATCGGCGTGGTATTAATCGTAGCGATGATTATTTTAATGTTTGTTACAAGAGATCGTAAAAAGGAGGCGTATCAGAATGAAATTAGAAAATAATAACAAGTGGAGTAATCTCTACTTAGTGTTTGTATTTGTAGTCTTATATGCCCTATTTTTACTTGATTTTTACTCCTTTAACAGTGCTGGAAGCATGAATGGCTCGAAGAGTCTCACTTAAAACATTATGAAGCTGTTTTGAGCGGATACGCGATTAATCGGGATTGTGCTTGATACACTGATTCTGCACTATTATCATCACTTATAGCGACTGTGATTTGGAACACTTTGGAGCTATCATGATTCATTACATCCGTTCCAACCATCGCAAAGCGCAAGTCCTATTAGGATTTAAATAATATTTTGATGGTATCGCCGACGTTATCATCGGGGCAAGTTTATTGACTCTATCTCACAGTTGTAGGATTTAAACTCGGCTTCATGTTCGATTACTTTGCGCATATCGTACTAATATTCCAATTGTCGTTAATGGTTTCTACCAAAATTATCTGAAATGAATCCATCAATGATTACACGGCTCGTGACTTAGAGCAACAAGTTCTCGGGTGTTAACACGCATCGTAATACCATCAATTACACCAGGAATTTGAGGATTCTTTAGCATTTACGTCTCATTAGATGACTTTGCCGTGACATTCTTCGTAATAGGAATGGATTCTCAACGATTGCCGTTGAAATTCTACCATGTGCGCGTCAAGGGATTAGTTTAGAAATCAATGCTTAAGTATGTTGATGTTCCTATTCTCATTATCCCTCGTGATTGGCTATTACTTCATCCAAAAATTCCAACAAAAACGATTGAATGGAAGACTTTGAGAGTGACTTATTGAAAGGAGTCACATTATGAAGCGACTAACGCTCTTAATCGAAGCGATTTTAGTTTCTTGCCTATTGCTGTTTGGAGTCTCGTAAAAACTTTGAAACGGCGATAGCTGGTAGCTCCAGAAACGATTATCGTTTATAACTGGGAGACTATATTGATCCAGAGTTGATTGCTCAATTCGAAGAGGAAACTGGATATAAAGTCATCTATGAAACCTTTGATTCGAACGAAGCTATGTTAACCAAGATTAAGGCTATGGAACGAATTATGATGTCGCTATTCCAAGGAATATACGATTCATAAAATGGTCCAAGAAAAATCTATTAGAGAAATTAGACTATTCGAAAAATCAAAGGCATAGAACATATTGATCCACGTTTCCTTCCATCAGTCTCTTTTGACCCGGACAATACGTATAGTATTCCTTATTTCGGGAGAACTTTAGGGATTGTATACACACACGTCTATCCAGAAGGAACCATTAGTGAGTGGAGAGATTTATGGAAGGAAGAATTTAAAGATTCGATCTTATTCATTGATGGCGCCCGTGAAATGAGTGGGGATTGTACTTCAAACACAAGGCTACTTCTTTAAACGAAAAAGATGAAACCATTGTGAAAGAGGCGGGCAAGTTCTTGAAGACGTTAATGCCACAAATGCGAAAGCCATTATTGCTGACGAAATGAAGACATATATGATTCAGAAGAAGCGAATATTGGTGACATTCTCTAGGAAGCTGCAACGATGATGAGCGAAATGAAAAACTTGCCTATGTAGTTCCGGGGCGAAGGAACGAATTTATGGTTTGACTAATATTGTCATTCCAAAACAGTGGCACATAAGGAAGGCGCTCGTGCGTTTATCAATTTCATGTTGCGTCCGGAAATCGCAGCGAAGAATGCTCAGTGATGTGGGGTATGCAACGCCGAACAAGGATGCGCTAGCACTCTTATCTGAAGAAATTACTGGATGAGAGTTTTATCCGACAGAAGAGGCGATGAGTAAGATGGAGGTTTACGAAAAGTCTTAGGAACCGACCTATTAGGGCCTTTTACAACGATCTTCTCGAAGCAAAATCTTAGGAAACTAAGAAAAGTCGAGATGCTCGACTGCATGTAACATAAAATGAGGAAACTTCGTTCCTTTGAAATTTTCAGTATGAATAAAAGAAGAGAGATTGACAAAATCCACCTCTTTTATTTTGGACGAATTTAAAGGAAACGAAAGTTTTTATGAAAAAGGAGAGTGTGCGACTTTTAAAATTCTAGTTTTTGATGAGGAGATATAAAGGCTAATAGGTCGTATGGACGGCTAGAGGAAACTAGGAAATGCGAAAAGGTGTTAAGATGTTGTTTGTGCTTTTGTTAAATGTCCATAAAGTCTCGTCCAAATGGACGAGGGTCAGGGAGTGGTGTAGTAAAGGTTTGTGCTAGCAAATTGTGGTTCGTAAGTCACCATGACTCCGAGGCTTCGGAAGGTATTCGTCGGCTTTTTTGAAGCGATGACGGTGCTGTGTGATCGAGGGTGGCGTAAGTTTTGTAATTGGTTTTTGGCGGCTTGCTGGCAGGGTTTGTGATCAGCTGAGATGCTGAGTGCGATGAGCACTTTGATATCGAGTGAGCGGCGTGATGTTTTAAAAACGTCGCTTTCCTGAGTTGGCCAATCGCTATTTAAAAATGACAGGTGGTACAAATGGATGGAGTCGCAATTTTTGCCACATTGATGCAGTTGAGGAGGCAGGCTGCGCTGGCGGTCATGGTATCCGACTGTTTTCCTGTAATGATTTTGCCAGCTGGAAGTTGTAGGGTACATACGGGAACTGACTGGCTTTTTCAAGAGCGGCTTTACAACTGGACGACCTTGTGGAGAGAGCCCACTTTTCTTCCATGATGTACTTGCCACGTTGAGCCGCTTCAAGCGTTCCAATACCGCGTTTGTAGTCGCACTGGCCTGCGTAGTAACGCAGGCGGATGATTTCTGGTTTGAAGCTTGCGCACGACTTCACCATCATCAGTGAGGCAAAATCCGACACGGTTCACGCCCACATCTGTAGGAGACAGAGTGAATTGGAGCGTCACCATAAATCTCCTTAAGATACGACGTAATAGAGGAAGGCTTTCAATCATCCGGTTGTAGTTCACGGTTGTTTCACCGTATTTTGGCAAGGTGGAAGGTATCAATCATGTTGACATCTTTCTAGTTCGTGGCTGCCTTACAGGCCACTGTTCACAGGGTGGTTGAGTGGTAAATTCCATACAGGAAGGTCAAATTTAGAATATCCTGCACGGTGACCGCTGTTTGGTTTCTCATGGTAAAGTTGGCTTTAAACAGGCTGTTAGTTTTTCCACTGTTAGCACCAGGAGCTGTTACGACAGACATGAGAGACGTGTTGTTTCGATAAATTCATTTGCGCCATATCCGCGTCACCACGATGGTTTCCACGTCCATTGATAACCTTCTGTGTAAAATCATGCGTATATACTTTTGATCCCACGACGCTCGAGGAGTTTTAAATTGGTAGCAGCAGGTTGCCCTGTAAAACGAGTGATGAGAACGCTATTATTTTGAGGTCCCATAGTGTAGGTCGTCCATTGTGAAGAACATCTGGTCATAAGTGATTCCAAGGTCACAGCGAATTTTGTTTTGTTCAATATCGCCGTCATATACACAGATAATAATTTCTGCTGGTCACGAAGGCGGTGGATAATTCATATCTTTTTCCGTCTGGGTCAAAACCAGGTAATACTGCATTGCATGGAAATCACCGATTAGTTTACCACCAAATTCTAAATATATTTTGTCATAAGCATTCACTGGAGAATGAACTGACTTTTGTTCTTCTAGATATCTCTACTATCAAATCCTAATTTTCACTACGACAAACCCCTTCAATTCATTTCAGTAGTATAGCATAAAAAGGAGGGGAAATTTATACAAAATCAGCAGTCAGAAAAAGAGTTGAGTGGTATATAGGGCAGAGTAAAATAGTATTGACTTACTCCAAATATGGAGGACGATTCTAATGAAAAATATGATGGATTATGTACAAGAGTTCGAAAGGACACATTTGAAGAGAATCTTCTGAAATTGATGCCCTTGTCTTAACAGAATTAGGATATTCGCTCACTGGAAGAAATCGTTTCTTCAGATACGAGTGAAAAGAATTTTCAACGATGGAAGAGATTGCTCACTATTTGGGGAAAATGCGGAGAGATTATTGAGAGATAATCCGATGATGATTACGCAAGAAAGAGTCGATTTAACGCAGGAAATTGAAGAGCAACGATATCAATCCTTAAGTTTTTGGGATGAAGAGCGAAGTGGACTCGAGATATTACGAAACAATTCGCTGCATTGACAGTGGAAATAAGTCCCAACGTGCGCATCGTGATTTACCGTGAACAGATGAAACGCTGATTGGTTGAAAGAGACTTTATGATGACGTATTCTCCAATTATTCCAGCACATAAAGATGCTAAGGAATATTTTGAACAACAGGCAAAAGTGTTTGATGGAAAATCCTCTGTCAGGACATTCAAAAGGAGGAAATCTAGCTCATACGCTGCGCATACCCAAGAGAAGGAAGTTCAATCGAGATTAGGAAAAATCTTTCTGTTTTGATTCTCCAGGCTTACACTGTTCAATTTTAGAAACGGAAGGTTATCGCGCAGTGGTTCCATTACGATGCGTTACATTCCCTCAGGATGCGTTAGTAGGATTGCTTTTAGAATCTGAAATTCTTTGTGTCATCGTCAGTAATGCTTTTTGTGGCCTCCAACATAGTGCTTTTACATGGAAATTGAAAATGGACAATTGTAATGATGGATCATTTGACGAAGAATAGTCAATTGAATGACCAAACGTTTATGGACGAAGAAGTGAGGATGAAGAACTAGAACTGTTCTGGGATGTCTTCTTCGAGCTTTCTTTACGATTGGTTTAGATACGATTAATGATGTGTTTGGCAAAATTTATGCATTATGTTCAGGAGTTCTTCAAAGCTGCAGGACAAATGGATGAAGAAAACGTGAACTACTCACTGAGTAGCCCCTGCTTTTACTCACAAAACTCGCTTCAATGTATGGAGAGATTCTATTAGTTTTATGGATACATTTAATGTCGAATCCAAGTTGGATGATAGTTTAACTAGATTCATTGGAAAAAGAAGGAGTTTCCATTAAATATCTGGCCAACAGAGAATGAAGAGATTCGAGAATACTATCAACAGCGACACGAACAAAGAAAACACGAAGAAAAATAAATTAGCTTAGATTACTGAATCTTCACGGATATCTTTTTATAATAGTTAGAACAGAGCTGATCGGTTCACGATGTCTCTCACCTTATCCTCAAAAAGGACGTACGGAATAAATTTCACGCCCTTTTCAGCACTAGTGGACAATGGCTTTAGCTGTAAGTCATCTCATTCCTATTCAACTTTGTGGAGGGAAGAACGAAATGCCATAGATGCAATTGTATCTATGGCATTTCGTCTTCTCTCTCGTCTTTAATACGGATTCACGTTACATTTATAGAATCCGTCAGACTTTTTGTAATCCTGAGATTGATTTCTTTCTTCGTTCCCGAGAACAGTATAAAGAAAAGAGAAGTCGTCCAAAATTCACTCAGGCGAGTTTTGGGCAACCTCTCTTGTTTTCTATCATTTTTCGCGCTCGATCGCGATGGCAACACCATGCCGCCGCCCACACAGAGGGAAGCAACCCCGATTTTACCATCGAGTTGGTTGAGTGCATTAATCAGTGTGACCACACATGCACCAGAAGCACCGATTGGATGGCTCTAGCGCAATGGCACCACCGAATGGATTTACTTTTCCGTTGGAATCTTCAAGTCTTTAATGACGGCTACTTGTGCCGCAAAGGCTTCATTCACAGATATCCACTTTTTCAAGCGGGATGCGTGTACGTGCTACTAATTTTTCGGATGGCTGGAACAGGCCCAATTCCCATGATTGTAGGTCTACACCTGCTTCTGCATACCCTTTTAGAGTTGCTAGAATAGGTAGATTCAATTCTTCGGCATACTCATGAGTTGTCATAATGACAAGCGGCTCCATCATTGATTCCCGAAGAGTTTCCAGCAGTGACCACTCCATCTTTTTGAAGGTTGTTTTCAATCCAGAAAAGATCTTTCCAGTGTTGTGTTTGCACGGATGAATTCATCGCAGCTTTGAAGTCCTCAGATTTTGTCTACGATTGAAGACCGCTCAGGAGTGATTTTCCTCGAAACGTCCTTCTTGAGTTTTTAGCAGCTTTGTTTGCTGAGAAGATAGGGCAAAAGCATCGAGTTCTCTGGTAAATCCGTATTTTCAACGATGTTTTCAGCGGTAATGCCCATCGCGTCTGTTGAATAAGCGCGTCTGTTAACCCATCATTAAATAATGAAATCGACTAAAGTAACTGGTCCGTGAGCAAAACCGTTGTTGAGCTAAATGAGGCAACTCATATTTTCCATACCGCCAGCTAAGACGATTAGTATCTCCTAGTCGAAGGGATTGTGCTGCAAGAATAATGGCTTTTAATCCAGAACCACAAACTTCATTGACCGTTAAGGCTGTACGAGAATGGGAGACCAGCTTTTAACCCTACTTGTCGAGCAGGATTTTGGACCAAGTCCAGCGTAAAACATTTCCGGAAAAATCACTGTATCAATTTGGTCTGAGATAATTTGGCTGGATAGCGTGATTTTGCGACCGCCGTACCCAATTCAATCGCAGAGGTTGTAGCAAATTGACCTCCGAATTTTACCAATGGCAGTCCGGGTGGCACTGACAATGACAATATCACTCCGTTCATATTTTTATTCCTTTCTAGAGTAGATTCACTTTCATTCCACCATTTTATGAGATTTTGCTTTGTAAAACCTAATTTTTAATCGTTCTAAAGAGTAAAGAATTGTTTAAATGAGAACAAATAGTAAATTCAATTGTCCAGACGGCAATTTTTGCTAGCATAGTTGTTGTTAAGAAGAACAAGAAGCCCCAACATGTGTTAGGCTTTTTGCAAAGGAGAACAACAATGAATATAGGAATAGATAAGATTGGCTGTACCGCCAACTGCACTGGATATGGAAACCTTAGCAGTTGCTCGTATGCGAGAGCCAGCTAAATACACGATTGGTATTGACAGTCTACAATGCAGCAGCTCCAGTGACACAAGATATCGTGACTTTAGCCGCAAATGCAGCTTTATCGATTATTGACGATGCTGACCGCGAATCTATTGATATGATTTTATTTTGGAACAGAAACAGGAGTGGATCAATCGAAATCAGCTGCAGTTTATATGCAACGGATGTTAGGATTATCTAACCGTGTTCGAAGCGTAGAATTAAAACACGCTTGTTATGGGGCAACGGCAGCTCTTCAATTAGCAAAAGGACATATCGCATTAAATCCTTCTTCAAAAGTATTGGTCATTGCTAGTGATATCGCTAAATATGGATTAAATTCTGGTGGAGAACCTACTCAAGGAGCGGGTGTAGCTATGGTTGTTTCTGAGTCGCTGCTTATTAGTCTTAGACAATGAAACAAGCTTGTTTACGGATGACGTAATGGACTTTTTGGAGACCGAACTATGAAGCTTATCCATTAGTAGATGGTCAATTTTCAAATGAACAATACATCCGTTTCTTCTGCGAAGTGTGGAAGAACTACCAAGAAAAGACTCATTACGAGTTTTCGGACTTCGAGGCCATTTGCTTCCACTTACCGTATACGAAGATGGGGATGAAAGCTTTCAAACCGTTCTTAGAAGAAATGGAGCGAAGAAGAAAGAGAACGTTTCACAGCAAGATATCAGGAAGCATCTATTTATAACCGCCATATGGGAAAATATTTCTATATGCGTTGCGATCATTATTCCTAAGTTTTTATTTCGTTATTAGCAGTCAGATTTGTATTAGTAGCTGGAGACCGCATCGGATTCTTTTTAGTTATGGTTCAGTGAGCAGTTAGAATTCCTTTGTCGGAGAATTGCTGTTGAAGGATTCCAAAATCAATTGCACACAGGAGCATAAGGCTTTGCTTGGAAAACCGTAAATGTTAACCGTTGAAGAATACGAAGAAATCTTTATGGAAGTTGTCGATCTCAGCGTGAGTCAAACATCGCACATCGTGAAAGACAATAGCCCTGCAGACACTCACAGGGGTTAAAAACGAAAGTACAATATACTATAAATACTTAACCAAACCGTAGCCACCAAGGTTACGGTTTTGTTGTGGCAAAGAATGAAAAATAAAATGTAGCATATATGTTGCATTTCAAATTTTCCAAAATTGAAAGCAAACTATAAACGCTGAAATGATGCGGTGTAGCGGCATGGTCTGGCATCAATAGTCGGCTCAAAAGACGTGTGCGGAAAATAGTGAAATTTCCAGACAGATTACCACTCTAGTTACCTCCCGATTTGAACCACCAAAGAGCTTCAGGAAAGACCGGTGGATGCACCTTTCAACACCTCTCACACCTTCCTTCTAAATGAGTGGTGAAACACTTTTCATATGATTTGGACGGAACAAACACACACAAAAGTATGATGCTGCAGTAGTTTGAGAATTTTATAATCGCAGTAATAGAGATGATAAAAGAGAGATAGATTAGCTTTCCTAAGAAAAATCTTTAAGCTAAATATAGCTTTGGAATCATTGCTAAAATTAGATATACAAAGTGAACTATTTGCTATAATTAGTATCGTAACACAAAGACGGGTAGGAGTGAATGTAAACGATAGGATATATGAAGAAGATATTAGGTTGTCAGGCCAAGGAAATACGTGTATTATTAATAACAATTGTGTGTCTTTCAACTGCTTTAGATGGAGGCCATTATCCCTTCATATTTATTTTCTGGACTAATTGATGTTTTCGTCGACTCAAAAGGTTGAGGATTTAGTATTCCAATGATAGGCCTGTGTCATGCCCTTTATTCGTCTTGGATTATTTGGCATGGGAAGATTCACAACAAAATGATGAGCAAAGCAAGTCACTCTATCCCTTAAAGAAAAACTTATTACAAGCATCTCTTTATGGAAAGTTTAACCAGCAGTGAAGTAGAGTCACTAATGCTTAGTGAATTAAAACTATTAGAAGAACAAGGGACTCGCCTATCATGATCTATAGTCTTAGTTTTTGCGTTGGTTACTTGTATATATGTGTCCGTTATAGATTTAAAGCTATCAGCTCCTTTATAACGTTATCTTTTTATCGATAGTGGTGCCAAAATATGCATGAAATCTATTCGAAAAACATTCAAAGGAATGGGCTGAAGTAAAACCAATTGAGTATTGCAGCAACAAGATATTTAAAAGTAAGCCGATTATTGACTGTTGAAAAATCTTTTGAATAAGTTGATGGGAACGTTGAATCAAACAGAAGCAGTTTATTTTCAAATGAATCATGTACGATTTTACATCGAAGTTAAGCAAACTTATTTGGGATTAAGTTCATTTTGTACCGCTAGCTATTGGGTATATCTAGTTATTGTTGGGGGACACTAGTTAGCTACAGTTACTGCAATTTATTTAGCGAGTGATCGCTATAGTCCTTTTACTAAATGCAAATCAGATTATTATCAAAGATTTAATTCAATCATTCCCGAGTGAAAGAGTGGAAAAGTATACGGAGTTTGAAATGGAATAATTTTGAAAAGTAAATCTAGTATCAGTACAGTATTTCCAATTGAGTTACAACAGTGTAGTGTCTAAATTGGATGGAATGACTATACTAGACAAAATTGATTTAGAACACGAATGAGAATGAGAGGGATACCGATTATGGGGCCTCAGGCTCTGGAAAACTCTACACTCTTTGGAATTAGTATACTGACCCCATGCAAGCCAAAAGATGGAGTTCAGAAATTATAATGGAGTTCATAGACATTTACTTTTGTGAGATGATCGAAAGAAACACATTGGAGTCTCTTTACTCAGGAATCATGATTTTCTATGTAGTCGTTAAAATTTAATATCACTGTAGGGAAGACTATCATTCTTGGATAGTGAAGCTATAGTGCTGTTCTTCAAAAGAGTGGGGTCTAGGTATATTTAGTGGATAGACTAGGGCTGCATAATGCAGAAGTAAATCTGACGTAGAGTCACTTCTGGAGGAGAGGAAAGCTAGACTGTCTAGCGTCGTCTATTTACTTTCTAGAAAAAGTCACCAATTGCGCTATTAGATGAGTCTTTCTTCGCCATTGATGAGGACACAACGATGATGATTAGAGAACTTTATAAATGATAATATTCATTTATAGAGATAAAGCAGAGTTCCATGATCTAAACTATATAACAAACAGTATACTTTTGAATCAGGAAAACCAACTTTAAGTCGTTGGAATAGGCTTTTTCGTTTCTATTAAGGATCAAGATATTTTTACATCATTAATGAAGAAGCATAATGTGAATTAGATAAGCATGAAATGCTCTTGAAGCAGAACAGTTTGGACAGAAGGTAGGAGTTAAGTGGTATTTATTAGGTAAAATATTATCTGTATTCTTTAGAGGTAGTTCTATTAAAGAACAGAATAGATAAAAATAGAAAAATTGAGAATATGTATGAACTTTGAAACACTGGTATGTTGAGTGATGCTAGTGTGAAGTATAAAGATGCATCTACTTTTTAGCTATAACTTCATGGTGAACTGACTCAAGAAAAAGATTGCAAATTATACAGATTATATCTATTTCGCTCATGAATATAGCTATGCGATTCATAAATGAGGTAATGTATAGGTTAGGGGAATTAGTGGTAATGTTCTTTTATTCTGTTGCACTATTTTATTTGCAAATTCATCTTTCTTATGTAACAGAGTTGTTCTTATTTTGGCGCTGTTGTGTCCTTTTATCTATTATTTATTTGTGGCTCTGTATAGAGGTCTCTGCAAATACTATTCTATTAAAAAGAGGAATATTAGAAGAAGACAAGTTAGTAGTT
>BNJU01004004.1_pt1 | contig 47241 bp, 69 predicted proteins | sample 8539281 | NCBI WGS metagenome assembly BNJU01 (sample SAMD00202456, study PRJDB9452) | human saliva metagenome | isolation source: human saliva | place: Japan
TAAAATTAGTCAATTCCAACTTCTTTTGCGAACAACATCCGCGATACGTGTTACGTAGTCGTGAACCAGTTCATCTGTTGGGGCTTCAACCATGACACGAACAAGTGGCTCTGTACCACTTGGACGTACAAGAACGCGTCCGTTTCCTGCCATCTCTGCTTCTACAGCATCGATAACTTCTTTAATGGCTGGAACTTCCATCACGCCATTTTTTTATCGCTCACACGGATGTTCACTAATTCTTGTGGGTATGTTGGTACTTCACTTGCTAATTCGCTTAATGTTTTACCAGTTTGTTTCATCACATTCATTAATTGAATGCCCTGAAAGTAAGCCGTCTCCTGTTGTGTTTAAATCAAGGATGACGATATGTCCTGATTGTTCTCCACCGAAGTTGTAGTTGTTTTTACGCATTTCTTCAACAACGTAACGGTCACCTACAGCTGTTTGAAGGGCAACCATGCCTTCAGCTTCTACCGCTTTATGGAATCCTAAGTTACTCATAACAGTTGATACGATTGTATCTTTGCTTAGCGTTCCTTGGTTTTTTTGAAGTGTTTACCAAGGATGAACATGATTTTATCGCCATCAACGATTTCTCCATTTTCATCCACTGCGATACAGCGGTCGCCGTCGCCATCGAAGCTTAATCCAAGATCGCGCCTGTTTCTTTCACAAAGGCCACTAACGCTTCTGGATGTGTTGATCCAACGCCCTCGTTAATGTTCACGCCGTTTGGTTTGTCACCCATTGTGTGGAAGTCTGTGTCTAAATCAGCGAATAGACGCGTTAACATTGAAGCAGTTGCTCCGTTTGCGCCGTCTAAAAGCGACTTTCATGCCTGATAATGAATCCACTGTATTTTGTAGGAATTGGCTGTATTTCAATGTTCCTTCTAAATACTCATCCACTGTTCCTAATGCATCTGTAGCAGGACGTGGTAATGTATCTTCTTTAGCATCTAATAATGCTTCGATTTGTGCTTCCGTTTCATCCGTTAATTTGAACCCGTCTGAACCGAAGAATTTAATTCCGTTATCTTGTGCTGGGTTGTGTGATGCTGAAATCATAACCCCAGCTACAGCCCCTTTGCATACGTGTTAAGTACGCAACACCTGGAGTTGGAATGACTCCAAGTTGCATCACTTCAATCCCTACAGAAAGTAATCCTGCGATTAAAGCATGCTCTAATAATTGGCCTGAAATACGAGTGTCACGCCCCACTAATACGCGTGGATGTGCGTTTCCTTCCGCTTGTTGCAATAAAACGTAACCGCCGTAACGACCTAGTTTAAATGCTAATTCAGGTGTTAATTCTGCATTCGCTACTCCGCGAACGCCATCTGTTCCAAAATATTTCCCCATTGTGTTGTTCTCCTTCACCCGTTATTGGGCTTGTGTTGTTTGTTCTTTTGTGGTTTCTAACGGTTCTTCTGTTGTCACAATTTGTGTGGTCGACGCCTCTGTCGCCGTTAGACTGTTCATTGTCACCGTAATTGTAACCTCGATGGTTTCAGGTGAAATGCTATGCACCCCTGAAGGTAGAGTCAACGTAATTGTTTTCGTTGTCGACTGCGTAATATTGCTCACATCCACCACCACTGGAAGTGCCCTGATTTGGTCTAAGCTCGATTGAGCTCCTAAAATTGTAACTTGCTTAGTAGTAGAATTCAATAAATATGAATATCGTGAAGAATTTCCTGTCGCTGTTAAAATAATCGGTACCGTCTTCTGACTAGAAGAAATTGGCACACGAACTTGCACGCGTTCTGGATCAATTTTCACTGCTACCGGTTTCCCTGTTGCATCTACTGCTTGTAATTGAGCCGTAGTCGTATAGTCTGTTTTCGTTCCCTCAGGAATCGCAACATTTGCGACTACTTTATCCACTTGGTTCACGATGGATGTTGCTGCTTTCACCGTTACAGTTGCTGGTGAAGCGACTCCTTCGCCGACTTGATAGCCATTTCCAATACTTGAAGCATCAGCCTTCACGACAACTGGAACTTCCTTCGTCGTAATCTTTTCGATGTTAATTTCTACTGTTTCTGGCGACACGATTCCATGAACTCCTGTCGGTAATCCTGTCACTTCCAACGTAATCGTATGTTTTCCTTCTCCTAATTCAGACAAATTAGGCGTCTTCACACGATAGGTACCATTGCCTGTTGTGCTTAAAAGTAAGCTACTAGAACCTTCAAGTCGTAATGCAACAGAATCTGGTAATCCTGTTACAGCATATTCATCACTGTTGATATCCACGTAAATCGGTACATTTGAAATCGTATTTGAACTTGATTGTGGATTTAATGATGATGAACGCAAGCCCCCATTTGCATCCGTTGCTAACGCGAATAGGAAGATGGTTAAAATAAACGACATCACTAGTAAGAATGATTTACGATTCATCCATTCAGCCATTTGAACGACCTCCTTTGAAGAAGTCACGTACCCAACGAACAATCGTTGGCTCTGCATCTCCTTGGTCTTCAACCACTAGTTGTTCAGATAGAACCTCTACTAATTCGCTTGAACTTAACTCACGGTGTAATTTCTCACGAATCGCAACACTGACTTTCCCTGTTTCTTCAGAAATGATAATCGTAATCGCATCGCTCACTTCACTCAGTCCGATAGCGGCACGGTGACGCGTTCCTAATTCTTTCGGAATCATCTTATTTTCAGAAAGTGGCAAGTAGCACGCTGCTGCGGCAATCTTGTAGTCACGAATAATTACTGCCCCATCGTGAAGCGGTGTGTTTGGAATGAAAATATTCGTGATCAACTGATTGGAGATATCTGAATGAATCGGAATCCCTGTATTGATAAACTCTTCCAATGAGTTGCCTTGTTCGATAGAAATCAACGCCCCGATACGACGTTTCGCCATATATTGAATCGCTGTATTCAATTCGGAAATCATGACTTCTGCTTCGTTCGCACTTTCGTATTTACGAGAGAAGAAGTTTGAACGACCTATGTGCTCTAACCCACGACGAATTTCCGGTTGGAAAACGATTAGCGCCGCTACAACTCCCCATTGAATCACGAAGTTCATAATCCAGTCCAAGGTGTTCAACCCAAGGAAGAAACTGAGGAACTTAATCGCTGCAATCACCGCAATTCCCTTCATTAGGTTAATCGCACGAGTTCCTTTAATAATGACTAAAATATTATAGAGTATATACCACACAATCAGAATATCAATCAGATTGCGAAAACTCCCCCATGAAAATAAACTGTCCCAATTTATTTGCATAAAGTTAACCTCTCTTCCACCAATATGTACCTTTCTATTATAGCACAGATAGCCCCTAAACTAAAAAGTGCACGATTATTCATATAACAATAAAAATCAAGTGAGTTAAAACGCAAATGTTCTTACAGAATTCGGAAAATAATCATTTACAAAAACGCTTACATATGTTAACCTGAGCTTGAAATACCGCTACAAAATAACATCCATTCAAAAGGAGGAACTATCATGAAAGACGATCGTAAGGGATATATTATTGCTGGAGTTTTAGGTTTTTCTCACTTATTTTTGTAGGAAGCACCATTTACTATTTATTAACTCATTAATCACAGACACTCTCTACAATGAAATGTATAGAAATTACCTAAGACCGTAACAGGAGGTCTAGAATAAAATAAATAAGCTTTCATCTTTTTAAGATGAAAGCTTATTTTCTTTATGCTGTCTTCAACATTTGCAATGTAGTAAGAATAACCACCCGTCACTGCGATTAAAATAATCATAATCATCGTTGCGACAAGAATTGCAACATTATTTTCCCATGAAGATTCCTGTAAGCATCATGAGGACACCTGCCACTACAGAAGCAATTCCAAAAGAATCGTTGTGTTTTACGGAAGGCTGCGTCATTGTTTTTTTAAGCCATGAAGCACGGAATCCGAAGTGTTTTGAATTCTCTTTGATTTTTTTGGAGCTAGATTTCCGATAAGGATAAAGAATACCCCTAGAATAAATGTTAGGAAGCGGCTCATTTGCGCACCTGCTGTCATTCCACCTAGGTATAACCAGAATTGGAAGTAAGCAATGACGTTCAATAACAATAAGAGAATCCAGCTAATTGAGCGAGCCGTTCTTACATTGCCCCCTGTTAGTTTTTGGAGATGAGCTTGCAATACGAATCCCAAACCCAAGAATCGCTACAAGGATTGGGAAGAGAAAGATTGAGAATCTACTTGCTGTTGCCGTCACATTCCCCGCCAAGTCCATGCGCGATACGATGGTTTCTGGTAAGAACCATACCACAAAGAGTGATACAACGAGTGGTGCAAACATCAATGCGAGATAGGCATATTTTTTTAAATTGTTTTACTTGTTCCATGTTATTTTTCCTCCAATAATTTGATTGATCCATACAATGGCTTCATCCAGTACGGTCAAATTCAATTCATAATAAATAAAGTTTTTTTATAGCGTGTTTCATAAATTAAATCAGCGTTTTTTTAGTTTTCTAAGGTGATAGGATAAAGCTTGCGGCGTCATCCCAATCATCGTGGCAAGGTCACCGGTGTTGGTCTTCCCTTTTCGCAAGATTTCCAAAATCTGGCGACGCGTCTCATCAGAAAGAGCGGCCATTACTTCGTTCACTGCCATGATCTCATCTTCTTTCTATTTAAATTTATCTTTAATTAGAGTATACTCCCGCGATTCATAAAAAGCAATAGTTATTTAAAAATATTTTTTAATAACTTTGCATATTAAAGATGATACCTTCGGGTCCTTACGGATTCCTTCGGTATCATCTTCTTAAATTTGTTATTCTTCTGAGTGTATTTCCACCATTAAAGTGCGTCGCTTAAGCGGGCGAACTCTTCAATCGTCAGTGTTTCGGCACGTCTAGATGGGTCAATACCTGCAGCTTCTAATGCAGCGGCTAAGCTTTCTTTTGTATGGCCATTCCCAACGTAAGCTTTTGGCTAAATTATTCCAGAGCGTTTTACGACGTTGCACGAAGCTGTTTTTTCACGAGCGCGAAGAATTTCGCTTCGTCTTTCACTTCCACGAGTGGGTTTTCGCGACGTTTCAATACTAAAATCGCAGAATCCACATTCGGAGCTGGATTGAAGACCGTCTTCGGCACGATAAATCCAATGCTTGCCTCGCAGAAATATTGAATCGCAATCGTAAGTGATCCATATGCCTTCGAATTTGGCTCAGCCGTCATTCGTTGCGCCACTTCTTTTTGCATCATCATCGCAAACCCATCGATTGGCAATTTCGATTCCAATAAGTTCATAATGATTGGCGTTGTAATATAGTACGGCAAGTTGGCCACGACTAATAACGGCTCGTTAATGTCGAAATGTTCTCCGATGACTTGCTCTAAGTCGACGTCCAAGATGTCGCTATGAACCACCGTTACATTATCGTATGGGGCCAATGTTTCATCGAGCACTGGTAATAAACGGCCATCGATTTCAAACGCCAGCACTTGTTTAGCTTCTCTTGCTAGACGTTCGGTCAATGCACCAATCCCTGGTCCGATTTCAATGACGTTTGTCGATTTGTCGACTCCTGCCACTTCTAGCATACGCGTTAAAATATTCGGTTCAATTAGGAAGTTTTGCCCTAGACTCTTCTTTACCGTTAGCCCATGCCGTTCCATAATCTCGCGCGTTCTTTCGGCGTCGCGATATCCTTTATTTCATTCATATTTGTCCTCATTTTCTAAGACAGCCTCGAGTGCCGCCCTTAATTGTTCTTCTGTAATACCAAATAATTGTAATCTTTTCGCGAACTGTTTTCCATTCGTATGGCCAATTTTTAGAAAATCCGCCACCTTTTGACGTCTCGTTGCTGAATCTGGTCGTCCGATAAACCCTAGCGCCATCAGTGTTGTCTGCGAAATCACTGGTTCTCCTGTTTCTGTTGAAATCTCATGCACCGATTCGAGCGCTCGCTGGATGGCTTCGGTACTCGCGTGTTCCACCCCAAGACTCTTATGATTGTCTTTTCTGACGGCTTCTTCACGTTCGATAAAGGCATGTTTCACGCCAGGAACACGTTCTTGAATAATGTTGCGAATACGAGTTCCAGGATAATCAGGATCCGTAAACACAATCACTTCACGCGTTTGCAGCGCCTTTTGAATGAGCGCAATTGTTTCTTCGTCAATCGCAGAACCGTTCGTTTCAATCGTCTCGATATCCGGATAGATTTCTCTCAAGCGTCTTGTATCGTCTCGCCCTTCTACGACAATGACTGGATTCATAGCAAGCCTCTTTCTTCCATGCGGAATAGCTTGATGGCATTTTGTGTTGTTTGAGCTGCCACTTCTTCCCAAGCAAGGCCACGTTCTTTGGCAATCGTTTCAACCACGTAGCGCGTATAGCCAGGTTCGTTTCTTTTTCCACGGTAAGGCACTGGGGATAAATACGGAGCATCGGTTTCCACTAACATACGGTCGAATGGAACTAATTTCGCACACTCGCGTACTTGCGGTGCATTTTTGAACGTCGTCACACCACTAAAGGAAATATGCATACCTAAGTCTAAGAAACGCTTCATAAATTCCACGTCCCCATTATAACTATGCATAATGCCCCCGATGTCTTGAATGCCTTCTTCTTTTAGAATCTTGTAGCAATCTTCAGTCGCATCGCGGTTATGAATCACAATCGGCAATTTCATTTCTTTGGCAATCGCGATTTGGCGACGGAACACTTTGTCCTGTTCCTCGGGCGTTGAATCTTTCCAATAATAATCCAGACCCATTTCCCCCATCGCTACTACTTGCGGATGCGTCAGACGTTCCTGTAGCCATTCCTCGATTTCAATATTGTAGCGGTAGGCTTCGGTTGGATGCCATCCGATAATTGAAACCACTTCTTTGAACTCTTCGCTAAGCTCCAGACTTCGCGTAATCGTGTCCGTATCGAATCCCACCACCGCAAAACGCGTCACTGCTAGCTCCTTTGCACGCGCGATGACCTCTTTTTCTTCTCCTTCAAACGCAGATACATTTAAATGCGTATGCGTATCAAAAATCATAATTTCGCCTCTTATCTTGTTGCGCCATTTAAGAATGGGTTTGTCGCAATTTCATCTTTTAGCGTTGTTGGTTCCCCGTGTCCTGGGAAAATCACAGTTTCAGCAGGTAATGGCAATAAATATTTATGGATGCCTTCCATTAACTCTTTATGGCTTCCGTATGGGAAATCACTACGTCCAACGCTGCCTTTAAACATCACGTCTCCACCGATAACGAATCCATTTTCTCTGAAAATGAAGATCGTTCCACCAGGTGAGTGCCCTGGAATATGGGCTAATTCTGGTTCAAAGCTTCCGATTTTCCATTTGCCCATTTCTTTAGGGAAATAACCGTCCGCTGGCTTCACTGTAATATTTTCACCAGAGTAGTATGAACGGTTCAATTCAGGATCGTGTAAGAACACCTTTTCCAACTCGTTCATATACATTGGAATATTGTACTCCTCACGAAGCGCATCAATGGCTCCGATATGGTCTCCGTGCGCATGTGTTAATACAATCGCAACAGGCTTCAATCCTTCTTCTTTAATCAATTCTTTAATGTCCTCGGCTTGTGCACCTGGGTCAAAAATCACTGTTTCTTTATTCTCATCAATTAAAAAGTAGACATTTTCTTCCAAACGTCCTACTGGAATGCTTAATAACTCCATTTGTATTCCTCCTTTAGGTCTCCTCTTAACTCTACATAAAATAGTGAGTTCTTGCAATCAAAAAACGCCCAAGCATCGTGCTCGGACGTCTGTTGATTAATCATTGATTAATTTTTTCAAATCGATGGCTTTGTTTAATGCCGTCATCAACGGAACACCCGCTAATAATACGACGATTTCACCAAAGAATGTTTCACCATAGCTTAACCAGAATGGTAATTCTAGCGCTAAGTTCAATTCAATCGCTACTAAGAAAATCATCACACTGAAGACACCTGCTAAAACAAACATACGTGTTTTAACGTCTTTCACTGATTTGAAGATCAATGCGCTGATAGCGAATGAAACAATAGAATGTCCTAATCCGAATACTAAGTCATACCAACCTAGACCAGACGCTGACATAAATACTGAGTTGACAAGTAATACACCGGCAACCACACCGATTCCGTATTTTTTGTCAAAAGCGAATAAGTGGTTTAGCATTTCTGCGATACGGAATTGAATATTTCCAAATGACATAAATGCTGTTAATGATGTAACGACCACATATAGCGCTGCGACGATTGCGTTAATGACAATCAATTTTGTTTTTTTATTTTTGCATGTTACTGCCTCCTAGTTTTTTTATTGAGGGATGGTTTCGAACCTCATCGGCAAAAATCGCCACGAGCTATTGTACTACAAACTGTTTCAGATTGGTAGTCATAGCTTAAAAAAATAGAGCAACTGAATGATTTTTCCAGTTGCTCCATGCTCTCTTACCATTTTTTTCTCTGCCCACAGGTTCAAATAATGTTACCTTTTTCGGCTGTAGGTTCTCCCTCATACTCTTCAAACAAGTCTTGAATGGTTACTTCTACATCCTTACAGTCATCCATTTCTTTCTTTTTTAAATCATCCATTACTCAAACCTCCTTTTTCGCCTTTATCTTACCATAAAAGCTGTCACCCTTCTCCAATATAGTCTTTGAATTTCTTCTTGCACCGCTTGTGAGCTCCCTTGATGGACGTGACCGATTTATCGAAATGATCCGCCATCTCCTCAAAAGTCGCACCGTCCAACACTCCTAAAAACACATCTCTTTCAAAGCGGGAAAGGTGGTGGAAATATTCCTCCGCCTCTTCATGCAAAAGCACTTGCCGCTCGCACGAATCCACCGATGCCGAGAGCAATGCGAGTTCCGCCTTTTCCCCGCGAACGACTAACTCGTGTGGAATAAGCCGCTGACGGTGTTCTCTACGCAGACACTCCACCGCTAGATTTTTCAAGCAGCGCTGGTAATATCCAGCAAATGAGACGGCATGGTTCTCATCGTACTTATGCACCGCCCGAAGCATCATGATACGAGCCTCTTGCGCAAAATCGTCTTGATCCATTTCATGAAAAAAATAATGGTGATGAATGCTCATAATCAATGGGTCAAAACGCCGCAATAATTCGGTGATTGCTTCCTCTTCATCCTCCTTTGCTAAATGGACAACCTCTGCTAACCCTTTTCCTTCCATAATTTATCCTCCTATTTTAGTGTCAGCTCTAGTATATCCGCGTAAATACACAAAAAACCTTGTCTTTCTCATAGAAAAACAAGGTTAAAGATGAATTGTTCGAATCGTTTGTTTTGAAAAGCCAACATCGGATAAATTCCTGTCTCCTGATTCAAAGAGCAATAGGGACTATTCCTTTTCTCCGACCTTCTTGAAATAATGAACACCATACGTTTGGAAGAAATCGACTTTCAATTGTACAAATCGTTTCAAATCGCGTAATAACTGATACAATTGCGCACGTTTTTCGAACTCACGACGCGTTTGTGGCAGCGGCCGTTCGCGAAATTGTTCCAACAAGTCTTCAATCTCATCAATTAACTGACTCGCCGTATTTTGTTCTGCTAACTGCTGTGCGGTCTGTTTAAACATCTCCGACAGAATCGCCATCTCTTCTCCGTCCCAGCGGAACTCGTTTAAGTTAGCAGCCATGATTTCCAAGAGCTTGCTTTGATCGCGGCGCATTTCAAAATATTGATAATCGTAAGTCACTTCTTTGGTTAAATGGTTCTCCGCTTCGAGCCTGACATATTCGCGGGCCTCGCTCAGTTTTTCCTTCAATAACTGAAGCACTTCGCCATCATTTTTCCCATTTCCAATCGTCAGAAATCCTGACATCTTCAAGAGAACTTCACGCATTTTATCTTCAATTTCTTCTCGGACATGTTCGATTTCTTGGCGATACGACGGCATATACCAGTTCAGTAAAATCGCCACACCAGCCCCAATGGTGACAAGCAAGAGTTCGTTGACGAAGAGGCTGAAAGTGAGTTGTTGCTGCGTCCAAAGGTGAATCACAAGGACGGTACTCGGAGCCACGCCGATATCCACTTTTAAGAGATACGCTAAAGGAATGTAGCAAAGAAGATATAACCCGAAACTCGTCACGTCAAATCCAAAAACAGCGAATATTCCCATTCCGATTACAAGCGCCAAAACGGCTGCCGCGAGTCTTTGCCCTGTTGCCGCAAGCGAAACTTTCTTCGTGTCCATGACACTGAGAATCGCAATAATAGCTGCTGCGGATGGCGTCGTTAAGTTCAGTGCCTGTGCCACGAGTAGCGCCACAAACGCCGATACAATGACCTTTGCAATTTTAAGCTTCATGCCTTTCTCCTTTCGACACTTTGTCTTTTGTGATACGAAGCCCCTCAAGAGCAAGCAGCGCGCGTTTTCGCTCCACGCCTCCAGCATAGCCTGTTAATGCTCCTGTTGTTGCTACTACACGGTGGCATGGTACAAAGAGACTGATTGGATTTCTTCCGATGGCTGTTCCCACCGCACGCGAAGAAGTCTTTCTCCCTCGCTTTTCGCCGACACGTTCGGCCACCTCTTTATACGTCCACACGCTTTGATAGGGGATTTCTGTTAACACGTCCCACACGGCTTTCTGGAAGGATGTCCCTCCCACAAATGCAATCGGTACGGTCGAAACTACATCGCTTTCTCCTTGGAAATAGTCTTCCAGCGCCGTTTTCACATTCTTCCACAACGGCAACGAATCGTCCCATACAGGATTCTCCACAAAGGCGCACTCGTATTTTTGCCCTTCAAACCATAATCCCGTCAACGACTGCCCGTCACTGGATGCAATGATGGTTCCTACTGGTGTTTCTATTCTCGTTAAAACCGCCATGGCGCACTCCCCTCGTTTTTCATTACAAATCTATTTTTCTATTATATAATATTTTCTATCGAATGAAATAGGAAAGGAGCACTTTCATGCTCATTAACGAAGCCGTTTTACATATTTTAGATAAAAATTCAGGAAACTTACTCTTATCACAGGCCCCACTGCAACTGGGCGATCCATTTCTCATTGAATACATTACAAAACTCGTGGATAAAATCAAAAAAGGCGACCCACATATCGGTCAATTAGCTTCTAGCGAACCGCTTCTTGGGTATCTTGCAGACGAAGGGATTTCCTTCTTAGAAAAGACGCAGCAGTTATCCGATAAACTCTTTGCTCTTATTGCTCCAGCAGAAGAAATCGGACCAGCGGACTACTTATTCTTTACAGGAACAAGCGATACAGGTGGTACCCTCTTTGGAATGATTCGCCTCGATTACAGTTCAAAAGTCACTCACTTTGTCGATTACGAAGGCGAAGTCGTTAGCAATACGATTTTACAAAATCACGCCATCTTGCCAAACCCGACGCAAAAACCTTCGGAAGCTTTCATCGTGGATTTATCAAACGGAAACTACCACTTAATCGAGAAAAAAGTAGTAATTGAAGGCCAAAAGACTGCTTATTTCTCTGAAAAATTCTTAGAAATTACGGTGCCAGTCACAACGAAAGAACAAATCAAAGAAATCAAAAAAACGGTCACTCATATCGCGAAAAAACACGACGAGGAACCGTACAAAGCGCTGGCAACGACGCAACAAGCCATCTTCCACCAGCTCGAAGAACAGGACGAAATCGACGCCGCAGCCATCTTCGACAAGGTGTTCGAGGAAAAACCGCTCGCACGTGAAGCCGCACAGTTGGCCATTACCGAAGAACGCGTTCCAGAAAAAATCGCCGTAACGAACGTGCCAAAATACGAACGCAAATATAGCAAGCAAAAATTCAAACTCGACAACGGAATCGAAATTACCATTCCAAGTGAAATCTACGAAAACAAGGAAATGGTCGAATTCATCAATAATCCAGACGGCTCTGTTTCGGTACTGATCAAAAATATCGAAAGTATCTTAAATAAATTTAACGCGTAGTGCGCCCATTCTATTATTATTTCTAATAAAAAGCTTTCTACCTCAACTAATCTGAGGCAGAAAGCTTTTTTTGTCATTATTGTCTATTTAAAAACCAAAAGATTCCGAAATACTCCGTATAAAAAAACATTCTAGTAACTGGTTTATTCGAATATAATTTAGCAAGTTTAACTAAAGCAAATGTTACTATCCAATATTGCGCTTGCATATCTTTAGAAAAAACTCCTGAAAAGAATAGTCCCATTTCTAAACAGAATTGTATCATTAAAGGTTGCCAAACTGTTCTAGATGGTAAATCCTCCCAGAGATATCGCCATAGTTTTTTAAGGAACATGTTCTTTCATCTCCCATCAAGTACACCATTCACAAAACTATCTTTATCTTATCAAATTAATTTTATCACAAACTTATTTTAAATCAAGGTGCTGAGATGTTATTTCACTTTTATGGAATAAAAAAACTGCTAACCTCCTGTGTTAGCAGTTTCTTGATTATTTAAATTCTTTCCAATCCATCTTTGTTAAATCGATGGTATCTTCTTTTTTCAACCCTAGGTCTTCGAGTTTGAACTCCATTTTTTCGAATTTCAAAGCATTTACAAGCGTTAGACCTGCTCCTTTTGGCTCCAGTTTGAACACTTTAGCATCCCCGTTTCCTGTTCCAGACAAGAATTCAACCGTGTAGAGCAATCCACCTTTGAAGAAACTAAAGGCACTTCTAGCTCCACCTGCTTCAGCAACATAACTTTGATGGAGGATTTTTGGAGTCTTTCCATCTAAGTAGTACGCCACAACGGCGAACGGTTTTCCATTTGAAGTATGTCCGATAAACAGTTCATCCACACCATCGTCATTGATGTCATAGAATAAATATTGTAGCGACTCTTTTTGTTTATTCAAGCTGTTTGCTGCCCAATATTCTAGCGGTACATTGAGTTTTCCTGCCACATCAGCACCCAGTTCTTTTACAGTGCGGATATCTTCGAAGACTTTCGCGTACAATTCCTTATTATCTGGTTTAGGAGCAACGGTTGTCGTAGTCTCAGTCGTTGGGGCTGCCGTTGTAGCAGCTTGCGTCACTTGTGACTTCTCGGCTCCTGAGTCCTTCGTCTGTCCATTTCCACAAGCACCTAATACAAGTGCTAGTAACGTCATCATTCCTAAGTTGGCTCTTTTCATCGTTCTTCCTCCTTTGGCTATAACGGCTTCTTCAATGGAAGACCTGGTTTTCTTGGATACTTATTCGGTGTTTCCTTCGTCTTTAAAATCGTGACAACGTGACGGTTTCCGCCTTCATATGGCAAGTCGAAAGAGACATCCCCTTCTACTTTTCCGCCAAGAATCGCGATTGCTTTTTTCGCTTCTTCCAGCTCTACTTCTGTATGCGCCGCTTTTAACGCGAGGAAATAGCCCTGTTTTTTCACGAGCGGCATGCAAAATTCACTCAATACACTGAGTTTGGCAACGGCACGAGCAGTCACCACATCAAACGATGCACGGAACTCCTTGTTTTGCCCAAAAGTTTCAGCGCGGTCATGGAAACATTGCACGTCTTTTAGCTCAAGCGTCTCCACTAATGTATTCAAGAATGTAATGCGTTTATTCAATGAATCCACAATCGTCACCTTCAAGTCTGGGAAGACGATTTTCAGCGGAATACTTGGAAATCCTGCACCCGCACCCACGTCGCAAAGCGTTTGGTCGGTCAATTCATGATGGAATCCAAGCGCCAAAGAATCGTAGAAATGCTTCAAGTACACGCCCTCTTCATCCGTAATTGCCGTCAAATTCATCTTCTCATTCCATTCCACTAATAGATGGAAATATTGGTCGAACTGCTTCTTTTGCTCGTCCGATAATGTAATCCCATGCACTTCTTGGAGTCTTTGATAAAATTCTTCTGGTTTCATACGCGCCTCCTTATTCTTGTACTTTAGCAATCTTGCCTTGTTCGATGTAGACCATTAAAATCGATACGTCGGCTGGGTTCACCCCACTAATACGACTCGCTTGCGCAATCGTTTCTGGTTGAATCAATTTCAAACGTTGGCGCGCTTCTGTCGCAAGACCATTAATCGCATCATAGTCGATATTGGCTGGAATACGTTTGGCTTCCATGCGTTTTAATTTCTCAACTTTTTCAATCGCTTTGGCAATATAGCCTTCGTATTTAATCGAGATTTCTACTTGTTCTTTCACTTCACGAGAGACTTCCACCTTTTCGCCGGCAAAGCCTACTAATTCGTCATAGCTTAATTCTGGACGTTTCAACAAGTCGCTTAGAAGGATGCCGTCTTTCAATTCCGCAGATCCTTTTTCTGCCAAGAACGCTTGTAATTCAGCGGTTGGCTTCAAGCGAATCGATTGCATACGTTTGATTTCGGCTTCAATCGCTTCTTGTTTGCTTGGAAGGCGGCATAACGTTCGTCGTCAATCAATCCAAGTTCGCGTCCTTTTTCTGTTAAACGTAAATCGGCATTGTCATGACGAAGTAAGAGACGATATTCCGCACGAGAAGTCAATAGACGGTAAGGTTCTGTCGTTCCTTTTGTAACCAAGTCGTCCACCAATACGCCGATATACGCGTCGCTTCGGCCAAGAATAAATGGCTCTTCTCCGCGAATCTTACGCACGGCATTAATCCCAGCGTAGAGCCCTTGCCCTGCCGCTTCTTCGTATCCACTCGTTCCGTTCATTTGTCCGGCAGTAAATAAGTTTTGGACTAGTTTTGTTTCAAAAGTATTTTTCAATTGGTGCGGCACGACCACATCGTACTCGATGGCGTAACCCGTACGCATCATCTCCGCATTTTCCAACCCTTCCACGCTACGAATCATCTTGATTTGCACGTCTTCTGGAAGAGAAGTCGACAGCCCTTGAATATACACTTCTTCCGTATTTTCCCCTTCTGGCTCTAGGAAAATTTGGTGACGCGGCTTGTCGCTGAAACGAACAATCTTATCTTCAATCGATGGGCAGTAACGCGCGCCGACCCCTTCTACAATCCCTGTAAACATCGGTGCACGGTGTAAGTTCTCACGAATCGTTTCATGAGTCCCTTCATTCGTATATGTTAACCAGCAAGGAATTTGGTCGTAGCGGTAGTCTTCGTCTTTGGATGTAAAACTAAATAAGTTTGGCGTATCGTCCCCTGGTTGTATTTCTGTTTTACTATAATCAATCGATGAGCCTTTGATACGTGGCGGAGTTCCAGTTTTGAAACGCGCCAATTCAAAGCCTAATTCGAGTAAGTTCTCTGATAATTTAATCGATGGTTGAGAGTTATTGGCACCTGATGAATATTTCAATTCCCCGATAATAATTTGACCACGAGAAGACGTTCCGGCTGTTAAAACAACCGCTTTTGAACGGTAGATGGCACCTGTATTCGTGATAACCCCTTTACATACGCCATCTTCAACAATCAATTCTTCCGCAATCCCTTGACGTAAATCCAAGTTTTCTTGCTTCTCGATTGTCTTCTTCATTTCTTGCGCGTATAAATGCTTATCCGCTTGCGCACGTAAGGCACGTACTGCAGGGCCTTTCCCTGTATTTAGCATACGCATTTGAATATATGTTTTATCGATGTTGCGACCCATCTCGCCCCCAAGAGCATCGATTTCACGCACAACAACCCCTTTTGCAGGTCCCCCTACAGATGGGTTACATGGCATGAAGGCCACCATTTCTAAATTCATTGTAAGTAATAATGTTTTTTTGCGCCCATACGTGCACTCGCTAGCGCCGCTTCACTGCCGGCATGGCCTGCACCGACGACAACTACATCATAATTTCCAGCTTCGTAGTTGTTACCATAGTCTCTCCTTTACTTTCTTTTCTCCATAAAATTCTACATTGTGACTGACATATTCTCCCGCTTCATAGATGAATTTCGCAGAAAAAGAACGGCTCATTCCCTAAAATCCACTCTAGGAAAATGCGGTCCCCTTCCCAAGAAGGTTTACTTAGGATTTCATCGTAAGGAACCCATTCCAGTGTCCCTTCTGGCGAATCAATCAGCTCTCCTGAAAACTCCGTCACACGAAACACATACGTATACCAATCGTGCCCTGGGGTAAATTCCGGGAAGGTGATGATTCCTTTCATCTCCATCTTCGTAGCCTGCAGTCCTGTTTCTTCAATAATCTCACGCACGGCACATTCTTCTGGAGTCTCTGCTGCTTCGAGCTTGCCACCAACGCCAATGTACTTGCCCTCATGGACATCGTTTGGCTTCTTGTTGCGTAATAACAGTAAAAATTCTTTGCCATTATCGATATAGCAGATTGTTGCTAGCTTCGTCATCAGCATTTCCTCCTTGTACCTTTCGTTGAAAGAGTTATAACTTCAATTCTTTACAGATGCGCCCGATCCTTGGGAACATCACACGCCCGAATGAGAAGCGTTCACTCGTTCAGTTGTTCTCTCTTTATGAAAGAGAGAAAACGGAAATTCTTACGGATTCATTAGTAGCAGTAATGGGGAATAGCAACCAATGTGAATTACTGACTCTAGGGTTGTAACCCGTAGAGTCAGTTTGAAGCTTGGTAGGAATTGAGACGGTTGGCTCAATCCGATGCCCCATTACCGCTACTATGAAGATATCCGTAAAGAATTGAAGTTTGATCTCTTATTTCCCTAAACAGAACTGGCTGAACAATTGTGTTAACAGCTCGTCTTGAACCGTGTCGCCTGTGATTTCGCCCAAGAAATCCCAAGCGCGGGTAAAATCGATCTGGATTAAATCAACAGGCATGCCCATATCGACCCCGTTCGCCACTTCTTGCAGCGCTTGTTCTGCTTTTTCAAGCAGCGCAATATGACGCGTGTTCGATAAGTACGTTGCGTCGCGCTCGTTCATTTGCCCTTGGAAGAAGTAATCGGCAATCTTTTCTTCCAATTGGTCGATGCCTTCTTTCTTCAGCATTGACGTTGTGACAATTTCGCTGTCTGTCGCGAATTCTTTGACCTTGTCCATGTCGATTTTCGTTGGCAGGTCTGTCTTATTTAATAAAATAATGCGTTTGAAGTCTTTTGTTTGTTCTAATAAGCGGAGGTCTTCGTCCATCAACTCTTCGCTTTGGTTTAAAATCAAGAGTACGAAATCCGCTTCATTTAAGGCTTTACGGCTTCGTTCCACCCCGATACGTTCAACGACGTCATCTGTTTCACGAATGCCGGCCGTATCAATCAGTTGGAGCGGCACGCCACGAACATTCACGTACTCTTCGATGGTGTCACGAGTCGTTCCCGCGATATCCGTTACGATGGCCTTTCCTCGCGTAATAACACGTTCAACAGACTCGATTTCCCTACGTTTGGGCGTCCAACGATGGCTGTCTTCAAGCCGTCACGCAAGATTTTTCCTTGGCTTGCGGTATTTAGCAATGCGCGAATGCCTTGTGAGACTTGCTCCGTCTTCTCGCGCAACAGTTGCAAGGTCATTTCTTCCACGTCGTCGTATTCCGGATAGTCGATATTCACTTCCACTTGCGCTAAGGTGTTTAAGATTTCTTGTCGTAAATTCTGAATCAACTTCGAGAGTTCTCCGTCGAGTTGGCGCATCGCCATTTGCATCGATTTATCTGTTTTGGCACGAATCAAATCCATCACGGCTTCCGCTTGCGATAAGTCGATACGGCCATTCAAGAAGGCTCGTTTGGTAAATTCACCAGGCTCGGCCAGGCGTGCTCCCATACGAAGAACGAGTTGCAAGATGCGGTTAATCGCCACAATCCCACCGTGACAGTTGATTTCCACAACGTCCTCACGCGTAAAAGTCTTTGGCGCGCGAAGCACCGTCACCATCACTTCATCAATGACTTCATCGTTCTTTGGATCCACGATATGCCCATAGTGAATCGTATGACTTGGCTGTTCTTTTAATCGTTTGTCTTTCAATCGATACACTTCGTCGGCAATGCGAATCGCATCATCCCCACTAATACGGACAATCCCGATAGCCCCTTCGCCAGGCGCCGTTGAAATCGCCGCAATTGTATCAAATTCTGTCTGCATACTATCCCTCACTTCCGTTTCATTGCACAAAAAAAGTGCACACTCCACCCCTTCCTTTTCTAGGGTGGCTCGCACTTTGACTGCTAACCGATATTCTCAAAGAGATTATACACTATTTTCCTTAGAATTCATAGGCAGAAAGGCAGATTGGATAAATTCCTAGCGTTTTTTATTTTCTTTTTAAAAATCTACACTTCTCGTTGCACTCTTTCTCAAAACAAGATACAATTTTCCTATGAATATAAAGGAGGATTCCTATGACAGTAGAACATCCATTTAACAAAATCGTAGAAGGCATTGCAGTTTCTGATATTCGTCAATTCGACGCAGAAGTTTCTACAATTCCTGGCATTATCAAATTAACTCTTGGAGAACCAAATTTTGACACACCTGAGCATATTAAAGAGGCGGCTATCCAAGCGATTAAAGACAATCACTCACACTACACACCAAACTCAGGGATTCCTGAATTACGACAAGCTGCGGCTGAGTATTACAACAAGAAATTTAATTTCAATTACACGGCAGACCAAGTCATCACAACAATCGGGGCAACGGAAGGGATTAACGCTAGCTTACAAGCCATCTTAAACCCTGGCGACACAGTGATCGTGCCAACACCAGTCTTCCCGCTATACTTGCCAATCACATTGGTGAACCAAGGGAACTTCATTACGGTGGATACAAGTAACGACGGATTCGTTTTAACAGCGGACAAATTACGCGAAACCATCGAAGCAAACCCAGATAAAAACTTCAAAGCGGTGGTTCTTGTATACCCAAGTAACCCAACAGGCGTAACTTACTCTAAAGAACAATTAGAAGACTTAGCCGAAGTCATTAAAGAGCACCAACTATGGGCGCTTTGCGATGAAGTATACGCTGAATTAACATACGACAAGACTCACTACTCTCTTGCGAACATTTTACCGGACCAAACGATTGTCATCACTGGTTTATCAAAATCACACGCAATGACAGGATGGCGTATCGGATTCATCTTAGGGCCAACACACTTCATGAACGAAGTCGTAAAAACTCACCAATACATGGTGACAGCTCCAACAAGCTTTGCGCAATACGGAGCGCTTGCGGCGATGTTACACGGCCAAGATGACTGCGCGAAAATGATGGTGGAATATAGCGGACGTCGTGACTATCTTGCGGCTGAGTTGAAGAAACTTGGCTTCGAAGTAGCAAGTCCTGACGGAGCATTCTACTTATTCGCTAAAATTCCTGCAAAATGCGGCACTGACTCATGGGCATTCGTTCGTGACCTTGCTCCAAAGGCAAAAGTAGCGCTCATTCCAGGAGTATCTTTCGGACCTGGTGGCGAAAGCTATGTTCGTTTCAGTTACGCTGCTTCAATGGAAAACTTAAAAGAAGTTGTTGCTCGTTTAACAACTTACTTAGCAAATATCTAAAACTATGAAAGGCGAAAAAGACCATATATGGTCTTTTTCTGCTTTATAGCTTATATACTATATCGTTTTTATTTTAAAAAATGCAGAGGAAGAACACGCAATTACCATATATGGTAATTTGCGTGTTCTTCTTTCTGAAACTTTTTTTCATTTTCCTATTGTAATAAACTATTCGACTTGATAAAAACTGTGCTTTAGCATTCGATGGTGAATCAAATAAAAGAGCTAAAAATTATCATATATGATAATTTTAGCTCTTTTCCTTATTTCCAAATACTGTCGATAAAAGTGTCGCGACCTGAAAGTCCGCGGTAACGTTTATAATGTTCTGGATCCTTCTTGTAGAAATCTTGATGATATTCTTCTGCAGGATAGAACGTACTTGCAGGCTCAATCTTTGTCACGATATCTTTTTTGAATCGTCCGCTGGCTTGCAAGGCTGCTTTGGAAGCTTCCGCAATCTTTCTTTGTTCCTCGGAATGATAGAAGATGACTGGGCGGTATGAATCTCCACGGTCCACGAATTGTCCCATTGCATCCGTTGGGTCCGTTTGTTGCCAGTAGACTTCTACGAGTTTTTCATAAGGGAACACTTCTGGGTCGAACGTGATTTGCACGGCCTCTGTATGTCCTGTTGTTCCGCTACATACTTCCTTGTATGTCGGATTTTCTTTGTGGCCACCTGTGTATCCTGAGATCACAGACTCGATTCCTGGTTGGCTGTCAAATGGCTTCACCATGCACCAGAAACAGCCTCCTGCAAATGTAGCAATTTCTTTTGCCATGTGTATTCCTCCTAGTCTTGTTCCGGGTTCAACGAAACATCTTCCCCGAAAATGCGCATCTTAATCGCGACACCTGTTCTTGTGCCTGCCAATCCACCGAGTCCCGTTTCACGGAGTTCTCGTGGCATTCTCACCCCGATACTGCGCATCGCTTCGATGGTTTCATCGGCTGGAATCACGTTTGTAATTCCTGCAAGTGCCATATCTGCGGCAATCAACGCATTTCCCGCGCCAATCGCATTCCGCTTCACGCACGGCACTTCTACAAGACCGGCTACAGGGTCACAAACGAGCCCTAATAAATTCCCAAGCGCTGTCGCAAAGGCTTCGGAACTCTCTTGTGGTGTTCCTCCGGCTGCTTCAACGGCTGCGGCTGCGGCCATCGCGCTGGCACTTCCGACTTCGGCTTTGGCATCCACCTGTCGCCCCGGCAATCATCGCGTTATTGGCTACGACCATCCCGAAGGCTGCCGAAGTAAAGAGGAAACGCACTTGTTGTTCATGGTTCAAGTTCATCGTATCGGCAATCGAGAACACAACGCCAGGTAAGGTTCCACTCGCTCCTGCTGTTGGAGTCGCACACACAAGCCCCATTGCAGCGTTGACTTCGTTTGTTCCAAGCGCGTATTGTACCCCCGCTAGAACACTATCGCCCGACAATGTTTTTCCACGTTCACGATACTTCTTCATCTTCAACGCGTCGCCACCTGTTAAGCCTGTTGGAGAGAACACACCCTCTCCTTCCACGCTTCGTTCAACGGCGTTCTTCATCGTTTGTAAGTTTTTTTCCATTTTCTCCCATATGTACTCACGACTTTGCTGGGTCATTTCCATTTCCTGTTCAATCATGATTTCAGAAATGGGCTTCTTTTGTTCTGTTGCTAATGCTACCAATTCTTTAATGGTCGAAAACATTGCAAACTTCCTTCCTTATCATCACGCAAACATGTAGATGTCATGCGTTTTTCTTAATGTTTGTATTTGTTCTTTTAATTCTGGGGATAATAAATCAGCAAGCTCATATCCCATCATTTGGCTATCTTCAGTCATTTCCACTCGTTGTTTTGAAATGGTAACGCCATGTTCATGTAGTAAATTGTAGAGAACAGGCATTTTCCCAAGAGGAACCACTTCCAGTAAAATCGGAAGCGGACCTGATAGATCCATCTTAAAGCCATCCACCTCGATGTACTTCACTTCCACTGCTCCGCCACCAACAGAGGTCCCGATGAGACGAATCGTACGTTGCTCGTTGCTCAAGGTCAAATCCGCAGTATTGGCATGATTCACAGGGCTTGGTTCTTTTCGTTCGACAAATTCAATATGCATCCCTTCGGATACGGCAATCTCAACGGCACGCGGCACGCGCTCATCATCCGTCGCAAAGCCTAAAATTCCGCTAATAATCGCAAAATCCGTCCCGTGTCCCTTATGCGTTTCGGAGAATGACTCATAATAGTCGCATCGCACATTCTTTGGTGTGCCTCCGAACAATTGTCTCGCAAGAGCTCCAATCGCAATCGCTCCAGCAGTATGTGAAGAAGAAGGGCCCACCATAATCGGACCAATAATATCAAAACAACTCTTATAATTTTGTACCTTATTTTCTTCCATGTCGGCCATCCTTTCTTTGCCTTTCTATCGTATCAGTATCCGCCTTTAATGTAAATTATTTTTGATCTTATCCCATCTTTATAGGCTGTTTTTTCGCTTCTTTTCAATTTCCCGAAATTCTCTTATCAGTGAATTCCCCGAAATATCGGTTGAAAGCCTCTCTTTTTATGCAAACGCTATTGACGAAAGCGTTAAAAAAACTTACAATGGTATTAACTGGTAGTGACCAGTTGTAGAAGAGTTTTTTACGAAAGGAGAAACCGATATGGTAGCCAAACCTTCTCCACTCTACTCAACACTGAGTCTAGCGTTGATCGACTTCATTAAGACCAAGGGAAAAGCACACGAAAAAATGCTTTCGGAGCGCGAAATTACAAAAGTCTATAATGTTAGCCGCACCACCGTTCGAACAGCGTTGAAGGAATTGGAGACGCTTGGATATATTTATAAGCGTCATGGAAAAGGCACGTTCATTTCAACGCAATGGAAAGAACGCCAAAACTTGCTGGAAGGCTACAGTTTCACGGAACAGATGAAGGAACTCGGCAAAGTCCCTTCCACGAAAATTACTTCGTTGGATTGTTACGAAGCCGATGAATTTATCGCTCCACTCGTTGGAATCGAAGCTGGCGACAAGCTCTTTCGTCTGAAACGCATTCGGTATGCAGATGGCATTCCACTCATGAAAGAAACAACTTTCTTACCATACGACGTCTTCAAAACCTTAACGAAGACGCAGTTAGAAGGCCAATCTTTATATGAAGTGTTTGCGAATGATTTCATCAGCAAATCCACTACGCCGACGAAGAATTCTCAGCGAGCATTCTCACGCCGGAAGAAGCGGAAGTCTTGGATGTGGACCCGCACAGCGCTTGTTTACGGTTTATGCGAACCACATTAAATCCTGAAAATCGCATCATCGAATATACGATTAGTGTTGCCAGAAGCGACCAATTCTTCTACAAAGTAAGACACTATCGCACAAACAACTAAAAAAATATTTGGAGGGTATTATGTTTCAATTTTCAACAAGTCAATTAGAAGCTTTATCTGCAGAAATTACAACGCGCGAAATTCGCCAACAACCAGAATTGTGGAAAGAAGCTTTTGATTACTACAAAGCAAACTTAGAACGCATTACTGCTTTCTTAAACAACTTACCTGAAGGTCGCCTACGCGTGATTTTCGCAGGTGCGGGTACATCACAATATGTGGGAGATACAATTCTTCCTTACTTAAAACGTACAGGAAATGAAGATCGTTTTGATTTCCAATCTGTCGGAACAACAAACCTTGTAAGTAATCCACATGACTACTTCAAAGCAGAAATTCCTACAGTGCTTGTTTCATTTGCACGTAGCGGTAACTCACCAGAAAGTCTTGCAAGTGTGCAACTTGGCCAACAAATCGTGCGCGACTTCTATCAAATCACGATTACTTGTGCGCCAGAAGGAAAATTAGCCGTTGCTGCTAAAGACGACACAAACAACTTACTCTTAATGATGCCAGACCGCTCTAACGACGCTGGTTTTGCGATGACAGGAAGCTTCACATGTATGACTCTTACAGCCCTTCTTGTTTCGACGAAGCACACTCACTTGAAGAAAAAGAAGGCTTCGTGAAAGCCATCCGTCAAATGGGTACAAGCGTCCTCGAACGTGAAGACGTGATTCAACATTACGTGAACTTAGACTACAACCGTGTGATTTACTTAGGTTCTGGTTCTCTCAGCGGCCTTGCTCGCGAAGTTCAATTGAAGATTCTTGAATTGACTGCTGGACAAATCGCAACAGCGTTCGATTCTTCAATGGGATTCCGTCACGGTCCTAAATCATTCGTAAACGGCTCTTCTCTAGCCTTCGTATTCGTATCGAACGACGACTATACACGTCAATACGATATCGACATCTTAAACGAATTACACGGCGACCAAATTGCACGCCTTGTTCTTGCGGTTGGAGTGGATGCAGAAAGTGACTTTGAAGGCCTATCTTTCAGCTTCGATAAAGAATATCGTTTCGTTCCAGATGCTTACCTTGCACTTCCATATGCGGTATTTGGACAAACGGTTTCTCTACTTTCTTCTATCAAAGTTGGAAACAAACCAGACACTCCTTCACCAACAGGCACTGTAAACCGTGTCGTTAAAGGTGTGACGATTCACCCATTAGAAGCATAAATAACTTTATTGAAAAGAGATGATCCTATGACAACTTATATTTATGCCAAAGCATTTTATTTTGAAGACGAAGTGAAAGGTCCAGGATACTTACCGATCTTGGATAACGGAACTTTCGGAGCCTTCCAAACCGAAAAACCAGAAAGCGGCGCTAGCGTCATCGACTACGGCAATTATCAAATTGCCCCAGGTCTTGTAGATACACATATCCACGGATTCAAAGGCGCTGACGTTATGGATAACGACGTAGAAGCACTTCGTACCATTTCAGAAGGACTTCCTTCATGCGGGGTTACTTCATACTTACCAACAACCTTAACCGCATCTCGCGAATTATTAGCGGATGTCTGCCAAACCGTCGGCGATAACGCCACAACACTTGGCGGCGCTAAAATCAGAGGGATTTTCCTAGAAGGTCCATTCTTCTGTGAAAAATACAAAGGTGCGCAAAACCCTAAATACATGGGCGACCCTAAATCTGAAATCTTGGATGAATGGCAAGAACGTGCTGGCGGTTGGGTGAAGAAAATCGCGATTGCGCCTGAACGTAAAGGTGCCGTTGATTTCATCAAACACGCGAAAACAAAAGACATCTATGTAGCTCTTGCACATACAGATGGTACTTACGAAGATTGTAAAAACGCCGTTGAAGCCGGTGCGAATATCTTCGTTCACACTTACAACGGAATGCGTGGTTTACACCACCGTGAACCAGGTGTTGTCGGTGCGGCACTCACATTGCCAAACGTATTCGACGAACTCATCTGCGACGGTCACCACGTTAACCCAGTGAGCGCAAGTATCGTGATGAAATGTTGCGGTCACGACCATGTAGCCCTTATTACAGACTGCATGCGTGCGGGCGGTATGGGCGAATGCGAATCGATGCTTGGAGAATTCCCTGTTATCGTAAAAGACGGTACGGCTCGCTTGAGGGACGGCGGTAGCCTTGCTGGAAGTATCTTAGAACTCATCCAAGGGGTTCAAAACGTTGTGAAATGGGGCATTGCGACTCCACACGAAGCGATTACAATGGCTAGCCTTGTTCCTGCAAAATCAGTCGGTATCGACGACGTTTGCGGACGCATCGACCCAGGGTATGCAGCAGACTTCATCGTATTAGACGATGAATTACAACTCAAAGCGACTTACTTAGACGGTAAGCCTTATTTCGAAGCTTAATAAAATAAAAACAACTTAAGGAGTGTTATTATGTCAAAATTAGTATTAACAAAAGGAAAATATGATCACTTAGTAAAACTTTCAAACAAAAACCATGTCATCGGTGCTTTAGCGATTGACCAACGTGGTTCATTGAAAAAAAATGATTGCTGCAGGAAACCCAAACGTTAAAGGTGACGAAGGCATCATCCGCTTCAAAGAATTAATTTCTGAAGAATTAACTAAATACTCTTCTTCAATTCTTTTAGACCCAGAATATGGTCTTCCAGCTGCAAAATTACGCCACGAAGACTGCGGACTTTTAATCTCTTACGAAAAAACTGGTTACGATGCAACTGAAATCGGCCGCTTACCAGACTTACTTCCAATCTGGTCTGCAAAACGTATTAAAGAATTAGGCGCTGACGCTGTTAAAGTTCTTTTATACTATGATATTGACGAAGATCCAGCCATCAACGACATCAAACATGCATGGGTAGAACGTGTAGGTAGCGAATGTGTGGCAGAAGATATTCCATTCTTCTTAGAAATCGTTTCTTACGAAGCAAGTGACGACGATGTGAAATCAGCTGCATACGCTAAAGTTAAACCTCATAAAGTAAACGACGCAATGAAAGTCTTCTCTGACCCACGTTACAACGTTGACGTATTAAAAGTGGAAGTTCCAGTAAACATGAACTTCGTAGAAGGCTTCACTAAAGAAGGCGTTGAACCTGTTTACACTCGCGAAGAAGCATTACGTTTATTCAAAGAACAATCTGAAATCACTGACCTTCCATTCATCTTCTTAAGTGCTGGTGTTTCTGCTGAATTATTCCAAGAAACTCTACGCTTTGCCAAAGAAGCTGGTTCTACTTTCAATGGTGTGTTATGTGGTCGTGCAACATGGAAAGATGCTGTAGCTGTGTTTGCGACTGAAGGGGAAGAAGCTGGTCGTGCGTGGTTGGCAAACCAAGGACGTAAGAACATTGAGGACCTTAATGTTGTTTTAGATGAAACTGCAACTCCATGGTTAGATCGTGTTGAAGTAAAATAATAAATAATCAAATAATGTAAAGAGCGTTGCTCTTGAAACACCTGATAACCGCTGTGGTTTCTTTAAATCCTTGCGGATATCTTCATAGTAATAGTGATGAGGCACCGGCTCGAGTCTAAGGTCTCTCGCCTTTAAAGCCTCAAAGGGGACGTACGGAATGTTATTCCTACGTCCCCTATTTCGCATTATAATGCACTTCCCATCACTATTACTATAGAATCCGCAAGGTTCTCGAAACCACACTAGGTGTTGTGAGCAACGCTCTATTTTTATACTTTTACTAACCATGGGTGCAGTTGAAACCAGACCAAGTAGAAAAATGCCAATAAGAATCCTAGGTGTTTTTTTCGTAACGCTTTACTTTTATTTACTTCTTCTAACCATGGAGTGCGGAGGAAGTGAGAGAGACGAAGCAGGCACTGATATGGGAGTAGATTCTTTGAAACCAAACTGGGAGTTGTTAGCAACGCTCTTTTTTACTTCTTTACTAGCCATGGCTTGCGGGAAAGGATGACAGATAGAAAAAAGGCCGGGCGAAAAACGCTCGGCCTTTTTTTGAGGGTTGATTATTTTTTTGATGCTGTATTTTGTGCCTTCAAGAGATGCTTGTAATGCGTCGACGCTTGCGTCTCCTTCGACTGTGGCTACTTTGTTTTCTAAGCTGACTTCAACGTTTGTTACGCCTGGGACGTTTGAGAAACGTTCTTTCACTGTGTTGGCACATCCTGCGCATTTGATTCCTTCTAAATTGTATTCTTTTTTCATCATAAATCTCTCCTTTATAGTTATGCTTTCCAGCGTTTTAATCTTAGGGCGTTGAGGACAACGGATACGGAACTGAAGCTCATTGCGGCTCCGGCAATCATTGGGTTGAGGAGTGGTCCGCCAAATAGGTGAAGAACTCCCATCGCAAATGGAATTCCGATAACGTTGTAGGCAAATGCCCAAAATAGATTTTCTTTAATATTACGGATGGTTGCACGGCTAAGTTTTAACATCGCTGGTACATCCATCAAGTCGCTCTTCATTAAGACAGCGTCTGCAGATTCGATGGCTACGTCTGTTCCGGTACCGATTGCGATACCAACTTGTGCTTGTGCAAGCGCTGGGGCATCATTGATACCATCTCCCACCATCGCCACAATATAGCCTTCTTCTTGCAATTTTGAGACATAATTCGCCTTATCTTGCGGTAAAACTTCACTAAATACGCGGTCAATCCCCACTTCAGCGGCAATTGCTTGTGCAGTACGTTCGTGGTCCCCTGTCATCATGGCTACTTGAATACCCATTTCATGTAGGGTTTGGATGGCACGCGCGCTGCTTTCTTTTACGGTATCCGCAACAACAATCAAGCCTTGTACGGCATCGTTATATCCGATATAGAGCGGTGTTTTTCCTTGTTCAGCAAAACGGTTGGCTTTTTCATTCATCGCCTCATTGGCAAGACCATTTTCGCGCATCCATTTTTCATTACCAAGGAAGACGAGCGTTTCACCAACGTGGCCTTTAATCCCAAAACCAGGGATGGCTTCGAAGTTCGTCACTTCATCAAATGCAGCCCCTTGTTCTTTGGCTTTGGCAACAATCGCTTCGCCAAGAGGGTGTTCGGACGCTACTTCAAGGCTGGCAGCTAGGCGAATGAGGGCGTCTGCATCGGTATTGTCGGCAGTAACTACATCTGTGACAACAGGAGTTCCGTTTGTAATAGTTCCTGTTTTGTCGAAAACAACCATATTCACGTGGTTGGCTTCTTCCAACGCTTCCCCACTCTTAAGAAGGATTCCATTTTCGGCCCCTTTACCAGTCCCAACCATGATAGCAGTTGGTGTCGCAAGTCCTAACGCACATGGGCAGGCGATAACGAGCACTGAGATGGTAATCGTGAGGGCAAATACCCATGATTCTTGTCCAAGGAAATACCAAGCAAGTCCAGAAACAAGAGCCAAGACGATTACGATTGGAACGAATACTCCCGAAACCTTGTCGGCCAGTTTGGCAATCGGTGCTTTGGATCCTTGTGCTTGTTCGACTAACTGAATAATTTGAGAAAGAGCTGTGTCTTTCCCGATTTTTGTTGCTTTGAGAATGAAAGAACCTGTCTTGTTTAAACTTGCCCCAATCACTTCATCGCCAACTGATTTCGATACTGGAATACTTTCCCCTGTTAACATCGATTCATCAACGGTTGAGTTTCCTTCTGTCACGACGCCATCGACTGGAACTTTTTCACCCGGTTTAACACGAATGAGGTCGCCCACTTGCACTTCTTCTACAGGAACTTCTACTTCTTGTCCGTCTCGTAAAACAGTCGCCATTTTAGGAGCAAGTCCTACGAGCGTTTGAATCGCCATGGATGTTTTCCCTTTTGACACGGCTTCGAAGTATTTTCCAAGAGTGATTAAGGTTAAAATAACGCCGGCTGATTCGTAGTAAAGGTTCATCGCAAAATGCGCGTGCCCTTCTAATACGTGGTACGTTCCGTAAAGGCTATAAAGGAACGCAGCGCTTGTTCCAAGTGCGACTAAGCTGTCCATGTTCGGATGACCTTTAGATAAGGCTTTAAATCCATCCACGAAGAAACGACGTCCAAGCCAGATAATTGGGAGAACGAGCGCCAATTGAATCAACGCGTAGCTGACTGGACTTTGCATTGGGCTTAGAAAGGCTGGCATTGGAATTCCAACCATGTCGGCCATTGCGATAAAGAGAAGTGGCACTGCGAAAATCGCTGAAATGGTTAGGTTTCGCTTCATTTCTCTTAAATGCGCTTCTTTCTTTTCGTTCTTTTCTTCGAGTTCTTCTTCCACTGATTTGCCACGAGGACGAGCGCCGTATCCCACACCATCGACCACTTTGGCGATGTCTTCAGGGGTCACGCTATCGTTTGCTTCAACAGTCATGATCTCGGTTGCCAAGTTGACGCTAGCTTTATCAACGCCTGGAATTTTGCTGACGGCATTCTCGATCGTCATGGCACATGAAGCACAACTCATTCCTTCAATAATGTACTCTTTTTGTTTGCTCATTACTTTCACCACTTTCGTTTACATTTGTAATTTACATTGTTAGTTTACACCAGTAATCTACAAATGTCAACAAGAAAGTTTAAAAAATTTTTTGAATAAAAACTCAAGCCAACAGCGATTCTGCCAGCTTGAGTTTGGGTGTAATCTATTTAATTAATTCTGATAGAGCTCACTAATTGCTACTCTTTAACAGAAGCTAGGAAATCATCAATGTCTTTCCCTTCGAGAATTTTAACTTTCAAGCCTCGGTCTTTGAAGATTCCCAATGGTTTTTCAATGATTTTGAGAGCTTCGATATCTTTACGCCCAATTTCTTTCCGCCACTCTCCTTTATCGTATACTTCAAACCCTAGCTTCTCGATTAATTCGTACTTTTCAATGCCAGTCCTTATTGCAAACCAATCTTCATCTATATTTATTCTTTTCATAGCAGACATCACGTCAAAAAAATGCCCTTTGTATTGAATTTCATACCATATTTCATAAAGATAATCTAGTTCGTGGATATCCACATCCTTAACAAAAAGATCAGGATGCTTTTCCCCAAACATATCAACGTATTCTTCAAATCCTTCTTCTTTTTCTCGGCTGACTAACCAAAAGGATGTAGAATCTTTCGCAACTCTATACTTCTTTCCTTTATAAATCCCGTTCATATAGGCCCCTCCTATTGAATAGGTTTTCACCTATTATTGAATTTATCCAAAATGAATTATTGGACTACTTCTCCACTTCTATTATAAACATTTATCACATCGCCTAGGTCTGCAACTCTTAGCTAAGGTAACATAAATATTATTGAAGCCTTTTATGTTATTCAAAGTCATACAATACCTTTCCTTTATGAATTCCTGGTGGGTGGTTCATTGTGATACGTCCTAATTCAGGAATACTATCTTCCTTATCCATAGTAAAATCTACAAAAAAATGACTGTTTCAGGTATATTATTAAACTTTCCTCTTATCGACAAATTATAGTAGGATATTGATACTCCATTGCTTACAGGGACTACTTTTAGCGTATTCCAATCAAACTGGACTGTTTCGATTTTCGGATACTCTGAATGCACCCATGCTACAATCTCTTCTTCATGTTCTTTCAACCACGCTAACTGCTTATCTCTTGCTGTCGCAAAGATTGTATTGGCACGCCACTCTGGACTGCTCAACGCAACAGCTCCTACACCCTAACAACGCTACTGTCCCTATGATTGCTAGTTTCTTCTTCATCCTTTTTTCCCTCTATTCTCCTATATGTATCAATGTATCTACGCCGTTCTTCAAGGCCTCCCGATACGCATCATCGCCTGTGCCATCCTTGTCATACCATGCCATTACGATTTCAGCCCGATCATCAACGATTTGAGCAACTTCAATTTTAAAGAATCTATACGGAGCAAAACCTGCATCCTCCACTACGCAATCTCTTCAATGGATTCTAAAGTAAAATATTTATTTTTTATAGAGAGTATCCATAGGAAACATTGCCAACCATGATAGAAATAGAACCAACGCTACCATTGAATTGAGAATTAATATTGATCCGCTAACATCAAGGGAACTTTTTCATGTAGAAATAGAACAGCAACGCGTTTAAAGCAATGAAAAAAAATAGTATCCAAACTGTCTCTTTTTTTAACCGCATTAAATACCGCTATATATTTTGTTGCTTGTCTTGGAATTTCATTAGAGACTTTTTTTCTTGAGTAATTAATTACCAATTTTGTCCCTAAATATGCAAATACAAAAGAAAAAGATATACATCGCTAACTTCAAAATCATCTCTTGTTGGACATTGTTTTGTTGAACAAATCCACTCAAAAAATCTAAAATTACTTTAGTAAATAATTGTGATGCAGCCGTTATTCCTTCTATTCGTCCTGGCTGTAATGATTTTTGATCATAGTTTTGGTTGTTTTTTTATCGATTTCAACCATTTCAATACGAACTTGGTTTGTGAGAACTCCAAAGCCATAATAGCTTGGCGTAACGGTACTAACATCCATAAGATAGTTTTTCCCAGTGGAATCTGTCACTACTTTATAGCATATTAGATTCGAGTTCTGTATCATTAATTCTGTCATTTATTATCCTCCAAATACTGCTATTTGACAGGCTCTATCGCCATTGCCTGCATCAATTTTCTCCTAGATATTTTATCTTAATATTTGATATTGATATATCTCCCGTAATTTTTTCAGTTCTTTCAATATCATCAAACTTTCCAACCGGATCCAGTAACAATTCCAAATCCTGACTATCCAGCTGTTTCTTATCTTCTATTATCAACGTTACCTTTTTTGAATCATCATTATTTAGTTTTAGTTTCAAAATATAACTACCTGTACTCCAATTCTTTGTAAACAGGAGAAACTCAACCTCGCTAACCTCATACCTACGTGCAATTCTAATCACAACATTATCTTGTTGTTCCTTCGTAATGGTTGGTTTTTGAGCAAGTGACCGCCATTGCTCCAACAAAAAATAAAATAATTATTGCGATTACTTTTTTCATTTTCTAATCCCCTAATTTTACTGCTACTCTAGATACTTGATTTTAATCGTGGATAAATCGATTTTCCCGGTGATTCTCTCTTTTCTCTCTATATTTTTATATTTATCAGGCGGATTTAAACCGATATCTACTGTGTCATCGTCGAGTTTGTTGAGATTGTCAAAACGCATTACCACTAATTTGTTCTCATCACCATTAATTTTAATTTTCAAAATGTAACTGCCCGTACTTTCATTTTTTTAGAAAAACTCAAAAAAATTCAATTTCATTTACATCATAGTTACGTGCAATTTGCGTTGCGACATTATTTTGTTGTTCCTTCGTGATTGTTGGTTTTGAGCAAGTAACCAGCAAAAATACTCCCGTTATTAATGCAATAATAGCTAATAACTTTTTCATCCCTATGTATCCTCCCGAGTGCATTATTTCCCACCGATATATGTTATCTTTATATTTAAATCTCCGAGTTTATCATTAATTATATTTGGTCTTCTAATATCCTCGAATTTTTTTCAAGCGGGTCTAACGACATTTTTCCCTTCCGATTTTTTTCTAAAATATTAAGATTATTGAGCACTAAAAATAGTTTCTTTTTTCATCCTTGTTAAGTTTAATTCTTAAATTATAAGTACCCGTACTTTCATTCTTTGTAAAGCTCAAGAACTCGATTTCTTGGATATCGTAGTTTCTATAAATACGTATTGCGATATTGTCTTGTTGCTCTTTCGTAATTGTCGGCCTTGAGCAAGTAACCAGCACAAATACACCCGCGATTACTGCAATAATAGCTAATAACTTTTTCATCCCTTAACGTCCTCCCGGCTGCATCATTTTCCATTCTCATCCCATAGCGGCGAAGGATATTCAGGTGTAAATCCTAACTCTTTGCCTTGTATATTCATTTCAACATAGTTTTCTAACGTGTTTATAAAGTCCGCCTTGGCTTCCTCAAAACTGTTAAATTCAACTGTATTCCCAATTACATATGATCTGTCATCTCGACTGTTAATCATAAACTTTCCATCTCTATAGAATAAGTGAAACGCCCATGGTAACCGTTTGTTTTCATCAAACAGAACATACTGTAAGCTCTCAAAATGACGTTTTTTAATTTCTTGTTCAACTATATATTTCATGTTCTCAATATCATTCATAGATTTATCCCATAATGGAGAGGAGTATTCAGGAACTTCTCCATTTTTTATAGCAGCTCTATTTATTTTCACAGTGAGGTCTAGTTTTTCTATAAATTTATTTTTTGCATCCTCAAAATTATCAAATTCCAATTTTTTGTTATAACTTGCTCTATCCATTGTAGCGTAAACAAAATAATGTTCACTAGTAGAATCAAACTCAATTCGAACTTCCCATTCACATGGTCTATGATCGTTGAAAATGGAATATCTCAAACCTTCATATCCCAACAATTTAATTTCTTCCATTAGTTCTTGTTTCTCTTTATCTAAATTTACCATTATTTTACCTCTCTCAAGAACCCTAATTTTTCATCCCTCTGTATCTTTTTAATCCTCATCCCAAAGTGGTGACGAGTACGGATGAGAAAATCCTAGTTCTGATGCTAAATGCTCAGCGTCAATTGTTTGTTTCAGTATACTCATGAACTTATCTATAGCTTCATGAATAGTATCGTATTCCCAAGTTACTCCAACAACATATGAGCGTTCATCTCTACTATTTATCATAAACTTGTTATCCCTATAAAATAGATGTGTCGCCCACGGAAGATTGCTCTGTTCATTAAATAACTCATATCTCAACGTTTGAAAGTTATTCTTTCTAATTAATATTTCAATTTCCTGCTTTAAAATATCCAAATCCATCTCTATCCCTCTTTTTGTTAGCGATAATTATTGTTCCGGCGTATCCCAAAGTGGTGAGGGATACGGTGGTTTGAAACCTAACTTTCTTCCTTTTAAAGTCACTTCAACAAATCTTTCCAACTTATCAATAAAATATTGTTTCGCTTCTGAAAAAGAATCAAATTCAACGGTATTCCCTATGACATATGACCTTTCATCCCGCGTATTAATCTTGTATTTATTGTTGTCATAAAACAGATGAAAAGCGTACGGCTGACTACTATGTTCATCAAATAACACATAAGATAGGCTTTCAAGGCCCCGTTTTTTAATCTCTGATAGAAGTTCCAATTGTTGTTCTCTATGATCCATCGTTAGCTTTCTCCATCCCTTTTTCTCCTGTATACATCAATTACTTCTTTCTGAGAAGATGACTCAATTCTGGAGATAGTACCTTCGCTCCTAGACTATATCCCCTACTATATTTATTTAATGTGTCTTGTATAGTTAAGTTTCTATCGCCATTTATGTAAATGGTAAAATTAATTCCGCCCATCGGACTATATTCTGTTTTGTTATAGTCAATCTCATAAGTTTTTATAATACCATCTTCTGTAAAAGCATCCTTGTCAAAACCTTTAATGGCTTCATCTATTAACTTCACAACTTCTGGTTTCTTTAACTCCTCGTTCATTCGTTCTTTTGATGGTGTGTTCATGTACACAAATAGGGAAAACACTCCCACAATTACTGCGATAACGGCTAAAAACTTCTTCATCCCATGACTCCTTTTGTTTTTCATTAGTAATAGAACTATTTATTTTCCCTCTACCATCTTGTTCAAGGCTCCAGAAACTACTCCGCCTCCTACTGTATAACCCTGATTCTTCTTTTTCACAACACAGATTATATATAAGTCCGGGTTATCATTGACAATGATTGTGGTATTAATTCCTCCCATCGGATTATACTCCGTTCGATCGTAATCAATAGCATACGAATGAATAACTCCTTTTTCTGTAAAAGCAGCATTATCCATATTTTTGATACTCTCTTCGATAACCGCCATAACTTCTGGTTTCTTTAGTTCCTCGTTCATTCGTTGTTTTGATGGTGTGTTCATACACCCTGCGATGATTCCTATCCCGAATAATATAGCAACCAACTTTAGCACTTTTTTCATCCCGCGACTCCCTTTATCTACTTATAAAATCCTAATTTTGAATTAATTCTCTGTTCTTATCAGCTTCGATAAGTCTCTTGAAAGAGCGACCGTCGCTAATCTATATTTATCATTAGAGTTCATTAGAGTAGTTTTGATAGACAAATCATCATCTCCGTTAATAATTATATAAAATCCTATCCCACCCATTGGATTATAGTAAGTTTGATTATAATCAATTTCATAAGATTTAATTTTTCCATTTTCCGTAAATGCGTTATTATCCAGGTTCTTCAGATTCTTTTCAATAACCTCAACCACTTCTGGTTTCTTTAGTTCCTCGTTCATTCGATCTTTCGATGGTGTGTTCTTACAGCCTGCGATGATTCCTATTCCTAATAATATAGCAATCAATTTTAGTACTTTCTTCATCCCTGACTCCTTTTGTCTGTGTGAATTACTCTACTTATTTCCCTCTTTTAGTAACTTAGCAAGTTCCTCTGACCCTGAACCACTTCCAATTTCATACTTATTATTAGTTTTAACAACTGTATATTGTAATTTCAAATTCTGATTACCATTCACATAAATAATCACTTCAATCCCACCCATCGGATTATAGTATGTTTTATCATAATCAATATTGTATGTTTTAATTTTTCCAGCTTCGGTAAAGGCCTTACTGTCTCGTTTTTTTATAGCCTCTTCTATTATCTCAACCACTTCCGGTTTCTTTAGTTCCTCGTTCATTCGATCTTTCGATGGTGTGCTCGTACATCCTGCGACGATTCCTATTCCTAATAATAAAGTAACTAACACTAATACTTTTTTCATTCTTCCCGCCTCTTCTATCCTTGTGCTGGTTATAAAACTATTCATTAACAGCCTTCTCATAACTACTGTTTGCTACAAAGCTTATAAATTATTCACATTACTCATAGATTTCCAATACCTTCCCCCTACTGATTCGTGGAGGTTGGTTCATTCTAATTCCAGACATATTTGGTATACTATCAGATTTATCTAATCCAAAATCAATATGAATGACAGTATCTGGATTATTATTAAAAGTTCCCGTTACTGATAGATTATATTCCACATTAGCTACTCCATTACTCACAGGTCCTACTCTTAACGTACTCCAATCAAATTGCACGGATTCCACTTTGGGATAGGCAGAGTGCATCCACTTTACAATCTCTTCCTCATGCTCTTTCAGCCATGCTAATTGCTTATCTTTTGCGGTCGCAAAGATTGTATTCGCACGCCATTCTTGATTACTCAGCGCAACAGCTCCTACACCTAACAGTGCGACAGTTCCTATGATTGCTAGTTTTTTCTTCATTTTCCATCCCTACCTTTTTCGTTATATGATTTAACTTCTTCACTTTAATCATACCATATTCACAAAAAAATAAATTCCGTGTTTTTTTAATTTTTACTAAAAATAAGTATCCATGTGGTTCAAATCAAATAAAAAAATCCTAAGTCTCTTCAACTTAGGATTCATACATTATCTTCTTTAATCTTTTTACAGAAGCTAAGAAATCATCGATATCTTTTTCCCTTAATGATTTTTAACTTTTGAGCCTCGGTCTTTAAAGATTCCCAATGGTTTTTTTCAATGATTTTTTTATAGCTTCGATATCAGAACGACTAATCTTCTTGTCAAAATAAAATTTATCAGATTGAGTAAATCCTAGATTTTGAAAAGAATTTCGGATTACTAACATCATCTGACAATATATAAAATGCTTCTTCTGCAATTGCTCTCTTTGTAAAATCGCCATTTTCAAATATATAAAAATGCCCTTTGTATTGAATTTCGTACGCCATTTTTATAAAGATAATCCAATTCATGAATATCCACATCTTTAATGAAAAATATCAGGTCGCTTTTTCCCCAACAATATCGATATACTCTTCAAATCCTTCTTCTTTTTCCCGGCTGACTAACCAAAAAGGATGTAGAATCTTTCGCAACTCTATATTTCTTTCCTTTATAAATTCCTTGCATAAGTAACTCTACCTTTCTCCTATTTAGAACTATTCTTCAACAGAAGCTAAGAATTCGTCTATAACTTTCCCTTCTAGAATTTTTAACTTTTAAACCTTGGTCTTTGAAGATTCCTTCTGGTTCTTCAATGATTTTTTTATAGCTTCGATATCTTTACGTCCAATTTCTTTCCACCACTGTCCTTTATCGTATACTTCAAACCCTAGCTTCTCGATTAATGGGTACTTCTCAATACCAGCGTTTAGCACAAAAAGATCTTTTATCAATAAGCTTTCTGTTCATATAAGATATCACGTCAAAAAAAATGCCCTTTGTATTGAATTTCATACACTATTCTATAAAGATAATTTAATTCATGGATATCCACTTTTTTTGGAGAAAAAAAGTATCTGATTCTCTTCCCCATGGATCAACATAATTTTCAAAACCTTCTTCCTTTACATAACTATAAAGGGTAACATCTTTTCCTAATCTAAGTTCAGCATCATACTTCTTTTGTTTATAGATTGCGTACATAGTTATCTCCCTTTTTAATAAATGATTCTGTCTTTATTCATTTTTTGTTTGAGTTTAATCTGAAACGGTCTCTCTAAAATATAAGCCTTCTGCATTTTCAATAGCAATCGAATAATAATACCCACGATTACTATTACTCCCGACTAACGATACACTCAGCGAATCCGAGTCCCCTAACCCTAAAAAGGAATTGATGATTTCATCTGTTACTTTATAACGAAGTTCAAAATCGCCATTCATCATACTATAGAACTTTTCTTGTAAATCTAGCTTTGATAAGATCTCCCGATTTAAGGTCAATTTCTCAAATAAGAAACCTCGATACGGCCAATATGCTGCATCTGCTTCATTTGCGAATTGATACTTCCCATCTTGATACTGAAAGTTTGTTTCAAAGATTTTATCAATGCCATTATCTCCGACCTTTGAAACAGTGCCGCTAATAGGTTCTCCCTTACTCCTAGCTATAATTTCTACTGTAAATAGATCATCACCATCCATAAAAGACTGCGTTATCTTAAATCCACCTGGAAATTGATCAAACAAGTTTTCTAATCTTTCTGTTGGATAAACTCGACTCATTTCTGTTCCAATACGTTTTTCTAAATACGCACGATTATTTCTTGGATTGCATCCAAATGACATAAAGATAATTCCTCCGATTATACACGCATATAAAATTTTTTTAAGCTTCATCTTCTTGCCTCTTCTACCCTTTTTTACTAGTTCTAAAAACGAATTCTTTAATAGCCTTATCATACCATATTCACAAAAACTTATTCTGTATTTATTCAAAATTAATACACAAAAATACCACTGGTAATCCAGTGGTATCATCAATTATTGTATTTTAACCTCTACAGCCATCCCTTTGTTTTCAAATACTCATCCGGGATACGCAATTCAATCTCTGCCATGATCTCTTTTAAGTAGCTGTCCCAATCGCTAGTCGCCATATAGCTTCTCATTCCACTTTCAAGCGACGCTCCAAATTCATTACCCAAATCAATAGAGAACCCGCATAAACCATTATCGTAATTAAATTGAACCCAATAGTAGTCATATACCCTGAATACGAGGCGTAAATATAATGATTTGGGACATCAACCAATTCACAAATGGTTATTTCAGTAACTCTATCTCCAAAATAACGCTCAACTCGTCCAATTAACTCCAGCGACTATTTAAATTCATATACCTTATTCCTTTATTTTTGAAATCCGTTCTTTATAATCCCATCAGAACTGAATCCTAATAAGGTTGATTCATATTTCTGTATTGTATCAGAATAATCATCCAAATCAGATAGCCACTTCCGAATGTTTCGTAATTTTACAACAGCCCAATAGAAGAATTGATTAATTCTGTTCGGCAAATAGGGAATATCATATTCTCGATGATTGCTATCCACATAATAAAGGCGATTCGACGTTGTATCCAAGTTGATTTTTTGTGGTTCTTTGGAATCAATTGCAAAAAACGGTGATAGCCCTTCTTGTTGGAATAGGTCTTGTAATGTGTTCGAATCATGTCCCAAAGCTTCAATTTTTGGGATCAGTGAAAAATCAACATCTACGAATGCGTTTTTAACAAAGAGAGCAAAGTATAGTTGTGCTAATTGCTGATCTAGAATTTTACAATACTCTGAAATACTTCCGCGTTCGCTAATAAATATAAAGTAAGCATCTGATTCTGAAACTAAAGAATAAATAATATCTACACCATCATAAACTTGAATACTCTCTGGTTTAGCTACAATTTCAACATTACCTATAAAATTTTTTTCAGGGTAATGATATATTTTTTTCAAACATTATAATCTCCTTAAATATCCACTTTTGATTAATTTTTCTAATAATAGCTGACTCATCTAAAGGAATTGCATTTATTAATTCAACAAACGAAGGATCCAACCTGGACTGTGTCCCTCCTCCAATCTGTTCGAACCAAGGTGCTATTTTACCCTTCAAAACTGGTAATTCTGATAACACTTCATACTGATGATAATTTTCAAAATCAGAATTAGGTGACATAGACCGCATTTCTTTAGATTCTCCAATCTCTCCAAAGTAATATCCATGATCATGTCCGAATCGATTAATTTTCTCTCCAGGTTGAAGAACAACTTTCTGAAACTCTCCATATTTTCTTGACATTCCCTTTTAGAATAACTACACTCCCCAAAGGCAACATTTTAGCTTCTGACATTCTTTAACCTCCCTGAATATAACAAACTTTTTTTATTATAGCATAAGCACATTCACTAATTCATCCGTATTCCCGCTATAATTCTCAAAATACACAAAATAATTCCTTAACAGAGATTTACCCCACGCATAAACCCCCACCGAAAATTTCGATGGGGGTTGTATTTCTTATATAAACCTTTGTTACTAGCTGAAATGTTTGGTACGAAACGTTAATTTCTATGATGTTGTTTCTTCTTCCTGATTCTCTGCCTCTAACAATTCTATTTGCTTCAAATATGCTTTCTTATCCTCTAACATTTGGTATTCTATCTCTTCTATTTGCTTTTTGATAGACTCTATTCATCTGTTCTTCATTCTGTTCTAATTCAGATAAAAAAAGGCTTCGCATAAATAAGATCAACATCTCGATATATCGTTAGAATGTAGTCCACGAGGTTTTTCTGTTTTACGCTTAGAAACGCACCGATAATCTTCCAATTGTTCTTTTTATTTGTTGATATTCTTTACGCTTATCTAAATATTCTTTTTTTCTACTTGTTCAATCTTTTTATGAATCATACAATCTATCCCTCAGTTTATTTGATTGGATTTTGCAAGTTCAATTTAGGGATACTCTTGAGATATTGTTCTGCAGAATCTGCCGTTTTCCCTTCAAAAGCCCCTTTTAATTGCGTTACAAGATTTTCAGAGTGATAAGAAAATATTTCTTTCGAAGCATTAGATAGTTTTGATCCTAACTCTTTTTGAAGAGCCTGAATTGTCATCTCATGCTTAGATAAGATTGCTCTAATCGCAATTCTTTCTTGTGTTTTTATATGCTGAATATAAGCTTCTTTATAGTAAGCCTCATCAATATAATCTTTTGCATTCCCAGTAAAGACCATCCCAAAAAAACTATCCCCTTTCTATTTTTATAACTATTTAAACTAAACGAACTATTCGACACCACTTGATATGCTCCCTCTAAAGTAGACACTAAAAAAAGTAAACTACTTTAGAGGGGTATTTTTAGATTGGTTAAGAAACATACTGCAAAAGAATTAGAACGATTCATAGAATTGTATTTAGATGGTGTGCCTTTTCGTGAGCTGCGTAGTGAATATGGTTTAAAGATTTCACCTGGAGCATTTAATATGTATTTTTTGAACTATAAAGCATATGGACCTTCTGCATTAGAAGATCGAGACGGGTTTAACACTTATACAAAGGAATTTAAAGAAAAGGTGGTTAAAGAGTTTTTAGAATCGAAAACTTATTTAAGAGTAATCGCAAGAAAATACAAAATTCCTTCTGCTAGAACTGTACGAAATTGGATTATTAGTATACTAATGGTGAGGCCACGAAGGCCTCACGATCCTAAGCCAGAGGTGTACACTATGAAATATAGAAAAACAACGCACGAAGAAAGAATCCTTATCGTCAAAGACTGTATTCAAAAATCAATTAAACTATAAACAAACCGCACAGAAATATAACGTTTCTTACAACTTGGTGTATCAATGGGTAAAAAAATATCAAAAATATGGTCCTGATGGATTAATAGACAGTCGAGGGAAACGAAAACCAGAAAATATACAGACAGAAACTGAGCGTATTCGTGCAGAAATGGCAATATTAAAGGCGCGAAACGAATATTTAGAAACAGAAAATGCCGCACTAAAAATTACAAGAAGTGGAAAGCGAGTTGATGTTTGCCAAACGAGATTTGAAGCGGAATATCAAACGATTAAAAAAATTAAGTAAAAGAGGATTTTCATATTACTCTATTATGTAAAGTGTTAAAAAGTCAGTAGAGCTGGCTATTATAAATGGTTAAATCGTGTCCCTTCGGAATCTGAAAAACGACTACGTCGTTTAATGGAATTAATACACGAAGTATATGAATCTGTTCAAGGTATATATGGATATCGTCGTATCACAATCTATTTAAACTATTATAGAAATGCAAAAAGTGAATCATAAATGTATTCAGCGTCTTATGAAACTAATGGGATTAAAGGCAGTTATACGAAAAACGTTATCGTTATAAACCGAACACTGAAGAATACACTGCAGCTAATATTTTTAAATCGAGAATTTAAGAAAGAATATGAGCCAATGGCTCTACTATTAACGGATATCACTGAATTGAAGTATGGAAAGGGAGACAAAGCTTTATTTTAAGTGCTGTTTTAGATTATGGCACAAAGAAAATAGTTGCATATCAAATATCTAAGCAAAACAATAATCAAATCGTTAAAGATACTTTTTAATCAAATAAAAAGGAAGATAATTCCCACAAAACAATGATTCATAGTGATCGAGGATTCCAATATACTTCTCATTTCTTTAAGCACTTTATAGAGAAAGGACAAATAACACATAGTATGTCCCGTCCTGGAAGATGTATCGATAATGGACCAATTGAAGCATTCTGGGGGACGTTAAAGGAAGAAGTATATCGTTTGTATCATTTTAAAACCTATGAATCTCTTTTTCAAGAAAGTTGAGGAGTATATCCAGTTCTATAATAAGAAAAGAATTACTTTATCAATGGGGTTAAAAATCCCAGCATAAATAAAAAGACGAGTTCTTATGAACTCGTCATACACTTTAATTATTTTTCCTGTCTACTTGACAGGGTGCACTTCACTTTAAATAACTCACTTTGTTTTTCGGTCAATATCTTCTAATGTTTCTACAGAAGTAAATAGTTTATCCGAAAAACTATATATTTTATCTATATATCGATTCAATTCATCAACATTATAGCTGAACATTCCTTCATCCCAAACCGTCGAAATTTGAAATTGAGAAACTAGTTGAGACACTTCATTTATTCCTAAATAAGCCCCTGCGTGATAAGCTTCATGATTGGCCTTTTCTACAACTTCTTTTACTTGTTGGCGGTAATTTTCTAACTCATTTTTTTCATTAATTTTACTTTTTTCATCTGATTCTATTCTTGATAAATGAGAAATACATAGCAACAATCTACTTCGTAACTCTATTTTTCTTTGCACCTGTAGCACCTTGAATAGCGCTCTGTAGAATCGGAATATTCTTATGCCCCCAGGCTATTACTGATTGTTTGGTCTCTTCAATAATGGCTTTGTATTCTTTCATAAAGTCTTGATAAATATGCGGGTATTTCGAAAACATACCGGCCCTAGCATCTATCCCTTCTTGGATATACATTGATATTTCACCAAGAATCGTTAGAAACAAACCTCTATTTTTTATTTTAGTAAGATACTTATCTATTAATGAACTTATTTTTCTTCCTGCATATAAATAATCCGGGAAGAAATCCTCAGTTGCTTCCAAAACAGTTCCATCTGAATGAATTCTATACTCTCCAAAATCATGTGAATTAGGATTGTCAAAGGTACTTATAAAATTAAACGGCACTATTACTTTCACTTTCCCTAATTGCTCATCTGTATTCCGATTTAACATTGAAACGATATCAAACGGATTTACGTAATAAGTCACTTTTTCATTTAGGATTTGTATTACTTCTTCAGAAACTCCAGATTTTCTTAAACTCTTCAACGTATCAGGCCCATTTAAAACAACGATTTCACCAATTTGTTCCAATTCTTCTACACTAAGATGAGCTACTCCTTGTACAGAAGCAATTGAACCAAGGGAATGCCCTGTGAGATTTAACTTTGCATTGGGTGCTTTTTCTCGCAATTCTGCTAATTTTACATGCAGAGCCTCTTCTACTAATTTTCCCTGATTGGTATAAGCATCTCGCATCGTAAACGGGTAATTATTTCCTCCCCAGTCATTTGCTGACGAAAAGGCAGGTCCATCACTCCCCTTTACAGCCAGATATGCATTCTTGGTATCTTTGCTCAACTCTGGAGTGTCTGTTAAAAAATACGAATTAAAACCTTCTCTTTCATCTGAAAGCAAGCCTTTCTTATAGTATTGTTCTTTATCTCCATCCATCGACTCGATACTTCTTGAAGTAAAAGTCACACTAGTATCTTTATGTACATATAGGATTCCATCGTTGGGAAGATGCTTCCCTCCACCTATATTGACCCCCTCTTCTTGATAGTCTTTTGAATAATCTAATTCTACTTTATTTTTTACTTTCGCTAAGAGTTCAAAGAAATTATACGGTCTATCCTCATACGCACTTTGTGACAAAGCTGTATATAAGTTATAAAAATTTTTCAAATCACTCATAATCGTACACCACACCATCTTCCTTTTCGATTTTAGGGGGATGGTTCATTCTTATTTTTGACATTTGCGGAATACTATCTTGATGATCCATGAGAAAATCTATAAAAATTATTGTTTCCGGAATATTATTGAACGTACCGTTAAGTGACAAATTATATCCGTTTATTGATACCCCATTACTCACTGGCCCCACGCGTAATGAAGTCCAATCAAATTGAATAGTTTCAACTTTTGGATATCTTGAATGCACCCACGCAACAATCTCTTCTTCATGTTCCTTCAGCCATGCTAACTGCTTATCTCTGGCGGTCGCAAAAATTGTATTTGCACGCCAATCTGGATTATTTAAATTGAACATTGTAAAACCTCCTACACCTAATAATGCGATTGTTCCTATAATGGCTATTTTTTTCTTCATGTTCCACCCTCCAACCTTCTATACTTGCTTCTTGTCATTTAATTGTCTAAAGACACCACTCTTACAAGTATTATAAGATATTTCATTAATTTTTCATATAGTTTTATTAATTAAAATTGACTTATTCTATAAGCCTCTACGTTTTTAACAAATATTCGTATTAAGTAGAATACTTAGTTTTTGAATCATTGAGATACTATCCCCATATGCATCATTACAACATATCACGTAGAGAATTTTTTGAGATGTATCAAAAATGATACATTTGCATTTTTGGTTAATGCCAAAACCAATAAAGATCTATCGTTATGGCCATAAATTCAATAATCTAATTAGCGCTTGATAAGTTATAAAAAAGAAGGAATTAAACAAATCGCTTAATTCCTTCCTTGTTGTCTTGCTAATTTAAAGTAAAAGTAGCTTCGGTATTTGGGCCTGCGCTTGAAGCAACATAGTCACTATATTCATTATCACCGAAACAATCATTTACAAATCGTACATAGTATCTAATCAGCTGATGTGTTTGGGAAAGTTTCGCTTTCAACGTAGAAATTGCACTTGCCTGCATTCCCTCAGCCTCCATCACTTGAATCACGTGATTCAACTCTTGCCCAAGTCGATTCGCGATAGCAGCCACATACTTCTGTCCTTTAACAATCTCATCCAAATCAAAAGCATGATATACGCCATCTTCAACAATTGGTTTTAATTTCGTTCCTAGATTTCCTAGCATATGACGTGTATTCTGAGATCTCCAAATTGCTTGTTGAATCTGGATTAACGCAGGGGATAATCACATTTCTTATTCGAGCAATGTTCTCTCTAGTACGATATGGATAGAGTTGTTCCAATGTTCCCCAATATGTTTCAGGGTATGTTTTCTTTTCCACACTCTTACCATTTAATAATTCATGTGTTATTTGTTCTTCTTTTACATAAACATTTAATCCATAACTATCTGTTATTTGCAAAAGAGAACGATTCAAATCGCCTTTAAAAGATAGGAAATCTTGTAATCCCTCTTCGAACTCTCCGAGCACATTCTGATAGACCTCTGCAATTTTCTTCGCATATTCGGAACTACGCTTTTCAACTTGTCGATCAAACGCTTGTAAGACATCTTTAACATCGTCAAATATCTCATCTCGTTCTAGATATGCATTATAATTAGTTGGAAAAACTCCATTCCGAAACACGGTTACAAATTCACCTTTTTCTAATTTATCTCCAATCCACTTGTCAGCATCATCAAAATTCTCACCTATGCCTCGAACTAATGAAGCTACATTGTTTAGAGATGCTAAGATTTCTTCAGTATTAGCTGCTATTACATTCAAAACAATTGATAAAGATTCAGTGATTCCGTCTTTCTTTCCCTCACGAAGACCTTCACCTTCAAACAACTCATCACTCTTTTTTAACAGCTCTTTTGAAGCTTCTTCGATAACTTGCCATGATTTCATTATCGAAGGCCTTCCTCCGCTAAACATAGATGGTACATCCACTGTCTTTTCTTTATTCACTCGTTCCAGTAACTGTTCGCAATTATGACGCAGTATGTCTAATTGAAAATTATATTTGTTAAAATTTATAGTCTCCCCATTGACGAGTGGCGTTTGAGACGAATTAAATCGTTCTCTCTCCAATTCTGAAGGCGATACCCCTTCTTCTAGGATATCTTTATTCTTCATAATCACTCCTACTGAATCATATAAACCATCTATCAAATATGACATTCCTGAAAAGTTTTTATTACTTCTCTCACTTGCTCTGTTACTTGAGTCTTTCTTGAATCAAATGAACTATTAATTTTATTGTTTTTTCAATACATAAATTTGTAATCCTCTTAATATCTGCGAGCTCAACACTTGAAGTATCCTTTAAATTATTCGCCAATTGCTTTAATATGCCTTCATTAAGTTGAATCTTTTGGGATGAAGTAGCTAGAAACAAGCCATTAGTAAAAAGATCACGGACCCGAACATCAATACTATCAATTTCAAAATCAACAACTCCATCGTTATTAATATCGATATGTTTTAGACGAATATCTTCCGTTGCTAAAGTACCATCTACATTGACTAAATTATCAGCAGCATCAAACTCATATCCTTTTAAATTATGTTGATCCAACCAGAAAATATCTTTCGTTTGAATTCGATAAATATTACCAATTACTTTTGTAGTATTGTATCCTAAACCTACAATATCGTTTGTATCAATGTAGACATGAATTTTATCTGATAGTCTTTTAAGATTCTCTATTTGTGGCTTACTAAATGATTTATATGGATTTGGACCGTTATGAAGATACACCCTCTAATGCGATGAACATCTTCAGCCTTTTATATCTGTCAGCGAGCCATAACCAACCATTAAACCTAAAGAATGTCCATATATATCAATTTGAGCGTTAGGATATTTCTTTAATACAGCTTGCAACGTATCTGAAGCTGTTTGCAATTGTTCAGTTGGAGCAGGATTTCTTTTTCTGGAGAAACAATTTTCATAAGCATTGGGAAATTATTTTTCCCCAATCCGCCCACATTTCTTTTGACTTATTCAAATCAAAAAGTAGACCCTTGAAAAATATTGTTATATTTTTTTGCATTGCAAAAATCTTGCTCAGTAGGATTCTCTGGCATTGGTATATCAGTAACAACATACGAGTCCTCCCCAGACTTTTTATGATTTACTTCTGAGACATAACCATAAATGACCTCTCCTCCAGATAAACTGCTTGTCTCTCTGTCATTACATCATATTGTCGCAAAGACAAAAGCATTCGTTGTTTATCTGTTAGACCTACACTACTCATTTCCCTCTCCTAGTAACTTAACAAGTCCTTCTGAACCTGAACCACTTCCAATTTCATATTTATTATTAATTTTAACAACTGTATATTGTAATTTCAAATTCTGATTACCATTAACATAAATAATCACTTCAATTCCTCCCATCGGATTATAGTATGTTTTATCGTAATCAATATTGTATGTTTTAATTTTTCCAGCTTCGGTAAAGGCCTTACTGTCCCGTTTTTTTATAGCCTCTTCTATTATCTCAACCACTTCTGGTTTCTTTAACTCTTCGTTCATTCGTTCTTTCGATGGTGTATTCATACATCCTCCTAATATTCCTATCCCTAATAACATTGCAACTAACTTTAATATCTTCTTCATCCTT
>BNJU01002357.1_pt1 | contig 47222 bp, 50 predicted proteins | sample 8539281 | NCBI WGS metagenome assembly BNJU01 (sample SAMD00202456, study PRJDB9452) | human saliva metagenome | isolation source: human saliva | place: Japan
AAGTCTTGGTTCGCATCTGCCACACCATTCTGCTTCTCCAAATGCTTTCTACGGATAAGCGTGACTCGCAACCATAGCTCTTCAGTGACAGTAACTCAACCGATTCCCATTATACACAGGCACCGTCAACCTACGCAGAGCTCCGACCGCCCCGCGGTGAATAGGACTGGAATTCTTCACTCTGCAATAAAATGCTTTCACGCACCCTCCCGTACTCATTCTATGGTCTCATTCAAGTCTTCCAGCACCCTTACCGGATGGGCAGCGGATTCAAGATTCTCGTGTCCACATTATAGGGATACCACTTCTACATCCTTTGCTGGATACGAGGGGCTTTCTCACGCTGTACGAACTTTCTCAGTTCCTTCTCACCTCCCGATTCGTGCCCGATGGCGCGGTCTACAGCAACGCCTTTACTGCCGCGGCCGGTTGAAAACTTCCCGTTCATCACCCTGCGGGGATCATTATTTTCTCTTCCTCCAGGTACTAGATAACAGTTTAGTTTGGCTCTCTGCATCAAAGCAGGTAGACATCACTTCCCTTATCTACGGTTGTCCATTGGAATCAACTGGATCAAGGGTTCATTGCCTACACGTCATGCTCGCAGCTTATCCCGTCCTTTATCCGCCTGGGTAATTTCGACATCCACCCATTCTTCTTCTTACTTTCTCTGATAACCCATCTATCCCAAAAACAGCCCCTGAGGATACCCAAAAGAATAAATACGGACGTCATCCCTTTCAAGCTGTATTGTCTGCAGATAAAATTTGTTACGAAAGTCTCTGTTTTTGAACTTTACTTACAGGTTTTGTATATATTTCTTCAAAGACAGTGAAAGGTAACAAGACTGAAGAATTAAAGAAATGTAACCTAAGAACTCCTTGGCTCATTGCTTTTTTTCCCAAGTGGAAAACAAGATCTGAGATCTTAGGCTGACCAGAATCCTCCACCGATACCTTTTATCCATATTATCAGTACCTTCAATGAAATACCTCCTCTGTGCTATCAATAATCTGACAGTATCCATGCGTGCAGGGAAGCTTGCAGGGACTCCGACAACAGCAGATCCTCAGACTTCTCTCCATCTCCATGGTTCTTTGAGGCAGGACCATTACCTTCTGTACTCATCTCTGTGCCACGCTCCAGGAAAGGAGGTGTTCAGCCATAGCCGGTGCAGCTACCTTGTACTGACTTAGCCCAATTACAATTTTGTTGATCCTTGAATCTGGACTTCTGAGCTTTTAAAAGCACTAAACCGGCCCGTGGTCATGTGCAAGGCCGGGGCGCGTGTTCACTGCCGCCATGACGTTGCGCGATTACTGGCGAATCAACTTCCGTAGGGTCGATTTGAACTGATCAATTTCAGAGGCTTCATGATTTAGACCATGCTTGGGCATCCCTCCTTTCTTACCCCCCATTATAACACGTGCTCTTCTTGTACCCGGACATAAAAATGGCGTGCTTTGAACATCATCCCATCACGCCACGGTGGCGGTATCTGCCAGTACCCCAGCATTACCTATTGGCGGCTTCGAAGACGAGTTGCGCTCGTTATAGCGCTTCGGCAACACCTCGGCAGGCTGGCGACGCCAGCCTGGCAGCACCTTCACAGCGCCCCAGAAGGCCCTCGATATCCTCTGTTCACCGCGAATTTCAAGCGGGTGGGTTCTCGCCATGTCATCGAATTAAACCGCGGCTACTCCGCGCAGGCCCCATCATTCCTTCCGGTTTCATTGCCAGCGTACTCCCGGGTGGGATGTAATACTTTCCTTGGTCTCTTTCTAAGCCTTAAAACGGGCATCTCGTTTTTACCATGCGGACTACGGTGTCTAGTATATTCCCGATACACACTTTTCAACTTCAATGCGCTCCGCAAGCGCTGCCTTGCCGTCAAGGTTCTTCATATCTAAGCATTTCTTGCTACACGACAGGTACTTCACCGTTGCAGACTCAAACGAATGACGATTTTTTAAATAGACGTTGGGCGCCTAATTTCACAACACGTAATCCCATGCATCTTTCAAAACAATAAATCAATTCTTTAGACCGTATTACCGCGGCTGGCGCGATTCGTAATCTGTCACGCAAATTTGTGCAATGAAACACATATCTCACGCTTTATTCCCTCCAGCAATTTATAATCATCCTACGCTCGCCATTGATATCTTCTCTGCCTCCAGGGTTTAGTTCAATGAGGATATCTCGGAGTACCTACTGATCGTTGCGGGCCCCATTTTCAACAAAGCTAATCAGACTGTCCTCCAGGTGCACCTCCAATAATTTTATGCGGGTACACAAAATCATCGTGCATTTCAGGTATATATATGATTATTCTCTGTTCTTAATTGAGCAAGAAGCAGCAAGCGTAACCGATTTCCCCTCGACACCGCGCATTCGTTTCTGGCTGAACCATCTGGGCAGGATCAAACTCTCCTGTTGAAATCAATGTTTAAAGGTGAAAATCATGTATTATTTCATTTTGTCCTGCCCTGGTGCGCCTCAATATCGGAGTTTTCTGGTATTAAATTATTCGCTCTTCTTTCCTGGATGAGCAAAGCTGGACAGATCATTTCCAGTCTTCCATGCAACCTTCCAAACCTTAACGCGTGAAACATGCGGAGCCTTCTTGCTTTTCTTCTTCTGTTGCCGATCTCAAAAGAGCTCTTTTATTTCAGGATGTATCTTTCCGGGCTGCCCCAGCAATCATTTCAATCTTAGTGTTAAAGTATATAATTTTAAGTTCATGCCAAATTTTATGAAAAATTTAAAGTGCTGGCAGCTCGACGTCACTGTCAAACATTATTATATAGGAAACAGGAGATTCATGGCATATCTGCGTAAAGCTGGTAGCCTCCTCCTGCCTGCCCTGTGGACTTTCCATTACAACAGGGCAATCCACAGTCTTTCAAACACATGCAGCCCCTTTGAGAAGCGTAGCAATACCCTGTAAATCATCGTCCGGCGACCGTCAGCAGGAAGCGCTGGCGGCAGCCCGTCATGCTTGCGGGCCGGCGGTCGCCGCACGCGGGTGTGACGGACGGCGGACGATGAAACTCCTGCGCTGTATTGCACGGGAAAAGGATGCAGGGGCAGATACTTTCCAGTCCAAGTCAGGCGGCGGAAGTACGATGGCGGGGACGCGACAGATTCAGTCTGTCAGGCGGCAGGAAGACAGAAACAGGTGCCGCGCCGATGCGATGGCCTCTGATTCATCAGGTAGAGAATTATAATTATGCTCGTTTAGTTATCCCACTTCTCCGGGCCTGGCGTGCGGCTGCGTTATGCGGCGAAGATGCCTCCCGAGGCGGCATCATCGATCAAAATCAACACCGCCCATCTTTGGCTGCTGCTGCCACCGACCGCGTGCACTGAAATAAACAGGGCTGGCCGCAAGTCCTGCCCTACAGGGCGCTGCGTTTACACATACGTTAAATTTCGCGGAACAATATATTTTTGCTTTCTCATGACTGCTCTTCGATTTGAATTTTATGCTACACGAAGTGCTTTTCCTGTTGACCACCACCTTTGCGTCCGCCGTGGATATAGACACACCGGCCGTGGCAATTTTGCGGGCAAAACGGGTGCCAGCGGCGTAGTACCATGCCCTCGAAGGTCAGCCGTACGGGCGTGTCTGAAGGCAGCACAGCTGGCTGTCAATACCGGTTGTTTCGCCGTCATCGAATATCAGGCGGAACTGCTTGCATTAGCTTGAAAGTGGTCTTGGGAAAGACAGCGCGCGCGGGCATTCAGTCAAAGTGCTCTGCACTCCTGGGAATCCTTTACATGAGCGGCATTGCTCGGATGCCAGCGTGAGTCGTAGTTGCTGCCGCCAGCGCGTACCGTTACGCCTTTCACCAGCTTTAGAAGTTTGTCCTAACCGACTGATGGCATCAGGAGTATAAGGAAGGTAAACTGCAGAACGTAGCCGCCATTACCGTCGGCGAGAATCCACCCGTTGCGCGGTTTACACCTTATGAGCTGGGCTGCAGTCGTTTCCAAATCCTTGCAGGGTACAGCGGCTCATCTGCCGCAGAGTCGTTGAGTGTGAGATCGCTGCTGCCGAAGCACTTGCGCCATGGGGCGAATCGGCTTATAGGCGTCTGGCTGTCAAAATTAAAATTATGCGTCAGGGCATTGGTATTGTTCTGCACGGTGTTGAGCGGCAAAGCGTCGGCGTAAAGCCGAGGTCGTCACTCTGGCAGTCGCCGAGGGATTCTTCGCACCAGCCTCTGGCTCGCGCATGCGAGAAAGTCGTACGTTGCTGCATATTGTATGCGTAGCGCCATACGTGATGCTGCGTCGGCCTTTAGGCTGCCGTCGAGGTACAAAGTGCCTGCGGTGGTGTTGCCATGATCAGCAGAGGCGTAGCACCACCGCCTGCCTGTGTTCAGATTCATTTTGTTGCGCAAAGGACTGCCTTGCCCGCCCGGCGCAACAGTCAAAGGCGGCCGCCCTTGAAGCGTTGCAGCAAAGTGCAGATGCAGGAATGTCATTGACCATGACGTCGGTCAGTTGTAACACCTGTGGGATGAGTTTTGAAGGTTAATCCCACTATTCGCATCTACTTGTAAGTCACTACGCAGCTTCAATGTGAAGTGGTGCGGCTATTGAAAAGATGTTGAATTAGGAGATTTCTTTCAAACTTGGGGAGATTAACAGGAGGATTAGATGAGGATGATGCACCATCTAAAAATTATCTCAAGAAAGATGTATAGTTAGTAATCTTTTCCAATTTGCAGTGCATCAAATGATCTCCAGCTTCAATGATATGATACTGGCTACTATGCCTCCACCCATTCAATTCTGCTCAAATCTGGGGAACAGAGGCATAGTGTTTACAGTAGCAGAAGCGCCATATAGACGCTGCCCATTAATCTTAAGTAAGTCCCTTAACCGTTACATTTCTCGAAGAGATCCATGCACAGATCATCCATCATTAATCTGACCATCTGCGAGTGCTGCATCAGACGAGTTTAGTACATAACGTGAGTCAGTGAGTCTCATTAGCTCTCTAGCATAGTTTGGGTGATTAATAGAGATTTCGGACGCACAATCTTCCAAAACATTATGCCTGCACAGCGATTAGTCTCTGGAAACTTAATCGCGATGTGATTGTGACAAGCCTGCGAAATAGAATAAACCCCTTTTGTAAAAGCTGGGCGGCAGGCTAAAGCGAGTTAGTGCACTGAGGTGCGATATACATTTCAAAGCATCATCTATCGTTGTGTGAGAGGAAGCGATAATGTCGTCAACTTGCGCTCTTGGAAGACATTGATCCCGTCAATCGTCTCAAGCAAAGGAAATGAAAGCGGAAGAAAGATTCCGCTAGCTTATATATAATAAGCAGGAATTTCTCGATAAATATCACTATTAATCTTCTTAACAGAGTGCGCAGAAACAGATGTAATTGTATCATTATCTGCTCTCGTCAGAGAGTGTAAGCGTTGTTACATGTATATCAGGCGTACCACCAGGTAACGTCGACGTATAACAACACTGGCAGACAGAGGACTTTATTTTTCAACAGTAGCCTACGGTTCCTGAAAAACGTATAAAGTGTAATTGCCTATTGTAACGTGAGCCATCATCCTGACTGGCGCAAGCAGAGAATGCGGCAAGAGTAAAAGAAAAGAGACAACTTTCGTCTCATGACTCCATTGTTGTTTAAAATTTATTGTGAAACTAATATGTATTAACCCAAATGCGAAACATAATAGAAATATGTTATCTTGTTAAAGAGCACCAAAACCGCTGTGAACACCACTTGCTGCACGAGCATTAACCCTGTTGGGGGCAGGAAACAATCATGCCGACTTCCTGCCACAAGGTTCGCGTGACATAAGCCCTGCACAGGCGCACGTAAGGTGCAATTATGTGTTTAAACACGTTCAAGACACCACCTGGAAAATTTCTATATAGTTTACTTGTGTAGTAGTCATGCGTTTGGAACTGCCAAATAAAAAGCGCAAAGATACAGCATTGTCTACGTATATGTACACGATGCAGGCAGACTGCTGGGATTTAAAATAACCGTATCATTTTAACTGAGATAACCTTACTATGGTACCAGCAACGCTGCAAAATTAAGAGTAATAATTGTGACCGTTACTGATAAAACAACAACTTTATGCAGAAATATCAAATGTCGAAAAGTGTAACTTGGCCGCCTCACGTGACATGAAAGTAAGAAAACAAAAGGCTGCACTCATTTCTTTCAACAAGCCATATTATACTGGCTCAGCCCGACAAACCACCCAGCATCTGCTCCATTTCCTGCCGCAGAATAAAAAGAATGTTCTTACGTCAGGTGTGTAATCGACTTGTTTGAACAAAACCACCAGAAAAGTTAAGCACAAATATCATATTTTAATTTTATACTTTGCTTCAGTAATAGATTTTAAACAGTATGCGCATCATTGTTACACATACGCAATCAGCATTGGTTCTGTATATTAAACAACGACACATAACTTTCAACATGACCGCTCGTCAACAGCCATGTTCTAGACTTTTCTCCCACTCTTCGGCGTGCTATGGATACGCGACTTCAGAAGAAACCGAAAGATGCTGCTTGCCCATGCAGGGCGATGATGATTATCAGCTCCTATGGCTTTTCCTGCTGCCAAGCAAACAAGTGGAAAGTCACATATGGAGTAATTCTTTCGCAATCTATCGTTGCAAAGTTGGAATAACTATCTGCGACTGGTTGGCCCATCAATCTGTAAGTAGCATAGGTGGAATGACTGAAAGTAGTATGATTGCCATCTGCGTGTTAGCTGATCTTCACATTAAAACAGGTACTAATGAAAAAGCCTACCGGGATTTCAAAATACAAAGGAATTGCCTCATTCTGATGTTATCGGACGGTGTTTGTTCCCGCAGTCCACCCGAGTGACCTGCAGGATGAGGGACACTGTGACAACCAAATCGATATCTAGCTCGAAGGGCTATATCATTACCTCTTTTATACCACAGGAGCCGCGTTAGCCCACGTGCACACACACACGGATAACGCCGTCGCATGTCATTCTGGATTCACCTTTCGGCGAGGACAAAAGTACTCATGATACTCTGCGCGCCATAGCTCTATCGATTTAAAAGACTGCGACACAGACGAGTTTTCCTTAGTTTAGACGAAGCAAAAAGCAGATGCAGAGAGGATGCAGGGCTGGCTGCATACTCACGGCCTACCACTACGCACCTGCGTGTGTGTGAACGTCCTCCGTTTTACATCACAAACAGGTGGACGCGCAACCTGCCTCGCCAGCATTGCATGGCCCTGTCACATAGGGAGACGAAGCAGGTTGTCCAGCACCGTCAGGGCTCATTAGTGAGATGCAGGGCAAGCAGCAGAAACAGAGACTCCCGATCGCATTAGGAGAAAAGCATACTGCTTTCTTCTTTGCGGTTAGAACACGATCCGTGATGACAGAATCGTAGGTTATTTATCTGCCAGATGAATCTGTTGTAACAGAACGCCCTACTTGACGACCTTACCGCATCATTTCGATTCGATGCGCATACCCATGGTTCTGGCACCTGATTTGAGCTTCTATGATTATGAGTTATGGGTATGCTGAGGATGGACAGACGATGACAAGCAACGTACGACGCTGATCATCAACCTATTTTAATGATCACAATATGGATATGGACATATGTTTGGCGGGGCACAATGGATGAGCATTCTCCTATCACACATATTAAAAGAATTTGCAAAACAGACAATTATTATTTGTTTATTACTTCAGTTAAAAGGGTTTGCAGACGATGAAGAGAATCTGCATCCTCACGATAGGAAGACCTATCATTAATGTTCTTTTATCATTAAGAATGAGGACTTGGAGAAACGCAACTACACATGTATTGGTGGAGTGCATTGATTTAAAAGTAAAAGGTAAAAGGTAAAAAGTAAAAGGATGATTTAAAATAAAAGGGTAAAGAGTAAAAAAGTAAAGGATGATGGAAGGTTATATGGTGAGAAAGGTAAAAAGGTGAGGGAACAGAGAAAAGATAAAACAAAAGAGTAAAAAGCAAAAGGTGGACAGGGTGGACAGCTCTAAGTTGATAAAACGCCAGATATATACATGATTGGAAGATGTGTGTTATGCAAATATGAGACAAGACAGAATATGGAAACTATCGTGATTGAGTGCTAGCCTCTCAAGGAGCCGCAAACAACTGAAACGTCTGGCACATAAAGATCTGGCAGGCATGGGATTAGACTTTTCCTCAAATATAATGGAGACCCGCGATCCTGATCTGAATATTATTCTGCTAAGGCGCGACATGCCAGACGATGAACTTTCTTACCTTTATGCGATGCGCTGGGTTACTAAGCGACCGATAAAGATATTGATGCCAAGGCATGGTTTACTCCATCAGACCATGCCCTGCAGGGATTACCACAGCATCAGGACATATTGGTAGAACAAAAAGGCGAGAAGAATACAGTGACGATGATGACTATTCAGAATTTTCATATCTTAAGTTGACTGCATCCGATGGCTCTATATTTTCAGGAAGACAGAAGAAGCTCTTGACAGATTGCTGACGATACTACCGTAGGAAGCATGTTTCAAAGCTTCAGCGGACAGCTCGCATACACATCGTTCTCACCCTGTAAAAAACATTCCACCATCGCCAGAGAATATTATCGAAATCAGTCGAAATTAACTCTGCCAAAACTCACGCGCGCTATATTATGCTAGCTTTGGGGTTCGAAAATAGGAAAAGTAATAGGCTATATAGGCTATCTCATCGGTGCCCTTGTACCTATTATTTGCTTTCTTTGCGCTTGTTGTGCCTGCTGTTATTGGTGCATGCGACATATTGACACGTTATACCTGTCTGTTGCCTTTGTATCAGTATGCCATTATCATCGTAGGCATATCGCTGATAGCTAGCGTTGATGCATGGAATATGGAAATCATCGCGCAGACTCTCATAGGTTTGATATGGAGCGAACTAAAATCGGTTATGTTTCTTTATACTTTAGGGTATGCAATATCCATAGGGATTTTGCAGGCTCTTATCTTCGGCATAAACAGAATTTTGGTTCCGGAAAACACAGAATATCGTGAGGGCTATAGTGCGCGAAGTGGACGAAGATCAGACCAAAAAGGCGAACCAAACAGCTAATGCCTGCTGTACTTACAGACAGAGCGTATGCATTTTATCACCACGTAGGCCAGAAAACCTTTTTAAGCTGGCGCATAATGTCGACTTAAAAGTGCACCGTGGGCTGCTTTGGCATATATGTTGCTGACGAGCTTGAAGACCCATTTAATAAAATTGTGCCATAAAACACATAACGCAGATTTCGGTTTTCTGCAAAAATTTGATTCACAACACAATTGATGGATAACACAAACGCTGCACGAACCTATATTGCCATTGACCTAAAGGGCTTCTATGCATCGGCTGAATGTGTAGAGCGTGGGCTTAATCCGCTAACCACTAACCTTTATTAGTAGCCGATGAAAAGCCGCACATAAAAACCGATCATGTCTTGCCGTTTCACCCTCACTGAAGCAATATGGTATACTGGGAAGACCGCGTCTTTTTGAGGTGATTGGACGTGTAAGACAAATAAACTATGAGCGAAAAACTGACGCAAAAGAACAGAAGTTCACAGGAAAATCGACAGATGACCTCGCACTTAAAGCCGATAACAACCTGGCAGTAGATTATATTACCGCAAGTCCGCGCATGGCATTATACATTAAATATAGCGCGCGCATCTACCAAATATATCTGAAATACTTTGCACCTGAGGACATACATGTCTACTCTATCGATGAAATATTCATTGATATTACTCACTTATCTTGCCGCCTATCCGTATGACACCACACGAACTTACCATGAAAATTGTAAAGGGAGTACTTTGTGAAACGGGTATCACAGCGGCAACGAGGATAGAGCTCAAATTTATATCTGCCAAAGTGGCTATGGACATTGTGGCCAAAGCATATCCTGCAGATGCAGACGGTGTAGCATAGCAGAACTTTAACGAAATGAGCTATCGACGCAACTTTGGGATCATAAACCACTAACCGACTTCTCGGCGAGTGGGGCGCGGAATGGCAAAAATTGAACGTGCTTACGGTATAACAACCATGGGACAGATGGCACGGCAGTCGATAACAAATGAAGAATTATTGTATCGACTTTTCGGTATCAATGCCGAGTGCTTATTGACCATGCACGGGGATGGGAGCCTTGCACCGATGGAATGATAAAAATATCAGCCACAAGCCTCATCTATCGTCAGCGGACAGGTATTACAAAACCCTTATCGCTTCAAACGAGGCTCGAACTGTTGTCCATGAAAATATTTGACTCGTTGTCTTTAGACCTCTTTGACAAACGTCTTGTCACAAAGGAAATAGTACTGACAGTGGGATAGATTGCATCATTGACACAACAAGACATTAGTTACTGGAGCTATAACATTGATTATCATGGCAGAGAGGTGCCGACATGCACACCGGAACAAAAGACTCGAAACATATGCTTCGATCTTCGACTTTATTATGCAGACAGTGAGTGAAATTTATTCGATAAAATAGTAGAGCCTCAACTAGCTTGTCAGACGAATCAGTATTGCAGCTGAAGATGAAAAACCAGACTCAAGCTGCACAGAGACAATAAGCCTATTCTGTAGTCTGTTTTCAACTACAGATTCACAGCATATTCAACAGCAAAAGAGGCTAAAGAACAAACTCGTGAACGCCGAATGCAAGAAGCTACATTAGTGATTGAAACGATATGGCAAAAATGCTTTTGCTACGTGGGCTTGATTTTACAGATGGTGCCACCGCGCGAACGCAACCAACAAATAGGGAGGACACAGAGGCCAACATGCTTCTTAGGATTATTCAATAAAAGGAAGGAGAAAAACTGTCATTTATGGACTATTCAGCTATTAATCTATCACCATACATCAAACTAGTCATAAACGCATGTCGCTCTATGAACGTACAGTGATTCGCACTGCTACTGCTGTGGCTGATGAAGCTATTGACCGATCAGCTCTAATCAGCTCTTTAGATTATATATGAACAGCCACATGGTTTGCCTCTGTTGACCAAATAAAACCTGTTAGTAGTAGGCATAATCTAGATGCATAAGAATCAACGAATCATGGCGCCCATACGTTATAACAATATTCATAGATATATGGAAACGTACAAAAACAGTAAAGAACAAAAGGTAAAATGTATGTTTTATCTTTTGTATATGATATTAATAATATTTAGCTGTGCTGATAAAAAGAATAGATATGGCATAAACTTTAACAGCCAAAGAGGTATTATAAAGTTACCTCTATTGAATTCCTCTTGAAATACGCCCCTCTATACATCGGATGGGACATGGGTTAATCCGCTAAAAAGACGGCGTTCCTGTTACTTTCAAAAGCGCAATTTAATAAAGAGAACAATAGGATAATTTGAGAATATGATATATATTTGGGACATAAAACTTATGACAATAGATGGAGATACGAAAAGATCTTTGGATGCTGCATACGATTTTGAAGAAAAAATGAGTACATCTATCCTTGCTAAAAGAGTACAATAGCGAGTAATAGCCTTTTCTCAAATTAAAAATTTATATCATAGTATTGATGTCGTAATATCAAAATGTAAAGCGGACTCATTCTATCCTCTTGGAATTTATAATTGATTTGGTCATCTTCAACTATGAGTTTCTCCATATAAGTGTATCAAAATGGTAATTTAACATGTGACAGTTGTGTGACATTGTCAAATTAAAGTAAACGATTAAAAAGATGAGATGTTAGAAACTAAAAAGCACTGTTTCAAAAGGTATTTTTGATAGCATTGGTCAACAAAACAAATGACAGCGTGCTTTATTTGGACGCCTCTCTTTTACCCATAAAAACAAATGAAAAATATATATTAGTAAAATATTATCTTATTAGCTATTTTGTATATGTTTGGTTCTCTTATAATCATAGAAATACTATTATAAATTGTGAAGGACAATAACTAATTACTCAGTACTGGAAGTAATTGTAGTAGTGGTTATCAGGGGTGGCTCAAACCTACTCATAGAGTTCAACTCAAAAGCAATATTATGTAAGGTATTACCACAAGACAATGCAAATCATTTTAATCCTCGAAATCAAATTATATTATGATGAGAGCAAAAAGATGAGAGTATTTGAACAAAATGAGCTTACGATAAGATATATAGTATTTATATTTTATTCTTTATTTGTGTTCCATGTGTTTGGTTGTTGTAATAGTAAAAATCAGAAATCTTCAAATCGGTAATTGTAAAATAGTTTGGATCAAAATGTAACAACAGCTTGCAGAACAGTAGATAAACTTCTTTGGAGGAAATATTGATCGACCAATTACTAATGAATAATAGTGAAAACAAATAATGAAGTATGGCGAAATAGAACAAAAATATTGCCCTTTATCTTTGGAGGAATATGCTATCACTCTTCATGATGAGTCCGTTTTATATTGATATGTCGTGGAAAAGTCAATATAAATCGAGACCCTTCAACAAAAGTATGTAACCTTGCAAAACTTCATAATTTGGAATCAGGTTCACAACTTTTCTGTATTCATCATTTTTACAGATGATGATTTCAAAACAACTACCGCATGTATACCACATCATAAAATTCTCCTATAATAACGATAATCTTATCAAACAGCTTCTAATGCTTCTAATACTGGTGGAGAGTTTGACAACAGTTAGTAGCAAAGGTGGTATATGTCGAGTAGATGTTTGGAAGAGCTCAAATTTTGCTGGTAGTAGAAATATCGGATTACAAAGTAGTGAAATAGGTTGGATTGAGGGCTGTAAACACCAAAACTCTCATAAAGGCATAATGTCAGAGATTCGACATATATACTACCTATATTAATAATATGAACCACGATAAAAATAAAGCAAAATTCAATCAACGAAAAGATGTCGACTAATAAAAGTATGAAACCAACAGAGTAAATAACTATATGTGCTGTCGTTTACCTTTCGTTTGACAACTGTGCAGCAAATAAAGGTCAAACTAATGAAATGATAGTATATTTGAACTGAAAGGCATCAATGTTATGCTGCTTGCGGTTTAATACTGAGGTTATTCTGTTGTACAATAAAGCGAGTTATGACAGTTATTGACTAATTGGTATACAATGAGGAGGATCGGCCTATTTTCGATAATATGATTATAAATGCTTTGTCATCATACATTGTTTTATAAACAGAAAAACTTTAAGGAATTGCAAATAGATATATCTGCTACGGAATCCTCAGGGCGCAGTGGGTACTTGTGTGTACGCCTAAAACGGACAAAATGGCGATAGGATTTGATGTGTATATGCATTCACATAAAGGAGGCATTTGCTGAGAGCATCCGTATAGTAGCAGAGTTACAATGGCTGAAAGCAGTAATAGATTGACGAGATGGCTATCCGTATAATGGTATCTTATCGGGTGGTGATGACTTGCGACAAAGGTTATGGAGAAACTTGAAATAGATAGCTATTCCTGCGTTTTGAAACACCGTGCACTTGGTGGCTGAGGCAAGTCACCGATACCATTGTGGGTTGCAATCTATGACATTCATTGATTACCTAAGAGTTATAGAAATATACTTTTACAAGGCACATGAAATAGTTGTACAAAGGGAAATGTGGCAGAAAGACTAATTATTACCTGACAACGTGCAAAAAGGCATACCTGTATCATAATATTTCTTAAACCTATATTCTAATCTATTATCAGCTGTTTGTTGATCACCAATGGATATGTCCCAAAATTACTTTCAGAAGAGGGCGTCAGAAGAATTTGGTTTTACAGGTAGTAAGTCAATAGAGATTGCTTTTGAACTCATTGGTACTGCAGGGTGAGAGGTATATCGAAAGGATTTTGTTCTGTGCTATCAATTTGCCTTGCAACACTATGTGAGTATTGAGTAATATAGATATGTAGGAAGAATAGCTCCTTTGCGGTCATCGGTTTCAACGAAAATTAATTCTAATACAGAAAGAATCAAATATCTCCAGTTAATGAGAAATGATGCTTCAAAGGTATTATACGTCGTAGAATCTACATTCGACAGGGTTTCATGCACAAAATAAACTTTCCACATAGAGTCAGATAATAAATTATCTGACTCTATGACTGCTCAAGGGACAAAGAACTAGTAAGAAGAACATTTGGATGCTCGTAATTCTTTTGTTTTCGCCCTTGTACAAACAATCCCAACTGTTTGCAACATGCTATACATGATGTCCGCCATAGAAACTGGCAAACATACTGACAATAACCGAAATATTTCATTCTTCTTGTTTTGCTCAACTTTCCAATTTTCTATCAGATGTGATATCGCTGATAGCTGCAAATAAGCTGCATCAAGTGCTGTGCTTAATCATTAAAAATTTGCTCCCGTTTGACTTGTTGGACCATCTAAAGTTCGTCATGTGTAGAACTTAGGTGTACGTTGTCAAACAAAAGTGCACTGACTGCAAATATAGTTATTTATTCTGATATTTTGTCTTTTATTATCAAAAATTCTTTTTGTTGTCATTATGCTTAAATATACACTTGGTTTGTTATAATTCATACTACTAAAGACTTAATTAAAGTACGATTTTGAGCTGTTTGACGACGCACATTTCCTAATTAGTTATTAAAAGGGGTTGGCCCAAAGGTTGGCATCATCTTTCCATAACTATGATACAATTATTCGATTAAACTACTTCCTTTCTTTGATCTTGGGCTTACGTGAACTTCCGCCTATAGAGCACATCAAAGTGGCTTGGTAAACTATTACCTACCCAGTTTCTGTTTCTTCCTCGTATTCATCTCCTCATATTTAGTAGTTGATCTCTGATGAAGCAAATCACTCACCCAGTAATCTTGGCTAATAAAAGCGCCATTTGTGCAAACTACGAGGCAAATACTTATTCAAAATCCATTCAGTTATATTCATCCATAGCTATAATATCCTCGACGTCCCTACGTCCAAAGTTTAAGACGAGACGAAAGTTTTCCATGGAAGTTTACAATTCTAAGCTCAAAGAGCCCAGTCTGTAGTCTGCTGAATATTTTCGACCCACTTCTACTACTGGTAATGTAATAGTAAGTACTATTGGCATAAAGTGATGGTCCATATTATCTCTCATTAGGTCTAAATTCAACTTTTACATTAACACCCATACCGCGATAATTTTACAGTGTACCCAATTCCTGCGCCCTATCAGTTGTTGTCATGCAACGTTATGGTGATAATCAATTGTTAGATGGAGTTGTCAGTGTCCATTTTCGAGGCACTGTCAGGGAGTGGCTATAGTCAATCTGTGCGTTTACAGCGCCAATTTCCATTAACACTTACAGGTTGCATTGTTTGCTGGTACCAGTTGCAGTGTTATACAAAGTATACCGATCACTATGTCATTGTCTGTTTTATTGTAATGATTTATCGAAGCATGCCACATTCGCTGTCCCTTTCCTTCATGCTTTCAGGAAAGCGATGCGTATATCTGTGAATATTCTTTCACAAATTCGGATTACCTGATATCAGAACAATGGATCGAGGTCATCACGATGAGTCTATCCTATTTACAAGATTAGGAATCTCTGATTTTATGCTTGCATTTAGTTCCCAGTTGTGTGTTTGTCCCCAACGAAAATATGCTTCAGGTTCCGAGAATACTATGGTGTTTCTTTTTACATCTTTCTGCCAGAAACTCTCCCGTCGGGCATAATATTTTATTCTACTTTCTCGATAAAGGCGTTTCTGATGTAACCGTATTCAATATTAAGTTTATTGACTCAGATGCTGCGTTGAAAGCCATTCCATATTCTATGGTGATTCTGATATTCTGTGTACCAATAGCCAACTATTGTTATCTGTGCTGCCAAGAGTGCATTTCTTTGCTGGTGGGAAGTATGTCATGGTACAAACTATCGAATCCTACTAGTTTTGATCAAGTCTGTATAGCTCATTGTTTGTTTTGATTTGTATTTAAAGTGTAATCCTTATCCTGTGTAAACTCCATCCACGGCCAATTCAATAATAACTGATGTTTCTCGCACATCCAAATTATTGTTGTAAAGCTTCGAATAATTATTTCTAAAGTCGCGATGCCATTGACGGTATTCATATATCGAGGTCATAGAGTGAAAACGGTCTGCATCTTGCTTGTTATACTACACGCTAAATCCTGCTGTCTGTCAAATCTACAACGCTTATATTAGAAAGTGTTTTCATTTGCCAAATTTTATATTCATAAACTGCTCGTTGTATAGGTTGTTTTCTCATTCAATTCATTCAATAAGAGTTTCCTTCAAATTTGAGGTGAAATCTGATTTATATTTATTGTTAATACTTATACAAAATGTCAGAAGTGTAGAATGTGTACTACTATTTGCGCCTTGTTCATACTGATGCATTTTTACTATCAAATATAGTGAGACTTGTCAGTAGTTCCACATCTTTGTGCATGTTGATAAATATTTCTTGGTAGATATGCTCTGCATTTTTCAACATTTGAATATCTTCCGCCATTATGCGAAATAGTATTGCTTATGACTAATCCATTTGAACATGCTCACCACACCAAAGAATTTTGCATAGCTCACATTTGCAGTTCTGTTGTTGTAATCCATTCGTATTTTCTTGTAGTCGTGACCTTGTATGTGACATTTGATTGGCATTAAGGTGGTGACGTTTTGCAATAGCTGATAACATTTCTTTCTAGGAATTTTAATGTTCCAAAGCCTTTTAGCGCAAATCTACCATTGGTACCAACACCAATTCAGCATTACCGAATATGGTGCATCGTCAATTCCTTTTTCAACTTTACATCCATGACTAAGTCTCCCAGTCTCACATTACTGCTGCATGGGCGCGACGCCAGTTTCCTAATCGGCAGCATGTCAACTTAATCTTGGCCCGACGGTATAAAGATGGAAGATTTTCTAAAGGCCATTTTAGGATTTCCTGTAAAAGAAATCGCGATCCGTATCAACAAACTCAGTGAGTCCATTAACACATATATCTGTCCGTCTTTAGTTGGTATTGTACTCTGGCCGACGTGGCACGTACGCATCAAAGCGTACTTCCTTCTGCAAAGATTGATACATCAGCATTGTAAACAATAGTGTCTCCACTCATCATCATCTTGATTTTGTTGCTTTCACTACAACATCAGACAATTCTGTATAGTCCGTGTTCCATCGGGATTGGCTTTGCAGATATATAAGACGGCGTAGACTTTTTAATTCCAGCGCATCAATGTGACGTCCCTTATAGCCGGAGCATCACCTGTAATGATATAACGGCCTATTTCCTTAATTTTATCATTGAATACAGACCAAAGCCCGTTTGTCTGGAATCGAATTAGTAACTTCCTCAACAGTAGCGTTGTCGTGACCAGTCACAGTGCTATCGAGTATTCATCAGATAAATGTCGCAGGTGTAACATCATTCATTTTATCAGCGACACGTCCCTGAGTCTCGTGACCAAAGGTTTACTGCCACACGGTAAGAGACACAAGAGAAAATATCACAATCAATGTTAATTTGTAAGTAAAAAGATAATGGGGCACCTTAAGTTTAACTATTTACAAGATACACCATGAAACTAGTGTGTTAGAAATTTTACCTGCACTTTATAGTTAGAAATGACAGCAGATAACCCCAACATACAGAAAAGCCATATTCTTCCTGTCATTCTGTGACATTCAAGGATATCCGTTTCTGTTACTGGAAATGAGTAGCATATTATTCTCTGGATAAGTTTCGATATATTTTTAGCTAAAGACAGCTTCTTTTCACAAAGTTTGTTAGGTTTCTCCGAGCTCAGAGTTGCAATACCAGCTATCACAACTATTAATTATAAGACTACTATGCAGTCACATCTCCCTCCTAAAATGGGTACATCTTCTCAACTTAGGGAAATAATAATAATAGTGCCTGTTGTTTGGGAAATGCATAAGCGTTTATCTAAATGCGACACTAGGAATAGATAGTATTTCTTCATATTAGATTTTGCTTTGATAGTCTGTGGTTTATAGGTGAGTGAGTTCAACTGTTTGTTGTCAGAACAAAAGTGCTACCAACTATCAATATCGTTGCATTGTTTGATGTTCATTTTGACTATGTTATCAAATAAAGTTTACAATTACAAAATATAATTGTTTGTTTTGCCATCTTGCCTTTTGGAATTTTGTGTGTCAATCCTTTTCGTAGTTGTTTACAGTTGTGTAGTATATATGATGACGGCCGTGGTACATATGTGTGACGATTGTGCGATACTATGCGTACGACGATATAGCCACGGTATGTTTGACGGCCGGTGTATCTTTTGCTTTCAATGACATTTTATACTATGATTAGCAAAAGCAAAGTGATGATATGCTACATGTTAGAAATTATGTTTATGAGAGGTTTAAAAATATTCCTCTATTCAATATGTGTTGGATTGTTGAATATTAGATATGGTCTCACTGTCTTGAGTAAAATATTGTTTATCAGAACTGTAAATTAGGCTATAATAATATTGCTTATATATTATTTTTATAAGGCCCGTATAATATAACATATGTGTATAGCATCACTTTTTAGTTGTAGACGCAATAAAAGGTAGAAGAAAAATTATAGATGTAATAAATATTATAGATTTAAATCGATACTTCTGTATGCAGATTGATAAAAGTCATTAAAAGAGATATGAGCTATTAGTGATGGTATTAATTCATAAGTTGTCAGATATACCTTGTACAGAAGTATAACTTACATGCTCTACCCTAAACTAATAATTTTAGAGATAACGAAGCCAGAATCAATAAAAATATAATTTATAAAAACTATAGTAATAAATTACAATCTTAAGTAACTCTATTTGCAACTGTACTTTTGTCTTTGACAACGTACAATTATATACTCTTTTGAATTATTCCATCATGATACCAAATAATCGTATCTACAGAATATTTGATAGGAGAAGTTACTTCTATCTGCAAATAGATGGAGTCACTCGTTATTTTTAACATGTAACTCCTCTAAACTCAATAACCATATAATGATGTTTTGAGGTATGCAATTTTGCCTTATGTCATATTCATCAAGCAGCTTTGTTATTATATGAAAACTTAAAAATAATTACATTTCTTTTCATGAATTTTAATGGACTATTGAATCATAAGAATACAAAAATAAAATATTATACTATATTATACAGTCAAGTGGTTCCGTCTCAATAGAACACTAATACCATTTATCTTGAGATTCTTATTTACCATTTTCAATTTCAATATAGTACCACATCATATTTTTCTGCTTCCCATTGTCATCTGGCATAAAAACTTGATAGCTGACACGATAGATGTTAAATATTTATTTACATTTATCGTTTTGAGAGAATGTTTATCAAAAACCATAATCCGATGTTATTAGGGTCATGGTCTAATCATTTTGTTTCAGTTCATTTGCAATTTTTCAGAAATAAATACGCGGGCAAGTTTTTGGTAAGTCTATCAACTGCTTATTTATACTATCAAGCGAGTTTTTACTCTCCCAAATGCAGGTATTACATGTCAGCACTTTTCTTAAAGAAAAATTCATGCTTTGAATCTTGAGCTTGTAAGGCGGTATCGATACATAGCATAATCAGTATATCATATTCTTCATAATTAAATGTACGTTGTCAAACAAAAGGTGCACTAACTGCAAATATAGATTGATTACTTTGTTGATATTTATCTGTGATTGTTTATTTATGATGTCTCGCTTATCTAATTTTCTCCCTGCCTAGATACAGTCTTTAGGTGTGAGATAATCGCGATTCACAAATCTTTCTTTTTATAGAATTTTCCACCCAAAGCGATATTTTATAATTAGTATAAGGAAAACGCTATGAGGAGATTGAATGCTCTCGAGAAACATGTTATAGAGTACCGACAACGTGGAACCGTATACCTGATAATATTCAATAAATAGTAGTAAACTTTCTTTAGAGCATCCTGAGCTAGCCCCCTAGTAAATTATCATTTTATTGGAAGAGAGTGAGATATTTGTTTTCGGAATCAGCTATGTATATTACAGAAGGTCTATAGAAACATGGAAGCACTTGATGTTTACAGTTGCAGTGAATTCCATCATAGACAAAAATTCGCCAATGAGATGTGGTAGACCTATTTTCTTGGAACCTTCAAATAAGTATCATAAACGTTCAATCTATTGCATATAGCCCTTTTAATTAGAATACTAATAAAATGAGATCATGGAAAATCTTTGGTAGAATCAATTTTCAGGGTATAAATTTGGGGTGCAGAAATCAAAACATCCAAAAAGTATGAACATCAAAGCAGAATATTTCACGTTGGAAAGCAGGAAGAAGGGACGAGTACTCATTGAGAATGTACCAGCCATGTGCATGTTCATTTTGCTTCAAACGAATTGAATTTACAATAGGTTATCGTATTGATGCTGCGAAATGGGAGTTCTCATAGCGGCTGAGTAAGAAATGAGTTGCACAAACAAAGCTGAAACAATCAGCTTCAAAATCAATACTTCTACCTTGGGCTATTATACAGAGTGGTGGAAATCTTCAGAAAGTTTGATAGAAGATGAAGAACCCTAGAACAAAATAAAGAGGCATTCATGCGCTGCATGCAAACCTATAAAGGAAGAAGTCAAACGAGAAAATCAAGCACTAATGCTTTCTACTAAAGGTCTCGATGAGTTTGAGAGTCGGACGACAGAATGATTGGGACTGATTCACTTGCGAAGTTTGCTGTGTAATGATTTGATGAACTTTCGTGATGGACTTACATTTGATTTCTTTGATGAGGGTCTCAAACTTGATTATGTTACCTTCGTGATGTAAAAATGCGCAATTCTACTATAGCAGATTAAGTTTCTTGAGTGGTTTTTACGTTAGGCTTTCAAGAAAGAGTCTGCATCAGAACAATGCTTACGATAGGTTAAACCTAAACTCAAAAAGTACATGAAGAAAATCATCTTCCTCACATGGAGGACTTGAACAAACTCCGAGAGTCTCGCTAGAAATAAAGCTGCCAAGTCAAGCTCGGGTGCTGATGTATTTCTTTTCCAATGCTTCACAGGGCTGCTACTCCGATGTGTTTAATCTTCGTAAGAGTGATATAAAGGGCGACACATTGAGGTTGCAACGGTTGAGACTTTGACAGCCTGATTATCAGTTGAACAACCATAGTAAAGCGATTCTTGATAAATACAAGGATGTGAGCATTTGAATGACAGGTGTTGCCTGGTATTACTATCGAAAATGAATGATTATCTTAAAGAATTAGCTAGAACTGGCAGGCATTGACGAGCCTGTACGTCAAACTTATTACAGAGGTAATGAACGACATTGACAGTTACCTAAATATGCCTTACTCTGGAACACACGCTGGGTCGTAGAACGTTTATCTGTAATGACTTGCATTGGGTATTCCTCCTGCAAGTAGTTATAAAATGGACTGGGCACAGCGATTGCTAAAGGCTATGAAACCTTACACATAGAATATGCGGACGACATCAAAGCGAATGCTATGAGTAAAATTCAATAGTATACACCAGCGAAATGATAAGAAGAAATAAATAAAGTAGAAATACAAGATTTTATCTCTTGATCGTTTCGAGCCATCAGTTCTGACCTCGAGCATACAATGCAGATAGCCTCTGCAAATGCTGATATGTCTTCCACTATTGGAAAGCGAATTTTATCTTACTCCAAAAGAAAGAGGTTGGGAAGCAAAAGTCATGATAATCTTTCCAAGCGATACGTTCTAAATATCTTGATCAGAGTCTATTCCTCTGTACTTATCTATATAGCAGTGCCCTAGCTATCCTATGGAGATTCTATATAAAATGGGTAAGGTTGAAAACGACAATATAGTACTTCGGTTGATAATGTATTACAACTTACAAACGAGCTCAATCAGTTACATAGAACCTCTTGCAAATTCAAGCCAAGGTAATCAAGGAGATATAATTACGCAAGAACCTCTTGCACAATTGGAGAGATTTCGAAACAGTGTCTTGCTATCTACCAGCACGACATAAATCAGATAGAAGACATTTTTAAGCAGTCTGCAGTAGTTCCTCATCTAGGTGAGCCATAAACGATGTTAGTTGCTTAATAGCAAAGCCGCCTTTGGGTGAACGTTATGTGGTATATCACGCGGGCGGTTGCCACGATGGTTAGATAGTTCTACAAGTACAGATTGAGACCAATCTTTGGCGGCGGATTACGAGCAAAGAAAGTAAGCAACTTCTCACAGATTACCCAACCGCAAAAGGACGCGCAATTATCTGATGAAAGACCCACTATCTTTGATATGATGTATGACGAATGAAAATGTGAGAACAGACGATGTCAACGGTGGTGGTTTTATATTCAAATATCTTCTGGAAATGGGTGATGGCTTTGCATTTGTGGCACAGCAGAAGCATTTTAGTGGGCAATTCTGATTTCTATGCTGACCTCATGCTCTATAACATCCAACTACACGCATATATTGTTATCGAACTCAAAAGCCACCCTTTTCAAGCCCGAATATATGGGGCAACAACTTCTACATCAATGTAGTAGGTGACCTACGTGGTGAGACGACAATGAAAGTGCATCGCTTGCTCCTCTGCAATGGTGGCGATAGGTGGTAGCTGCAATATCTCTTTCAGGTTACGACCAGCAATTGGTGGTGATTATCAACTCTCAAAGGCTATTCAGAGAATCTGAAATCAGCTTTACCTACAGTGTGGAGGAAGTTGAGGAGGAACTAAGTAAAATACGTTAACTGAAAACTATTTTGTAATAAAATCTTTATAAATCTATGGTCATGGAATGAAATATATATTTTGAAGATATCTTCAAAGAGATTATATCTTAAAAATTGAACAGATTAAAATGATACCTTTTCATCAAAACCACCTCTCATTTTCCTATTTCTGATCGTCTTTCCCTGAAAAATTAGATGTTAGCCCCATTCCTATGGATAGTCTTGAAAATCTAATGCTGCATATTTAAATGTGCAGAAAAGTAAATTTATTATGACTCGACTTCTGGTCGGTTATTCCTCAAGCCTAATTTAAGAAAAGAAAGTATTCAGAGTGAAAACTGAGTTTCAAATCTTATAAACCCAACTTATTTTGAGATACAAAGAAATCGTATTTTTAGATTCTATGATTTACGGAGATGAGATGTTCTGCTTGATATTATCCACCCACTATGCACTACTGCATATTAATGGTGAGCATATTTGTTTTGAGATGATCTATAGCATTGGTCAGCATTATTATAATAAAACTGTTTGATAGATTTGACAAGTGATATTAATATTTGCATTATTCTTCAACTCAAACAATACGATAGTACAGATTCATATTCGCCAATAATAGATGAGAACCTATAAAGTTGAGTTCTATATTATTATGCCATTGATTGTTTAAAGATTTCAAACCCCAGTTGAATGGAACAACTTTCTACTATAGGATTACAAGTATTTCCAAGAAGTGGTGAGCAAAAAGGATTTCTTTATCAATGTAATAAAAATACAAATTTCAATGAACTTTCCCCAATTAGAATGCCTTTTCAATTCAAGCATAATGCAGATATTGCAAAAATCTATAAACAAATGGATGGAGGAAAGTTTTATTCCTCATGATGTATTACAAACTTACTGGGAAAAAGTTAAAGGAACAGGACTTAGTATCATTAGATGCCATAAAAATCAATTTAACTCGGAATAAAAGAAGAAAACAATTGAGTCTATACGTATAAAACTTTGAAAAGAGTATTACAATATGAAGTGGGAAACTATAAACTAGCATTAACAGCTAATGAATTACAAGAATATTATGAAGCTGTTAAGAATGAATGTCTTTTGGGAGAATTTTTGTAATCAGATACATATTCCCCAGTGATAAAAGTGGAAAAATGATGTCTGATTTACTAGATGACAAATAAAATAGCCAGAATATGAATGGGCTTTTAAAGAAGGAATTCACATTCTGTAGATTACGATAAAGGATTTCACTAAAAATATAAATATATTCTTGCATAACATGAGATGAGCTTACTCCAATCTCTACAAACTTAACTATGAATTGAAGTAGCTTTTTGAAACGGTTCTTTCTCTAATATGTTATTTAGTTCCTTGCTCTAATCTAATCCTACTGCATATCAGGTATTTACGAATACGCATGAACGATAAGAAGATATAAATGAGGCTGTAAAGCCAAACAAATATAAGTATCGATAGCTATTTGCGATTCTTGCCAAGCATCTTCTCTTCCAACTGAGGCAGATGCTCTATGATATTCTCATCAATCTTAATTGAGTATGTACCAGTTGTGTTATGGAGCGTCTTTTGAATCATACCTTTCTCGGTATTCTTGAACCAAGAATGGAACAGATTGACTACAAACATAGCCAGCACCTCGTTGTCTATGTTATATTGATGTCCGATGTTCCAAGCAAAGTTCTTTAGGTCGGTCTGCTTCAGTTTCTTCTTTTCAATCTTCACCGATACACAATTCACAATACCATTGTACTGTACAAGCAGTTTAATGGCTTCCTCAATCTGGAAAAGTTCTTCATCGCTGAATCCGTGTGGAAGGAAAACAAGACAGGTATACTCAGAATTTTATCAAGTTTGTCCTTCTCTTGCTTTTTCTTTCGCTTCTGCCATTTTGGGTGCGGTCAATGTGCAGTTGCTTTGAATAAACTAGAGCCAAATCTCGCTGTGCGTTTTTAAGAGTCTCTTCGAGTTCTGACATAATCTGTGGTTTCAAATCATTTGCCACTTCCGAAGTCTGAGGCTTTTGTTGTATAGGCTGGGGAACCACATCACATTGTGGTGTTTCTATCGCAGGCTTTGTTTCCAGCTTCTTTTGAATGTCCTCCAGAGGCTTTATGATGCAAGCGTCCATATTCTCCTAGTCTGCCTCGATTGTTCAACTCCTTTCTATTGCTCTTGAGTAAGCATAGAGACATTGTTTGATGCCATGAAGCGACAATACAAATACAGCATATCCACCTATAAATATAGGTATAGTGACAAGAAAGCAAAAGTAGTTCCTTGTCCTCACCTATCAGTTGTTGGGCTATCTTATAAGCGCCAACTATCTAGGTAATAATAGCAACCTAAGAATGACGTGCCAATATAGTGATGCACTCCTTTAGCAGATGGAATGAGAAAAATGTCTATCTCCATAATTACAATGACTTTATTTTCTCCCGTGCAACAATAATGCATCGTTACACAAGTCTCGTTCCTGCTCATCCTCAACAGCATCAATGAACTTGTCCTGCCAAACCACAAGGTAAGCATTTCTTTTCATCCTGATGAAGATACTCTGCAAGCTTTGATGACCTGCTCACGCTTTGCTCTTCTATCACCACGTTCAATCTTACTGAACATAGGGGTGTCAATCTCTAAGTATGCAGCCAACTGACGTTGTAGCAAACTTTGCTCTTCTCTAAGCTCTTTAATCTTATCTCGAATAACATGTTTATATCTATTTTTAGTCCTTTCGCAGTTACCAGCAAGTTAAAGTTAATTGTTTATCTGCCTTAATATCAGCGATTTGACAATATTACAAACTGTATTATTGGTGTTTCGCAAGTTGCTAGCAAGTTAAATCTATGCTCAAATTGGGATATACTTCATATAACGAGGAGCTGTATTTGGGTCAAGTACTTTTATTAAGTTCCTTTCCAATCGATTCCTTGATTAATCTAGAAGAACTGCTGGATGATGTTTTTCAGGAATGCCAAACCTGTCTCTAAGCGACTTGTTCGTCAAAGCATCACCTTGCTATATACATTAGACAAGCATGTAGATAGCATGACCAAAGTTTGTCTTCCATCGGAATGTTACTAAACTCCATTTCAGAGAAAAAGAGTAACCTTGGTGCTATCTTGGAAAACTTCTATCTCGAGGAGCAGGGAGATATTGAGCTTCACATGCCAGCACCATTCTGTCCCAACCTCGACCAAGTTCTTCGCACATCTTCAATCGACGCATGAGAGAGCAAAGTTTTCGTTTCGTGACTTCGGAGGTTATCAATGATACGAAGTACATCTACCAAAAGGAGTACCGGTGATTCGTAACCTCAATACGATTGTCGAATATCTCCACTACAGGAGCAGCCCCTGTTATGTACAGGTCTTGATGAATAAGACTATTTGCAATGGCTTCTCTTACAGATGGCAGTGGGAACTTGCTTGTTGTTGACAATTGAATTGCATTAACATCCTCATTGCTTGGTAGCAAGGCATTCACGTAGTACGATATTCTCAAAGCAAATAGCATAGCCTTGATTAAAAAGGCTCTCTTTGAATCAACAGTCGGTTGATACCCTATATCCTGCACTACACGCATAGCCTTGCGGCCTAAACGGGCAAACTCATTCAAGTCCTTGGCAAACAATATGGCCCCAAGATTGGTAATGCTATACAAACCATTGTCCTGTTTCTGGATGATGCCATCCTCGTTCAGATAATGCACTATAGCATCCTTTTCTGCTGGCTGGGGTATTTTCAGCAGGGTAAAGTAGGCATCAACCTGAAGCAGTCTGATGATGTCCTCATATCTTTGGTCAGTCTTGACATAGCACATCCTCAAACTGGGCATGGCGCAATTTGTCCCACTAACTGAGTACGGAATACAGGGAACTCCATGTAGCTTCTTTGTGTAGCTACCACTCGTATGTAGTCAACCTTCTGGAAGCTTACTGGCTCATTTAGAGCCTTGTGAATACGAATCAGTTCTACATGCTTGCCATCTATTTCAGCATCATAGTATTTAAAATCCGCATTCTTGGAGAGCATATAGCGCAACCAATTCTCAACTCCTGCTCACTTTCTTCTCAATCTGCAACCGCACCTTTGTACCAATTATTTTCACTGGGTCGTATCATCTACTCCCCATATCATATAGGCATAATCACGGTCGTTCAATGTAGCGGTATTGGCAAGGGCACTAATGTCCTCGCCAATCATATTTGGCTCAGCAATTATTATGTTTGAACTCAACCCATCCTACTTCCTTGGGCAGCTTACAGAGTTCTTTTTATCAGTATGTCAATATTTCCTAACATATTCTTCTTTTGCTTCTTAAACTCTGATCGTGTTTGATTCTATCTTATCATACAACTTCAATGACGTCCATGGTTTTTCTTCTGTATATATATGGAATTTGCAGAAAGCAAGAAAAACAGTTTCATGCCAAAAATCTTCATCGTAAATATCATGTTTGGGAATATAAAATCATCTTCTGGCCACAAAGAATATAATCTAAGCGCATAATGGACGTCGTTTTCGTCTTTCCGATATGCCACTATTTCATAATTCTTGCAAGAGTCTTCTTCAGAAAAAGAGTCAGAAGGGCTGCCATTGTTTTCTTCTGGATAAAATTCTACAAAAATAATATGCCAAAGGATCTACCTCAAATCCAACCATTCATGTGTGCATATTCATTCTCAAAATATTTCCACAGTCTCTCCTTTGTACATTCTGTACATTTCAAATTCTAATGGTTATCTCCCTACAAGCGAAAAACATAGATTCGCTTTTCGGCGCTGTTACTCTTTGTTGAAAATTTCTATCCATGCATGCCTAATAGCATTTATTCTATCTATTTTTAAAAGTCAAATAGGTACACATTCCTGTACAATATGCAGAAATATAATTATTTCCATATGTTTCTGAGAAAACTTACATCCGTAATGTGGTATGTATGTTTTTCACCATTGGTCTTACAATAATCAATCTCAAATGAATCTTGAGAACCCACTAATGACCTTATTATCGAAGCGTTTGTCATATTGTCAGCCTTAACCAATTATACTTTCACTCTCATCATTATGCTTGTCCTTATTCTTTAGTACGACCTCTTTACTTGTATTCGCATAGCAATAAACGCAAAAGTGGCGACAAGTATTATACATTCCAATGTCTTTGCTACCATACAGCCACATATTTTTCTCTGTCCTGTATCTTTGACATTTTTTCTTTTTCGGGAATAGGTGGCAGTTGTCCAAACAGATCTCTTTTCTGGCCATTTCAGTGTGTGAAGGTAATAGACCAGTTCTTCATCATATGCAAAGAGACGTTTCATTAACTCTCCATCAATACAGCGATTGTGCTCTATACCATATTGTTCTAAGTCTATATCTTCAGCACATGTTGCCATTTCAACATTCCACCCTTCTTGGTGCCAGGCATTTCTGATTTTTCTGAGACCCTCCACAATCTCTATTCGTTTAGTGCGTGATTCCTTCTGCATTTTCCACGTCCTCTTTTGAGAACATGGTCTCCCTTTACAAGATTGCTCTGAACTTTTCGATATATCTTTACGTCTATGAAGCTGAAAAACCAACTTGTCCGTATGACCTTTCAACTGATTTCCAATATTCCATATACGTTTAAGTAATTCACGAGGTCCAATATTAGGGTGTCATTATCAGTGGGTCAAATCCTTAAATCACCTTTTTTCTTTACCAATCAATAGAGATAGCTTAATAAACGTTTCTACGCGTCTTGCTACTGGTGGCACATTGGGTTCAAAAGCCATCCCTGCATATAATCATTTAGTGTTACCTGAAAAATAATAATGTATTCCTCGCCTGTCAAGTTCTGGCAAATATGGGATAATCGGTTCTGGATCTTTTGTCCAAAAGCACGATCACCCCTACAGTTTTTGAACGAGATATACATCGGTTTGCTGGTTGAACGGATTGTACCCACGCAATAGCCTTTAGCCAAACGGTTGAAAAACCAGTTGGCATAAAAGGCTGGTATATCCGTTGAACGACTGGCTGAGATTATTACAGGAGCTATAGCTTCAAATATCTCCACCAGATTCAGTTTTAATAATGATTTTATCTAAAGCCATAGTAATCTAAGAGTTCTCTTTCTACTTGTTCCGCTAATTGAGTTGTGAACACATTAAACAAAGATGTCGGTTTTTGTGAATCACCGTCCTTCTTTCTTGCACAAATTAATAAAGAATCTTATATGTTCACGCTTGTCATTCTTATATTTCAATCCTGTAAACTTCCAATTCTGTTCAAGTCTTTTATGAACATTAGAATTGATTTGATTTGCTATAGGAATATTTGGAAATACTTCATCCGAAAGAGCAGAGATAGTCTGACCTTTATATGACGATGTCATAACATTAAGAGTTTTGCCATCTTTGACTGATTCTTTATCGTTTTCTATATCAGTGTCTGCAAACAAATTAGGCTGTTCCTGTTTTTCTACCTTTTTATTTGTTTGGGATTCATCAATTCCTAAAAGAGTGCAGACAGCTTTTTTCCCAGCCTTAGTCAATGTGGTTTTTCTACTATGCTAGTGACATCAATTTTATTATCTCGGTTTAAATAAATTTTTCAATGCAAGAGCATTCTCACATTGTTTCCGGCTCGTTTAAAAGGACTCCTATTCAGTATCTCATTTAAATACTTTTTCAATAGAGTCTTCTAGATGGGTTGCATTTAGATATACTATCGATTAACAACTCTGATTTTTATATTTAAGTACTCCTAGAATTTGATGAAGGGGTTATAATCTATAGATTTTTCCTGTGTAAATGAAGTAATAGTGGCTTGAGTTATTTCTGCCAATTCTGTTCCAAATACTTTTTGTATACTAATTCATAATTTTCCATCGTCAAGATTTCAGAAAGGGCATCTTTGCTCATCTCCATATAGCCACACAAACATCCCCATAAGGCAAGAATATAACGGTAATCTTCTATCTCGTTAAGTCTTAAATAAGCCATACAATCTTTTGAAACTGTAGCCTTTTAATATAAATACGGCAATGGACTTGAGTTCGACATTATCAATACTATTAATATTAAAAAGCAAAAGTTGGGTCATTTATAAAGCATATAACCTATTAACATATGCTTTTTCTCTAGCGACTCTTGCCATTTTTCCTCCCTATCTCGTCTTTAAGAATAGAAACAATTTCTGTCATCACTGCCATATAAAAACTCCATCCTTTTAGCAGAGAGAATTTCTGGGGTTACAGAGTTTTCTATTATGTGTTTAATGACTACATTAATAAGTTTCGCATCCGAATACGTGACATGGTCACCTGAAATATGAATATTGCTCAAGTTTTCATTTGGAATGGTTTTTGAATATTCAGATTGGGTCACTCGCGTTCTTCGTTCAATTTCATTGCGTAAGAACGAAAAGTCATTTTCAGTTCTTAATTTTGAAATGTCTGGAAGAAATGAACAATTCCATTTCTTACAGAGTGCTTCAAACACCATGTCCCAGCAATCAATTTTTCTTTAGAAATCTACTAGACATCCTTTCAGGAAAAAGAAATCTTTTGCCTATGGCATTATCAAAGTTTGTATAAAACAGTTCTAATAGTTTGATTCAATAGGATCAACGTCCTTATAATCATTGATTAAACTGGACAGGTGGATGCTAAAAATATTATAATTTGAAGGAGTGGAAATAAGATTTGTTAGAATATTATATAATTCCTAGAGTTATTTCTAAGTTGTTTGGCCAAATTCCGATTAACGGACATCTTGTTGCCTAAAAAGAAAAGCGTAAAGAAGCCCTTTTTGCTTGTCAAGAATGTTATCTTCAAATTTGAAATCTCATTTGCTGAGGATTTTATTATGGCATGTCTTCAAGCTTCAACATGGAGGTTGAAGGATAGATTTTATATTCATTATAATATTTAATTGCTTTGCTACTCTGTGTGTTAACCAAAGTTAACTTATATGCTCTCTCATTGAAGAAGTATATTCTACAGTTCTTAGGAGTTATGTTAAGTCTATGGCTGCACAAGCATACACCACTTTGAATTTCTTTGTCAGAAAAGTCACATGTTTGGCTATCATCTTCAAACTCTATTAACATTGGGAAGTTATACCTCCCCATATCGTTTATGTTAAACCTAACAGGATATTTAAAAAGGACTATCGATTCAATAGAACGTAATTCGTCAAGTTGCTCATAAGTTTTATAGCCAGAGCATCTACGGGAATAATGTATGGGAGGGAGAATACACTCGGACTGGAGTATATTATCCAAATTAAGATTTGATGTTGCTATGTAGAATTTCATATTCTGATGCTTTTAGAAGGGTCCAGTAGTTGCTGCATTTCCTGCATAAATAGGGAAGATGTGTTAGGTAGGGCTGGAGCCAAATTATTAGAATAAATCAAATATAAGTTCTCAAGTGGGCGTGTCGTAGCCACATATAAAGCAGGAATCTTTTTCTGTCATCGGATCTCTAGGGCCAACTAACATATTGCTTATATTCATCCATACCACAACAAGGAATAAATACATCATTAAACTGAAGCCCCTTTGCACAATGCCAAGTTATTATTTTTAGGACTGGTTGATTTAAAATCAATATCCATTTCGTCTTGTGTCTTCCACTGTACAGGAATCCCTTTCGATTGGAAATAGTCCCTAATAGATGTAACTTGACCATTGTAATAAACAAGAATACCGACATCTGTTAAACCACCATTTATAAGCTCAATAATTTTATCCAATTGAGCTACAGTCTTTATTAATCTTGGTTTTGGCCCATGCTTTATGCAGGCAAATGACAGCCTCGTTTGAGGGTATATAGTTCCGCCTACTTTTGCGTTTTCTATTGTTAGTCTATGATTTATACAAAGATCTTGTGGATGAATGCCGATTTGATTTGCTGTTGCTTCAACTGACTGTACTGTATGGCTATCAAATTCCATAATCGATTGGTATGTGTCGCCAAAGAACCAGCAATACTGCCCATGTGCTCTAAAGTCTGCAATCTCTTCGGCATTAAAGTCTTGACACTCATCAACAAACATATACTTGTAATTTGGTTTTGAGTGGTTTCTGCCACTCCTTAAAGTAATATCACATGGTTTTTGGCCTGACCTATCTCTGCCAATTCATCAACGAAAAACTGTTTCAATGATTTCGTATAAAACAATAATGGCATACGAATTAGTCAGAGTTGATACTTGTTTTGCCTTCTTAAGCAAAGTCAATGATTTCCCAGAACCAGCGATGCCTTTAACAACTGCGGTTCTTTTCCAGCAGACATGTTTATAATTATTTGCTGATGTTGATCTGGAGTTAAGTTATCTAATGCCATATTAATTATTATAAGGTAAATTTTTGTCTGCCAATTGGTTTTGTTGCACGACAGGAGGTTTTCGACTTCTTATACAGTAATTCTGTGGCGAATTCAATTTACATAATACCCTATATGCAACTTTACTTACATCTAAACTCTTTTTCTATGAGTAACATAAAATATGTCTTGCATATAACATCCTTTACATGTTCTTTCATGTTCAAAGCAAGCTGATGGTATGATGCTTTTATATAGTGATGTTTCTTTAATATAATGATTCAATCCAATATTCATCATTTGTGGATAAAAATTATACTATCATTTAACTTGGTACTACATCAGACATTATAAAAACGCCGAACTTAGAAAGTAAAGGTAGTAGATGAGATGCAACAAGCTCATATGCATTTGTATTAAATGTTTTATGTTGGACAAATTCGTTAATAGCCTTGAATGACACCATAAAATGATATTGAACATTAGAAAGGCTAACAATATCCATTATTTCTTGTTCTGACTCAATAAAGATACATTGGGGGGTTAATGTGAGTTTCACTTTCATTTCTGATGCATTGTTCACTGATGACATAAGATGATATAAAAAGCGAATTGCTTCAACATTTGCATCGAAAGCATCAACATTAACCCGTTTAAGATTAGGTAGTTTGGATTGAAGAGCCACTATAGTGCCTATAATTTCGCCGCCAGTGCCACAACAAAAATCAAACAAATTGATTTCCTCCAATTCTATATAACGTTCTAAAAACCTTGAATAGAAAAGAATCTGCATTGTTATTCCATATGCTTCTGCATAGCTCCTCGGGAAATATGTTCCAAGATACAGCTTAACAAAATCATAAGACTGATCCGGATTATATACAACTTCTGCAGGGCTAGGTTCATAAACCGCATCAAAAGTCGTCGTATATAATCTTATCAAGCCATTGTGGAATTGTGACATTATTAATTTTTCATAATTAAAGTTTAAATAATTATACTTCTCATCAAGAAAGGGTGGGCAGGTAGTAGGGTCTCATCGGTAATGGTTCCAACCTCTTCACAGACAAACTTCAGAACTTCATTAAACGTAAAAGTGTTCCAGTAGCTCAAATCCATGACATCGTTCAGATTTTATGAAGAAGTCCATTGCTTTCTCATAACTCAAGATATGTATGTTTACTGCTATTCTTACCATCGAGTAAATAAATAACCGTCCAAAGAATATCATAATAATGAATTGTCAAAATTTTTGAATACAAAGGTAATAATAAATAATGTAAAAGCTACAATGTTATGCGAAAAACTATAGTATTTTTGAGAATTAACAATAAAAAGGCAACTATGGAAAAGCCACTCTACTTTTAACCCCTTTGGGCAAACAGAATTGCTCACTTTGGCTATAAAAATGATTGACCCTTTTGGTCAAAATAATATTAACCACTTAGTACAAAGTGTCGTTAGAGTTTTTGTGTAGATTTGAGACCCTCGAGTCACCGTGTAAGGGGTAATAATAAAAATCTATTCAAATGAATAAAAGAATCAAGAACATTTTAAGATGTTATGCAGCAGGGATGAGGGCATCAAGGAAACGGCATCCACGTTCCATACTTCCCGTAACACTGTTCGCAAGTATGTCCGCCTGTTCCTTTCAAGTGGGAAAAAGCATCGATCAGCTTCTCTCCCTTTCCGAGGAGCAGTTGCATGAGATGTTTGGCAGTACGAATCCCGACGTCGGGAGCCTTCTCCAAAAAGGATTGAATTGGAGGCTTTGCTTCCCGGATATGTATCCCGCCTGACACGCAAAGGGATGAGTGTCAGGAAACTTTCAGGAGTATCATTCCGAGTATCCTGACGGTCTTCAGCTGTCTTCCTTCAAGCGGGCTGTCCGCCAGTACAAGTTCCACATTAAGGTCGTCGGCCATGTCGAGCACTATGCCGCAGACCAGATGTATGTTGATTTTGCCGGTGACAGGCTTGAAGTTGTCGATGAGATGACAGGCGAGACGAAGAAGGCCGAGGTCTTTGTCGCTGTCCTGCCGTTCAGTCATTACACCCATGGTGAGGCCGTATGGTCGCAACGCAAGGAAGACCTGATCGAGGGATGCGAGAATGCCATGCTGTATTTCGAAGGGCCCCTGGCGGCAATAGTTCCCGACAATCTGAAGGCGGCCGTCACTCGAAGTGACCGCAACGAGCCCGTCATCAATGACGATTTTGCCGCTTTTGCCGAGTATTACAGCTGTGCGGTCTATCCCGCCCGTGTACGCCACCCCAAGGACAAGGCCCTGTTGAAAAACGCCGTGAAGCTTCTCTACCGTTCCGTTTACATCGGACATGAGGGAATGACTTTCTCCAGTCTGGACAATCTCAATGCCGCCATCCATGTTTCCCTGAACGATTTCAATGAAAAGGTGATGGCCGGCCCGGGAGAGCGTCACGCAAGGGAGATGTTCCTGCGCGGTGAGAAGGGCTACCTCCGCCCGCTTCCACAGAAACGCTACGCCATGAAGAAAAAGCTGATGACTGTCAGCAGGAACTCCTACGTATCGCTGTTCAAGCACCATTACAGTGTTCCGTTGGGGTAACGATGGGTATTGATTATCAGACACTTATAAAAAGAAACGGTACGAATTTGGTACGATTATATCGGGGTTGAGAGCAAATTCTACTTTAAAACACTTGTATTATATCGGATTTGTATATATCTTGATAGTCGCCATACTTTGGGTCTTTGTTCTCTGGAATCAAGCGTATTTTTGTTTTCATCATTGTGCCCTTGCAACCCACTCTTACAGTACGAAGATTATTTTTGTTACAAGAGCGTAAATCTTTCCATAAATAATTCCAGTAACTCCTTCTACAATATGTTTGAGATAAATTCTTGCCTGAAATAATTCTTGGCGACATGCTATCTCCTGTTAAGTTGCACCAATATATATCGTCCTTATTATATGGTGGTACGCTCATGTACTCCTCTGGCGTCCCAGTATGGTCGTTCAACATTAAATCAAAACCTCCAAGAAAATCCACATTATAGTATGGTCGCCCAACGTTTGTTGTCTCAACAGTGTTCTCTGTCTCGTCACGCAACCACATTTTCCCCTTTTCCCTGTCTTAAGCCACTCTTATATTAAAAAGGGGTTGCGCCTCGTGCAAGTTATCATATGTTACTTTATAAAGACGTTTTTCGCTGCGAGGCCTGCCGTTCTTTTCTGCATTACTAAAGAAAGCATTCGGTAAACCAAATTCTTTCTCAAACGAAGTTGTAGTGTTTTGGGGACTCTTTTTAGATATTCATCAAGAACAAGCGATAATCTTTGATAAGGACTAACGTTTTCCATAATTTATTGTGTTTAAATGATTTACTTTTAAAATCGAAGCAAAAATAATTGTGTATAAAAGTCTTTCTTTATGCTAACATAAATTAAATATCTAATATAAATCTATTATAAATTAGATATTATGTCTATATTTGTGGTGTTAAATCTAACGATGTACTGATATTTCCAGATGCAATCAATCATGTCGTATGACATATATTAGGTTTACTATGCAAATATACAGATTTATCTTAGATTACGCTGTAAAATAAATGGAAAAACTAATATGGCAAGCGAAGAAAAAGTATCTAAATACGAGGCAAGCGGCTAAATTTTCTCAATGTTAGCACAAAACCATACATAGATATGCTAAGGCTGTGTCATTCCATACACAAAACCGATGGGGCGTTACTACTTTGCAAAAAGTCAGTTAATAGCCTTTATTAACAATGAGTTATAGGCGTTTTTAGCCTGTATTTAGAAAATCTTATTGAAAATAGATGCAGCCGTTGCGTCCGCCGAAAGACAGTTCCAAGTTGAATGTAGGCAAAGCGGTTGGGGTGGTTGATTAAAAGTTGCACCTCTACACATATCCAAAGTTAGATATGATAAAAACGTATATAAGGCTAAGACAAAAATTAGTGGTGAGCATGGCTCTTAATTCAAAGGTTGCGCTTTGTGCCACAAACATAATACAGCCTTCATGTGAGTTGAAACAAGGCTCTACTATCGAATAGGCATGAAGGCGCAATTTTTAGCCCACGAGGGTGTCTCATGAATTTTTATTATCCAAGTGAGGAAGCGTCCTCACGTTCGGATAGGTGGTGGAATTGGTAGACACTAAATCAACTGCAATAGAGTACGTCCAACCTCACGTTAAATAATAAAGGGTTTCGAGACTGGAGAGTCTTGCGATGCAGGTTCGAATCCTGCCCTATCACGATTAACAACATAAAGTGATAATCCTTTTTCCGTATTGCCTGTGAAGGTAGTGCGGATTTTTTTATGTGAAGAAAATTTAATATGTATATATATGGAAGGAAAAACATTTATCGGAATAGACACGGCAGTAAAGGGTTTTGTGCCGTAATATACCCCGATAATTCAAAAGGGTTTATATCAATTTCAGACAATGACGAACTTGGGTTGGCTCGTGATCTAAAAATGGTAGTAGATAAGTCAAATGGCAATATAGTGGCGTGTGAAAAGCCACTAATTTGACCCACAGCAAGTATTTTAGACCCAGTAAGGTTAAAATAATGAGACCCACTCTCAAAAATAAGAATGACCTTTGAAACGCTAGTTTTTTTAGGGGCATTTTGTAGTTTTGTGTTACTGCCCTGGCCGGCATTAAAAACATAAAACTATTATTTATATGACAAAATTAAAGAATTTAGTGCGCTGTTACGCATCTGGTATGGGAATAGAAGTATTTCTAGTACTTTCCATATATCTCGTAACACCCTCCGCAAGTATGTCCGTAAATTCAAGAAAGTGGCTTGTCCATGGAGCAAATTCTGTCGCTTTCAGATGATAAGCTGGCGGACTTGTTTTCAGATGGGCATTCTCGTAACCGTCCGCCTTCTGCTCGCAAGTTGGAGTTAGAGGCACTTGTTCCTGATTATGTGAAACGGCTTAGCAAGAAGGGTGTTTCTATCTTATCTCTTCACACGGAGTATCTCAAAACTCATCCTAATGGTTACCAGTATTCTACTTTCAAACACGCAATCCATGCCTACAGATGTCAAACACGAGCCGTAGGGACATGTAGAGCACCTTGCTGGCGATCAGATGTATATTGATTATGCAGGGTGATAAGCTAGAGATAGTCGAAGAACAGACGGGTGAGGTGCGGAAGGTAGAGGGTTTTTGTGGCTACCCTTCCATGCAGTCATTACACCTATTGCGAGGCAGTGTGGTCGCAGAAGAAGGAAGACCTTATCGTTGCTTGCGAGAATGCTCTTCATTTCTTTGGTGGTGTACCCAAGGCTGTTGTGCCTGACAACTTAAAAATCAGCCGTTATCCGCAGTGATCGTAATGAGCCTGTTATCAATGACGACTTCGCTGCTATGGCTGAATTTTATGACATGGCTGTTTATCCAGCTAGGGTGCGCCGTCCAGGACAAGGCACTGGTTGAGAATGCTGTAAAAGCTAATGTATCGGTCGGTATATGTAGATATTGAAGGGCAAATTTTTCCATAATCTAGAATCACTTAATGTTGCTATACGCACATCTTTAGAAGCATTTAACAGCCGTAGATTGAGTGGGCGTAAGGAATCCCGTCAAGAACTATTTGAGGAAATGGAAAAAGATTTTTCTTCGTCCTCTTCCTACCGCTCGCTATCAGATGAAGTCTAGAAAGTCTGCTACTGTCATGGCTAATAGCTTCGTTATGCTAGAAAGCATAGTTATAGTGTTCCAACAGAGTATATCGGCAAACGTATGGAGCTTATTTACGATAATGACAATGTTCAAATCTACTATGGGTTAAAGTTAGTTACCATCCATCAGCGAGATGATACTCCCTATACCTACTCACAGAAAGATGCACATAATCTTCACGGTCATCATGGTAACTTTGAAAAGGATTTGGAGGAAATATATCAACGGGCAGGGCAAATAGACAACATCCTTCTGCTTTATCTCAAAGGAAGTCGCTACGCAGATGAAATATCCACCAAAAGCCTTCCGCTCTTGCCGTGGTATCATGTCGCTGGAGAAGAAGTATGGCATGGCTCGTCTAGTAGCAACATGTAACTGTGCCTCGGAAGGACGACGCTATGGCTATAATGAGATAAAGGATATACTACAGAAGAGTGATGATGCTCCCTATATATCTATGGATGAAGATAATATGGAGCTATCTCTGAATATAAACCAAAACTCATAAGAACATACGAGGCAAGGATTATTTCTCAAAGCAATTATCCAATAATAGCAAACAATTAAAGTAAAACAACTATGGAACTAAATAATAATAAGACAGCACCTATTGTGCAAGAAATGGATAAGAATCAGTTATCTCTTGATTTAATGCATAGAATGAGGCTTACAGGGTATGGCAACTGCCTTTTGAAGAAAGTCTAACTAATCTGATTGCAGATACGATGACACCAGATGCCTTTTTATCTTGGCTCTTATCTCGAGAATGGGACTATCGTTCTGCAGCAGCGATTGAAAGACTCATAAAATCAGCAGGGTTTAGATATAAAAACCTATCCTGAGCAAATAGATTATAATATCAATCGCAACCTTAGCCAAAACAAAATGGAGAGAATACTCTCACTTGATTTTATCAAGCAAGGACGCAATATATTTATTACTGGTTCATCAGGGACTGGTAAAAGTTTTATCGCTACAGCTATAGGCTATCATGCTTGTAAAAATGGTATTAGAACGATGTATGCTAACATGTCAAAGCTGCTGGGGACATAAGGTTGCCAAGAACAAAGGAACGTTAGAAACAGAGCTAAAGAAGATGAGAGCGATGTCGCTTGTTAATCCTCGATGATGCCTTCCTTGTACCTGTAGATGCAAAAGAGCGTCCTATATTACTTGATATTATAGAAGATAGGCATGAAAGGAAGTCGATTATCATATCTTCTCAACTTCCTGTAGACAACTGGTATGATGCAATAGGCGACCCTACCGTGGCAGATGCTGTACTAGATAGAATTGTGCATACCTCATATCAAATAGAACTAACTGGAGAGAGTCTTAGAAGATAAAAGCAAAAGAATATTACCAAGTAATGGCGAAATAAAAGCTAGCCCACCCGACCGAGAGCATTTGAGTGGGTCAATAATAAATCGTTTTACTGGGTCTAAAATACTTTGACAGGGTGGGTCAAATTAGTGTGGCTTTTCCAGAAGCTAATGCGTAAAGCAAAACCCTATAAAAATAACAATTTTCACTCGATTTTAAGTGTGCAAAAATTTAAACATAAACAACATGACAAAACAAGTAAAACGGACAGAACGAGGGTGGGCAGGACATTTTTGCTGTGCCGACCATTGTCGCTTTAGAAGGAACACCCTATTGGAATACGAAGATGTTAAAATTGTCGTTAGTACTGTAGGTTGCATGATGGTAAAAATATGGTAAAATGGAGATTGAGACGGTCGGACACGAACGCTATTACGAGACAATGGCTTTTCACTCTAAGCTAAACGACACTTTATATCACGACATAGATGTCGAAAGGAGGTATCCCTTTGATTGTGAATGGGCGCTAAACGAGATTGACGATAACAAAGCCAATGACATGCACGAAAATGCCGTTGAGTGGTAAGTAAACAAATGGTAGAACATAAAATTTAATAACTATGGGTTGTGATATACATGGACATGTAGAAACAAGAAGCAGGAATTGTTCTTGGCGTCATTCTATGGATTTTGATGGACCGCGAGTATGAAATGTTTGCGGCGTTGGCAAACGTCCGCAATAATGGAAGTATTAAGGCTTTTGAACCAAAGGGGTTGCCTGATGACATATCTTATAAAAACAAAGGAAGACTATGAACTATGGCGATATGATGCACACTCTCACAGTTGGGTTACTCAGACGAGTTAGAAACAGCTATAAAGAAGCACGAAAAACCTCTTGGGTCGTATATTAACGAAGACTACGACGCACTCTTAGCTTATATGAGAGCTTTTGAAACAGAAGAAGTGAGATTTGTCTTTTGGTTCGATAATTAACCCTCATCATTGTGCTTAAAATGTTAAAAACAGAATTTGAAAAAGAAGAATTATGACAATATCAGAGCTACAGAAAAGACTTCAAGAGGCATACGAAAAGTATGGGGATATTGAGGTATCTATTCAAAACGGCGACGATGGCGGTGATTACTACGTCAGAGAGAAATAGTATACGTAGAAAAGAGGAGAATATCCTAACGAAATGGTTGTTCTGGCGTAAAAAGGCAAAAATATGAGCAAACTAATTCCGCGCAAGATAAAAAGGCCCAAAGCATACAGAAATGATGTGACTCTTAAAAACAAAGTGGTTGCGACATGTACGTAACCAAGTTTTAGGACGGATAGATAAGTATCAATCATACATTGGAGATTATGAAACCACATTTTTCTACTAAGTACGGAGAACTATTAAGCGAATATATTGACTATGGAACAATTTACTGACTATTTCCCATTTATCATTCGACCGAATGTTGCAGACGAGTATCTGCACAGAGTTGTATGTGCGCCTAAAAGAGTCGTAGTGGCTCAACGCCATACGCAAATAAGAGAAACAGAAAGAGGAAGAATAAACATAAAAAGAAATAATTATGTGTACAGAAGCTGAACACCTGTCAGAGATATATTGTGATTTTGACGGCGAATATGATGCAGAGTATATTGCACGGATGGAGAATGAGAGTTGCATACTATAGCAACTCTTGCTGGTATAGACACGGCAACATATTCACATCGCAAGAAACGCCACCTTAACAAAAAGAAAAATGGTTTATTTCTAATTATCCAAGATAGTAGAAAGGATAATACAACACTTATGCTTGTTGATAGACGAAAATCAAAGAAATCATTGGTGGCACATGATTTCTCACTCGCCTACAAGGGTAAAAAGAAAGACATGGAGAACGTTGCCAAGAAGTTGCGAAAGAACAACGTTAGGGTTGTCAGTTATAAATCTTATTTTAGCAGTTTATAGTTATGGAACGATATTATTTTACATTCCCTTTTCGTGACGTTCAACATCGCAATTGCTATCACGTAGAAGAAGCCGAAAGCTACGGCGAGGCTCGTGATAAGATGGTGGAGAAATTCGGAACGGGCTGGGCTTTCCAATATTACGAAAAATCAGTGGAACATATCTAAGAAGTAGTACGAAAAATTCTACAGCTGCAACCCTTTTAACCCTGATTGGTTCGATGGTATGACGCAAGCAGACTTGTTTTAACTTAAAGGAAATTTAGTATGGAAAACAGAATTGTACAATTAAGCGAGTATGAGTATAACAAACTTCAAGAGAAAGTCGAGTTGAACGATACAAAAATCCGCGACTTGGCGGAGAAGTATTATCAAGAACGTGTGTGTTCCGAATTGATATTAGAGTCGGACTTCAAGATAAATACAACGGAGATACAGTTTTTCTATACTAATGTATTCTCACACGAGAACGGCTTGTATAAGAACGATAAATTTAAACCCATCATCACAGAGAAAGGTCGCAGGAAGATAGACCCGAATACTGTCTGACGCTTGTATGAAACCTTTGAGAGGAAGTTTGGCGATGCGATTGAGTTCAAGAACCGTTATGCAGACGCTTTGAGAAGATTTACTATCACAAGATGGATAGCATATACAATAGCGTTCTGCGGATGGGGAGTTGTGGCAGTATTGCTAATAAACAGCATATTCAAATAATAAGAAAGTTACAAGATTATGGAACTAATAGATATAGTAAACAAACTGATTGGTAACATAGAGCCTATAGGCGACACTACCATTGACTGTGAACGCTTTGAGAATCTGAAATTGTATTGTGAGTTGATAAATGAAATGGTGAGGCGAATTGACGATGTAGTTTGCAGTAACATGGATAGTAGTCTTGCTTCCGTGAAGAGATCCAATGATTACATCAGCGACTTTCTTACCAACACTTTGAAAATAGAAGAATAGTATGGAAATAACAAAACAACAAGCAATAGCTGACTTGGAGAAAATCTTTAATACAACCTCGTGGGAAGACCGAGAAGAGGGAAGAAGTTTTGCTGATAAGGGAGATTTCTTTATCGACAAGAGAGAACACACTCGTCCGTCTGTAATAGAGAAACTACAAGCATATTTCAAAGATAAAACGATTATAGACGGTCAGTGCCGATTGAGGGGATAACCCTTTTGTGGACAACGTTCCACATCGAAGACCGTAAAACAGACAAGTAAAATTTAAAGACAATGAAGATTATAAAGAACTCCATCGGCAATGAAGTAAAAGTATTTGCCGAAACATTTGAGCAGGAAGCATACGACCAAATCAAGACTTTGGCTGACTTTGAACCGTATGTGAATGAAAAGATACGTATAATGCCCGATGCTCACGCAGGCAGGGTGTACTATCGGAACTACTATGACGATTACCGATAAGATTACACCAAATCTCACGGGGGTAGATATTGGCTGTGGCATGTTGGTTGTAGAAATACGAGAACGAGAAATAGACCTCAAAGAGTTAGACAATGTGATACACGAACATGTGCCATCGGGATTCAATATCCATCTTGTCTCTATACACTCTTTTGACTTCAGGAATCTAAGATGCGTCGAACACGTTAATTTAGAGCGTGCTATTCTTTCTGTTGGCTCTCTTGGCGGTGGTAATCATTTTGTCGAAGTAGACAGGAGCGAAGATGGAAGACTATATCTTGTTATCCATTCAGGTAGCCGTAATCTTGGTGTTGGTGTATGTAACTACTACCAGAGCCTTGCTTATGCGAATTTGAGTAGCTTGACTGATAAAAAGAAAGAGTTGATAGCAGTCCTAAAGGCGCAAGGTCGTGAAAAGGACATCAACTCCGAATTGCAAAAGTTAAGTCAACCAAAGTTTATAAAAGAGCTTGCATATTTGGAAGGTGAGGATTTCGAGGACTATATCAACGATATGGAAATTGTTCAGCAGTTTGCTTCGTTGAACAGAAAGACTATTGCGGAATTGATATTAGGACACATGGGCTTACATGTTGTAAGTACGTTTGAAACCATTCATAACTACATTGACACAAAGCATATGATACTTCGCAAGGGCGCTGTAAGTGCGCAGAAAGGCGAGAAGTTCATCGTTCCAATCAATATGCGTGATGGTTCTCTGATATGTATTGGCAAGGGCAATGAAGATTGGAATTGTTCTGCTCCATGGTGCTGGCCGTCCAATGAGCCGTAGTAAAGCCAAAGAAACGGTCTCTATGAATGAGTATCAAAGGTCAATGGAAGGTATCTATACGACTTCTGTAAATGATTCTACGATAGACGAAGCTCCGCAGGTTTATAAGCCTATTGAGGAAATAACAGAAGCTATTAAGCCCACAGCCGATATTGTGGAGGCAATAAAACCGATTTATAACTATAAAGCAAATTGAAGAATGAAGATAGAAGTAGAAAGAAAATCCTCTTGGCTTGACGTGGTGAACGCTGCAAGATTCACGCAACGTTTACCACCACTCGACCACGAACCGAGTGACAAGTTTAAGACACAGATTATAAGAGCAGAGCACAGTCCACTAAGGATAGCGGTTTGAGGTACGTTTATTCGATATTCCTTATTGGGTAATGGGGCATTTGGTGAGGCATGTCCATGCGCAGCCGTATGTATCTACAAGTCGCCCTGATATAACCAAGTCTGGACTTGATCGTAACGAAATGAAGCAAGGCGAGCCGGTAAACCTTATGCTCTCCCTCAATGCGCAGGGAAATAATAAACATTTCTAAGGTGAGGCTGTAGCAAGGCTTCAAAAAGAAACGAGAAAGATTTGGAATGGAGTAATATCAAAGTTAGCCGACATTGAGCCGATACTTTGCAGTGCATTGCGTACCGAGTTGTTTGTATAGAGGGTTCTGTCCAGAGATTAGATCTTGCCATTATGATAAAAGCAGCAATTTTTGTCGGAAAGACGTAAATATATGTACTGAACTAAAAAGGTGAGCATTAAGCCCACCTTTTTATTTAAAATACATTTTTGAGTTTATCAAACTCCTTATTTACTGTCTTGTCCAAAATCTTGGCGTAGATAGCCGTAGTCTTTATATCCTTGTGTCCCAGAAACTCCTTTACCACCTCTATCGGTATATTATTATTCAAACATACGGTAGCAAAAGAGTGGCGTCCGACATGGCTTGTTATACGTTGTTCAATACCTGCTCGATATTGAATTGTTTGTAAGTTCCTATTATAGACGTGCATTTCCTGTACAGGCAAGTGGTAGTCGTATTTCTTCAATATTTCCATTGCTGGCGGAAGTAAAGTGATATTGTATGCGTTTCCCGTCTTTTTGTCGTTCACTCTTTACTCGATATGCTCCGTCTACTTCCTTTGCCATTGTGCCGAAGTCAAAGTTATACATATCTACATAAGAGAGTCCTGTATAGCATTGGAATAAAAAAACAATCCTCGCCTTTATTAAGGGTCGTTCCGTGAGCTTTACACCTTAAATCTATCAAGTTCTTCGATTGACAGAAAGCGCCTGTCTGAACTCTCGCTGCGTTTGAAGTGAAGTACGTCGTATGGGCTTTCTTTTACATATCCAAACAATTTTGCTTTCCCGGATATATGGTTTTAACACTTTGTGGTAATTATAAATAGACTTTGTCTTAACTGCATTCTGAATAGAAAGCTCATTCCACAAAAGAACATTTCCTTGTGTTATGTCAGAAAAATCTTTATCCTCCCCCACCGTTTTAATATATGATATACGGATAAATGTCCTTTCCTTGTGCTCTTCGGATATTTTTGCGTTCGTATATGCGGTCATACATAAATGACAGAAAAGCGTCTTTCTTATTTACAGCGCTATTATTATCCATGTATTCTTTCAGCCCTCCAGCGTGAACACCTCCTCATTCTCAAGCTTCATGTTAATATAGTCTACTATCTTGTTGCGAACTATATCAATAGTCTTGTTATATTCTATCTGCTGACCACAATTACATACTCTGTCATTGCGGAACTGGTCTTTTTCTAACTTTTACACCTGTATTATAAAAGTTTCTCACTTTATCATAGGTCACTTCAATATAAACAGGTACGGCAATTTTCTTTGACTGCAGTATTTTCGTCTGTCAAAAAAACAATTCTTGTGTTTGCTACTTTTCTTCATATATCACTTTATTAAAATTGGTACGAAAACGGTACGACGGTGGTACGAAAATGGTATGAAAACGTACCAAAACGTCCCCTTTGTCCCCTTTTGGGTATTTTCTTTATAAAGTGATAATCTTGTTCTTATGTACTTTAAATAGTTGGTAGTCAGCTTGTTATATATTTATTCAAGTCTGATTTCCCAACTATCAAAAGTGATTCCTAAGGAACATGTGGGAAACGCGTGACGATCCTCTACGATGCCGACATGGTGGAAATATACTGTGGCATGAACCTTGTCGCCATCCACGACCGCTGTGACATACCCTACACCTATTCATGGAAAAAGGAGCACAACCTGCCAGGGCACTATGGCCCTTATGACAAGGATCTTAAGGAACTCTTCCGACGTGCCTCGGAAATAGACAATATCGTATTGAATTATCTCCGGGAAGTGGAGCGTGTCATGCAATATCCTCCAAAAGCGTTCAGATCCTGTCGGGCATACTGACGCTGGAGAAAAATACGGCCGTGACCGTCTGGTCGCTGCCTGCGCCTGCGCGGAACAGAAGCTACAATACGGGTATCAGGCCTTACGAGAGGTGCTTGAACTGGGAGAAGACGCGGATTTCCTCCCAGATGAGGATGGGAAAGATACAGCCTGACATGACATCCCCGACTACCACTGACCCACAAGAATATACTGGACGTGACTATTACAGAAAAAGACAAACTGGAACAATAAAGCTAAAATTATGGAAATAAATAATAAGACAGCTCCCGTAACGGGACAACAGGACCAGAACACCATATCACTGGATTTGATGAGCCGCATGAAATTACACGGTATGGCTGAGGGCTTTCAGGAAAGCCTTGCCCGGCACTCACTCCACGAGTCCATGACCGCGGACACCTTCCTTTCCATGCTCCTTGCACGTGAATGGGATTACCGTGCCCGGGCTGCCATAGTGCGGCTTACGAGAATGCGGCGTTCCGATACAAGGCCTATCTCGAACAGATTGACTATGCCACAAACCGGGGCCTTGAGCGCAATCAGATGGAACGCCTCGCCACCCTTGACTTTGTACATAAGGGCAGAACCTCTTCATTACCGGCTCTTCAGGTACGGGGAAAAGCTATATAGCATGTGCCCCTGGCACGAGGCATGTAAAAAGGGATTCCGTACTTTGCATGCCAACGCACCCAAACTGCTTGGCGCACTGAAGGTTGCCAAAGTCAAAGGTACACTTGAAACTGAGCTCAGAAGATTGAGCGTTGCCAGTTACTCATCCTGATGACCTGTTCATTGCTACCTCTTGATGCCAAAGGAACGTCCTATCCTGCTCGAAATTATTGAGGACAGGCATGAAAGGAAATCCACTATCATAACCTCGCAGTACCCATCGTCCAACTGGTATGACATGGTTGGCGATCCGACAATAGCCGACGCCATCCTTGACCGAATCATTCATACGGCGCATACCATAGAATTATATGGCGAAAGCATGCGTAAGTTAAGGGCTGAAAAGCCAGAGTCTCTAAAAGGGTAAAATAAAATTGACCCTGCACCGGGACTTTGCAAGGGCAATAATATTGTGAACAACAGGAGCAAATTCTATTTGCCCAAAGGGTCAAAAGTAGAGTGGCTTTTCCAGCTGCAAAGTTAATATATAACACTCTGAAAAGAAAGAATTAATGCCGTCAATATGGTATTCAAAATCCCGTCACTGCTACATTTTTGCTGCTACAATTTTTTGTGTAGCAGTTTATGTAGCGAAATTGACCGAATGATGATTGTCAAAACATAGGGTTATGCCGTCAGGCAATGGAAAGTATATAAAAGAAAAATCGTTGTAAAACCTTGATTTTACAACGATTATCTAATTTGAAGGCTAAAATGAAGACTCTTGTGAAGACCTTTAAAAAGCCTATTAGCGGAGA
>BNJU01002908.1_pt1 | contig 47202 bp, 52 predicted proteins | sample 8539281 | NCBI WGS metagenome assembly BNJU01 (sample SAMD00202456, study PRJDB9452) | human saliva metagenome | isolation source: human saliva | place: Japan
CTTTGCTAGTGAGGATGAAAAACAAGCACTCCTTAGCAAACTAGAAAAAAAGCCTACGCGGACTATCTATAAACGAAAAAAACTAGCAATATATGACTGCTAGCTTTTTTTGTATGGTTAAAAATTATTTTTTCAATTAAGAACCTATTTGTTTCAGTAAAAATAATGTCTTATTTTTAAAACTATTCAAGTATAAACTAAAAACTTTCCGCCGTGAGAAAAGTGCCTGAAACACTATTGTTTCAGGCACTCGGGAAATCTTGAAACCTTAGGTTCAAAACTAAGTCATGGAACTTCTTCGAAGTTCGCTGACGTCCGTACTCACATAAGGAAAGTTTCTAGGAAGACTTTACCTTCCATCTGCAGCTAGCACTCAAATAAGTGCTAGTTTTTTTAATCCTTCCACAAATCCATGGCCTTCAAGAAATCGTCTGAAACGGTCACATTGCGTGGGTTGGCTTGCTCGCGTTCTTGTAGTTTCGCTTCTACTTGGGCCAGGCTGTTGATGCCTTCACTGCGCCAGTTGCGTAAAATGGCTTGGATATATTTCCAGTGAGGCTTGCCGTTAAAGACAGCTTCTCGTAATGCTGCCTTGATCACATCTGGATCTGTTTGATCCTCGCGCACGGTCTTGGTCAGGTCTTCAATCTCAAAAGGTGTCAAGAGTCGTCCCAGTTCTTGTTGGAAGGTTTCCACCAAGTCCTTGATGACATTTCCCTTAGCAGGCGCGCTTTGTGGCTTCCCTTGTGATTGTGCTTCTAAAATCTCATCCAAGCGCTCCAGGGCAATGGTCGCATCAAAGATGGCTTCAATCTCGCCATTGAGCTCAATGGTCCGGTATTGAAGGAGTCCCTTGGTGGTCAAATTGGACATAATCCGATTGACTTCTGTCACTGTTTTTCCTAGATGACTAGCAATCTGATTGGGAGTTAAGGCCTCTTGGCCTGTCGTATTTTGAAGGAAGAAAAACTGCCAAACCAAGTAATCATCTGCTTGGTCAAACAATTCATGATAATGAAAAAGCAAGGCACTTGGAAGAACCAAGTTGCCATACTTAAATGCTTGTGAATATGTCATAATTCCCCTTTATAGGTAACCATAAAATGAAATATCTTTTTCCAATTCTTCCAAGCGGTAAGGTGTTTCTTGATAAACCGCATAGTTGATCCAATTACTAAAGAAGGTCGTCGCAGCTAGATTCCAACGAATGCGAGGCTCTGTATTAGCGTCATCCCCATCAAAATAATTCTTGGGAACTTCCGGATCCAAGCCCGCCTTGACATCTCGGTGGTATTCTTTTGCCAGCGTATCGCGATCATACTCCAGATGGCCAAAGCTATAGACCTCACGCATGTCTGGACTGGCAATGATGGAAAGCCCAACTTCATTTCCCTGAGCGATCACTTGAAGGTTGCTCTTTTCAAGGACTTCCTTCAAAGGAATATCTGTATAACGAGAATGAGGGGCAAGGAAGCGATCGTCAAATCCTCTCATGAGCAGACTATCGGGACGCACCACTGCTTGGTCATAGATACCCGATAGCTTATCACAGAGCTCTACTTTTTGAATCCCGTAACGGTGGTACAGTCCAGCCTGGGCTCCCCAACAAAGGTGCAAGGTAGAAAAGACATGCCGCTTGGACCATTCAAAGACCTGGGTCAATTCTTCCCAGTAGTCCACTTCCTCAAAGTCCATCTTTTCGACAGGCGCTCCTGTCACAATCAAGCCGTCATAGTAATTATCCTTGATATCCTCAAAGGTCTTGTAGAAGCTCTCCAAATGCTCTGCCGCTGTATTCTTGGATTCATGGCTCGCCATATAGAGAAAATCTACATTGATCTGCAAGGGCGTGTTGGCAAGGAGCCGTAAGAGCTGGGTTTCTGTCGCAACCTTGGTCGGCATCAGATTAAGAATGAGAACATTCATCGGCCGAATATCCTGGTGAGTCGCCCGAACATCATCCATGACAAAAATATTTTCTGAACGAAGGATATCGACTGCTGGTAATTTTTTATCTAGAGTAATTGGCATAAAAAGCTCCCATCTTACAAGTTCTTAACTAACATTATATGATAGGAGCTTATAGTTTTCAATTATGGTTTTTCTGTAGCCAGTTATAGTATTAGACTATATTAGTAATGCATCAAGACTTTGTAGTCGTAATCGCCGATCGCTTCGCGACCTTTCAATTCATCCAACTCGATCAAGAAGGCACAACCTGCAACGACCCCACCGAGTTTTTCGATCATTTCGATGGTTGCTTTCACCGTACCACCAGTCGCCAAAGGTCATCAACGATGAGGACACGTTGACCTGGTTTAATGGCATCTGCGTGCATGCAGAGAGTATCAACACCGTATTCTTTTTCGTAGTCAGCAGAGATGACTTCACGTGGCAATTTACCAGGCTTACGAACAGGCGCAAATCCAATTCCCAACTCAAAAGCGACCGGACATCCAACGATGAAACCACGCGCTTCAGGACCAACGATCATGTCAATTTTCTTATCCGTTGCGTATTGAACGATTTCACGAATCGCATAACTATAAGCATTGCCATCTGCCATCAAAGGGCTGATATCACGGAAGGTAATTCCTTCTTGTGGATAGTTTTCAATGCTTGCAATGTAATCTTTTAAATTCATGGTTAACTTTCTTTCATAAAAAATTTTTACATTCCATTATACCATGAATTCTACTAACTTGCATCATTTTTTGCCAAATCATTTTCCTAAGCTCCCGCGTCAAAAGCAAAAATCCCACATCCGAAAAATGATGTGGGATTGGAATTGGAAATATGCTTACTATTCATCTATCAATTTATTGTACTCGATTTTCATATCTCCCAAGTTTTTCAGGGAATATCGGGAGCTTCCATTTTTGAACCAGGTACCAAGGATGTATTGCTCAGCGACCTTCTTACTTTGCTTTTTCAACCAAGTCCGGTCTTTGCCGTAGGCAGCAAGTTGATCAAGAAGTTGTTGGCCCTCGTAGGTAGTATCTTCTTTAGAAAGGTAGACCTCTTTCTGGAAAAACAACTTTTTAGATGAGTTGTATTTAAATATAAAACCAAGTGTCACACCTTTTTCCAATTGAAGATCATACATATAGGTCCAGTTGGGAGTTCCCTAAACATCATCACGGACAGTTCTTCGTTAACATCGACAATTCCTTTAGAATAGGGGTAGGTCTGAAAATCCTCGTCTTCTTTCCAGATACCATCGTTTCCTATCGTTTCTGTATAGGGCTTAAACATCACATAACGCATCAGCCCACCATTTTTCAGAGTAGTTAATTTCTTCCATGGGATTTTTTTGAGACTTAGATAGATTCCCAACCAATAAAAGAGCAAAAAAAGTAGAATGGGAATAAACCAGATGAATAATTTAAGTTTCTGATTCATTAGTTACCTCTTTCGTATTGCATTTCTTCTTTTTTCTAAACTTTCAATGAACAGATATGATTCTTCATAATGGTCTTTCAGATAATTCATTGACTGTTCCTCTGAAGGTCTTTCATAAATAGGACCAACATTATCATCATACGATATTATTGTTCCAGAGGCACTATCTGGTACCAAACTTTCAAAAATAGTTGATTTAACTTCTTCCAAATCCACGTTTTGTTTAAATTCTTTCTCTCTCAAATTTGGAGAACTTTGTAGATCACTCATGTAACCATTCAACGCTTGCGTAAAGGACTGACTCTGCGAATTCATTCTTTTTACAATATTGACAGAATCTAAGTCCGCAAGATAGTCATCTGTCCCGATACTTGGTTCCATATCGGTCGCATTTTTGGTTGTATCACCTTCCCAGCCCGATAAATCTTTAACATTTTCTCTTCCACCATAAATATCAGCTAAAACAAACCATATAGGACTAATATGTGTAGCCATTGTAATCGACTGATGAGTAAAGTCAGCTTTTCGATACATATTTTTTGCAACCGATTGAACTTCATTAGCAGAAATATTGTAAACATTCTCTGCTTCAATACCAAACTCATGTAATTCTTTATCATTGAAATCACCAATTTTACGTTTCGAACCTGATACTGCATGCTGTAAGGATAACATTCCATAAAGATGTTTTGACTCCTCTTTACTTAATCCTAGTTCATCCATAATTTCATCAAAAAGTCTTCACGATATGAACAACAACACCATCAGGTGTTATCTCTTCATCGTAAAAAAATAATTAACTAAAGAACCCGCAGTCTCATCCCACCGAAATTCCGTATATGAAACACTTCCAATAATTCTAAGAAGTATGTAATCTTTTTCCTCTTGAGACTTATCTGGAAATTTTTTATCAATACCATCTCTGACTTTTATGATTTCCCTTGCTGTTTTCTCGTTAAATCCATACTGCTTCATCAAATTTTGTGCAAACATGGCATCTTCTGGTGATAGATCTTGTAAACTTGGTGATTCGTTTACTATTTTTTGAGCATTCATTTTATTCAACCAAGACATATCCAGGCCATCTGTATAGTAATTTCCATTAGCATCAACAACCACTTGACTTAACTGACTTGCTCCTTGAATAGCAAGTTTTAAAACTGTTAAACTATCAGAGAAAAATGATGCTACCTGTGATACAAACAATTCCAACGCATCAATTTTCTTTGTCACATCCTGAATTTCAGACTCTAGATTATTTTTTGATTCAGTCAATTGACGAGAAGTCTCACGATAGGCATCGCCATTAAAAATATTTTTTATTTGATTAAAAAAGCTCTCATGCTCAGCAATCTGTTCATTAACAACTTTTAACATGTCTTCTTTACTTTTTTTGAGAGTTTTTAATTCGTCTAAATCAAGGTTTCCATATTGGGATACAGGTTCATTTGCTGTTTTATATGAATTCAACTCTATCTGAATATCATCTACTGCTTCCTTAATTTTCGCAATTGCAGGGATAATAATATCGGTAAAAAGCCCTTTACCAGCAGTATATGCTGCTCCCTGTAATTTACCTGAATCCAAAGAACTTACCAAATAATCGCAACCACTTGATAATCTTTCTGTAATTTCATTTGCAACTTCTATATTGTTTGTCAGTGCATCAATTAATGCACTGGATTCTACAGAACTATATTTCACTCCCAAGGCAATTGATTCCTTTCTGATATTAATTTATCTCTTTGTTCATCCGTATTTCGACGGAACGATTTACTCATTTTTTCTATATCATCAAAATGATTTTGGACATATTCTGCCATTTGATGACGCAATTCTTGATTGCTTTCTAAGCTCTTAATTCTGTATGAGGATGACATATCTGAGGATGACAGTATAGAATCAACATCAAAAGATAATTGTTCAAATTGTTCAGCTAAATGAACTACTCTATCTTCATGTCGTTTCTGTAATAATTTAAAATCGTCCTCCTTTTCTTCAAGTTCTATAATTTTTCGTGTCAAAGCATTGCGTTCTTTTTCGCTCTTATCTTTATTTTTATTTAATGGTTCCATCTTTGCGATTCCTCTATGTCTCTCTTTTCAATTACAGCAGCAATTTGAGGGAACTTGTTAGCTTGAATTAGAACTGCTTGACTAAATTCGCTAATAGCCTGAAGAACTGAATTTGTTACCTCCTTTCCATTTTCCATCCCTGTAATTTCTTGGGTGTAAGAAAATGAAACTTGTTGATTTTGTGCACTGCTGGTATCAACTGAAACCAACTCACTAATTGCATCTGCAGCTAAAATAGCATTTGATTGTATTAAGGCCATTTATTTCCTCCAAATAATTATTTATTAAGAGATCACTCTTAGTTTACCAATGAGTTAAAGTATTATAACATCCTTTTTATAATTAAAAAAAGCTTAGTTAGTAGTATCTAAACCTTATGCTAACTGTTTTTCCCTTTTTATTAATATATGAAAAAAATCCCACATCCGAAAAAAAGATGTGGGATTGAAAGCTATGCTTACTATTCACCTAATACTTTATTGTACTTGATTTTTCAAATTACCTAGATTTTTTTAAAGAATAACGAGAACTTCCATTTTTTGAACCAGGTACCAAGGATGTATTGTTCAGCAATTTTCTTACTTTGATTTTTTTCAACCAAGTCCGGTCTTTGCCGTAGGCAACAAGTTGCTCAAGAAGTTGCTGGTCTTTATAGATTTTGTTATCTATTTCTAGATATACTTTTTCTTGCACTATAGCTTTTTTATGAGAGTCATAAACAAATCCAAATCCAATCATGGTTTTACTATCCAACTCATGATCATACAAATATAACCAATCAGAAGTTCCCTTAAATACTGTTACAGAAAGATGTTGCTTATCATCAACAATATATTTTTGGAAAAAGAGAAAGTTTTATGTCCTTCACCCTCTTGAAAAGTATCATCACTTCCAATGATCTGCGTATAAGGCTTAAACATCACATAGCGCATCCATCCACCATTTTCAGAGTAAACAATCTCCTCCATAGGATTTTTTAGGGTCAGGTAGATTCCCAACCAATAAAGAGCTAAAAGCAGGAAGGGGCTGAGCCATAGAAAATATTTTAGCTGTCTTTTCATGAGGCCTGACCTGTCAGATAGTCGTAGATTTCACGAACCGTTCCAAGGGCCATCAACTCCTGTTCTTTCACCGTTTGTTTGAGGTTTTGGTAGATGCTGCTTTCTGCGATTTCGCGTTTTTCTGCTTCTTTATTAACCTTCATGATGCCATTTTCAATGGTCACAAAGCCCAGTTCTTGGAAGATCTGAATCATTTTGACCAAGAGGATCTGCTGGATCTTGAGATAGGCTGCTAGATCTTTGAGTTTGTAGCGGACATCGAACTCTGGGTACTGATAGATGGTCTTATAGAGCTTGGCATACTGGTCCCTGCTACCATATCCTGTCAGATAGTAGGCTTTGGCGATCTCATTTTTGAAATAAACGGCTTGGAAATCATTCTCTTGGAAGATTTGCCGTAGTTGCTCTAAATCCTCAGGGATATTTCCAACTACAACAGCGGATGCCCCTGTCAGATCTGGCAGTTCTTTAGTAAAATCAAGAACAGGAACACCTGCGGGGAGGCTAGCATTTTTAGAGCGGATATTAAAGAGCTGCACGCCGTCCACACGCGCGTCAACCAGCATGAGCTGGAGAGTCGTTTGGCCATTCCATTGGTTGACCGACAACTGCACAGCTAGCTCTAGGTCTTGCGCTTGCGCAAACTCTGCTTCTAAGCTTCCCAAGCCAAAGGCAACCACCTCAAAGGTCGCATCTTCTTGAGAAATTTTGAGTTTCAAATGGGTATTGCCGGCTCCCATCGACCGCGCCCCCTTCTACCTTGAAATTACGGACCAGAAAGACTGGTATTTTATTGTCCATGCCAAAAGGACTCAAGCGATCAAAGCTTTTCAAGGTCTCAAGCGTTAGTTCTGTTAGATGCAGTTCCTCGTCGATGGCTAAGCTAGACTTACTGCTGAGATCAATCTTTTGCTCTCTAATGTAATCCGTAAGAGCCTGAGACAAGGCAGGAAGTTGGTCCACCTCGAGCGTCATCCCTGCTGCACCGGCATGTCCTCCAAAGGCGACAAAGAGCGACCGGTAGGGATCGAGGGCTTCAAAGATATTGACCGACTCAGGACTCCGAGCGCTCCCCTTAGCTCGTCCATCTTCGATGCTTAAAACAACGACCGGCTGATGAAGCTCTTCCAACAAACGACCAGCGACAATACCAAGGACCCCTGGATTCCAGCCTTCTTTGGCCAAGACCTGGGCTGACAAACTTGGATCCACCATGGTTTTAGCTTCGTCATAGATAGCTTGGACAATTTCTTTACGTTCTTCATTCTTCTGATGAATCATGAGGGCAATCTCGTGCGCCTCTTCATCGTCAAAACCTGTCAGGAGTTCAATGGCCGGATTGGGATCATCAAGGCGGCCAAGGGCATTGAGACGAGGAGCAATCTGAAAACCAACTGTTTCTTCATTGACATCCTCCGGACGAATCCCCGCAATCTCCAAGAGCTCCTGCAAGCCCATGCGCTGGGTATGTTGGAGAACACCCAGACCGTATTTGACCAAGATCCGATTCTCATCTGTTAGGCTGACCATGTCAGCAATGGTCCCAATTGCTACCAGGTCTAAGAGATCGACTGGTACTTCCTCTAAGAGGGCACAGGCCAACTTTAAAGGCCACACCACAACCTGCTAGATAATGGAAGGGATAATCCGCATCTGGATGCTCCGGATGAATGATCGCATATGCATCCGGTAAAACCTCTGGCATGGAGTGGTGATCCGTCACGATAACATCAACTCCCATCGCTTGGGCCATGGCAATGGCTTGATTGCCCGCCACACCATTGTCCACCGTGACAATCAGGGAAATGCCTTGCTGCTCGATAAAGTATTTGTAGACACTCTCATTGGGACCATAGCCGTCTGTGAAGCGGTTAGGTAGGTAGACTTGCACCTCTGCTCCCATCTGCTCCAAGGTTTCCTTCATAATAGAGGCCGAGGTCATCCCGTCCGCGTCATAGTCTCCGTAGATGAGGATCTGCTCATAATCTTCGATGGCCCGTCGGATGCGCTCCACTGCCTTGTCCATATCATGGAGCAAATAAGGGTCGTGTAGCTTCTCTAGTTTGGGTTCTAAAAAGTCTTCTAAATCCTCTTTGGTTTGAATGCCACGCTCATACAGCAAGGTTGCTACGGACACTTCCAGACCTGCTTTTTTGGCAAGGGCTAAAAAGGCCTCATCTGCACTTGGCGAAGCTAACTGCCAATCGTATTTTGAAGTGATCATCTAGCTTTTGGTCTCCTCTTTTTCTTATCTTATCTGATCTGATTATTATATCATGAAAGCCGAAAAATGGCGGGAAATAAAAGGGTCGACCTATACAAAAAAACAAAAATCAACATTTTTTTCCTTATTTTTTTGTTGCATTTAACTTGACTTATCACACTAAAAAGAATATAATAATATTGATAATAATCTTTTAAATATGCAATGGGATGATTATTCTGTTAAAATTTGTAACGTTTATTATCACTTTAACATTATGACGCTTGTCATTTCCCTTGTTTTTTTCTATCTAAACAAACGTAGTTAGAGGGTTTGAGCTGATATTGCTGGTAGGTTTGTTTTCTTTTATTGCTAAAGAGGGAGCAAACATTTCATCAATCTATCTTAGACTAAGGCAGCTGGTTTCATGGAGTAGAAATTGGAAGCCTTTCTATTTTTAGGATATATCACTATATAGAAAAGCCTCGGAAAGGGCAGGCAGAAGAAAGGAAATGAGGCCAATTGAAATCTCTTTATAAAAAGATAGTTGCATTTGTAGCTATCATCGGTGTGGTAGCCTTGGGCTTGTCTGTGATCAAACCCGTAAGCGCGGCCACTGTTTCACCAACCGTCACCAACTTAAAGGCCCAAACAAATGGACAAAAGGTTACCTTTTTCATTTGACTGGGATTTAACTGGTAAATCAGTTAAAAGACGGTGATACATTTACTATTGACGCTCCAGAAGGTGTTAATATCACTGAAATTGCAACTCAATCACTCCAAGCAAATGGAGCTGAAGTCGCAACCATTTCGATGACAAACAAAAAGATTACTTTTACCTTTAAAAAAGCAATCGAGTCAATGAACGAAAATGTCAAAGGTGGATTCTCATACAAAGCAGAATGGGATAGCACTCCAGGAAATCCTGGAAACAAGACCGCCACTTCTAAAGTCGGTTCAGAATCTGTCATCATTACACGTCCTGATGGTCCTGGCGTATTTGAATCAGTTTTAAATAAATACAACCTTACAGGTGACTATGTAGCTAAGACATTCAAATTAGATGTATCTGAAAACTATGCTTGGATGAATGTTGGAGATGACTACTATCTAACAAAATGGTTCATCCGTATCAACGGGGATGGTAAGAAACAAGCCATCACAAACCCTGTTGTGTCAGATAAAATCCAAGCTCCAGCAGTCGATTACTCAAAAATCACTTTTGCTCCTGCTGCAAACCACGCTGCAAATGAATTCTTTGTGGGAACTTACTTGAAACCTTCCTTTACTTTGAGAAAAGGTGGACAAGTGGTTGCTTCTGGTTGGGACTTCTGGAAACATGTGAAATTCGATGCGGACGGCAATGGATTTACTGTGAATTTATCAGATGTCAGTGATGTCTTTAAAACAGCATCTAGCGATGAATTGATCGTTGAATACCAAACATTAATTCCTAAGACAACCATCCGTGTTGATAACAACGCTACATTGACAGCTGATGAAATCACAACACCTCAAACTGACCCAGCATTCTGGAACAACACTGAATTGAAATTCTGGGTGAGCGGTGACAAAACTATCACTGTTCAAAAAGAATGGGTTGGTGATGAGGAAGCTGACCGTAAAGATATTACGGTTCAATTGTATGCGGACGGCAAAGCCTTGGATGGGTTAACACAAACCCTTACAAAAGCTTCTGGCTGGAAAGCAGCATTTACGAAATTGCCAGGTATCAAAGACGGTAAGAAGATTGAGTACTCAGTAGTGGAAACAAACACTCCAGAAGGTTACACTTCTAAAGTTGAGAAAATTGATGATGACAACGTTATTAAAGTGGTCAACACTTCAAATAAACCAACTACAACTACAACAACCACTACGACTACTACAACCACTACGACTCAAGAGTCGACTACTACAACTACTACGACTCAAGAGCCTACAACTACAACAACTACGACTCAAGAGCCGACTACCACAACTACTACGACTCAAGAGCCGACTACTACAACTACTACGACTCAAGAGCCTAAGACCACAACTACTACGACTCCAGAGCCTAAAACCACAACTACTACGACTCCAGAGCCTAAGACTACTGTAACTACTACGCCGGAGACTCCTGCTACAACTGTTTCAACAGAGGAGCCTAAGACTACAGTAACTACTACACCTGGAACGCCACCTACAACACCTACACCATCTACAACACCTGAAGGACCTAGTACAACACCTAGTACAACGCCTGAAGGACCTAAAAAGAATGGTTCTACTACCACTACACCTGAAAATCCAACTGGACCGAACGCTGGAGGCAATGGTGGCGGACGTAAGAAACTTCTTCCAAGTACAGGTGAAGTTGTCGCAACAGGTCTTGTTCTTACAGGAGTATTGGTCTTGGCCGGTGCCGTTGTATTGAAACGTAAAATGACTGATAACTAATTCAGTTCAGATAACCACTATTAGCTTGCACTAGCTCCACCTCCTAGTCACTAATAGCACGAGAGAGAATCACATTCTCTCTCTTTTTTATGAACCTATGACGATAGAATAAACTAGAAAACCAAGTCCTACCTCATTCTCATTTTTCTGTCCTAGAGTTTATATAAAAGAGCCTGTGAAAACTTCACTAGGCTCTTTTGTATCTTCACTTATATTCCAGTCTATTTCATATATGGGAATGTTTCTATTATTTTTCTTCCTTAATTTTTTTCATTTTCTATCTTTTTCAATATTGAGGACCTTTTTGAAATTGGAGCACATCTTGAATCACATGTTCTTGCCCATCTTTTGAAAACTCGGCGGGAATGGTTAAATTTTTAAAAAGATCTCTCCTTATGTATCCTTCTGGTGTTTCTTCGTAAAATATATTCATAAGAGCTAACTCAAAATTAGTGCTGTTTTTTTGAGGCTGAGATTTGAAGTATTGAAGAAATTCTTCTTTATTCTGAACAAGGTGCTCTTGCCCATCTATTGAAAAATCAGCAGGAAGCGTGAAATCTTTAACAAATGAATTGTAGGGACTTGTTAGTAATTCTAAAAAGGAGAGACTAAACTCTACATCTTCCTCGCCTAAAAAAATACAAAGTTGATCGATACTGATTTTTCATCATCTGATAGACCTTTGGGTAGGCTGAAGCTAAAGGTATGATATTCTTTTCAGTTTCCCTAAAACTTTGATTAAACCTAAGTTGTAAGCCTCTAGAACTTAAGTGATTTGCTCTGGGACCAAATAATCCAGTTCCTAGCATAAAGGCAAATGGATGTCTATTCTCAAGTCTCTGTTTTGACTCCGTTTTAACTTCTTCAACACTTTTACCAGAGAAACTCTTTTTAGATATTTTTCCTGTTTTTGCATCAATCAGTCCCAGCTCAACCGGATACTGTGAAGTCTCGTTAAACCCCTCCGTAACAACTTTCATAGCTCCATTTTCAATCACTACGTTTGATTCCTTGGGGGCTAACATAGTAATAAGAAAGTAGGCTTCATTGTCTTCTGTTTCGTATATTTCTTCTGAAATATCGAGTGGGATATATTTCTTATTATAGTCACGTACCATTTTAAAGACATCATAAGTTTTAGGTTTTAGTTTTCGATCCTTCGTGTCATAGACATCAATCAGCCAATACTCCCCTTCCTTCGGCTCATTATAGCTTAGATAAGGTGCCGAATCTGGTGCAGTGCGATAGCGTGAAAACTTATCACTACTCGCTTTTAACTTATAGCTTTCTTGCATGATATAGCGCTCACCACTTGCACCATTAGGTGTAGCAAGTTGGTACGCAAATTGTGGTTTACCTTTATTAACTTCTTCAATTAATTCTCTCTCATCAACATCGTCCCATTCGATAACTAGTGCTTCACCATTATGAATAAATTCATAGTCCTTAATTACTGGCCTCGGTTTCCATTGAACATACTGACTCAATTCTCTTTCACGAAGTTGTTCTTTGATAGAGGAGATAGAACCAATCATAACGACGAATAAAGTAAATAAAAACATCATTGACTTAAATAACTTAGGCATAAACAGTTCCTCCTAATCACTAGCTCCTACAAACTATTTTACCATGATTCTTATAAAGTGTCAGTGGTTGAAAAAAAGGATTTATATTCTTGGAAATCCTTGCATTATGTGAATACTGTCTGATAGAAAAACTCAAAGTAAACAAACATCAGACTAAACCTATCCTATCAAGAAGTATTCCTTATTTTGGAATGACCCATTTTGCATCACCATAAACGATCGTAAATGGTCCATCCCCATCTGTTAAATAGTTAATTTTATATTTAGCTGACTCCCCCGCCTCAAGGACTGTTAGCTGGTCGTCATTTAAAGTATTATTCAGTATATAAGCAGATTTTCCTTGGCCATCATAGAGTTCGACATTGGAATAATTTGAGGTATTTGAAACGGTTAGATGAGTTGGATTTGATATGGTTACTTTTCCATGAAGATCATTTTTGTACACACATCTGTGACAACCTTCCTTGGCTGTTTGTAGTCACTAGGTGTCATGCACTTACAGCTAGTGACTACAAAGGCAAGATAGAAAAAGTAGAAGCCCCGCTAATAGTTTGGAATAGTTGCATTTCATATCCTAACCTCCTTATGAAATTTACAAAATACACTTTCTCATTCTAGTTCTGATTTGGACTCCCTTTGAAATATTCGAAAAACTCTTCTTTATTCTTTACAACATGCTCTTGACCATCTTTTGAATATTCTGCTGGAATCCTGTAATTGTAAAATAATTTTAAGGTGTCAGAACCTGCCCTTGGATAGAACAACTCTAGAATAGATATATCAAAGTTGAGATCTTCTGGTCCAAGAAAGTATAGGTAGGCTTCCTCACCCTTTTTCATAGTCTCCATCTGTTCTCTCACTATGCCCCTTACTTAAAATAGAATAGACTTTCGGGTAAGTAGACTTTAATGGAATCGTCTCATTTTCAGAATCTTTTATTTTATATCTTAAACGTGAATCAAAAAAAGAGATTTTCGAATCAAAATTATTCTTCGGATTAGATTCAAAGGGATGAGTTACTTTTATAACTTTTTTTGATCATCATTTCGAAGTTGATCATAATCTTTTTCCTGATGTGGTTTTTAGTGACAATTTCCCTGTTTGAATATTCATTAAACCAACTTTTGTATTGTATTCCGTCTCCACATGAATGTCGCCTGGCTTAACCACATATTTATCTTTCGATCCAACTAATATACCTAAGGTAAGATAGGTTACTTGATCATCCTTATCATAGGAGAGAGTGCCAGTATGTTCAGCCAATGGAATATACTTTTCATTTAGTTCTCTTACAATTTTGAACATATCAAAAGTATGTTTTTTTAATGCTATTGTCTTTAATATCATAAATATCAATTAGCCAGTATTCCCCTTTTTTTCGGGTTTGTTACTTCGATTACTGATAGGATCAATACGAGAACCACCAAGAGTTTTATGCTTTCTATCAAGCCCGGGAGTAACAACATCTGTTTTTAACTTGTAACTGACTTGTGCAATATAATTTCCACGATGACTTCCATTGATAGGCCTCTCAACGCTAATTTCTCTATCATCATTTTGTGCCTCGAGAGCTTCATCCAACTCTTTTTTTGTCTCCCATTGAATCGCAACTGCTTTCCCATCTTCTATAAATTGAGATGCAACCAGCTTAGGACGAGGTTTTCCAGCTGATAAATTGTGTTACTTCTCGTTTATGAAGTTTATCTTTTAGATACACTCCCCCGATTAATAGGAGAAAAACTAACAATAGATAAAACTTAAATGATTTCAAAACCTTCTTCATTCTATCGCCTCCTAACTTCACCTCATTTTACCATCAATCCCCCTTTTTGTCAGGCAAATAGATAGAGGCTGGGACAAAAGTCCTAGCCTCTCAATTGTTTTTGGATTGTCGAGCAAGACGCAGTGGTTGAGTGGGCTCTACTACGCTGATTTCATCAGTTTTTACAGCCCTACTCAACTGTGCGGAGGTGGGACGACGAAATCAAATTCTAACGAATTACCGATTTCTGTCCCACTCTCTATTTCATATAAATCATCCCTGTACAGGCTTGCTCTGAAAGTTCGACAAAGCCGAGAGACTGGTAAAAGGCTAGATTTTTCTCGCTACGTTCAGTGGCAAGGAGCCGTTGATAGACATTTGGGAAGGTCGCTAAAGCCTCTTTTAAGAGTTTCTTTCCAATGCCTTGGTGCTGGTGATCTGGTCTTACCAAAAGGTCCTGCACAAAAATAACCGAGTGGCCATCACCTACCAAGCGAATGTAGGCGACGAGCTCTTTCTCATCATAGACGGCCAACTGCCAGAGACTAGCTTTGACAGCTTGTTCCAGCATAGATGGGTTGTTGGTATAATTGGTCCAACCCACCGAGCTGTAGAGTGCGAGTAGGTCTGTCATCGCTGGAATTTCTTTTTTATAATCTAACATCTTAACTCCTTTTTAACCTATAGTGATGGAAGAAGGCGATATCCCGGTAAGGGGACTCTTGGCAAACAGCTAGCTCCATCTTGAGCATAGACTCTCGCCAGCTTTCTTGGCCCTTGAAGCGATTGTCCTGCAAGGCATAAAAGACACGGATCCCTTGGTAGTCCTGAACTTCGAGGGCTAGATCTTCTACTGCTCTATCTAGATCATAGGCCTGTGCCAAGCCCATGGAGTGGGTTTCCAGGTCCTGACCGGCAAAGAGATCAAGCGCCTTCTGAATATCATTTTCAAAGACGACGGTCTGCAGGACGCGGCCAACCTCATTGTGCTTGACGATAGAGAGCAGGCCTCCTGGTTTCAAGAGACGAGTGAATGCCTTTAGAATCACCTTGCGATCCTCTACATACTCCAAGACATTGTGGCAGAGAATGACATCAAAACTGGCATCTTCAAAGCTCTCTATCTGGTCCAGACTCCCGACGAGTTGCTGGTAGGGACGGTCCTGGGCCCGCAAGGCCACCATTTCCTCGTTTGGCTCCACAGCAAGGACCTCATTGTCTTTCGCTAGGTGGTTGGCCACCAGTCCAAAGCCACTGCCAAAATCAAGCATCCGTTTTCCCTTGATGTCTTTTAATTGTTCAAAAAGGATATCATAATAGATCTGTCCCCAAGGTTGCCGGATGTTTTCTAAATAGGCTTGAATATTGGCTGCCATCTGACTCCTCCTATTTGAAGTTAAACATCTTGCTGGCTAGCTTGTCCGAGATGCGAGGGAAAAGGGTATAGAGCTTGTGGGTCAAGTTCAAGAGCCAAGGGAGATTGAGCTCGCGTTTTGCTTTTCCAAAGTTCTTCACAATCTTCTTGGCTACAAAGTCAGGCTCCAAAATATAGCGGTCTACAGCCTTGACATAGCTTCCATCGGGGTCTGCCTGGTCAAAGAAAGTAGTCCGAATGGGGCCTGGATTGACCGTCGTCACATGGACACCAAAGGGCATCAGTTCTAACCGCAGGGCATTGGAGAAGCCAATGGCCGCAAACTTGGTCGCCGAATAAAGGCTGGATTTGGCTGTTGCGACCAGTCCTGCCATACTTACGATATTGACGATGTGCCCCTTGCCTGCTGTCTTCATGTGGGCACCCATCAAGCGTGAGAGGTTCATGAGGGCAAAGGTGTTGACCTCAAACATCTCTCGCACCTGCTGGTCAGAAATGCAATCAAAGGCCTCAAAGATCCCATAGCCTGCATTGTTGACCAAGACATCGATCTGCCCATAGCGCTGATAGAGCTCTTCGACGAGCTTTTTGACAGCTAATGAATCGGTGATATCGATCCCGATGCATTCGGCTTGAGAATGGTCAGCATAGACTTGTTCTAGTTTTCTTGATTTCTGCCTAAGAGAATAAGCCGGTCCTCAGGAAGGAGCTTGACCATTTCCTGTGCTATGCCTCCACTCGCTCCTGTGATGATGATAGTCCGCATCTTAGATCTCCACTTCTTCCAAGTCCTTGACGACATAGACATTTTCAAAAATGCTGGATGCATCCTTGCGCAATTGGCTGATGTCTTTTGATAAGAAGCGAGCACTGATGTGGTTCAAAAGAAGGCGCTTGGCTCCAGCTTCACGCGCCACTTCTGCCGCCTGCATATTGGTCGAGTGACCGTGTTTCTTAGCAATCTTCTCATCGCCCTTGCCATAGGTAGACTCATGGACCAAGACATCCGCATTGACTCCAAGGCGGACGCTGGCATCAGTCTTTCTGGTATCTCCAAGGATCGTGATAATCTTCCCAGGCCGAGGGGCTGAAATATAATCCGCTGCAATGATCTTAGTCCCATCTTCCAGGGTGACATCTTGTCCATTTTTAACCTGGCCAAAGAGCGGTCCAAAGGGAACACCCGCTGCCTTGAGCTTGTCTGCATCGAGCGTTCCTTCGAGGTCCTTCTGCATGATCCGGTAACCTACGCAGAAAATGGTGTGGTCCAAAGCTTCCGCATAAACTGTGAATTTATCAGTTTCTAAAATCTTGCCCAGAGAATGCTCATCGAATTCATGAAAATGAATGCGGTAAGGCAGGCGAGAGCCTGATACGCGAAAAGACTGGTCATCACAAAGGATTTGATCCCTACTGGTCCATAGATATCTAGATCCGTCTGCTCTTCATTGGCCTGAAAGGCCCGACTAGAGAGGAAACCTGGCAAACCAAAAATATGGTCTCCGTGTAGGTGAGTGATAAAGATCTTGCTAACCTTTCGCGGACGAATGGTCGTTTCTAAAATTTGATTCTGTGTCGCTTCGCCACAATCAAAGAGCCAGACTTCATTGATCTCGTCCAGCAATTTGAGCGCTAGGCTCGATACATTACGGGCTTTTGAGGGTTGCCCAGCTCCCGTTCCTAAAAATTGAATGTCCATTGTCTACTTTCTATCTATATAAATCATGGCCGTCCGGTTCTCTGAACGGAAAGAAAGGTTGCCTGGGTAGGCTTGCGCTAGCTCGAGGAGCTCCTCTTGGTTATATCCTGACAGTTTCAAGCGTCCATCTTCCAAGGTCATCAAGTCAGTTAGGGCTGAGAGGGCTTCAGTTTCAGTGACCACTTCTGGTTCAGCCTCTTGCAAGTAGATCTTGCCATCTTTTTCGAAGACCAAACAATGTGGAAAGATCTCTGCGACTTCAAATAATATGGCAGGAGTGATATCTTCTGCTGGATGTTCAGCAAAGACACAGGCAAACACTTCATTTACGTAAGCCAAGCCATAAGACTTCCCTGATAAGTTGAGGCGGATAAAAGGCTTCCGTTCATCAAAGTTTTGCTGAACTGTGAATAAGTCAAATGCCCGGCTCAGGTCCAAGAAATAATCCATGGCCTCCTTGGGGCTCTTCTTTTGATAGAGCTCAGCAAAATAGGCGTTGATCACACTTGGGGGGAGGCGTAATCACACGGAGACGCAATTCCTCAGGGATTGTGCTTAAAAGATTGGTCAGATAGACCCGATCGAGGCTGGTATAGCCTCCATATTTTTATTGCCAAATCAACGTAATCCGTCATAAAATTCTTCCAACTTCCACTTATTTTTTCTCTGCGATATAGCCTTGAATGACCTCGACATCCTCTTCAAATTCGCGCTGGTCAATGATCGCTACTGTTTCTAGATCATGTGTCCGATAAGATTTTTGAAAAGGGAACGCGAATGGTAAAGGGAACAAAGAGTTCTCTCAGTTTTTCTAGTAGCAAAGCCTGGAGATCTTCACGGGCTGTCTCAGAGCGCGCTGAAATCAAGCTAAAAGGTGTCTGGGTTGGAGTAAAGTCTGCTACTTTGTCTGCTTTGTTGTAAAGCGTCAAGCGAGGGATCTCCAGCATATCCAGGTCCTTCATGATCGAAAGTACCGTCTTTTCATGCTCCTCGTGATTAGGATCAGATGCATCGATGACATGGACCAGGAGGTCTACATTCTTACTTTCTTCCAGGGTCGACTTAAAGCTTGATACCAACTCTGTTGGTAGATCTTGGATAAAGCCAACCGTATCGGTCAGCGTCACTTGCAGATTGCCTGTTAGATGGATGCTCTTGGTTGTGGCATCCAAGGTCGCAAAGAGTTCATCGGCTTCATACTGGCTCTTACTGGTCAGCTGATTCATAATGGTCGACTTTCCTGCATTGGTATAGCCGATCAAACCAATCTTAAAAACAGGTGATTCCAAGCGTTTTTCACGAAGGGTTTCCCGGTTCTTTTCAACTGCCTTGAGCTGGCGCTCGATATCGGTGATTTGATTGCGAACGCTCCGGCGGTTCAACTCCAACTGACTTTCCCCTGGACCACGAGAACCAATTCCCCCAGCCTGACGGCTGAGCATGATCCCTTGACCGACAAGGCGTGGCAAGAGGTATTTGAGCTGGGCCAAGTGCACCTGCAACTTCCCTTCATGACTCCTAGCCCGCATGGCAAAGATATCTAAAATCAGCTGCATCCGGTCAATGACTTTAACCCCTAAGATTTCTTCTAAGTTGACATTTTGACGGGGGGTTAGGCGATTATTGACCACCACGGTCGTAATCTCATCTGCTTCGACCATTTGAGCGATTTCTTCGAGTTTTCCTGAGCCGACAAAGGTCTTGGTATCGTATTTCTCCCGCTTTTGTGTATAAGAGCCCCGGACATCTCCACCAGCTGTTTTAGCCAGGCTCGCCAACTCCTCCATAGACATGTCAAAATTGTCCATGCCTTGAAGTTCCACACCGACCAAAAGGATGCGTTCTTGTTTTTTTTTCTGTTTCAATCATGCTGTAAAAACTCCTTTACATCTGCAAGAACCTGCTCCTTGAAGTGGGGGGCAGAAATGGCGTAAAATTTTACTTCCATCCGATTTCGAAACCAGGTCAGCTGCCGTTTGGCAAAACGCCGCGTATTGCGCTTGAGGATCTCACTGGCTTCCGCAAGGCTCTGCTCTCCCTTAAAGTAAGGAAAGAGTTCCTTGTAACCAATCCCTTTAGCTGCCTGAACCTCCGGATGGTCATCATAGAGCCAACGGGCTTCATCCAGCAAGCCTTCCTCTAGCATGCGATCTACTCGGCGATTGATGCGATCATAGATCAAGGACCGTTCATCATCTAGACAGATGAGATAGGGTTCATAATCAGTCTCTTCGTTTGCGAGGTCCTGCCCAAAATGCGCAATTTCAAGAGCCCGCATGGCCCGACGGCGATTGAGCTGAGGAATCACAAGTCCTTGCTCCGCCACCCTTTGGTACAAGTCTTCTTCCGACAACACGTCCAATTGAGCGCGATAGGCCAGAATCTCTTCATGAGGAACTTCACCACCTAGATGATAACCTTCGAGCAGACTTTGGATGTAAAGACCCGTCCCACCTGCAATGATAGGAAGCTTGCCTCGAGCTGTGATCTCTTCAATGGCAGTCTTGGCTTCTCTTACAAAATCAAAAGCCGAGTAAGACTCGGTCACCTCCCGCACATCGATCAAATGATGGGGAGCTGCAGCTTGCTCTTCTGGTGTCGCCTTGGCCGTTCCAATATCCAGCTTGCGATAGACTTGCTGGCTATCGCCACTGATAATTTCACCATTGAAGGCTTGCGCCAAATCGATCGCAAGAGCTGTCTTTCCAACAGCAGTCGGTCCCACAATCACAATTATCTTGGTTTTCATCGTTTTTCCTTGCAAAATTCACGTTTTTTCGTTACCATATATTATAACATAAATATTTAAAGTTCAGAAAAGGAGAAATTCTCATGGCTAAAGGATTTGGTAAAGGTTTTGTTACTGGTGTTGCTGGTACAGTTGCTGCTGTCGCAGGTGCAGTTTACACATTCAAGAAAAAGTAATCGAACCAGAAGAACAAAAAGCAGCTTTCATCGAAGAAAACCGCAAAAAAGCAGCACGTCGCCGTGTCTCACACTAATCATTCAAAAAGCTCCGGGAAACCGGAGCTTTTTTTGTGTGGTTGTTAGTTGCTTTTACATTTTAATAAGTCAGTCGAAATATCCAATGAATTAGTCAAGTAATCCTACAATTCACTATGTCATCATTTACATATTTTTCTTTCCGCAGTGACAAAAGTACCTGAAACAGGAGCTGTTTCAGGTACTCGGAATTATTGAGAGTAAAACAGTTCGGGGAACTGTTTTAGCCTGAGCTAAGAATTTCAAGAGCGAAGGGGCTCAATAATTAGCTATGGAACTTCGTAGAAGTTCGCTAGCGTCCGCCGTCACCTAAGGAAAGATAAAATATAAATAAAGATTTCACCGTTCTTTGATCATCTTCGTTGCGATCTCCAAGAGCTCCACTCCCATCTGAAAATGCTCGTCTAACAAATCATAGACGGCATCTTCGGACAAGACACCACAGGAAGATCTGCTGGAAAGTCAGCTTGATTAGACAAGTCCAAATCATCAAAATAGGCCTGACTACTATAATAATCGCGCAGTTGGATATAGCTTTCTTGATGCTCTCTTAGCTGATCCACTGCTTTTTTGGTTTCTTCCAAAGTCTTGGCATAGTCATTCAAATAACCTTCCATTCTTTGGATCCGTTCGATGTTTTTCTGTGCAATTGCCATGGTTTACTCCACTTTCACCACTTCTAGATGGGGGCCACCTAGAAGCACCAGGTATTTTTCTACTTGTTCTTGGCCATAAGAACGACGAAGAGCTTCTGCATAGAGATCGAGCTGATCTCGGTAGCGTTCGACTAATTGGCTAGGAACCTTGTAGTAATCCGTCTTATAATCAAAGAGCAGGATCCGGTCTTCTAGCACCACGTAACCATCCAAGATCCCCCGCACGACAAAGTCCTCTCCACTTGCTGGATCTTTCTTCAGCATGGCAAAGGGTGCTTCGCGGCGGACTCGAGAGGCTTCTTTTTGAAGCAAGGTCCCCAAAGGTGTCTCATAGAAAGCAAGGATGGCCTCTAGCTTGATGCGGGCTTTGACCGCTGGCTCCGCTTGAACTTGCTCCAAGGCTTGATGCAGCGTCTCTAGCGTGATTTCTTCTTCAAGAGGCACGCGCTGCATGAGTTCATGGACAGCACTACCGACTTGGGCTCCTGTCACAGCTTTTTCTTGACCAAAAGTTGGCAGCTCAAAGTCAGGCGAAACAAGCTTTGCATCCATGATCTGGACGCCATTGGCATCCATGACTGGCTCGTAGAATTTCTTGATCTGACTAGGAGTACGTACACTTGGTAAATGAATGGCTGGAGCATAGAGCTGATTGAGCCGATCAACATTTTCCAAGATATCCAAGGCCCGACGAATATCCTCGGACTGACGGACATCCTTGAGCTGATCCAGGCGGGAATCCTTCTCCTTCTCTAGCGGTTCCAGCTGGTCTGGTGTCAGGTCTTCGTCTGTCACAAAACGCGTGTCATAGGCCAGAGTATTCTTGGTAAACACATCTTGAATGGCAAAGAGCCAGTCCTGATAAGAGGTCCATTCTTTTCGTTTTTCCGGATCCAATTTGCCATTGCGACTAGTCCCCCAATCGGTATCACGCAGTTTGTCCTCCCGGCCTTTTCCGACCAGATAGAGCTTGAGCTCGGCCCGTGTCATCGCGACATAAAGAAGACGCATCTGCTCAGAAATTGTGGCCAATTTTGTTTCTTCCACATTGCGTTGGTAGCACGGCGTTTCGATCTGCAGGCGAATAGTCTCTGGAGCAGCTGGATTCTCTGTCTCAACCGGCAGGTTCGCAACATATTTAAAGCCAATCCCTTTTTGACGACTGAGAATGATTGGCCCCGATTGATCCTTACGGTTAAAGGCTTTGTCCATATTGAGGATAAAGACATACTTGAATTCCAGCCCCTTACTCTTATGGACGGTCATGAGCTGGACGGCATCTTTTGGTGCTGCAAGAGGGACGCTGGCCAAATCGTGTTCATTTTCGATCACCTTGTCGATCATGGCAATGAAGCGCGACAAGCCCTTAAAGCTGGCCTTCTCATAATCATTGGCCCGAAGCGTCAAAGCGTAGAGATTGGCCTGGCGCTGGGCCCCATTTGGAAGAGCGCCGACATAGTCATAGTAATAGCGATCCTCATAGATTTTCCAAAGCAAATCATAGAGCGAATGGCTCTTAGCAGCAGCCCGCCAAGTAGATAAAACTTTGAGGAAGTTCTCGATTTTAGCTGAAAGCTTGGCATCGATCAACCGCGCCTGCTCTGCAGTCTTCTCAAGGGCTAACTGGACCTTGTGGTAGAAGGCCATTTGCTTTTGCTCTGGAAGTGTCTGCAAGGAAATCCGTGCCAATTCATCTTCATCAAAGTCAAACATGGGGGATTTCATAAGGGCCACTAAGGCATAATCATGCAAGGGATTGTTAATGGTCCGCAAGGTATCCAACATGACCATCACTTCCAGTGACTCAAGATAATGCGCCTGTCCGCTATCTGCCACAATCGGAATATGGTATTGGTCAAAAGCTTCCAGAATCGCATCATTTCGCGTTCGAGTCGCCGTCAAGAGCGTGATCTCTTTGAAAGGCACTTTTTCTACCCGATGGAGACGTAAAATTTCTTTGATAACCAGGAGAATTTCTCCCTTGGAAATCGTCTCGACTCCAAGGGGAGCTTCCTCGTCTTCGGTCTTTTCTTCCTGGTCTTGGGAGCCATCATAGAGCAAAAATTCTGCCCGATGTTGCGGCAAGGACATCCGCTGCTTGTCGCTCCCTGCAACCAGATAGTGGGTTTGATTGTAGTCAATCTCGCCTACTTCTTCGTCCATCAAATGACGAAAGACATCATTGGTTGCGTCCAACACTTCCACATGACTCCGGAAATTTTCCTTGAGGAGGATCAACCGCCCTTTCGCCCCTTCTTCTTGATAGGCTTTAAATTTATCATTAAAAATCTGTGGATCCGCCTGACGGAAGCGGTAAATGGATTGCTTGATATCTCCCACCATGAAGCGATTGTGGCCATTTGACAGCAAATCCAACATCCGCTCTTGGGTGTGGTTGGTATCCTGGTACTCATCGACCATGACCTCATGATAACGCTCTTGATAGGCTTGTCTCACCTCTGGAAATTGCTCTAAAATTTGAATCGCAAAATGACTGATATCCCCAAATTCATAAGCTTTTTCTTGGATTTTTCGCTCCAGATAAGCGCGAGCAAAGTCTCTGATAAAGTCCCGCAGCAAGGAGAGCATGGGGCCTTCTTCTTGGTGGAAGGTTTGTTGAAATCCCAGCTGATAGAGCTGATTTTCCAAGTCTCTGAGGCGGTTGATATGTATGGTTTTATCCTGGTTATAAGCCGTGACTAACTCTTTCAACTCTTCTTTTCGGGCTCTGTTGGTCAAGGCTCCCCCATTTGAAGCCCGACTAATCGCGACGACTGCCTTTAGGACAGAGGTCAGTTGCTCTTTATTGGTGCGATCTGTCAGGCTTCCAATCTGATCGAGCACCTCTTCTACAGCTTCCAAATATTTGGCCTTGCCAAATGCTGTCCCTCATTGGACAAATGAAAGGCAAAAAAGCTTTCTGCATCATAAAGGGCCTGCTGGATGCTCTCCATCAGATCGCCTTCAACCTGGTCAAAATCGGTCTCCTCATAGCCTTTTAGGAAATGCTCCTCCAGCCATTTCTCCGGATCACTGGTCGACTGAAGAAAGTCATAGATCTGGTAGACCTGCTCTTTAAACAAGGATAAATTTTTGCGCTGTCCCGTGAAATTCTTGACCATCTGCACAAAGGCTTCTTGGTTTTCCCCCTGGTAATAGCGGTCAAAAACAGCTTGAAAGACTTCATTTTGTAAGAGGCGTTGCTCACTAGCGTTTTGTAAAATGCGAAACTGAGGCGCCAACCCAAGCAAATAGCCATAGCGCGTTAGGACCTTTTGGGTAAAGGAGTCCATGGTTCCGATATCGCTGGTGGCGACATCTGCGATTTGACGGGCCAGGTGTTGCTTGAGCTCTGGGTCATCGCTCGCTTGCAGGGCTTTTCCAAGTTCACTTTCCAAACGCTCCTTGAGCTCTCCTGCTGCCTTGACCGTAAAGGTCGAGATAAAGAGTTCCTTAATCGAGATGCCTCGCTGCATCTGATCCAAAATCCTTTGCACCATGACAAAGGTCTTTCCTGATCCAGCAGAGGCTGACACCAAGATATTGGTCCCCGAACTATAGATGGCATCGATCTGTTCTGGTGTTCGCTTTTGCTCTTTGGTAGAAACTGCCTCTTGGGCCTGAAGGGCCTTGATTTCTTCTCTTGTCAAAAATGCTTGTTTGATCATTTGTTCAAGACCTCCTTCATCTTCTCGATCCAAGCGGCTTTCACCTTTTCACCGCGTATGCCTTTTTGGTCTAGTTTGGTCAAGAACCGTGCCTGACCTAGGTGACGATCCGCTTCAAATCCCGTGATGGATTTAAACTGCTCCACGAATGGTGCGATATTGCGCCCATTTTCACTATAGGGATTGATGGCAAATTGCCCCTTGAGGATCCCTTCTGCCGCTGTTTTATAGAGATAGGCGTTGTACAAGAGGAGCAAGTCCAGTTCTTCCTTACTCAGCATCATAGCCTTATTCTTATCATAGGCCTCGCCCAGATAAGGCGCCTGATCGGCCATAAAGAGCCCCTTGTACTGTTGACTTTTCATGGTTTGGTTGATGGCATCCTCTACTGTTTTAGTCTTTTTCAAATCCACCACAGGATCTCCCATTTCCAAATACATGGCTCCAAAAATCCCTGCTCCTCTTGGTATTCCTTCAAATCCTGAATCGCAGAAAGATAGGTCGGCAATTGAGAATTCAGTCCATTAAAGAACTTGTCATAGTGGAACTGCGTCAGACTGGACTTGTAGTCCACGACGCCAAGAGCTCCCCGATCCCTCAATTGATCAATGCGGTCCACCTTGCCTCGTAGCTGCAGGAGACGGCCATCGGACAATGGATAAGAGGTGTGGGTACTTCCACCAAAGAGGGTCTCCTCACCGATGGTCTCGATGCCATTTTGCTGGGCGAGGACACGCCCCGTTGTTTTCGCGGTATCAAGAAGCAAGTTGCGAATAAACTCGGTCTCTCCACTTTCTCCATACAATTGCTGGAACTCTGCTTCTTGGCTGGTCTCTCGAATCGCCTCGTTTAAACGCCGATCAAACGCTTGATCGGAGCCATCTTTTAAGACTCGTTCAAAGATCCGGTGCAAGAAATTCCCATGACTGCGGGCGTCTGGCCGGATGGTTTCATCCTCTTGTAAGCCCAAGACATAGCGCAGATAAAAAGCATACTGGTGCTTGTAGTATTCATTCAAGGCAGAAGCGGATAAGGTCAAGGCTTTGCCCTCTGGATAGAGCGCTTGAAGCGTATCCGACTGAAGCTGACGGCTCTTTAATTCCGTTGAAATCTGAGGAATCTGAATGCCTTCAGCAGCTAATTTCTTGCGCAAGACCCGTACCGCCACACCCCAAAAGCTGGCTTCTTCAGCGGACAGCTCACTAGTGATCTCCTCTTGGTGGAGTTCGATCACGCGCGCTAAAAGGGCTCGGTAGGTCCCGATGTCATCACTCGAAGCTTGGGCTTGTTTGGTCGTCCACTCGATGGCAATAGGCTCCTTGGTCAATTCGACAAGGTAAGGAGAGACACTGTCTTCCATTTCATTAACCAAGCTAGGGGCCGATAGAACCAGTTGGGTGGTCGCCGCATTGAGGAGCGAAACTGCCACAAAGCGATTTTTCTTGAGATTTTCGCTGGTCACCACCTGGAGCTCTGCTCCTTCTTGGGTGGCCTCATTGAGTTGCTGGCGCTCTTCTTCACTGAGTAGAGAGGTGTTCTGAGCAATCTTTGGAAAACGCTCCTGGGTCAGCCCGATCGCGTAGACATACGGCGCTGTCAAGGGTTCAATCAAGTCATAGGACTGAACCGTCACCACATCTACCGTAGCAGGAACTGTCCGGTATTGAGACAATTGCATCCCCGATAAGAGGAGAGCTAGAAAGTCATCCACTGTCAGCTCTTGGTCCTCAAAGACCACATTCAACTCTTCTAAGACATGGAGAAAGGCCTTCCAGACCTGATCATAGCGCTCCTGCTCCTCCAAGGCTAGATCCTTGATCAAAGCTTGGAGATTCTGAGAAAGTTGGGCCTCTTGCAGAAACTCTGTAAAGGTGGTTAAGAGTTGGGTCACCTTTTGTTTGCGCTGTGAAAAGAAAGGAACTAGAGGTTCTACGACGCGTTCCCGGAGGGCATTGAGCTCTCTAGATTGAACTTACCCTGACGATTACTAGTAAAAGGCTTATGAAATTTTGTAGTACCTTTAATTTCCGAAAAAGCGAAGGTATTGCTCAAAAGCATCGACTTCTTCTTGCGTCAGATCACTATACAGACCCGTTTTTAACAAGTTGATGACGTCTTCTGTCTGGTAATTGAACTGCTTGATCCGCCCTAGCGATTCAATGACCTGAATCAAGGGATGGTGGATCATAGCTTCACTTCGTCCCAAGTAAAAGGGAATCTGATACTGGTCAAAAAAATGGTCTTGAGTTGCAATTGATAAGCTTCTACATCGCCTAGCAAGACCCGAATATCCCGATAGCGGGCCCCATCATGGAGGCGCTGACGGATGGATTTAGCAACAAATTCCAACTCTTCTTTTTTTGCGTATTGGTTTGCCAGAGTTGGACAGCTGTTCGATCTTGGTCCTCCAGCTCATTTTTTCCACTTGTGAAAAAAATCGTAGCGCGCTTCTAGCATGCGGGTAATGCGACTAAAAGAGTCTTCGATCGCTTGCCCACAATACTGAGGCTGAACTTGAAAAGTCTTTTGCAAGCTGGAGGAGAAAGTCAACACTGGCTTGGTAAAGATTTCCCTCTCTAAAAGCTTGCCCGATAAGCTTTTTCACTGGCATAGACCCCGATGACAATCTCCACTCCTTTTCGGTGAAGGAGACTGATCAAGGCCTCTTCTTCTGCAGAAAAACGCGTGAAGCCATCGACGACGATCGCCACATCCTTTAATTGCTCTTCCAGCTGCCCTTCTTCGACCTGATTGAGGAAAAAGGCAATCTTGGACTGAGATTCATACCTGTGCTTGACCAACATCTCAGAGACCGCTTCAAAAATCGCCAAGAGGTCTTCTCTTTTTTCAGCTTCCTCGAGCAACTCTAAATCGGTAAAGTCCATCTGGGCTGTCTGTAATTCATGATAGAGCTGGACCAATTGCTGGATAAACTGAGGATCCTTGCGCAGGGCCCCGTAAACTTTGAGATCCTGCTCCTTCATGTGGGAAAGAGCTTTAAAAAATAGCATACCTAGACCGATGTCATCCAAGGGTTGCTCCTCAAAGACCTGATTCAGGATGAAATAACGGGCCATTTGCGCAAAGCGCGTGACGGTAATGGCAAAAGAAGCCTGACCTTCTAAATAGGACAAGACCTTGGCTTCTTTTTCAAAGGAAAGAGAGTTGGGCGCAATGTAAAACACACGCTTGCCCTGTTCTACTAACCCTACGGCTTCTTGTGTCAGGACCTGGGTCAAGGGGGTCCGAACATCCGTATAGAGTAATTTCATCCGATCCGTTCTCCTTTTGGCATTTTCTTGAGAGCTTGTTATCTTCTTATTATATCATTTTCACAGGAGGGACTAAAGCAAGAAGTCATGCTCCTCTAGGCCCAATATTAGGAGATTTGTGCTACAATAAAAGCTGAAGAGACAGAAAGGATACCACCTATGACCAGCATTTATGATTTTTCTTTAGAAAACCAACAAGGAGAGGAGATTCCCCTTTCCCACTACCAAGGCAAGGTCCTCATCGTGGTCAATACAGCAACAGGCTGTGGCTTGACCCCGCAATACCAAGGACTGCAAGATCTCTACCATCGCTACCAAGAAAAGGGGCTGGAAATCCTAGACATCCCTTGTAACCAATTTATGGGGCAGGCACCAGGAACTGCAGAAGAAATCAATAGCTTCTGCAGCCTCAACTACCAGACCACCTTTCCACGATTCGCCAAAGCCAAGGTCAATGGTAAAGAAGCCCTTCCTCTTTATGACTGGCTCAAAAGCCAAGCAGCTGGGCCACTGGGCAAACGCATCGAATGGAACTTCGCAAAATTTGTCATCGATCGACAAGGCCAAGTCGCCCAACGCTTCTCCTCCAAAACAGAACCAGCTGCTATGGAAGACTTGATCCAAGACTTACTTGAGAAATAAGCAAAAGCCTGAGCGTGAACTCAAGCTTTCTGATGAATGGCTATTTATTTTCGAAACTTTCCGCTTCGAGAAAAGTGCCTGAAACAATAACGTTTCAGGCACTCGGAATTATTGAGACCTTAGGCTCAATAATTAGTCATGGAACTCCTTCGAAGTTCGCTGACGTCCGTACTCACCTAAAGGAAGGTTTCTACGAAGACATTATCCATAATCCAAAAAAGCCTGAGCCAACGCTCAAGCTTTTTTATTATTAATCAATTTCAAGTCCACCGGTGTACAAGCGGTAATAGGTGCCACGTTCTGCCATCAAGGAAGCATGGTTGCCTCGCTCGATGATGCGTCCGTGGTCCATCACCATGATGACATCGGAATTGACAATCGTCGATAGACGGTGGGCAATGACAAAGACAGTCCGACCTTCCATCAGGCGATCCATCCCTTCTTGCACCATCTTCTCTGTCCGTGAGTCAATCGAAGACGTCGCTTCATCCAGAATCAAGACTGGCGCATTGGCAAGGGCTGCACGGGCGATGGCGATCAATTGTCGTTGACCGTTTGAAAGGCCAGCCCCATCATCCGTCAAAACCGTTTCATAGCCCTGATCCAAGTGCTTGACAAAGGAATCCACATTGGCAATCCGAGCTGCTTCTAGGATTTCTTCCCGTGTTGCATCAGCACGGCCGTAAGCGATGTTTTCTGCAATCGTACCAGTGAATAAGTGGGTATCTTGAAGAACGATTCCGAGGGAACGACGCAGAGAATCTTTCTCAATCAATTTAATATCGATTCCATCATAAGTAATCATTCCGGATTGGATATCATAGAAGCGGTTGATCAAGTTGGTGATGGTTGTCTTTCCTGCACCAGTCGCTCCGACAAAGGCCACTTTTTGACCCTTATCCGCGTACAAGTTGATGCCATGAAGGATTTGTTTCTTCCCATCATAAGAGAAATCAACATCATCAAAGACCACATTTCCGACCATCTTGACAAGCTGGTAAACTCCATTTGGACGAGGGTGTTTCCAAGCCCACTTGTTGGTTTTCTGATCAGTTTCGACCATTTCTCCATCGACCAGTTCATAATTGACCAGCGTCACTTTTTCCTTGGTCGACTTCTTCTTCTTCATCCAAAAAGATCAAAGACACGATCTCCACCAGCCAAGGCCATGAGGACAAAGTTCAATTGTTGAGAGACCTGGGCAATCGGACCTGTGAAGGAACGGTTCAATTGCAGAAAGGCCATGAGACCACCAATGGTTAAACCACCGACGCCGTTTAGCGCAAAGAGTCCCCCGATCAAGGCTGTCAGAACAAAGGAAACATTTCCCAAGTTCCCAAGAATCGGCATGAGGACATTGGCATAGCGGTTGGCCTGGTAGGAAGACTCAAAGAGTTGGTCATTGATCCGGTCAAAATCCTCAATGCTTTCTCTTTCATGCACAAAGGCCTTGACCACCTTTTGACCAGACATCATTTCTTCAATAAAGCCGTTCTCAATCCCCAAGTTCTTTTGTTGGGCCCCGAAGTAACGACCTGACTTACCAGAGACATCCTTGATGATAAAGACCATGACGATGACCATGAAAAGAACAATCAAGAACAAGAGTGGACTAACCGTCAGCATGGTAATCGTTACCCCAAGGATGGTAATCGCTGAGGATAGAAGTTGAGGAATGGATTGTTCAATCGCTTGGCGAAGGGCATCAATATCATTGGTATAGATAGACATGATGTCCCCATGTTGGTGGGTGTCAAAGTAACGTACCGGCAGTTTTTGCATGCGAGCAAACAACTGATTTCGAAGACTTCTAAGTGAGTCTTGTGAAACAGTCGCCATAATCAAGGTAAAGCCATAGTTGGCAAGGACCCCGATCAAACAGATCAAACCGACCCGTGTTAAGAAGGACAAGAGCGGTCCGAAATCATGGCTATTGCTTGTCAGCATGGGCTCCACATAGACGTCGACCAAGGACTGAATCGAAGCTGTCACATTGACCGTCGCAAGAGACGATAGAATGATTAAGATAAAGGAAACAATCAAGGATACCTTGTAGTTTTTCCAAAGGAAATCGAGCAGGCGAAGGATCGAGCCTAGATTTGCTTTTTTCTTAGTTTTCATCTGCTTCTCCTTTCCCTTGTGTTTGCATTTCATATACTTCTTGGTAGATGGCATTGGTCGCAAGCAATTCCTCGTGACGACCGATCGCATCGATTTGGCCATCATTCATCACGATGATGCGATCTGCATCTTGAATAGAGGAAATCCGTTGACCAATGATGATTTTGGTGGTCTCTTTCAAGCTGGTTGCCAATCCTTGACGGATCAAACTATCTGTCTTGGTATCGACTGCCGAAGTCGAATCATCCAAGATCAAGATCTTCGGATTCATGAGAAGGGCACGCGCGATACAAAGACGCTGGCGTTGACCACCGGAGACATTGGATCCCCCACGCTCAATCATGGTGTCATAGCCCTCTTTGAAATCTTGAATAAATTCATCGGCTTGGGCAATCTTACAAGCTGCGATGATCTCTTCATCCGTCGCATCCTTATTTCCCCAGCGCATATTTTCTTTAATCGTACCAGAGAAAAGGACATTGGTCTGAAGAACCATGGCCACTTGCTTACGAAGGGAATCAAGATCGTATTCTTTGACATCGTGGCCTGCTACTGTCACCCGACCAGACTCGACATCATAGAGACGAGGAATCAACTGTACTAGGCTCGATTTCCCTGATCCTGTTCCTCCCAAGATACCAATCACTTCCCCTGAACGAATGGAAAGATTAATCCCTTGTAAGACATGGGTCTTGTCGCCATTTTCATCGGTATAAGCAAAGGTCACATCCTCAAAGTTGATCGAACCATCAGCGACTTCTTTGATCCCATTTTCTGGAGAGTCAATCGTCGTTTTGGTCGTTAAGACTTCATTGATCCGCTCGACAGAGGCCATGGAAATTGACAACATGACAAAGATCATCATGAACATCATGAGCGACATGAGAATGGTCATGGTGTAGCTAAACATAGAAGTCAAATTCCCAGTAGAGAGTTGACCACCAACGATCAGATGAGCCCCTGATCCAAGAGATCAAAAGGAAAGAAGCATACATGGAAAGCATCATAGCTGGGCTACTCAAGACAACGACACGGATAGCCTTCATAAACATGTTATAAATCAAACGCGAAGCCTTCTTGAATTTAACCGTTTCATCTGCTTCCTTAACGTAAGACTTCACCACCCGCATATTGGTGATGTTTTCTTGGATACTGTTGTTGAGATTGTCATAAGCTTCAAATACTTCTGTGAAGAGCGGATACACAATCTTCATGATGATGCTTAAGACAGCTGCCAAAAAGATGGTCACATAGACAAAGATCATGGCCATTTCCGCATTGATCATGAAACAAGCCACAATGGCAAAGATCAAATTAAGCGGTGCCCGTACACAGATCCGGATCACCATTTGATAGGCATTTTGCACATTGGTCACATCCGTCATCATCCGAGTGACTAACCCACCTGATGAGAACTGATCAATATTTTCAAATGAGAAGGTTTGAACCTTTTTGAAAATAGCCCGACGAAGGTTTTTGGCAAAACCAGCCGATGCATAGGCGCCATAACGGGCAGACTGCATCCCACAAAAGAGGGAGAGAAAGGCACAGACCAGCATGAGCCCACCGTAAAACAAAATATTGTTCATGTTTCTTTGTTGAACACCCTGGTCCAAAAGACTCGCCATGACAAAGGGAATCGAAATCTCAAACATGACTTCAAAGACCATGAACAAGGAAGCCAAAATCGAGGGCTTCTTGAATTCTTTGATCTCGGAAATTAAGGATCGAATCATTATTACCTCCAATGTTATTCATACTTTTTCCTGCGGTAGAAGCAAAGCTTCTTTCCATCGAAAATAGGTCAAAACACACAAAATTCCCTGAGGGAAAGACCCTAGGGATTACGCGTTTTTTATAGTCTTCATTGTAACCTAAATTGCAAAAAAATGCAAGATTTTTAGACAGCATCCGTTTTTCTGTTGTTCCAGTACAAAAGGTCCCTTATTTGAGGGACCTCTATACATTTCCTGTCTTATTCTTCCTTAGACGTAGCGACGAGATTCAAAGAAGCGATCAAAGTAGGACTTGTTTTCTTTCAAATCCTTTTTCAGTCTTTGCGCCTCTGTCAATTCATCCGTAATCAAGCCATCAATGGGTTGTTGCAAATACTTGGTCAACTTTTGCTTGTCATTGATGGTCCAGACATAGAGCTCTTTTTTCATCTCATGGGCCTGGGTTACCAAATTCTTTGATAAGAAAAGTCTTCAATGGCAAAAAAGTCAACTGAGACCTTTTCAAAGCGACCGAATTGAATAGGAATGACATAGCCGGTCTTGATCTCAGGGGCTTTTTTCTCGACTTTTTCCATGACCGACAGATCCAAAGACATAGCCGGATAGTCTTTTTCGACCCCTAAGTCCCGCATCTTCTGCACAAAGAGATCCACATAATTAGCAGGCTCTCCACCATGAGACTTAAGCTCAACCAAGAGCTTCATCTTCAATTCTTTGGCACGCTTGACATATTCCTCAAATGAAGGGATATGACTCGTGTGACCATCCTGTTGAATCTTGAGGCCTTGCACCTCAGCTAGGGTCATGTCTTTCACATCCTTGTCCACCCCAGCAAGGCGCTTGAGATTGTAGTCATGCATGACGACAAATTGATGGTCCTTAGTGAGAAGGATATCCATCTCCGCATAAGCTGCCTTTTCCTTGGCTGCTGCTTCTAAGGCTTCCAGGGAATTTTCTACCCCTTTAGAGACATCCCCTCGATGGGCGATGAGCTTGATCTGGTCATTCACCTTTAGGGTTGCCAGTTCATAGGCTGAGATCCCCGATTGGACCATGAGAAAGACCACTGTCAAGGCAAAGAGCCCCTTCATCTTTCGACTGCCTTTCGAGCGCATGACCGATCGGCTCGGTACTTCCCATGCAGAATCCAAGATAATGCCGAGCGACCCCACCTTTGTCAAGACTGTAAAAATGAATAGGAAGGTCCGAATCAAGACCAAAAAGATGGTCACCACCCAGAAATACTGGCCTTCTTTATCGATCACGGTCAAGGTAAATACCAAACCCAAGATCAATAAAATCCCTAGAAAGGTTAAGAGAAACTCAAAGGACAGAATTCTCCATAAGAGACGAAAACCTCCTCTTTTGGTCATAGTCCAGCTTTTTTTCAAGGCACGACCAAATGGCAACTCCTCTACCACGAGGTTGGGAACCGTATAGATTAAGCGAAGATTAAGATAGATAAAGGTCAGCTGCACCACAAAGAGCCCGATGGAGCCAATCGTGGTTTTTTCAAACTCCCCTGTGATAAAGGTTGGAATATAAAGCCCATCCGTCAATGTCGATCCTATCAAGACACCTGCAACAGGCAAGGTCAAAAGGAGATAGAGCAGAAAAAAAAGCAGATTCCTTCCCGCTAGGTCCTTCAAGCGACCAAATGATTGCCGCAAGACCTTTTTAAAGGACAAGTGTCGGTCGGTTCGCGATAGGTAAATGACCGAAATCAGGGTCCGCATCTCCAGCATAAACAAGAAAGCAAAGACCATGATAAAGACCAAAAGAGCCAGCAAGCTCAAGGGATGGCTCATGACAGAGATCAGGTTGTTCTTATCAATATTAGCCTGACCCGCAAGCAAGACTGCCAGATGAAAGAGCCAAGTCAAGGCCGCAGCCCCAATGCCAACCACAAATTGTAGCAAAATCCCAATCGCGATAAAGGACCATTTATTGCGCCAGATCAAGTAAAAAGCCCCCTTCAGGTCCTGCCAATAACTCCGTTTCATGCTGTCTCTCTTTCCTTTCTTTTATTCCCCTAGAATAGCGGAAAAACCTCCCCTTGTCAATGATTCCACAAGGAAAAGGCTGGGAAAACCAACCTTTCTTATTTATTCAGCTAAGAGCACTTCTTTGATGGTTTGTTTTTGGAGTTTTCTGTTGGATAGATAAAAGAGGCTTTCGTAAACCACAGCAAAACCTATCAAGGTCCAAAAGCACACATTCCCATCAAAGTGATGCTCAATCTTTTCAGGAACCGTATCTTTGATCACACCAATCAAGATTTCCATGATGCCATATTGGTAAACCGTCCCAAGAACAAATCCTAGATAGGCCCAAAAACGATAGGGAGCGAGAATATGACCTTGACATTCCCGATGGGTATAGCCAAAAGCCTTCATAAGAGCCAAGGTTTCCCGACTTTCTGAGACGACAATCCCCAATGACAAAAAGAGAATCGAGAAAGAAAGGATTAAGCCAATCATAATCATCATGGTTTGGATGATATCATCTGTGTAATCCCTGAGGCCAAAGGACAATTGAACCATGGCCGCAAAACACATGGAGCCAAAGACCACAAAAAACAGTATAGATTTTCTCCCCCAAATCAGTGATGAGGATAGCTCTTTTAGAAAGGCCTTCTCTTTCTTAGGAGCCCTATTTCTCCTTTGGGCCTTGATTGGTGTTGGAGATTTTTTCAATAAGCGAAGTGCCGGCGTTTGTAATTGTCTTCTAGCATAGCCAATCGCGAGAATCATAAAGAAGCTCGTTGGCAGGATCACCAAAGCAAGCAAGAGCTGCCAATGAAAATGAATGGTTATTTCTGGTAAGATCCCCTTCTCATTACGAAAGTCATAAAAATGCCCCATCATAAGAAAAGATGCAAAATAGCCAAGAAGCGCCCCGACACCAAAACTGAGCCCAAAGGCCCAAAATCGTTTCGCTAACTGGCCATTGCTGTAGCCCAAAGCCTTTAAAATTCCTAATTGTTCCTTGTGGTCATCGACAAATTGTTTGATATAAAAACACATGAGAAGGACCGACGTCAAGGACAAGACAACCCCACTGACCATGGCCACCATCCAGGAAAGCGAAACCTGGGCATCATAGTAGGTCTGAATCATGGGATTGGTTTTCGAAATCTCCAACTGCTCGATATCCAGGTAAAAATTCAAGAAGAGATTGGCCACAAAGACCGCACAGGCTCCAATGATACTAACGACAACTAATTTTCGAATATCTTTTACTGAAAACATGGCTTACCATCCAATCTCATAGGCAGTCTGAGGCTGATCATTGGTCACAACTTCGGTAATATTCCCACTATTAACACGAATGATGGTTCTGGCCATATCCGCAATATTTTGGTTGTGTGTCACCATAATCAAGGTAAAGCCCAGCTTTTCCTTCAATTTCCAGATATAGTCGAGAATCTTGCGCCCTGTTTCTTCATCAAGGGCTCCCGTCGGCTCATCTAAGAAGAGTATCTCTGGTTTTTTGGCCAAGGCCCGAGCAATGGAGACTCTCTGCTGTTCCCCACCCGACAATTCACTCGGATACTTGTCCAGCTTATCGCCAAGCCCCAAATCCTCGATGATCTGCAAAAAATCATGATTGTTTGCCAGGTCAGCACCCATCTTTACATTCTGTCTGACCGTTAGATTCGGCAATAGATAATACTGCTGGAAAATAAAGGCAATCCTCTCCCGTCTAAAGGCTGTCAATTGAGCATCCGAGAGTTGTGATAAATCTTGTCCTTGAATGAGGATATGCCCTTCGTCTACCTTTTCTAATCCTGATAACACATTTAAGAGAGTTGATTTCCCCGATCCAGAAGGACCAAGGATAACCACATCATCCTGGTCTTGAATCTGCAAATCAATCCCCTTTAAAACCTTGGTTTGGCCGTAACTTTTGTGCACATTTTCTAGTTGAATCATTTCTTTCCTACCATTTCTTTGATGAGAGATTGACAAACCTCTGTCAGTAATCCAATCACTTCTTCCATGCTGAACTGATAAATGCCAGAAGCAACCATAGAGGCCATCCCGTGTGAGTAGATAAATAGATGCTGGTACAAGCGACTAGCCTCCTCTACAGTCAAAGGATAGTCTGCGACAATCGAATCCAGAACCAATTGGTAACTATGATCCTTCATGGGAAGAAAATCTTGAAAGCGACGAATCGGCTCTTTGCTAGGATTTTGGAAAAGCAATTGAAAGAGTTGGGGCTCTTTTGAGGCGAAAAGGATATAAGCAACCCCGACAGATCGGAAAGGCTTTTCATCTTCTAAGGCCTTGCGAATATACTCCACCACCACCATCTCCGCCGCAGCAATAACCTCTGCTTGTAACTCAGCCATATTGGCAAATTGCCCAAAAATGACTCTCGGTGTGGCTCCCAGTTTCTCCGCTAATGCTCGAGCAGTTAAACTAGCCATGCCCTCTTCTCTCACCAATTGTAAAGCTGTCCCAATGATAGCCTCTTTACTAATTTAACCTTGGGTGGCATAAGACTCCTTTCGCGCAACATTCGTTGCGCAACACTTGTTGCATAAAGAATACCATAAAAAAGAAAGACTTGTCAAGAAAAATCTGAAAACCACAAAAAAAAAAACCAGCCCACCGATAAGAGTGGAATCTGGTTTACTAACAAGATTCTAAGGCAAATCATTTCCTGCAGCCAAGTAGATTTGGTACCATTCCTTGCGAGTTAGGGTGACTGTTGCTGCTTTTCCTACTTCAAGGACATGCTGGGGTTTGGTCGTTCCGATGACGGCCTGCATCTTTCCTGGATAGCGAAGGACCCAAGCAAGAGCGATCGCTGTCGGAGTGACCTGGTATTTTTTCGCCAAGTCAGTAAGGACATGATTGAGGGCCGCAAACTCTTCCTTGCCGACAAAATTCCCCTTGAAATAGCCATGCTGGAGGACAGACCAGGCTTGAATCACCGTATCGGTTAAACGACAATACTCAAAGACACTGCCATCTCGCACGGCTGCTTTTGGGCCTTCCATATTGACATGAAAACCAGCTTCAAAGCTCGGTGTAAAGGCAGCACTCAACTGCAACTGGTTGAGCTTGAGAGGTTGTTTGACAGCCGTCTTAAGCAATTCCATCATCATGGGATTTTGATTGGACACCCCAAAATGACGAACCTTGCCCGCTTGCTCCAAGTGATCAAAAGCTTCCGCCACTTCTTCCGGCTCCATGAGGGCATCCGGTCGGTGAAGGAGGAGACTATCTAAGCGCTCGATCTGGAGACGCTCAAGGATACCGTCGACAGAGTTCAAAACATAGTCCTTGGAAAAATCAAAATAGGTAAAGCCGTCTTTGCGAATCCCGCACTTGGACTGGATCCACATCTGGTCCCGAAGATCCGGACGACGCTTGAGAACCTTACCCAGCAGTACCTCACACTGACCATCACCATAAATATCTGCTAGATCAAAAGTGTTGATCCCAATCGACAAGGCTGCCTCCACCAAGGCCTCCACCTCTTCTTCACTCATCTGACTGATCCGCATCATCCCAAGGACAATCGTGGACAGACGCTCACTTTCAGCAAACTCAATATAGTTCATGTCCGCCTCCTTTTCTGTAGTTCTATTGTAGTGAAAAGGCTTGCAAAAGTCAATTTGCACTCAAAAAGCCCCCAGCAATATCTGAGAGCTTACAGGTTGAAGTAGAATTTCTTATTCTTCCTCGTCATCCAATTCCACTTCACCGTGGATTCGGATGTACTCTTCATTTCTGCGGTCATCTTCTTTCCAAACCGGGTCTCTCACATCATCCATAAATAGAATTTCCTCAAGACTCAGCTCATTAGCCTCTTCATAACTCATAGAGAGGATATCTTCATGCCGATTTTTAAATTCTTCCACACTTAACCAGCTCTCTTTATCATCTTCGCTAATCTGACCGTCAATGGCAGTCGCAGTTTCAATCGCCATAATATAAAAAGCACGTTTATCAACGGTGAGAAGGTCAAGGTGCTTAGAAGCTAAACGAAGACAGTCTCCTTTTTCTCGGTAGTCTGATGCTGGATTATCTTCAAAATCTAATTCAAGATTTTCATATTCATGACTTCCAAATTTGTTGGTAATGCCTTCTTTCAACCGAACATTATTCCATCTATTGTCATGCATCCACTTATTTAATTTTAAGTGAATAGAGAGTTTCTCGATTGGTAAATCTAGGTACCCCGCATACGACAAATCTGGCTCTATTCCATCTTTTTCCTCAAACCACATCCTCTTCGCTAGTTCTAAGTAATCGAACGGAATTTCTTTTGTATAATCACCTTTAATATATAATCTCACTCGTCTTCCTCATCGTCATAAACACGTTCGCCATGGATTTTGATGTATTCCTCACGTTTTCGATCTAATTCTTCCCAGATGGGATCATCAATAGCATCAATCGTCTGAATTTCCTCCAGACTCATTTCATTTGCTTCATCAAAGGTCAGAGATAAGATATCTTGGTGCTTTTCCTTGAACTCCTCGATTCTTAGCCATGTTTTCTTATCATCTTCACTAATTTTCCCATCAATCGCAGTCGCAATTTCAAGTGCCATAATATACATAGCTCGTTTATCAACTGTTAATACATCTAGATAATTTGAAGCGATTCTTAGATAAGCACCCTTTTCTCTACCGTCGCTTTCATAACTTCCTTCATAATCCAAATCAATATTTTCATATTTTTGAGAATTGATTGCACTTCCACCTTTTGCCTTAACATCTTTCCAACGAGAGCCACTTGCTCCCCACTTATCTAACCGTAAAGATAGATAGAAGTCATTTTGTAGCATCTCATCATCTCCGACATTTGAGAAACTTATTTCTTGACCATTTCTTTCTTTAAACCACATTTTCCATGCAAGTTCTCTGTATCCAAAAGGCACTTTTTTAGTATAATCACCTTTGATGTAGAGTCTCATTCATTCTTTTCTCTATTCTCTTTATTCCCATCCATCATACCATAATTTAATAAAATACATGTTCGCATAAAGGAAGATCGTTTTAAATAGTCCACCGATAAATTTCAATGCAAGCTAAAAGCCCTCAGCTGTAACTGAGAGCTTATCTAATTAGCGATAGCTAAGAGCACGTTTGATGGTCTTCCATGGTCCGAGGTCATCGGTCTGAAGGATCAGGCTGGCATAGATACGAGCGATGAGAACTGTTCCCACAATAGTAAAGAGAACCGCAATTCCCAATGAAGCCCAAGATTCAAGACCAGTCGCATAGCCATTAATGGTACGGAAAGGCATGAAGAAGGTTGAGAAGAAAGGAATGTAGGAACCGATCTTCAATAAGAAGACGTCACCGGCACTTCCCAAGGTGGTTACCCCAAGGAAGCTAAAGATGACTAACATCATCAGTGGCGAAATCGCTTTTCCTGAATCTTCAGGTCGTGCAACTGTAGAGCCTAAGAAGGCAGAGAGCACCACATACATAAAGATCCCAAGGATAATGAAGAAGACGGTATTAAGCGAGATCGCTTCTGCTAGGTGTTGGGTAATTGGAGAGTTTGGAGCGAGAATGTCCTTGACAACAGGGATATCTGCTCTAAAGATCCAAACAGCTACTAGCCCAACGACATAGACAAAAATATGGGTAAAAATCACTCCGAAGAGTCCGAGCATGCGTGCGAAGAAATAGTCGGTTGCTTTGATACTAGAGAAGACCACTTCCATGATCTTGGTTCCTTTTTCACTGGCCACTTCTTGGGCTGTGATACTAGAGTAGAAGATCAAAATCATATAAAGCAACATTCCCAGACCACCTGCAACCATGGTTTGCACCATTTTCAAGCCTTCTTTTTTCTCGTCAATTTTTTCTTTCAGAGAAACCTGTTGAGACAAGGCTGTCAGTTGCTCTTTGCTTAGATTAGCACGGGCCATATTGATCCCCTGTTGGACTTGGCTTAATTTCGCTGCGACAAGGGTTTTCAAATCTGTTTTCATGGCTTGGTCGCCCACATAAGTCGCTTCTAGCTGGCCATCTTTTTCATCGACCGTTAGGTAAGCAGCTGCTTTCTCATCCTTGATAGCTTTTTTAGCTGCAGCTTCATCCTTGTAGTCCAAGGTCAAGCCATCAGTTCCTTTGAGACTTTCTTTGACAGCTGGAACTTCTGTCACCAAGGCCACCTGGTTTTTGGCATCTGTAGAAGAACCTGTCAGATAACCGATTCCAATGCTCAATCCTAAAAAGAGGAAGGGACCGAAGACCATGAAGAGGAAACTCCATGATTTCACTTGTCTGATATAGGTTTCTTTCATTACGACAAACATCTGTTTCATACTTCTACTCCTGATTCAAGTTTAAAGATCTCATCAATAGTTGGGGCTTGGTGGTCAAAGGTTGCTAGGTAGCGACCCTTGGTCAATCGGTCAAATAATTCTGGACCAGCTGACGCATCATCCAAGATCAACTTCCAAGTACCTTGCTTGGTCATAGTCACCTTGGTCACGTGTGGCAGAGCTTCTAGCTCTTCTTTGCTAAAGTCGTTAGAAACAAAGAGACGAGTCTTGCCATAGCTATTACGGACCTCTTGGACTGGCCCTGAAAGGACAACCGAACCATCACGGATCATTAGGATATCATCACACAACTCTTCGACATTGGTCATGACGTGGTCAGAAAAGATAATGGTTGCCCCACGCTCTTTTTCTTCAAAAATGACCTGCTTGAGCACTTCTGTATTGACCGGATCCAAGCCGCTAAAGGGTTCATCTAAAATGATCAATTTAGGCTCATGGATCAAGGTGATGATCAATTGAACCTTCTGTTGGTTCCCTTTTGAGAGACTCTTGATTTTATCGGTCAATTTTCCTTTTACTTGGAGTTTTTCCATCCAGGTCGGTAATTTTTCCTTGACCTCAGCAGTGCTCATTCCTTTTAAGGCAGCCAAATAGCGGACCTGCTCAAAAATCGTGAGTTTTGGCATGAGACTGCGCTCTTCTGGCAAATAGCCAATTTCCTTGTAAGTCTCTTGGGTGATCGCTTTGCCACCTAGGCGAATCTCGCCGCTGTAGTCCAAAAAGCGCAAGATACTGTGGAAAATAGTTGTTTTCCCGGCACCATTTTTCCCAACTAAGCCAAGGATATGCCCTTGTTGAGCTGTCAGATCTACTCCGAAGAGAACCTGCTTATTCCCAAAGCTTTTTTCTAAATTTTTGATTTCTAACATAGAAAACTCCTCTACTCTTTATAATAACGTTTGGTAATCTTGTACTGAGAGACCAAGATATAGACATAAATCAGTGATACCACTACTAATGCTAACAAGATATCTGTATGGAAAGCAATGCCAATTAAGAATATCGCAATTAAGGAAATCGGTAAGACATAATTGCTTAACTTGACGACCACTTCGAAATTTTCCTCGTAGCTAATCTGTTTTTCTGCTTCATCCATCATACTCATCATGAATTCACGCACTTCCTTGGCATTGGCGTTGCGAGGAATCGGTTTTCCATAAAGCATATGGAAGGTCTTGCGAAAGAAGATATCTGATAAGAAAAATAGGACAATCAAGACAAGAAAAAGATAGAGCATGGTAAAAGTTCCAAAGAAAAAAGCTAAGAGCCCTGTGGAAGGTCTATCCATATACACCCATTGACTATAAAAGATGATGACTAAAAAGTATGGCAAGATCATGACTCCTTTAAAAATGGTCGCTAACCCAAACAGTTTTTCCTTCTGGATGTCATAGTGATAGGCTTCATCATCGTCTTCTATTTGGAGCATTTTTTGATGGACTTTTCTCGCGCTTATTAGTAAGGCTATCGTGACCATAAACACGATAAGAAATAAAAGTATTGAGCCCAAAAGGAGTACTTCTATACTAAAGAAGGATTGGATTTCAAGGGGTTTTTCGGATCCGAACATGCCTGTCAAAAAACCAATGACTCCTCCAATCAAGCCGGAAACTGTGATGATTCCGACATTTCTCCAAAACCGATAACGAGCAGATCGTTCTTGTTGTTGCTTTTTCATATTATTCCTCTCCCTCTACTAGACTAAAGACATTCTCCACCGGCTCCTTGAAAATTTGGGAGATGGTGATGGCAATGATAACCGAGGGGGTGTATTCCCCCCGTTCCAAGAGACTGATGGACTGGCGCGAGACCCCTGCTAGCTTGGCTAGCTCGGATTGGTTGAGACCATCACGCGCCCTCAGCTCTTTCAATCGATTTTTTAAAATCATGGCATCCGCCCCCTTATAGTTGAATACCCTGAATATCTTCGATACGAACTAACTCGGTTTCCCTCTGTTGTTTATGATTCACACGAGTCAGTTTGACCCAATCTTCATCGATATCTATAATTTCATACTCAAATCCAACACCATCTACTGTAACAGTGGCCGTTTGGCCTTTCAATTCTTCTAAAAGTCTAGACATGTCTTGATTTCCTTTCACTTGTTTTTCTAATCGTCTGATGCGTTTGTTCAACCTTTTTATCTTCTTTTCTGAGCTTGTATAAATGATAATCAGAAAAGGGATAAAGAGAATCCACATGGCTCCCATAAGAAAACCTCCCCTTCTTTCAACTAAAATCATTGTAACACTTTCTTTTCTTTTTGACAAGCATATTTGTCAAAAAAATAAAAATATTTGTCAAAAATAAAAATATGGTTGACAAGATCATTTGAGGTAAGAAATAAAAGGCCCGCATCTGCGCACCTTTTAGCGTTCCTTTTTCCATTGACAAGCACTGTAAGAAATTTTTATAATGAAGAAAATACTACTAAGGAGGATCTACATGACGATTCGTTCAGCTCAACCAAAAGATATTCCTGCTTTGCTTGGTCTCTTAGAACAAATTCTTTCCGTTCACCACCAAGCCCGTCCCGATATTTTCAAAGAAAAAGGTGGCAAATATAGTGAAGAAGAGTTAGAACAGTTAATGGCGCAAGATCAGACACCGATTTTCGTCTATGAAAATGCGGACGGCCAGATCCTAGGGCATCTCTTCATCACCATTAAAGAAGTCTCTGATAACCCTGTGCTTCATCCCATTAAAACCCTCTTCATCGAAGACTTGTGTGTCGATCAAGCAGCGCGTGGACAAAAGATTGGTGATCAACTTTATCAATTCGCTGTTAGCTATGCCAAGAAAATCGGCTGCTACAACCTAACTCTTAATGTCTGGAATGACAACGAGGGAGCCCTTCGCTTCTATCAAAGACAGGGCATGAAACCTCAAGAAACGGTCATGGAAACCATCATTGACTAATCCTTAAATTCAAAAGAGAGTGGGACAGAAATCGGTAATTCGTTAGAATTCGATTTCGTCGTCCCACCTCCGCACAGTTGAGTAGGGCTGTAAAAGCTGATGAAATCAGCGTAGTAGAGCCCACTCAACCACTGCGTCTTGCTCGACAATCCAAAAATAATTAAGAGACTAGGACTTTTGTCCCACTCTCTTTTTGCATCCCTAAGAACTCTAATCTGGAATCATTCTCATCTTCATTAAAACTGTCAGAATTCTTTCACTTTATGGTATAATGGCTATAACATAAATATAAAAGAAGGTCAAGAAATATGCTCATACTCGATGCAGCGGTGAAAATACCTTATCGCATCCTTGGAATTGATTTACCGAAAGACAGTTTACTCCATCTGTCCCATCTGGGTGTAACACCCGGTGAGACCTTAGAAATCGTAACCAAAACCAAAGACAGTGCTATCCTCATCATCAAGGGAAGTCGACTGGCATTTGATGCCTCTATTCTAGAAAAGATCGACATCACTCCTCTTGATCAAGAGCACACTGCTCTCCCACTTTCTGAATTATCTGTTGGAGAATCCGCCATCGTGGTGGATAATTTTGCAATCAACGAAGCCAAGCGACGTCTCATGGATATGGGCATTACCAAACGGACCAAGATTTATCTGAGAAAGGTGGCACCACTCGGAGATCCAATCGAAATCACCCTGCGGGGCTATGAATTGACCCTTCGAAAATCAGAAGCTCAGATGATTAGTGTGATTCGACTAGAGGAAGGAGACAAGCATGACTGAAATCGCCCTGATCGGAAATCCCAATAGTGGAAAAACCAGCTTATTCAATCTCATTACAGGAACCAACCAGCGGGTTGGAAATTGGCCCGGTGTTACGGTTGAGCGAAAAAGTGGATTCTCCAAAAAGGATAAAAGCATTCAAATTCAGGATTTGCCTGGGATCTATTCCATGTCCCCTTATAGTCCTGAAGAAAAAGTTGCGCGGGATTATCTCCTAAGCCAAGAAGCAGATAGTATCCTCAATGTGGTAGATGCGACCAACTTGGAACGCAATCTCTATCTGACGACCCAACTGATTGAAACAGGTATTCCTGTCACCGTCGCGCTCAATATGAGTGATGTCTTAGAGGCCCAGGGACGCTTCATTGATACTGAAAAATTGTCCTACCAGTTAGGGGTTCCTGTCATTGCGACCAGTGCGATCAAGCAGACTGGTGTGGAAAGCCCTTAAAAAGGCTGCTCACACTAGAAAAGATACAGTGACAGATCTAGCCTTTCCCCGTTATGATGACCGATTAGAAGCAGCTATTTCGCAAATCCTTCAAGTGCTGGGCAATACCGTCCCAGAGAGAGCTGCTCGTTTTTATGCTATCAAGCTCTTTGAAGGGGATGCTCTGGTCACAGAAGAGTTAAACCTCTCTTCTTTCCAACAAAGTGAAATAGCAGATATCGTCCAGATTACTGAGGAAATCTTTACTGAAGACGCGGAATCTATCGTCATCAATGAACGCTATGCCTTTATCGAAAAAGTCTGCCGACTCGCCCAAGGACAAGATGCTACCTTCAAATTCAGCCTTTCAGATAAGATTGACCAGATCGTCACCAATCGGATTCTAGCCCTGCCGATTTTTGCGGTGGTCATGTATTTGGTCTATTACCTCTCCATCCAAACGGTCGGTCAGATGTGGACCGACTGGGCCAACGATGTCCTCTTTGGCAAATATGTCCCTGATGCCGTGACCAATTTTCTCCAGTATCTACACGTAGAGGATTGGCTTCAATCCTTGATCATCGACGGGGTTGTTGCCGGGATCGGAACTGTTCTCGGATTTCTACCACAAATTTTCGTCCTCTTTATCTGTCTCGGCATCTTAGAGGATATCGGCTACATGAGTCGGATCGCCTTTGTCATGGACCGGATTTTCAGACGATTTGGTCTCTCTGGTAAGTCCTTTATTCCCATGCTGATCTCTACGGGTTGTGGGGTTCCAGCTATTATGTCTAGTCGGACCATCGAAAATGAACGAGACCGTAAAATCACTATTATGACGGCCACCTTCATGCCTTGCTCTGCCAAGTTAGAAATCATCGCCCTGATTGCAGGTGCCTTTTTCCCTGACAATCCATGGGTCGCACCCAGCACCTATTTCCTTGGGATGACGACCATCATCCTATCTGGAATTGCCTTGAAAAAGACCCGTTTATTAGGTGGCCTAGCTAGTCCCTTTATCATGGAACTACCGGCCTACCACTGGCCAAAAGCCTTATCTGTTTTCCGCTATGCTTTTGGGAAGGCCATGAGTTTTGTGAAGCGTGCAGGAACGATCATCTTTAGCTTAACCATCCTAATTTGGTTCCTCTCTTCCTATAATTTCAGCCTCCAAGCTGTCCATACGGATCACAGTATTTTAGCCAGCCTTGGGAAATCCATTGCTTGGATCTTTGAACCACTCGGATTTGGGAACTGGAAGGCAACCGTTGCTGCGGTGACAGGTCTTGCAGCCAAAGAAACCGTGGTTGCGACTTTCGGTATTCTCTACAATGATAGCTCTACTGCCGGTTTATCTGCTGCCTTAAGAGTTGATTATACTTCCTTAGCAGCCTACTCTTTCCTCACCTTTAACCTGCTCTGTGCTCCTTGTATCGCAGCGATGGGAGCGATCAAGCGTGAGATGGGGGATCTCAAATGGACCCTGAGTGCGATCGGTTTTCAAACAGGACTAGCCTATGTCGTGAGCTTGGTCCTCTACCAGTTTGGCCTCGTCTTGTTTCTAGGACACCCCATTACCATCTGGACCGGATTAGCTGCCCTTCTTCTTCTGGGCATGCTCTACTTCATCCTGCGCAAACCTCAGCATCAAAAAGAGACAGTTATTACGCTCGATACCCTCGCAAACGCTCATCTATAGGAGGTTTTCATGTCAACCATTATCATTGCCATCATTTTATTTGGGCTCGCCTTTCTAGGATTTCGCCATTATCTCAAGGGAAAAGGATCCTGCGGAGACTGCGAGTGTTCATGCCCCATCAAAGACGAAATGCACCAATCACATCGACATTAGTAAGTTTTATATAAGAAAGTCCATTGACTCTATTAGGTCAATGGGCTTTTTTGATAAACATGAAAAAACAGCTGAGAATTTCTCAACTGTTTTCATCTAATTTTTATCGCACTTCTGCGTTTACTTTTTTTCTTCAAGGGAAGCTTGGATTTTTTTCCATGTAGCGTGCGACTTCTTCATCC